>ERZ1699650.104-NODE-104-length-41732-cov-11.137030_pt1 | contig 41732 bp, 44 predicted proteins | sample MGYA00581512_ERZ1699650 | MGnify/ENA primary metagenome ERZ1699650 (study PRJEB42348, sample SAMEA6618698) | metagenome | isolation source: Polyester-degrading enrichment culture growing on monomer terephthalic acid, Te | collected 2019-05-17 ... | reverse complement strand
CATCCACCACCGGGGCAGAGATCAGGTGATACTGGTTGAAGGCATAGGCCACGTCGCCTTCGTCCTGGGTCGCCGGAATGACCTGGAAGATCTCTTCCAACAACTCGGTCAGCGCCACCTCGCGCCGCGCGCCCATGATCTTGCCCAGGGTGACATTGCCCACCGGGTGCATCCGCGGATCGACCACGATCATGTGATAGAACTGCTCGGGCAATTCCTCGGCCGAGCGCATGAAGTCGATGGCATCGCCCACGGTCCAATGCTCGGGCGCCATCACCACCTCGCGCTGCATCAGACGGCCTGCGGAATACTCCGGATAGGCCAGCGATTGTTCGACAGCGGCCCGGTCGGTGTCCTCCAGCGAAGCGAGAATCGCCTCTTGCTGCGGCTCTTCCAGGTCCTCGATCAGGTCGACGACATCGTCGCTTTCCAGCTCGCGCACCGCCTCGGCCAGCACTTCGGGATGCAGGACCGAAATCACCTCTTCGCGGATGCCCTCGTCCAGCTCGGACAGGATGTCACCGTCGAATTCCCGGCCATAAAGCCGGATCAGCCGCGCCCGGTCATAGGGGTTGACCTGCTCCAGGAGGTCGGCAATGTCGGCGGCATGCAGCGGCTCCATAGCCTCGACAAGCGCCGCGCGATCATCGGTTTCGACCGCGTAGAGGATGCCCATGACCGCCTTGCGATCCAGCACATAGGCGTCTTCCGAAGCCTCGACGTCGGCATCGTCGGATTCGGCTTGCTCTTCGATCTGATCCGCCATGAAATCCCCCTGTCCCGACACCGGCAATTCGCCGCGAACATACGTCAGGACAGACACGAGCAACAGGGGGGCCGCAGCGCAATTCGCGGCCCGGACCAAAGAAAGGTACGGCATGCAACTTCTGACCGGACAAACCCTGAGTTTCGCCGCCGATCCCTTTGTCGTGCCGCTGGAAGAGGCCTGCACCCTGCGCCGCCGGGGCGCTGTTCTGATCGACGACGGACAGATCACGGCGGTGGACGAGGCCGAGGTGCTGCGCGCCGCCCACCCGCAGGCCGAGGTCATCAGCTACGGCACCGACCTGATCTGTGCCGGTTTCGTCGATGCCCATGTCCACTATCCCCAGACCGCGATGATCGCCAGCTGGGGCCTGCGGCTGATCGACTGGCTCAACACTTATACCTTCCCCGAAGAAGCCCGCTTCGCCGACCCCGCCCATGCCGCGAAAATCGCCGCGCGCTACCTCGACCTGACGGCGGCGCATGGCACAACCACGATGGCCAGCTTCTGCACCATCCACCCCGCCAGCGTCGACGCCTTCTTCTCCGAGGCCCAGGCCCGCGGCCAATGCGTGGTGGCGGGCAAGACCTGCATGGACCGCAACGCGCCGGACTTCCTGCGCGACACCCCGCAGAGCGCGTATGACGACAGCAAGGCGCTGCTGATGCGCTGGCATGGCCAGGACCGCCTGCACTACGCCATCACGCCCCGGTTCTCCCCCACCTCGACGCCGGCACAACTGGGCGCGATGGGCGCGCTCTGGGCCGAACACCCCGATTGCCTCATGCAGACCCACCTGAGCGAACAGACCGACGAGATCGCCTGGGTCCGCGACCTCTTTCCAGAGGCACGTGACTACCTCGACACCTACGAGGTACATGGCCTGCTGGGCGCACGCGGGCTCTACGGCCATGCCATCCACCTGGAACCACGCGAAATCGACCGCCTGGCCGAGGTTGGCGCCGCGCTGGTCCACTGCCCGACCTCGAACACCTTCATCGGGTCCGGCCTGTTCCGCACCGCTGCGATGAAATCGCGCGGCCTGTCGGTGGGTCTCGCCACCGATACCGGCGGCGGCTCCAGCTTCTCGATGCTGCGCACAATGGCGGCGGCCTATGAAATCGGCCAGCTGGTCGGCACGCCGCTGCATGCCGCGCAGCTGATCTGGCTGGCCACCCAGGGCTCCGCCCGCGCGCTGCACCTGGGCGATGCCATCGGCAACCTCGCCCCCGGCATGGCAGCGGACCTCGTGGTGCTCGACCTCGCCTCCACCCCCGCCATTGCCCAGCGCGAGGCCGAGGCCGATACGTTCTGGGAAGCCCTCTTCCCCACCCTCATGATGGGCGACGACCGTGCCGTGCGCGCCACCTGGATCAACGGCAAGCCCACAACGTGAGTCGCCTGTGGGTCAAGGAGCGCCGCAGGCGACCGCCGAAGGCGGCGCGCAGCGTCCTTGAGGCGCAGGCGACTCACCTCACACTGGACATGGCGCCTTGAGGGGCAGACTGCCCCCTCAAGCGCCTCTCAGCAGAAAAGACCCGACGCCAACCACCAGCACCGCCATTCGAATCAATGCGTCACCGCAACGCTGGCAGAACAAAAGCGCGCGGTAGCGCTCAATTTGAACACGCGCCCTCAGCACCCCGACGCCAGCACCATGACCCAGGTGTCCCCCGGCCCGCGCGCCACGCCCAGCTCGGTCACATGCCGGTTCAACATGTTGCGTCGGTGCCCACGCGATGCGCGCCAGCCTTCCAGAACCTCGTCAAGACTGCGATGCCCCCGCGCGATATTCTCGGCCACCGCGCACCAGCGATAGCCCGCACGCTTGACCCGCACCCCGATGTCGGAGCCGTCCGATCCGCTGTGCGAAAAGAACCCGGCGCGCGCCATGTCATCGGCATGACCCTGCGCCACCGCCGCCAGCACCGGCGACCAGCGCAGCGCCCGCCGCCCGTTGCGGCGGCGGAACCGGTTGACCCAATCCAGCGCCGCCTCTTGCCCCGCATGTCCCGGCACCGCGACACAGCACAGGGCGCCGACCAACAGCCCGCGTCGGTTCATCCCATCAGACCCCGCGCCAGTTCGTTCTGCCGCGCCACCGCAGCGCCCAGGTCGAATGAGACCACCTGCCCCCCGCGCACCACGGCGCGACCTTCGACGAACAGGTCACGCACCCGGGTTGGCCCCGCCAGCAAGAGCGCTGCCATGTCCCAGTTGCCAGCCGCCTCCACCCCCGACATGTCCCAGACCGCAAGGTCGGCGCGCATGCCAAGGGCGATCTGGCCGCAGTCATGCCGCCCCAGCACCTCGGCCCCGCCCCGGGTGGCCAAGCGCAATGCCTCACGCGCGCTCATCGCATCCGCCCCGCGCGACACCCGTTGCAACAGCATCATCTGCCGCGCCTCGGCCACCAGGTTGCCGCTGTCATTCGAAGCAGAGCCATCGACGCCCAGCCCCACCTTCACACCCGCATCCCGCATCGCCCGCACCGGCGCAATGCCCGAGCCAAGCCGACAATTGGAACAGGGGCAATGCGCCACACCGGTGCGGCTTTTCGCAAACAGATCGATCTCCTGCCCGTCCAGCTTCACGCAATGGGCGTGCCAGACATCGTCACCGGTCCAGCCCAGGTCTTCGGCGTATTGTCCCGGGCGACAGCCGAAAGTCTCCAAAGAATAGGCAATGTCCTCGTCGTTCTCGGCCAGATGGGTGTGCAGCATCACCCCCTTGTCCCGCGCCAGCAGCGCCGCCTCGCGCATCAGGTCACGGCTGACCGAGAAAGGCGAACAGGGCGCCAGCCCGACACGCACCATCGCCCCCTCGCCCGCGTCATGGAAGGCATCCACCACGCGAATCGAATCCTCCAGGATCGCGCGTTCATCCTCGACCAGGCTGTCAGGCGGCAGGCCGCCGTCGCTTTCGCCGATCGACATCGCCCCGCGGGTTGCATGAAACCGCAGCCCCACCTCCTGCGCCGCGGCAATCGTGTCATCCAGTCGCGCGCCGTTGGGGTAAAGGTACAGGTGGTCGGACGACATGGTGCAGCCCGACAGCGCCAGCTCGGCCAGCCCCACCTGGGCCGAGACAAACATCTCTTCCGGGCCAAAGCGCGCCCAGATCGGGTAAAGTGTTTTCAGCCAACCAAAAAGCAGCGCATCCTGCCCGCCCGGCACCGCGCGGGTCAGGGTCTGGGACAGGTGGTGATGGGTGTTCACCAACCCCGGCGTGACAAGGCAACCGGCGGCATTCACCACTTCGCCCGCGCTGTCCAGCCCCTGGCCGATCCCGGCGATCACGCCATCCTTCATCAGGATGTCGCAGCCCGACACCTCGCGCCCGGCATCATCCATCGTCAAGACAAGCGATGCGCCCTTCAGCAATAATTCCGCCATGAGAACCTCAGATCAACGCCCATTTCTGAGGTGAGTTCGGCGCGCCGGAAAAGGGCAAATTACGCGCGCCTCGGACCGTAAAATACCGGTCCGGGCGCTTTCGATCAAGTGTCCTGCAACAGCGCCAGCGCCCTGGCGTGGATCTCGGGGTTGGCGGCGGCCAGCGCGCGGCCCCCGTCATGCGCCTTTCCCCCCTTCCAGTCGGTCACGATCCCGCCAGCGGCTTCGATCACCGCGATGGGCGCCTGGATGTCATAGGGGTTGAGTGCGGCCTCGATCACCAGGTCGATCTGCCCCGCCGCAAGCAGCGCATAGGCATAGCAATCCATGCCGTAGCGGGTCAGCTTGACTTCGCGGGAGACCCGTTCAAAACCGGCGCGTTCCTCGGCAGAGCCGACCTCGGGGAAGGTGGTAAAGAGAATGGCCTCGTCCAGCGCGGTGGTGCCCTTGGTCTTCAGCGCGCGGGTGCCATGCGGCCCCACGACCTCGGCCCGCCCGGGACCGCCAGAGAACCGCTCCCCGATATGTGGCTGGTCGATCACGCCCAGGAAAGGCCCGTTTGCATCGGACAGGGCAATCAGCACACCCCAGGTCGGCGTGCCGCTGACAAAGCCCCGCGTGCCGTCGATCGGATCCAGAACCCAGGTCAGCCCGCTGGTGCCCTCGGATGCGCCGAATTCCTCGCCCAGGATGGCGTCGTCGGGGCGGTCCTGCGCCAGGATGGCGCGCATCACCTCTTCCGCGGCGCGGTCGGCCACTGTAACCGGGTCAAACCCGTCTGAAAGCTTGGATTGGGTATCCAGGGCAGCGCCCCTGAAATACGGCAAAATGGCCGAGCGCGCAGCATCGGCCATCCGGTTCGCCACCTGCCAGAGGTGGTCTGTGTTATCGTCCTGCATACGCTCCCCGCGACGTGACACGCGGCCAATCACCGACCGCGCCGTTTCGGGGAGGTTTATGCGACGTCGCTCAGCACACGGGCAAGCTCAAACAACCGCCGACGCTGGTTTTCGGGGATCGCGTAATAGGACCGCACGAGGTCGAGCGCTTCCTTGTCACCCAGCAAATCGGCCGGTACCCCGCTTTCGGGCGCGGCGTCATCAGTCGGTACACCTTCTTCGAAGCCTTCGAAGAAAAAGCTGACCGGCACGTCCAACGCGTCCGAAATGTCCCAGAGCCGCGAGGCGCTGACGCGGTTGGCGCCCGTCTCGTATTTCTGGATCTGCTGGAACTTGATTCCAACATGCTCTGCAAGCTGCTGTTGCGTCATCCCGACAAGCCAACGGCGATGCCGGATACGTTTGCCCACATGAACATCCACGGGGTGTGGCATACTATTCATCCTTCACTGAGCGCTAGCGCCACGCATGTAAATACGTTTGGCTTGCGCTAACTCCTGTTGACGCGGGCTCGAGTAGACCCCGCTCTCGTACTTTATGTTGCACCCCTGCAGCATCATGGAAGATACGGGAGGTGATCCAGAAAGCAAGGAAAAAGAACGCGCATAGAGTTTACGGTTAACCGAGAGCACACGCTAAGCGGTAAGAAAACACCACTGGACGGGTGGACTGTGCGTGACGTGAAGGACTTTACATTGCGACACCTGGGCGAAACTGTAAAGTCGCCGGACAATCTTGACGGGGCACATATGATGATGCGGGCTTATCACATCGCGGAACACGGGGCCAAGGCAGTGCTGGCGCAGATCGCCATCCCCGAACCTGGACCCCGGGAAATCCGCGTAAAAATAGCGGCTTGCGGGCTGAACTTTGCAGATCTCCTGATGCAGAAAGGCACCTATCAGGACACACCGGAGCCGCCCTTTACCCTGGGCATGGAGGTCGCCGGAACGGTGGACATGGCCGGGTCCGAGGTGACGGATCTGCCCCCCGGAACCCGTGTCGCGGTGTTTGGCGGACAGGGTGGATTGGCCGAGTTCGGCTGCTTCGAGGCCTCGCGCGCCGTTGCCATTCCCGAAACGATGAGTTTCATGGATGCCGCCGCTTTCCAGATCGCCTACGGCACGTCGCACCTCGCGCTGGACCACCGGGCGCGGTTGCAACCGGGGGAGAATCTCCTGGTGCTGGGCGCGGCGGGCGGCGTCGGGCTGACCGCGGTCGAGATCGGCAAGGTCATGGGCGCCCAGGTGATCGCCTGCGCCCGCGGCGCCGACAAGCTCAAGACGGCGCAGGCCGCCGGCGCCGATCACTTGCTGGACAGCGACACCGCCGATATTCGCAGCGAGGTCAAGGCGTTGGGAGGCGCCGACGTGGTCTATGACCCGGTGGGCGGCGCGCTGTTCGATGCCGCGTTTCGCGCCTGCAACCCAGAGGCGCGCATCCTGCCCATCGGCTTTGCCAGCGGCGATGTCCCGCAGATCAAGGCCAACCACCTGCTGGTCAAGAACCTCACCGTGATGGGGCTGTACTGGGGCGGATACCTGAGGTTCCGGCCCAAGGCGCTGACCGACTCGCTCAGGACGCTGATCGACTGGCACGCGGACGGGCGGATCAAGCCGCATATCAGCCACGCGCTGCCGCTCGATTCGGCCGCAGAGGCGCTGGGCCTGCTGCGGGATCGCAAGTCGACCGGCAAGGTGGTGGTGACGATCTGACCGCCGCCAGGCCGGGCCGGGCTACAGCGTCTCGTAGCCCTGCTCGATCATCGTGGCGAGCACGTCGACCGGTTTCTGCCCCGGCTGGCGGTTGCGATAGATGTTGATCTTGTAGCCGCCCAGGTCCGGCAGGTCACAGGCCGCCGGCAATTCCACCAGCTCACGCGGGGCGGTGCCTTCAAGCAGGGCACAGACCGCCAGGTCGGCGCTGACCGTGGCCTCGACCGTGCGGTCACTGTCGGTGTCGACCAGCGAGATCCATTCGACCCCCGCCTCTTCCAGCCGCGCCACGATGCCCGCGCGGAAGGCGCAGACCCGGGCCTGGGCCAGCGGCAGCGGGCGCTGCCGCCAGGCCTGGCCCTCGGGCGCACCAACCCAACGCAGGGCAATCTCGGTCAGGGTCTCGCCGCCGCTGTCGATCTCGCTTTCGGTGGTCAGGATGAGGTCAAGCGCGCCCCGGGCGAAATCCGCCTTCAGCGCGGCGGTATTGCCGGTGCAGAGCTGAACCCGCACCCGCGGCATCTCGGACGCGAAGCGCTGCAACACCCGCGGCACCACCGGGTAGACGATGTCAAAGGGCACGCCCAGGGTGATCTCGCCCGAGAATTCCTCATGCGTGAGGCGGGCGAAGGCCTCGTCGTTCAGCTCGACCATGCGGCGCGCATAGCCCAGCAACTGCTCTCCCGCCGCTGTCAGCGAGACGCGCCGCGCCGAACGGTCGAGCAACTCCAGCCCCATCATCTCTTCCAACCGCTTGATCTGCATCGAGACCGCCGACTGGGTCAGGTTGAGAAACCCGGCCGCCCGGGTCACGCCGCCGGTCTGGGCCACGGCCACGAAACTTCGCAGAACGGTCACATCGAGGTTGCGCAATTTCATCACCTTTCGTGATGCTGCAGATCAAGAACATTCGTTTTCAGCATGAATGGTTCCCACGTATATATCAACGCACGAAATACAAATCCAACAATTCATCAAGATCGAAGGAGTACACCCATGATCCGTATCGATGCCCGCCCTCACCGCGCTTCCCCTGCTCCGATCGCCGCCCGCCTGCGCCAGATGTTGGCCCTGTCGCGCCAGCGACGCGATCTTGCGCGGCTGGATCCGCATCTGCTTGACGACATCGGCGTGGCGCGGGATGCCGCCGTTTCCGAGGCCCGGCGCATGCCCTGGGAAGCGCCGGGACGTTGCCTGCGCTGAAAGCGGTCGAATTCCCGATAAAAGCGGTCGAAACCGGGGCTGCCAAACCTTGAAAAATCCAGCCATTCCGCCAATATCTGAGAAGACGGTTCGCATTTCGCGGGCCAAGGCAGTTTTTGTCGGAGGAATAGATGGCAGACTACAACACAATCCGGACGTCTGCGGCTGGCGCCCGCGCCGCCCAGATTGACGAGGGCCTGCGCGCCCACATGAACAAGGTCTACGGCACGATGTCCGTGGGCATGCTGATCACCTTTGCGGTGGCCTGGGCGGTCGGGTCGAACCCGTCGCTGCTTGCTGTGTTCCGCGACCCGGCGACGCTGCAACCCAACATCCTGGGCTGGATCATCATGTTCGCGCCGCTCGGCATGGTCTTTGCCTTCGGTGCCGCGATCAACAAGCTCTCGGCGGCCGGCGCACAGCTGTTCTTCTATGTCTTCGCCGCCGTCATGGGCTTGTCGCTCAGCTGGATCTTCGTGGCCTTCACCGGGTTCTCGATCGCCCAGGTCTTCCTGATCACATCGATCGCCTTCGCCGGTCTGAGCCTCTTCGGCTATACCACGAAGAAGGACATCTCGGGCTGGGGGTCGTTCCTGATCATGGGCGTGATCGGCTTGGTCGTGGCCTCGATCGTCAACATCTTCCTGGGCTCACCGGCGATCATGTTCGCCATCTCGATCCTGGGTGTGCTGATCTTTGCGGGCCTGACCGCCTATGACACGCAGAACATCAAGAACACCTACCTCGCCCACGCCCACCACGGCGACAGCGAATGGCTGGGCAAGTCCGCGATCATGGGGGCGCTGAGCCTCTACCTGGACTTCATCAACATGTTCATGTTCCTGCTGCAGCTGTTCGGCAACCGCGAATAAGGCGGCAAGACGCGCAGACATTGCGAAGGGCCGGTCACATCGACCGGCCCTTTTTCATGGCCGCTCCTCAAGCCCTTGCGGGCTTTCCTCGCGAAGACGCCGGCACCGGCGGATGAGCAGCGGGCCGGGTGCCGCCCAAAAGAAAACGCCGCGTCGGCCAGGGGCCGCGCGGCGTTTTGCAATGTCCTGAAAGGCGTCAGATCAACTTACTTGATCTTGCCTTCCTTGTATTCCACGTGCTTGCGCGCAACCGGGTCGAACTTCCGGGCGGTCATCTTCTCGGTCATCGTGCGTGCGTTTTTCTTGGTCACGTAGAAGTGCCCAGTGCCCGCGGTCGAATTCAGGCGGATCTTGATGGTGGTCGGCTTCGCCATTTCTCGTCTCCTGCGTGGCGCGGGGCCAGGCCAACGCGCGCTCGTATATCTCTATGAAGGTCGCCTTCTACCCGGCTGCGGGCGCGAGTCAAGCGGTTTTGTCGTCCTGATGCGGAGGTTGGCGGATTATGGGGGCTCTGCCCCCGGCCCGTGGCCTCCCCCGGGATATTTTCAAAACCGGAGAAACAGCAGGCGAATATGCGCGGAAGGCCTGTAAGCCGGATTCTGTACCGGCCTTGCGACCGGCGATGACCATTCCTCTCGACATGCAGTTGCCTGCACGCCTCTAGCTGCCAACCCGGGCCTCTCGGGCTGAAGCATCCCTGCGCCGATATCACCGAAGCGATCAGCCGCGCGCGAGGCCCCTATTTGGCATTGCTCCCGGTGGGGCTTGCCATGCGGGCGCTGTTGCCAGCCCCCCGGTGGGCTCTTACCCCACCGTTTCACCCTGACCAAGTCTATCGCAAGCGATATACGAGGCGGTCTGTTTTCTGTGGCGCTGATCCGTCGGGTTGCCCCGCCCGGGCGTTACCCGGCACCGTTGCTTCAGGGAGTCCGGACTTTCCTCGATCCCGGATCACGTCCGGGACCGCGGCCATCCAGCCTTCCGCGCCCGGTGCATCTAGGCGCTGGGACCGGCCCGGTCAACGGGAAAGCGCGCGGCGAGGTCGGAAACCACGGCCATGTCATCGAGGGACAGCGCGCCGGTGGCCCAGGGCCGGAACCGCTGACGCACCGCGTCCAGAAGCACCGCGTCCGTCACCTCGGCCGTATAGCCCACCTGCGCCGCCAGCGCCCGGAAGTGCGCCATGTCAGGTGGTGCACCTGCGGTCTCGTCGGGCCAGACGCTCAGCCCGCGTCGCGCCAGCCGCCGCCAGTCAAAGCGCCGCCCCGGGTCCTGCTTGCGCCCGGGCGCCATGTCGGAATGGCCGATCACCCGCTGGGGCGCGATGCCCCACCGCGCCATGATCCGGGCCAGCAGCGCCTCCACTGCGGCCATCTGCGGCTCGGAGAAGGGCTGTGAGCCGGTGTTGGTGATCTCTACCCCGATGGAGCGCGAGTTGACGTCCTCGACCGCCCCCCAGCGCCCCGCACCGGCATGCCAGGCGCGCTGGTCCTCTGCCACCATCTGGATCAACCCGCCAGAAGTGGACACGAGGTAATGCGCCGAGACCTGCGCCTCGGGGGTGCACAGCCAGTCGCGCGCCGCCCGGGTGTCGCCCATCGCGGTGTAATGCAAAACGATCATGTCCGGCAAAGCGCCCTGCCGCCGCGCCCCGCAATTGGGCGAGGCGTGCCAGAGCGCCACTTCGTCACGCAAGGATCAGCGACCCGCGGCCCGGCGGAAAGGCGTCGGATCCCAGGCACAGGCAAAGCCGTCGCCGTCCGGGTCCAGTCCCTTGCGGTCGCGCTGCGGCCCGCCCTGCGCGAGGAAGGCCTCCTGTGCGAGGTCCGGGCTGGCGTAGGCGGCACAGGCCCGCTGATGCTTGGTCTCCGAGGTGCGCCCACGCTTGTAGAGCGCCGCGCCGACCGGGTTGTTGGTCTGCAGCGCATAGGCCACCACGTTGGGCCGGTCGCTTCCCTCGCGGGTCGGCAGCGCGGTCGGTTCGATGATCCGGTACTGCGATTGCGCCTGACGCAGCCGCTCGGCATCATCCTGGATGTCACGCTCGCCGGACACGGCCTGGAAGTCCTGTTCGCGGCTGAGGCCCGCGCTGTCGGTCACCGCCTGGGGTGGCGGGTTGTCGGGGCTGGCCTGCACCGGTGCCTGGCCAGAGTTGGCCCGACGCGCCTGGCGGGCGGCCTCGGTCTCGGCCCCGGTGGCGTCCAGCGGCGTCGTATCCACGCGCGGGGCGCTGTTGAGCCGGCGGTCGCGTTCCATCTGCGCCGTCCGCTCCTGGTCGACACGGTCGAACCCGACGCCAGCGCCGCTGTCCGGCACCGCCGGAGCACATGCCGCCAATGCACAAAGCGCGGCCCCTACAACAAAAACCCGCATATCAATTCGGCCTCATACCTGCTCTTTGGCCGGTCCTTACCACCATTTGGATGGCTTGGAAACATAACCGGCCGCCTGCTCCAGCGCATAGGCGCAATTCAGCAGGTCGCCTTCTTCCCAGGGCCGTCCGATCAGTTGCAGCCCCAGCGGCAGCCCCTGCTTGTCGATGCCCGCAGGTACCGAGATACCGGGCAGCCCGGCAAGGTTGACGGTCACGGTAAAGACGTCGTTGAGGTACATCTGCACCGGGTCGGCGTCCTTCATCTCGCCCAGGCCAAAGGCCGAAGACGGCGTCGCAGGCGTCAGGATCGCGTCCACCCCTTGGGCAAAGGCATCCTCGAAGTCCTTCTTGATCAGCGTCCGCACCTTGCGTGCGCGGTTGTAATAGGCGTCGTAGAACCCGGCCGAGAGCACGTAGGTGCCGACCATGACACGCCGCTGCACCTCGGCGCCAAAGCCTTCGGCGCGGGTCTTTTCATACATCTCGGTGATGCCGTCGCCCTGCGCCAGTTTCGCCCGGCGGCCATAGCGCACGCCGTCATACCGCGCGAGGTTGGAGGACGCCTCGGCAGGCGCAATCACGTAGTAGGTGGGCAGCGCGTATTTCGTATGCGACAGAGAGATGTCGACGATCTCGGCCCCGGCATCCTGCATCATCTTGCGGCCCTCGGCCCAGAGCGCGTCGATCTCCTCGGGCATGCCGTCCATGTGGTATTCGCGCGGAATGCCGATCTTCTTGCCCTTGATGTCGCCGGTCAGCATCGCCTCGAAGTTCGGCACCGCGAGGTCGGCGGATGTCGAATCCATCGGGTCATGGCCGCACATGGCTTCCAGCATGATGGCCGCGTCGCGCACGTCCTTGGTCATCGGCCCGGCCTGGTCGAGCGACGAGGCAAAGGCCACGATGCCCCAGCGCGAGCACCGGCCATAGGTCGGCTTGATCCCGGTGATGCCGGTAAAGGCCGCCGGTTGGCGGATCGAGCCGCCGGTGTCGGTGCCGGTCGCCGCCAAACACAGGTCCGCCGCCACGGCAGAGGCAGACCCACCCGAAGAGCCGCCCGGCGTCAGCGCGGTGTCGTCATTGCCACGCCGCCAGGGATTGACCGCATTGCCATAGGCCGAGGTCTCGTTCGAGGACCCCATCGCGAATTCGTCCATGTTGAGCTTGCCCAACATGACCGCGCCGGATTCGAACAACTGGCGCGTCACGGTGCTCTCATACTCGGGCTTGAAACCGTCGAGGATGTTGGACGCCGCCTGCGACGGCACACCCTTGGTGCAGAACAGGTCCTTGATGCCCAGCGGGATGCCACACATGGCGGGCGCATCGCCGCCCTTGATGCGGGCGTCCGCGGCCCTGGCCTGCTCCAGCGCGATCTCCGGCGTCTTGTGGACCACGGCGTTCAGCGCGGCTGCGCCGTCAATGGCCGAAAGGCAGGCTTCGGTCAGTTCAACGCTCGTCACATCGCCCTTGCGCAGCGCGTCACGGGCTTCGGCGATTTTCATAGTGTTCAGATCAGCCATTATTCCACCACCTTCGGCACTGCAAAGAAGCCTTCCCGCGCATCGGGCGCATTGGCCAGAACCTTGTCCTGCTGGCCGCCGTCGGTGACGCCGTCCTGCCGCCGCTTCAGCCGCATCGGCGTGACCGAGACCATGGGCTCCACGCCATCGACATCCACCTCGTTCAGCTGCTCGATGAAGCCGAGAATGTTGTTGAACTCCTGCGCCAGCGCGGGCAGGTCGTCCTCTTCCACCCGGATGCGGGCCAGTTTCGCCACCTTTGCGGCGGTGCCTTGGTCAATCGACATGAGGTCACTTCCAATCTGTCAGGTCTGGCAAGCGCTTTACCGCCCCGCAGCAGCACTCGCAACCATGTGCGGGCGGGAAACACCCGCCATTGCGCCCGACACCACCGCATTGCGCTTGCGACAGGCGCAGGTCAGCCCCATCCGCACCCGATCGTGGCAAGACCTGGAACGCAGCCCGCCCCAAAACCCGCATCCCCCTTCATCTTGCCGGATAAACTCCGGGGAGCGCGAGGGGCTGGCCCCTCGCCCCTGTCAGCGGCAGCATGGACCATCGGCCCGATCATGCTAGGCTCCGGCCAAAACCAAACCGGGCCAAAACCAAACCGGCCAACACCAAACCGGCCAACACCAAACGGAGACCAAACATGCAATTGACCTGGCTCGGCCACGGCTCTTTCCACCTCGAAAGCGGCGCGGCAAATATCCTCATCGACCCCTGGCTTACCGGCAACCCGATGCTGGAAGAGGGCCAGCACGACGATGCCACCCAGGGCGCCACGCACGTCCTTCTGACCCATTGCCATTTCGACCACGTGGTCGATGTGCTGCCGCTCTGCCGCAAGCTGGAAATCCCCGCCGTGGGCCAGTACGACGTGATGAAGCACTGGGGAGAGCATGAGGGCATCGAGACCATCGGCTTCAACAAGGGCGGCACGGTCGAGGTGAACGGCGTCAGGATCACGATGGTGCCCGCCTCGCACAGCTCATCCTTCGGGTCCGAAACCGGGCCACAGGCGGCGGGCAGCGAAGTGGGCTACATGATCGAAGCCGAGGGCAAGACGATCTACCTTTCCGGCGATACCACGATCATGGCCGACATGGACTGGATGGGCGACTACCACAAACCCGAGATCGGCATCCTGTCCGCCGGGGGCCATTTCACGATGGACATGAAGGCCGCCGCCTATGCCGCCAGGCGCTACTTCGACTTCAAGACGGTGATCCCCTGTCACTACCGGACCTTCCCTCTGCTGGAACAGAACGCCGAGACACTGAAGGCCGGGCTACCCGGGGTCGAGGTGATCGAACCCGAGGTCCTGGAGCCGATCACGCTCTAACAACGTTGCCGGGAATACCCGGGCCATCAAGCATCGCCAAAAGCCCGAGCGCGCCGAAGGCGTGGCAGGATCTTGGGGGCCCGGGGGGTTCCCGAAACGCCCTGGGGTGCGCATTCGCGGCGCACCCTTTGCTCAAATGAATTCCGCGGTTTCCTCAAGCGGCTGCGCAGCAAGCGCCAGCGCGGCCTCAAGATCGACGCTCTTGTCAAACAGCGCCCGGCCCACCACCGCCCCCGAGACGTTGCGCACGTATTTCAGCCGCGACAGGTCATCGAGCGTGCGCACAAGGCCGCTGGCGATCACCGGATGGCGGGCGCGTTCGGCCAGGTCGGTGACAAGTGACAGCGATGCCTCGGCATCCCCAAGATCGCTGTCAATGTCGGTCACCAGCAGGGCGGCCAGCGGATCCTCGGCGAACCAGCTGATGAAATCCGCCGGTTCATAGGCCGAGGTTTCGCGCCAGCCGTTGCTCATGACACGGCCCTCGAAGACATCCACCGCCAGCACCACCTGGTCGGGATGGTATTTCGCCACCTCCTTGACGAAATCCGGCGAGGTCAGCGCCACGGTGCCCAGCACCACCCGGCCCACCCCCATGTCCAGAAGCTGCGTCACCCGCTCGCGCGAGCGGATGCCGCCGCCGACCTGCACCGGCACCTCGGCGGCCAGTACCAGCGCGCGCAGCAGATCGTCCTGCGGCGGCTTGCCCTCAATGGCATCGAAATCGGTGACGTGGATCCACTCTGCCCCGGCCTGGGCGAATCCCCGGACCGTCTCGACCGGGTCCACGTGCCAGATCTGCGGCTCTTCCAGCCGGCCCCGGTACAGGCTGACCGGCTTGCCGCTGAGCAATTCGATGGTCGGATACAGTTGCATGACACCCCTCCTTGTCGCTGCCAGCATAGCATTATTTGCGCGGGGTGAGTCGCGCCGCGCGAAACGCGGCGCTCTGATGATCTTTGGCGACCCTGCGTCAGGCTCAGCCGGCCTTGCGCAGCACCGTCGTCTCGACCGTCTCGTCAGCCACATGCGCCGGGCTGATGCCCTGGCGCGCGGCGGCGTCCAGGATGCCGGACATGGTGTGCTTGAGCTGGGTCAACCGGTCGGCGACAAAGGGTTCGCTGTCCTCGATCTTCAGGATCTCGCTGGCGACGTTGATGATGCCGCCGCCATTGGCCACGTAATCCGGCAGATACAGGATGCCGCGGTCCTGCAGAAGGTCCGCCGCCGCATCGCTGGCCAGCTGGTTGTTCGCCGCGCCGCACACCAGGGTGGCTTTCAGCTCGGGCACCGTCTGCGCATTGAGAATGCCGCCAATGGCGCAGGGCGCGAAGATATCCGCCTCGGCGGCATGGATTGCACCCGGCCCGGCCACCTGGGCGCCAAAATCGGCAACCGCCTGCTCGACGCGCGAGGCCACGGTATCGGCGACAATCAACCGGGCGCCCGCTTCGACGAGGTATTCGCAGAGATACCAGCCGACATGGCCCAGCCCCTGCACGGCCACCCGCTTGCCCGTCAGATCATCAGACCCGAACCGCCGCGCGGCACCGATCTTCAACGCGTTGAAGACACCCAGCGCCGTCACCGGCGACGGATCGCCGCTGGCAAAGGGTCCATCCGCCAGCCCGGCGACGAAATCGGTCTCGGAGGCCAGGACCTGAAGGTCCGCAGGCGTCATGCCCATGTCCTCGGCCGTCCAGTAGCGCCCGCCCAGCTCGGCCACGGCGCGCCCCATTGCGCGCAGGCGCGCCTCGGTCTTGTCGGTGCGCGGATCGCCCAGGATCACCGCCTTGCCCCCGCCCAGCGGCAGCCCCGCGGCGGCGTTCTTGTAGGTCATGCCGCGCGACAGGTTCAGCACGTCGGCCAGCGCCGCGTCAAAGCCGTCATAGACCCGCATCCGCAGCCCGCCCGCCGCCGGCCCCGCGCGGGTCGAGTGGATGGCAATCACCCCCTCCAGCCCGCTGTCACGGTCGCTCACGCGGTAGACCTCTTCATGGGTGGTGCAGTCGATCCTGGTCAGCATGGAAATCCCTCCTGTTTCGCGCAGAATAGGCCCACGCAGACGCCGGAATTTCCCAATTTTCGTTGCCTTCGTCGTGCTAGTTGGAGAAAATCACCAACAGGAAGGGAGTTCTTGGAGAATGGACGCAATCGACGCCCGGATCATCGCGGCCCTGCAACGCGACGGACGGCAGAAGCTGGCCGACCTGTCGGAAAAGGTCGGTCTGTCGCCCACCCCGCTGGCGCGGCGGATTGCCCGGCTGGAGGAGGACGGGGTGATCACCGGCTATTCCGCCCGGGTCGACCAGGAAAGGCTGGGGCTGCCGCTCAACGTCTTCATCTTTGTCGAACTGGAGCACCAGACCCGCGACGCGCTGGACCGGTTTGAAACCGCGCTGCGCCGGTTTGACGAGGTGATGGAATGCTACCTGATGACCGGCACCCGTGACGTGCTGCTGCGGGTGGTGGCCAAGGACCTGGGCGCTTTCGACAGGTTCCTCGAAGAAGGGCTGATGCAGGTCCCCGGCATCCGCAACATGCGGTCGAGCTTTGCCCTGCGCACCATGATCCGCCGCAACGCCCTGCCGCAGCGGCCCTGAGACGCGACAGCCTGGCGCCAACGACGGCAGCCTGCCCCAAGGCAGTCCCGGACGTGATCCGGGACCTCCCCGCCTGACATGAGGTCCCGGATCAAGTCCGGGACTGCGGATCGCAATATGACCAGCCTTGACGTGATCCGCTGCCTGCGCCGCTACCCTGTGATCTCGAAGCCTTCGACCTCCGGCACCGGCACCACCGCCTCGACCGAGACATCGCGCACCGCCGCCGCGCCGGGGCCTGACCACATCCGGTCCAGCATCATCTCGACCTGCTCCTCCGGTCCCGCCACCAGCGCCGAGACCGAGCCGTCGGGATTGTTGCACACCCAGCCGCGCAGCCCCAGCGACCGCGCCTGTCCTTGGGTCCAGGCGCGAAAGGCCACGCCCTGCACCCGGCCCATGACCCGGACCTGTCTTGCTATCTCGCGTGTCATATCCGCCCCCTGCTGCGCCGTTCCGAGCGACAGAGTGCCATGAAACCTCCGATCACAAAACCGCTTCATACCGCCTGCCGCATCACAGCCAATTGACGACACCCGCATTTGGCCTCATATCCCGATCCATGACAGACCTCGCCCATATCCGCAATTTCTCGATCGTCGCCCATATCGACCACGGGAAATCCACCCTCGCCGACCGGCTGATCCAATCCACCAACACGGTGGCCGAGCGGGACATGAAGGAACAATTGCTCGACGCGATGGATATCGAGCGCGAGCGTGGCATCACCATCAAGGCCAATACCGTGCGGATCGACTATGTCGCGCGCGATGGCGAGGCCTATGTGCTCAACCTGATCGACACCCCCGGCCACGTCGATTTCGCCTACGAGGTCTCCCGCTCCATGCGCGCGGTCGAAGGCTCGCTCCTGGTGGTCGATTCGACCCAGGGCGTCGAGGCGCAGACCCTGGCCAATGTCTACCACGCGCTGGACGCGGATCATGAGATCGTGCCGGTGCTCAACAAGATCGACCTGCCGGCGGCGGATTGCGACCGGGTGGCGGAACAGATCGAGGATGTCATCGGCATTGACGCGTCAGAGGCCGTGCAGGTTTCGGCCAAGACCGGCATCGGCATCGCCGACACGCTGGAGGCCATCGTCAACCGCCTGCCCGCGCCCAAGGGCGACCGGGACGCGCCGCTGAAAGCGATGCTGGTGGACAGCTGGTATGACCCCTACCTCGGCGTTGTCGTGCTGGTGCGGATCATGGACGGCGTCCTGAAAAAGGGCGACAACATCAAGATGATGCAGACCGGCGCGAAATACGGCGTCGACCGCATCGGCGTCTTCCGCCCCGCCATGACCGTGATCGACGAACTTGGCCCCGGCGAGATCGGCTTCATCACCGCGTCCATCAAGCAGGTCCGCGACACGAAAGTGGGCGACACCATCACGCATGAGAAAAAGGGCGCCGAGACGCCCCTGCCCGGCTTTGCGCCGTCGCAGCCGGTGGTGTTCTGTGGCCTCTTCCCGGTGGATTCGGCGGAATTCGAAGACCTGCGCGACGCCATCGAGAAACTGGCCCTGAACGACGCCTCCTTCAGCTACGAGATGGAGACCTCGGCCGCGCTGGGCTTTGGCTTCCGCTGCGGCTTCCTTGGCCTGCTGCACCTGGAGGTGATCCGCGACCGGATCGAGCGCGAATATGACATCGAGCTGATCACCACGGCGCCTTCGGTGATCTATCACGTCTACATGAAAGACGGCGAGATGATCGAGCTGCACAACCCCGCCGACATGCCCGATCCCTCGACCATCGACCACCTGGAAGAGCCGCGCATCAAGGCGACGATCCTGGTGCCGGACGATTTCCTGGGCGATGTGCTCAAGCTCTGCCAGGACCGCCGTGGCATCCAGCTGGACCTGACCTATGCGGGCAGCCGCGCGATGGTGGTCTATGACCTGCCGCTGAACGAGGTGGTCTTCGACTTCTACGACCGGCTGAAATCGGTGACCAAGGGCTATGCCTCGTTCGATTACCAGATGACCGAATACCGCGAGGACATGCTGGTCAAGATGCAGGTGCTGGTAAATGACGAGCCGGTGGACGCGCTGTCCACGATGGTCCACCGCGACCGGGCCGAAATGCGCGGCCGGGCGATGTGCGAGAAGCTGAAAGAGCTGATCCCGCGCCACATGTTCAAGATCCCGATCCAGGCGGCCATCGGCGGCAAGGTGATCGCCCGCGAAACCCTGAGCGCCCTGCGCAAGGATGTGACCGCGAAATGCTATGGCGGCGATGCGACGCGGAAGAAGAAGCTGCTGGAAAAGCAGAAGGCCGGCAAGAAGAAGATGCGCCAGTTCGGCAAGGTGGACATCCCGCAGGAGGCCTTCATCTCCGCGCTCAAGATGGACGGGTGACCGGCACGCCGGTCACATCGGGCATTTGACGATGACATCTGGTCGGGGCTTCAGGCGGGAGTGCAAGGAACCGGCGCATGCGCCTTGGGGACTGCCCCCCTGCCCCCGACGCAAGGCCGGGTGACAGGGGTGTCCGCGATCCGGGGGTGAGGGTGGCAGCGAGACCACGACCTGGAAAAGGCCTCGCAATTGCGCGCCCGGATCAGCTTTTGGAGTGATAGACCTCGGTATGTCCCCGCGCGCCCTCGACCAGCCGCCGGAGGCGCCGAACGAGGAGACAGATCAGCGGTATGCCGACCATGCAGAAAACGGAAACGCCGACGTGAACGAGAAAGGCATCAAGGAAGGATGCCCCCTGCCGCAAGGCAAAGATGCTTGAAAACACGCCTGCGAGGGCTCCGAAAATCACGCATGCCAGCATGGCAATACTCCTGCATCTCACCACTCCATTATGTTTTGGTAGCACATCAGAAGCTAGATACAATTTTAAAGTGTGCCATTTTCCGCTGATCCAAGAGTTTTCCGCGGCGGGCCTGCGCCGGTTGGGTATCAGAGCACCCAAGGTGGTGTTGAGATACCGAACAAGGGTTGATGGATGGCGCTTTTGACGACGGACTTTAGCGCACTTGCACAGGCAACAGGCGAATCAACCAGAAGGAGAGCGGCCTGCAGGGTGCGTGTTCGCACGCACCGTTGCGCGGGGTGATGGTAGGAAGGTGCGTGAAATCACGCGCTCTACCTCTGCACCGACGGACGGCGCGGGACGAGTTTGAGGATGTGATCGAGCAACCGCAGGGTAGTTTTTTAGCCCACGGTTGCGCGGCGCTGGATTAAAACCCCACCTTACGGATGTTAAAGGCGCGATTTCATTGCATATTTAGGGGCCAGCTCATTCCTTACCCCAAAACCCCCATGAACTCCCGCCATTCCCCCTTGCTCATGCCGGAGGTTTCCTGCGTGACCTCTTCACCTTTCAACATCCGCCGGACGCAATCAAGCGCGGTGGATGACAGGGTCGCCCCGCCCATCCGGTAATCCTCAAACGCGCGATAGGCAAAGGGCACCCAGTCGGCGACCACCTTGCAGATCTCGTCTGCATAGACGCGGATTTCGTATTGCGCGTGGGCATCGGCCCGCAGGCGCAGGAAATGCAGCAGGTTGTGCAAATCCACCTTCCAATACCATTGCGTATAGATATTCGCCGGCAGGTTCATCCGCGCCAATTCCCGCGCCAGACCCTGCTGATCCTCTCCATCAGCGGTCGTGTCGGAAATCATCTCTTCATAATGGTCATAGGCCCGCATCGCGTCATCGCGCAGATAGCGCAGCACACGGTCGGCCTCTTCGCCCGACAGCGCCGCGCCCCGGCCCTGGTTGTTGACCACCGACTGCGCGGCCAATGCGTCGCGTTCGGGGATATAGAATTCCCGGTCGAGGATCGAATAGCGCGCCGAATACTCGTTCACATTGGCGGTGCGGTGGCGGATCCACTGGCGTGCCACGAAGACCGGCAATTTCACGTGCAGCTTGATTTCGCACATCTCGAAGGGCGTAGAATGCCAGTGGCGCATGAGATAGCGGATCAACCCTTCGTCGTTCTGCACCGACTTGGTGCCGCGGCCATAGGAGACCCGCGCGGCCTGACAGATCGCGGCATCGTCACCCATGTAGTCGACGACGCGGACAAATCCGTGGTCCAACACGGGATACGCGGTGTAAAGATGCGCCTCCATCCCCGGGGAAACCGCCCGCAGGGTGGGTGTCGTCTCTGACCGAAGCGCCTCGATCTCGGCCTGCTGTTCGGGCGTCACGGACATGAGCGATTCCTTTCTCGATGCTGAATTGGCCTCTCTATAACGCGGGCCTGCGCGATTGACAGCATGATGCCGTGACCCGTAGGCCGGATGGCATGGGCTGGACATTGCCGTGCCCGGGGCTAGGGTTCGCGGGAAACGGAAAGGACAGGATATGGCACTGCGCTATTTGCACACGATGGTCCGGGTGAAGGACCTTGAGACATCGATGGCATTCTATGAATTGCTCGGCCTGAAGGAGACCCGGCGCATCGACAACGACAAAGGCCGCTTCACGCTGGTCTTCCTCGCCCCCGAGGGACAGGAGGAATGCCCGATCGAGCTGACCTACAACTGGGATGGCGACGACGGGTTGCCCAGCGACAGCCGGCATTTCGGGCATCTCGCCTATCGCACCGAAGACATCTATGCGCTTTGTCAGAAGCTGATGGATAATGGCGTGACGATCAACCGCCCGCCGCGCGATGGCCACATGGCCTTTGTCCGCTCGCCCGACAATATCTCGATCGAGCTGCTGCAGGAGGGCGACAACCTGCCGCCGCAAGAGCCCTGGGCCAGCATGGAAAACACCGGCCACTGGTGATGCGCTGGCTCACCGCCCTTGGTCTGGCGCTCTGGTGTTCGGCGGTCACCGCCGAGTGCCGGTTGGCGCTGGTGCTGGCGGTGGACGTGTCCTCATCGGTGGATGAGGCGGAACATGCGCTGCAACGGCGCGGGCTGGCGGCGGCGCTGACCGATGACGGCGTCGCCGCGGCCATGCTGGACGGCTCCGGCCCGGTGGCGCTGGCAATCTTCGAATGGAGTGGCCGGTATCAGCAGAAGGTCCTGCAGGATTGGCGCCTGATCGAGACCGAGGCCGACCTGGCGGCGGTGGCCGGACAGCTCCTGACCCTCCCCCGCAGTTTCGTCGAGTACCCCACCGCGATGGGCTATGCCCTTGGCTATGCGGCGGGTCTGTTGGGCCGCGCCCCGGCCTGTGCCCGCCAGGTGGTGGATGTCTCCGGCGACGGCATCACCAACGAAGGCTTCCGCCCCCGGCTGGCCTATGAGCATTTCCCCTTTGCCGGGGTGACGGTGAACGGGCTGGTGGTGACCGGCGATGACACGCGGGTGGTGCCATACTACCAACAAGAGGTGCTGCGGGGCGCTTTGGCCTTCCTCGAAATGGCCGAGGGCTATGACGGGTTCCGCGCCGCCATGACCCGCAAGCTCTATCGCGAGACGCGGGAGCTTGTGTTGGGGCAATCACAGGTCACGGATTGAGCCGCAACCCGTTCACCAGCGGCTGCCCCCCTCGAAGACCACGCCCCGCGCGCCCTGTCAGCGCCGACAGCAGATGCTCTGCCGGGGCCTTCAACTCGGCCCCGTACCGCGCCAGATCATACAGGACCCGCCGGGCATCAAGAGCGAACCTGCCGAAGCCGCCGGACGCCATCATGATCTCCTTTGCGCAACCATAGGCCGAAAAGTGTCGGGCCAAGGCAGAAGCGGGCTTGCCGGGCCGGGCCAAGCTGCTAATTCAGGGGAATGTCCCAGACCATGACCTATGCCCAGCACATGCGGGCGATCACTCGCATTGGCCTGCCGTTGATCGGCGGGCACCTGGCGCAATTCCTGATCGGGTTGACCGATACGGTGATGATGGGCTGGTACGGCGTGGCCCCGCTGGCCGCATTGGTGCTGGGCACCACGGTCTTTGCGGTGGTCTTCCTGATGGGGTCGGGCTTTGCCTGGGCGGTGATGCCGCTGGTGGCCTCGGCCGCGGCCGAGGAGGACGAAATCGCCATTCGGCGCATCACCCGCATGGGGCTCTGGCTTTCGGCGTTGTTCGCGCTGATTTGCCTGCCGCTCTTCTGGTTCTCGGCCTCGCTGCTGGAAGCCCTGGGCCAGGACCCGGCGCTGGCGGCAGATGCCCAGACCTACCTGCGGATCACCGGGATCGCGGCATTGCCCGCCTTGCTGGTGATGGTGATCAAGAGCTACCTCGCCGCGCTGGAGCGTACCGCAGTGGTCTTCTGGATCACGCTGCTGGCGGCGGGTGCCAACGTGCTGGCGAATTACATGCTGATTTTCGGCAACTGGGGCGCGCCCGAGCTGGGCGTCGCCGGTGCCGCCTGGGCCTCGATGATCGTTCAGGTGATCTCGCTGGCGGGCGTGGTGGCCTATGCCAGGATCACCCTGCCGGACCACAACCTGTTCACCCGCCTCTGGCGCCCGGATTTCGAGGTCATGGGCCAGGTGCTGCGCATGGGCGTGCCGATCGGGCTGACCACGCTGGCCGAGGTCGGGCTTTTCGCCGCCTCCTCGATCATGATGGGCTGGCTTGGCACCGTGCCGCTGGCCGCGCATGGCATCGTGCTGCAACTGGCCACGGCGGCCTTCATGGTGCACGTCGGCCTGTCCAACGCCGCCACCGTACGCGCCGGCACCGCCTTTGGCCGCAAGGACCCCGAGCATCTCAAGCGCGGCGCGCTCAGCGTTCTGCTGGTTTCGGCCCTGGTGGCCGCCGCCACCGTCGCGGTCTTCCTGACCCAGCAAGAGCCCTTGATCAGCCTGTTCCTGTCCGCCGACGATCCCGATCGCACGGCAATCGTCGCCATCGGCAGCACGCTTCTGATGATGGCCGCGCTGTTCCAGCTGACGGACGGCGCCCAGGTCCTGGCACTCGGCCTGCTGCGCGGCATCCAGGACACCACGGTGCCGATGATCATGGCAGCGATCAGCTATTGGGGCCTCGGCCTCTCGGCGGCCTACCTGCTGGGCTTCACCTTCGGCTTTGGCGGCCCCGGCATCTGGGCCGGTCTGGTGATTGGCCTGGGCGCGGCCGGCGTCATGATGATGACCCGCTTCTGGCTGCGCGCTGCCCGCATGGCCGCGCCCCGCTGACAAGTCCGTCTTCTGTTCGAAAACACCTTCACGGGGGTTTGGCAGCGGGTTTGGGGGATGGCCTCCCCCATCACACCCAAACCTGCGGACCCCATCGGCCACCGATCACTCCTTGAGCAACCGGTCCGCCTTTTTCCGCACCAGCACCGTGCGCAGGTCATGCATCGCCAGCAAGAGCGCATCGGTCACCTGTTCCAACTGCGCCGGCGTCGCCTTGGACTGCGCCCATTGCGTGGTCAGGTTCATGTGATCCACCGCCCGCAGGATGTCGTCGATGTCCCGCTCCGCCAGCAGCGCCTGGCGCGCCGCCATCCAACGGTCGATCTCGGCCCGGTCCGTCGCCGTCAGCTCGCGCCCGCCATGCGGCTTGACCTCGCCGTTGCGGATGTTAACCACGGCGATCTGGTCCATTTCGATCCGTCGCTGGCGATTGCCAGTGTCGATACGAAACACCACCGCCCCGTTTTCGCGCACCCGAAAGTAATAGTCCGGCAGGCTCTCACTCATTCACACACCCTCACTTGTTATCGCAATTCCGCACAGAACTCCTGGATTCGACGACAGGCCTCTTCCAGCTGTGCCTCTGACGTGGCGTAGCTGACCCGGAAATTCGGCGACAGCCCAAAGGCCGCGCCAAAGACCACCGCAACCCCGGTTTCTTCCAGAAGCGCCGTGGCAAAGGCCTCGTCATCGGCGATCACCGTACCGCCGGGGCTGGTCTTGCCGATCACCCCGGCAATCGAGGGATAGACATAAAAGGCCCCCTCGGGCACCGGGCAGGTAATGCCCTGGGCCGCGTTCAGCATGCGCACCACCAGATCGCGACGGCGGGCAAAAAGCGCCACGTTGTCGGCCAGGAAATCCTGCGGGCCGTTCAGCGCCTCGACCGCCGCCCATTGCGAGATGGTGCAGGGGTTGGTGGTCGATTGCGACTGGATCTTGCGCATCGCGGCGATCAACGCCTTCGGCCCGCCCGCATAACCGATCCGCCAGCCGGTCATCGCATAGGCCTTGGAGACGCCGTTGCAGGTCAATGTCCGGTCGTACAGCCCGGGCTCGACCTGCGCCGGGGTGACAAATTCGAAATCGTCATAGGCCAGGTGCTCATACATGTCGTCGGTCATGACATGGACATGGCTGTGGCGCATCAACACATCGGTCAGCGCCTTCAACTCATCATGCGAATAGCCCGCCCCGGTGGGGTTGGAGGGCGAGTTGAAGATGAACCACTTGGTCTTCGGCGTGATCGCCGCCTCCAATTGGTCGGCGGTCAGCTTGAACCCGGTCTCAAGCGCGGTTTCCACGATCACCGGCGTGCCACCCGCCAGCAGCACCATGTCGGGATAGCTGACCCAGTAAGGCGCGGGAATCACCACCTCGTCGCCGGGGTTCAACGTCGCCATCAGCGCGTTGTAGAGGATCTGCTTGCCACCGGACGAGACCGAGATCTGCTCGGGCGCATAGGTCAGCCCGTTCTCGCGCGCGAACTTGGCACAGATCGCCTGCTTCAGCTCGGGCATGCCGTCGGGCGCGGTGTATTTCGTCTTGCCCGCGCGGATTGCGGCGATACCCGCTTCCTTGATATGCTCGGGCGTGTCAAAATCGGGCTCGCCCGCGCCAAGTCCGATCACGTCACGCCCGGCGGCGCGCAGTTCCTGGGACTTGGTGGTGACGGCGATCGTGGGCGACGGTTTGACACGGGACAGCGTGTCGGAAAGCAGGGACATCGGGTCGGGCCTGTGGTTTAAGCTGCGTCCTGACCGTCTTAGAGTGCACACCGGAGCCGATCAAGCGCGATCGGAACATGAGGAGAGACCCATGCAAGACGATGCGGTGGACTGGTACGGCCCCGAGGCCGCGACATTCGGCGACAGGCTGGCGGCGGCCCGCGATCAGGCCGGGATGACCCAGGCCGATCTCGCCAAGCGGCTGGGCGTCAAGCTGAGCACGCTGAAGAAATGGGAAGACGACATGCTGGAGCCGCGGGCCAACCGGCTGTCGATGATCGCGGGGATCCTGAACGTCACCTTCATGTGGCTGCTCAACGGCGAAGGCGACGGGGTCACCTATTCCGAAGAGGACGAGGCGATCACCCCCGATGTCAACGAAATCCTGATCGAGATTCGCGACATGAAGACCACCATGAAGGCCAATGCCGAACGGCTGGGCCGGCTGGAGAAGCAATTGCGCCAGAAACTGACCGAGGCAGGCACATGACCCGAGAAACCCATGACGCGCGGATCAAACGGCTGCGCATGCGGTCGATGCGGCGCGGGATCAAGGAGATGGACCTGATCCTGACCGCCTATGCCGATGCGCGGCTGGGCGAGATGTCCGACAGTGAACTGACGGGCTATGACACCCTGTTGTCCGAGAACGACCAGGACCTGTACCAATGGGTCTCGGGCCAGCAACCGGCGCCCGCGGCGATGGCCGACCTGGTGGCCGAAATCCGCGCCGTTGCGCTGCAAACCGCTGGCGGGGTTGGACAAACCGGGTAACAGGGGTGTTTCCTCCCCCATTTTAACGCTTTTTTCGGTTTTTTCGCGCAGGTTCTGTCAAAGACTTCAATCGGCGGAGATCGCGATGAGCTTGCATTCCACCCTGCCCGCAACCGGAAACGCGGGGTTCATGTCCAATTACCTGGAAGCGCTGGCTCTGGTGGAACGGCTTCACCGGCTCTTGCTTGACGTCATCAAGGACGAATTCGAGCGGGTCGGTGTTTTGGAGATCAACGCGGTCCAGGCGCTGCTTCTGTTCAACATCGGCGACAACGAGGTGACGGCCGGCGAGCTGAAGAGCCGCGGTTATTACCAGGGGTCGAATGTCAGCTACAACCTGAAGAAACTGGTCGAAGCGGGCTACATGCACCACCAGCGCTGCGAGATGGACCGCCGGTCGGTGCGCGTGCGCCTGACGCCAAAGGGACGCGAGATACGCGACATCATCGCGCAATTGTTCTCCCGCCACGCGGAGGGGCTTGAAAATCGCGGTGTCCTCGGGCCGGAGGGGATCAACGAGATCACCACCTCGCTGCGCCGGGTCGAACGCTACTGGACCGATCAGATTCGCTATATCTATTGATCCGGCCCGTGGGCTGTGTGCTTGCCCACCCCCCCTTCTCCACACCGCGCAAGCTGCGTGAAATCACGCAGCCTGCGGGGATGCAGCCAACGGGGATCGCGTCATGCCCGTCGCTGATCGGGGTGCAGTGACTTGCCCAGGATGTGATCCGCGCCATACACCACGTGATGTGCGCTTGACGCGATCAGCGGGTCCGGCGGCGTGGCGATCTTCGGGTCCTTGCCGGGATAGTCCAGCGTGCTCAGGAAGTGCTGCATGCAATTGAGCCGCGCACGTTTCTTGTCGTTCGACTTGATCACCGTCCAGGGCGCATCGGCGGTGTCGGTGTAAAAGAACATCGCTTCCTTTGCCTCGGTGTAATCCTCCCATTTCGACAGGCTCGCCTTGTCGATCGGCGACAGCTTCCACTGTTTCAGCGGATCGGTCTCGCGCGCGTCGAAACGGCGTTTCTGTTCGTCCTGGGTGACAGAGAACCAGTACTTGTAGAGCCGGATCCCCGAACGCACGAGCATGCGTTCCAGCTCGGGCGTCTGACGCATGAATTCGAGGTAATCATTGGGCTCGCAGAAGCCCATCACCCGCTCGACCCCGGCGCGGTTGTACCAGGAGCGGTCATAGAAGACCATTTCGCCCACGGTGGGCAATTCCTGGATATAGCGCTGGAAGTACCATTGCCCCTTCTCTTCCCAGGTCGGCTTGTTCAGCGCCACGACACGGGCCGCGCGCGGGTTGAGGTGCTCCATGAAGCGCTTGATCGTGCCGCCCTTGCCCGCGGCATCGCGACCTTCGAACAACAGGACGAACTTCTGCTCGGTCTCCTGTGCCCAGAGCTGAACCTTGAGCAACTCGGCCTGCAACTCGGCCTTGCGCGTCTCGTATTCCTTGCGCGGCATCTTGTCGGAATAGGGATAATCGCCCCGTTCGAAGGCGGTCAGCGGCGCGTTTTCGCGCACCGCGGCATTCACCGCGGCCAGCGCGTCGGTGGCACCTTCGGCCTTGGTCGCGGTGCTGTTCGGAACGGATTTGGCGGGGGCCGTCGATGTCATGCGCGTCTCCTTGATCTGATGCGCACAGCATGACGGTTTGATGACAGCCCCGCCTTGATCGGTATCAACTACTGCTGGATGCTTTCGAGATATTCCAGCAAAGCGGCCAGTTTCCGGGGCGTCGGCGTCGGCTTGCCATCGCCCACGTCGACCGGGACAAGATCGCCGCGCAGCAATTGACCGAATTCCGGCATGTTGTGCCCCGGCAGATCAACCCGCGTATAGCCATCCAGCGTCGACAGAACCCTGGCGCGGGGGAAATCGCCGCCGTTGCGCGCCTGGATCAGGGTCAGGTTCTTGGGCGCCGGGTTCAGCCCGCGGGCAAAAGGCCCGTCGCCAAGACCGGCCGGGCCGTGGCACATGGCGCAGTTTTCGACAAAGAGTTTGCGGCCCTCCGAAGCGGCCGGCATTTCAGCGGGTTTGCAGGCGGCAAGCCCGAAAAGCGTGGCAAGGCCAAGGCAGACGTGGCGGAAGGGAAACATGTGGCTATCCTGTGGCTGGTTGCGGGCAGACTCGCAAATGTTGCGCGGCTCTGCAATTGTCGAAGTGCTGGCGCGTCGGGAAAATCCGGGCATATTGGCGGCATTGCAGACCCGGAATTGCCCCAGGAGGTGCCCATGCCGATCCACGCCCTGACCATGCTTGCCGCCGGCATCGGCATTCCGGTGCTGGCCGCATTGAACGCTGCGCTTGGGGTGCGCATGGGCTCGCCCGCGGCGGCGGCGACGATCCTGTTCATGGTGGCCCTCGGCGCAACGGTCCTGACCCTGCTTGTCACCGGACCCGGCGCCCTGGCCAAGGCCGCGGGGGCGCCGAAACACCTGTTCCTGGCCGGGTTTTTCGTGGCCTTCTACGTGCTGTCGATCACCTATATCGCGCCCACCTTCGGCATCGGGAACGCAGTGTTCCTTGTCCTTCTGGGGCAGTTGATCAGCGCGGCGGCAATCGACCATTTCGGCCTGTTCACCGCCCAGGTCTCGCCGCTCACGCTGACCCGATCGCTGGGGATCGGGGTCATGGCGCTTGGCGTCTGGATCACGCAACAGGCCTGACCCCGCCGCCGCAGCGCACCTCAGTGGGCCATCAGGACCGGCAAGGTCGCCTGTTCCAGCATGTCACGGGTGGCACCGCCAAGGATCGCCTCGCGGAACCGCGAATGGCCATAGGCGCCCATCACCAGCATGTCGGCGGAACTGTCCATCGCGTGGCGCAACAGCACGTCAGAGACCCGGGGCAGCGATTTCGCCAACACCTCGATCTCGACCTTGATGCCGTGCCGGGCCAGGAATTGCGACAGCGGACCACCGGGATCAGAGCGGTTCGGCCCGTGAACCGGCGGATCGACCACCACGACCGACACCCGTTCGGCGGTCTTCAGCAGCGGCAGGGCGGCCCGCACCGCGCGCAAGGCCTCGGCGCCTTCGTTCCAGGCGATGACGATGCGCTTGGGCGCGCCCTTGGCCTCGGCCTTCTGGGGCATCACCAACACCGGGGTCTGAGCTTCGAACAGCGCGCCCTCGATCACCGGCTCCAACTCGGAGCCGCGCTCTTCGCCATAGGGTTTGGGCAGCACCACCAGGTCGGAAAAGCGGGCATGCCCCGCCACGTGGCGGCCAAGGTCGGCGATCTGCGCCATTGCCGCATCGCAGTTCCAGCGGATACCGGTCTTGCCCAGCCAGTCGCTGGTCGATGCCTCAAGCGCGCGGGCCTCTTCCGAGGCGCGGGTCATTGTCTCTTGCAGGACCACCGCGTTGGCCCCGGCGAAGTAGTACCCGGTCTGGGTCCTGTCGACGCCAAGGCAAAGAACGTCGAGGTGGGCATCGAAGTGCGTCGCGAGATCCGTCGCCTGGGACAGCGTGTTCTGCTGAAGCTGGGGATCGGTGACCGCAGTGAACAAAGTTTTGTAGGACATCGAACATCTCCCTGTTACCTATGGATGTACCCTAAACTGAACTCGACTCGGATCACCTTGAGGTACGTCAAATTCAACCTCGTTGAAAATTGACCCAGATCAATGCGCCTTTTCCTGTGCAGGCGCAGAAACCCTCCATCCAAATCTGCCCCCAATCGGCTGACGAATCGTATGTGGGGCCCGACGAAGGGACAAACAATGTTAAACTATATCAAGCTGATCGCGCTTGGCATGCTGACGCTCTTTGCGGCGGTGGCGGCCAACTTTGCGCGTGATCTTGCATACCAGGTGCACGCGGTGCTGATCATGCTGATCAGTGCCGGCCTGTTCATCTGGGTGCTGCGTCGCACCGATGAGCCGGTCCCCCCCCGGCAAATCGAAACCTCCTACATGGATGGCGTCATCCGTTACGGCGTGATCGCCACCGCCTTCTGGGGTGTTGTCGGTTTCCTGGCGGGCACGTTCATCGCCTTTCAGCTGGCCTTTCCCGAGCTGAACTTCGACTGGTCGGAAGGCTATGCGAACTTTGGCCGGCTGCGCCCGCTGCATACCTCGGCGGTGATCTTTGCCTTTGGCGGCAACGCGCTGATCGCAACCTCCTTCTACGTGGTGCAGCGGACCTCCGCGGCGCGCCTGTGGGGCGGTAACGCGGCGTGGTTCGTCTTTTGGGGCTATCAGCTGTTCATCGTGCTGGCGGCCACCGGCTATCTTCTGGGCGCGACCCAGTCCAAGGAATACGCCGAGCCGGAATGGTACATCGACCTGTGGCTGACCGTGGTCTGGCTGGTCTACCTGGCGGTTTTCCTCGGCACGATCATCAAGCGCCGCGAGCCGCATATCTACGTGGCAAACTGGTTCTTTTTGTCCTTCATCGTCACCGTCGCCATGCTGCACGTGTTCAACAACCTGTCGATCCCGGTATCGATCTGGGGCTCCAAGTCGGTTCAGGTCTTCTCGGGCGTGCAGGACGCCATGGTGCAATGGTGGTACGGCCACAACGCCGTGGGCTTCTTCCTGACCGCCGGTTTCCTTGGCATGATGTACTACTTCGTCCCGAAACAGGCCGAGCGCCCGGTGTTCAGCTACAAGCTGTCGATCATCCACTTCTGGGCACTGATCTTCATTTACATCTGGGCCGGTCCGCACCACCTGCATTACACCGCCCTGCCCGACTGGGCCTCGACCCTCGGCATGGTGTTCTCGATCGTGCTGTGGATGCCGTCCTGGGGTGGCATGATCAACGGTCTGATGACGCTTTCGGGCGCCTGGGACAAGCTGCGCACCGACCCGGTGCTGCGGATGCTGGTGATCTCGCTCGGCTTCTACGGCATGTCCACCTTCGAGGGCCCGATGATGTCGATCCGCGCGGTCAATTCGCTGTCGCATTACACCGACTGGACCATCGGTCACGTCCATTCCGGCGCGCTTGGCTGGAACGGCATGATCACCTTTGGTGCGCTTTACTACCTGGTGCCCAAGCTGTGGAACCGTCAGCGGCTTTATTCCCTCAGCCTGGTCTCCTGGCACTTCTGGCTCGCCACCATCGGCATCATTCTCTACGCCGCTTCGATGTGGGTGACCGGCATCATGGAGGGCCTGATGTGGCGTGAAGTGGACGCCAACGGCTTCCTCGTGAACTCCTTCGCCGACACCGTGAGCGCGAAGCTTCCGATGTACGTGGTGCGTGGTCTGGGTGGGGTCATGTTCCTCGCAGGGTCGCTGATCATGTGTTACAACCTGTGGATGACTGTGAAGCGCAGCCCGGCCGTCGAGGCCTCTGCCGCCACAGCCCATGCCACGCCGGCCGAATAAGGAGCACCGGAGAGATGGCTACTGAAAAACCCCCGATGCCGGCAAGTGCGACAGGCGTAGGCGAGCGGCCCCGCCGCAAGTCGATCCTCGACCGGCACAAGATCCTTGAAACCAACGCGACGCTGCTGCTGATCTTCAGCTTCCTGGTCGTGACCATTGGCGGGCTGGTGCAGATCGTGCCGCTGTTCTACCTCGACAACACGATCGAGGAAGTGGAAGGCATGCGCCCCTACACGCCGCTCGAACTGGCAGGCCGTGACATCTATGTGCGCGAAGGCTGTTACGTCTGTCACAGCCAGATGATCCGCCCGATGCGCGACGAGGTCGAGCGTTACGGTCACTACAGCCTCGCGGCGGAATCGATGTACGACCACCCGTTCCAGTGGGGCTCCAAGCGGACCGGGCCGGACCTGGCCCGCGTTGGTGGCCGCTACTCGGACGATTGGCATGTGGATCACCTGCGCGATCCGCAGTCGGTGGTGCCCGAGTCGGTCATGCCGAAATACGACCAGCTTGAGCGCACGCTCATCGATGGCCGCTATATCGGTGACCTGATGTCGGTGCATGCGCTGATCGGCACGCCCTATTCCGAAGAGATGCTGGAGGCCGCGCAATCCGACTTTCTCGCCCAGGCCGATCCCGACAGCGACTATGACGGCCTGCTGGAGCGTTACGGCGAAGACGTGAACGTGCGCAACTTTGACGGGGCGCCGGGCATCTCCGAGGCGGATGCGTTGATCGCCTACATGCAGATGCTGGGCACGCTGGTCGATTTCTCGACCTTCACCCCCGTGGCAAGCCGGTAAGGAGGACACCAGATGGAAAACTATTCTTTCCTGCGCGAACTCGCCGACAGCTGGGGTCTTCTGGTGCTGTTCCTGTTCTTTGTCGGCATGGTTGCCTGGGTGTTTCGCCCCGGCAGCGGTGCCGCGCACCAGGACAGTGCCAATATCCCGCTGCGCCATGAAGACAGACCCGCCGCCGCGTCCAGCGACGCCGCCAGCGGCAAGGAGGCACGTTCATGAGTACCGACAAGGACGATCTCGACTATGAAACCACCGGCCATGAGTGGGACGGGATCAAGGAATACAACAAGCCGCTGCCGCGCTGGTGGCTCTGGACCTTCTACGTGACCATCGTCTGGGCGGTGCTCTATTCCATCGCCTACCCGGCCTGGCCTCTGATCAACGGTGCAACCGCCGGGCTTCTGGGCTATTCCACCCGCGCCGAGGTGGCCGTGGACATTGCCGCGGTCGAAGAGGCCAACGCGGCAATCAACGCCCGGCTGGAATCCACCGAACTGACCGAAATCGCGGCCGACCCGGAACTTCTGGGCTATGCCAACAACGCCGGGGCCGCGGTGTTCCGCACCTGGTGCGCACAGTGCCACGGCTCGGGCGCGGCGGGGGCGCAGGCAAGCGGCTATCCCAACCTGCTGGACGACGACTGGCTCTGGGGCGGCGACATCGCGGCGATCCACGAAACCGTGTCCTATGGCATCCGCAACGAGGAGAACGATCTTGCGCGCTTCTCGCAGATGCCGGCCTTCGGGCGCGACGAGCTTCTGGGGGACGAGGAAATCGCCCAGGTGGTCAACTACGTGATGTCGCTGTCAGGCGAGCCGCGCGATGCCACGCTGGCCGAGGCCGGGGCAGAGGTCTTTGACTATGAATGCTCGTCCTGCCACGGCCAGGACGGCACCGGCGACAGGACCCAGGGCGCGCCAAACCTGACCGACGCAATCTGGCTGTACGGCGGCAGCTACGAGGCGCTGACCGAAACGGTGACCAATTCCCGCTACGGCGTCATGCCACCCTGGGAAGATCGCCTGTCCGAAGCGGAAATCCGCGCCGTGGCCACCTATGTCCACGGGCTGGGCGGCGGCGAAGAAGCACCTGCCGAGGACTGAAGGAACACCGGAGGCGGCCCTTCTGCCTCCGGTCCGGCACCGGGACCCCGACCTGTTCGCGCGTTTCCCGGGCTCCCGGTGTCAACAAGACTGAAAGGCGGCCCCAAATGGGCCGCCTTTTTCCTGTCAGAGGTAACGACGGCCAAAGGCCACCTCTTGCCGGCCCCAGCGCGCGCCGCGCCAGGGCCAGCGACGCGCACCGCGGGGAGCGTTGCGGCGCAATCCGAAAGCATCATTCATCGGCATCGGCTTTCCAACCCATGCGGCGGCAGGTTTCATAGGACCAGTGGAACGGCGGCCGCTCGTCCGCGCGCAGGGCACTGTCGGGCCGACTGTCTTCCTGATAGGTCGCCCGCTTGAAGGCATTTGCAAAGATTCCCAACATGTCGTCCTCCTGTTCGCTGGGGGATGTGAAGCCATACTGCGCTATTGACGTGGTCCGAGCGACTCAGGAATAATTCATGCATGTAAGCTGGGATTACACATATGGACTGGAACACCCTGCCCTCTCTCGCCGCGCTGCGGGCCTTTGCCGCCTTTGCCGACCGGGGCGGGGTGCAAAAGGCCGGGGCCGCGCTCAACGTCAGTCACGCGGCGATCAGCCAGCAGATCAGAAACCTTGAGGCCGACCTGGGCGTCACGCTTCTGGATCGGTCTGGGCGGGCGATGACCTTGACCGCCGATGGCCAGCGGCTGGCGGATGCGGTGCTGGCGGGGTTCGGCGCGGTGGCGCGGCTCTGCGACGAGCTGACCGGCCGCGATGCCGACCGCCCGCTGATGGTCTCGGCCACGCCCAGCTTTGCCTCGGCCTGGCTGATGCCGCGGCTGGCCAGCTTCCGCGCCGCCCATCCCGCGATCAGCCTGATGATCGACCCCACGGCCGAGGTGAAGACGCTGGGCCCCGGCGGCATCGACGTGGCGCTGCGCTATGGCTCGGGCGACTGGCCGGGGCTGGAGGCAGAGCTGCTGGTACGCTCGCCCATCGCGCTGGTGGCGGCCACCTCGCTGGTGGGGGACCAGGCCTTTTCCGACCTGAACGAATTGCGCCGGTTCCACTGGTTGCAGGAGCTGGGCACCAACGAGGCCAGCGAGTGGTTTGCCCGGCTGGGGGTGGACCGCGACGAAAGGCGCGGGCTGTCGTCGCTGCCCGGCAACCTGATGATCGAGGCCGCGCGCCAGGGCCAGGGCATCGCCATCACCGCGCGGGTCTTCGTGGAAGAGGACATCGCCGCCGGACGCCTGAGGGTGCTGCACGAGGATGTGCGCCAGAAAGGCTATTACCTCGTCACCCGCCCCGGCGTCATGCGCCCGCCGCTGCGCGATTTTGTCAGGTGGCTGCGGCGGCAGGTGCGTGATCCCGGAACCTCCCGCGACGGAATGCAGGTCGCCTGCCCCCCGCCCCGGACCTGATCCGCGACCCCTCCCCCGGGCCTGTTCCACGAGCCTGCCCCGGACTTGATCCGGGAGCCTGCCCCGGACTTGATCCGGGAGCCCGCCCCGGACTTGATCCGGGGCCTCTCCTCACGCTTGCCGCTCGACAGCCCCCTGTTGCCAGGAGTGCCGCAACAGGCCGAACAACGCCGCGACGGTCGGGCTGTCCTTGTTCTGTGCCAGGGTGACAAAGCTCAGGCAGGCCGGCACCGACACCGCGTCGCAGACCGCGAGGCCGAAGCTCTGTTTCTGGTGCAGCGCGATGGAGTCGCGGCACAGGCTCAACCCGATACCCGAGCGCACCATCTCCAGCATCGACGGTTCCTGATCGACCAGCGCCACCACGTTCTGGCGGCACCCCTGCTCTGCAAAGACCCTGGCCAGCAGCCGATGATGCACCGAGGTCTCCGGCGTGCCGATCCAGGGCAGCGCGGCCAGCCTGGGCCAGTCGGCTCCCTCGACCCGGGCCTGCCAGCCCACCGGCGCAATGACCCGATAGGTGAAATCGGCCAGCTTGAGCGCATGCACCGGCGGATCGGCAGCGCCCAGGCCGGCAAGCGCGTCCGGGGCGCTCAGAAAGAACCCGGCATTGATCCGCCCGCGCTTCAACCAGTTCAGGACATCGCCGCTGACGCCATGCACCAGTTCGGTCTCGATATCGGGATAATCGCTGCGCAACCGGCCCAGCAACCGCCCCAGCCGGATGAATTCCGGATCGACGATCGTGCCAATCCGCAGCTTGCCGCTGACCCGCCCGATGCGCTGGCGGGCGCTGCGGCGGAACTCGGTCATGGCGTCAAGCACCTGTTCGGCCTTGTCCAGCATTGCCGCGCCGTCCTGGGTGATCTGCACCCCGGTTGGGGTGCGGGTGAACAGGATGATCCCCGTCTCCTCGCTCAATCGCTTGAGCTGGTGGCTGATCGCCGGTTGCGTCAGGTGCAGCACCTCTGCCGCCCGCGAAACGCTGCCTTCGCGGGCCACCGTCACAAAGGCCAGGATCGTGTTGATGTTCGAAAATCGGTCCATATGAAAATTTCTAATATCCAATGGTGCGATATGTCATTGGATTTTTTCGCGCCGACAGCCGATGGATCACCATACCAAGCGCCAGGGGAGGCGGTGCGATCCGGGGTCACCCCCGCAAAGGCCGGTCAGGCCCTTTGCGGGCGACGACGGACATCCATCCCGTATGCTGGCGACGGCGAAACGGACAGGGGATGGATGGCGACATGTCTGACGGTGCGAACAGCTTTGACTATATCGTGATTGGCGGCGGTTCGGCCGGGTGCCTGATGGCCAACCGGCTCAGCGCGGACCCGAAAACCCGGGTGCTGCTGCTGGAGGCGGGCAAGCCCGACACCTATCCCTGGATCCACATTCCGGTGGGCTATCTCTACTGCATCGGCAACCCGCGCGCCGACTGGATGTACAAGACCCAGCCCGCCAGGGGCCTGAACGGGCGCAGCCTGCTTTATCCGCGGGGCAAGACGCTGGGCGGCTGTTCCTCGATCAATGGCATGATCTACATGCGCGGCCAGGCGCGCGACTATGACAACTGGGCGCGATTGACGGGGGAAAAGGCCTGGGCCTGGGACAGCACCCTGGCCGATTTCAAGGCGCATGAAGACCACCACAAGCTGGACGATGGCGCCGATCCCGCAACCGGCGACAACGCGCGTTTCTCCGACATGCACGGCCACGGCGGCGAATGGCGGATCGAAAAACAGCGCCTGCGCTGGGACGTGCTGGACAGCTTTGCCGATGCCGCGGAAGAGACCGGCATTCCCAGGACCGATGATTTCAACACGGGCGACAATGCCGGCGTGGGCTATTTCGACGTCAACCAGCGCTCGGGCTGGCGCTGGAACACCTCCAAGGCCTTTCTGCGCCCTGCCAAATCGCGCCCGAACCTGGTGATCTGGACCGAGGCGCAGGTGGAAAAGCTGACCTTCGAGATCGGCGCAGACGGCCAGCCCCGCTGCACCGGCGCCCTGGTCCATCACAAGCGCCAGCCGGTCACGGTGCGGGCGGCAAAAGAGGTGGTGCTCTCCGCCGGGGCCGTGAACTCGCCGCAGATCCTGCAACTGTCGGGGATCGGTCCCGCCGCCTTGCTGAAGCAACACGGCATCGACGTGGTGCTGGATGCGCCCCGGGTGGGCGAGAACCTGCAAGATCACCTGCAAATCCGCGCGGTCTACAAGGTCAAGGGCACCAGGACGCTGAACACGCTGGCCAATTCGCTGGTGGGCAAGGCCAGGATCGGCCTGGAATATGCCTTCAAACGCTCTGGCCCGATGAGCATGTCACCCAGCCAGCTGGGCGCCTTCACCCGCTCTGACCCTTCGCGCCCGCATGCCAACCTGCAATATCACGTCCAGCCGCTCAGCCTTGAGGCCTTTGGCGACGACCTGCATGATTTCCCGGCAATGACGGTCAGCGTCTGCAACCTCAACCCGACAAGCCGCGGCCATGTCCGCATCGCCTCATCCGATTTTCGCCAGGCGCCCGAGATTTCGCCGAACTACCTCGACACCGAGGAAGACCGCAAGGTCGCCGCGCAAAGCCTGCGCCAGGTGCGCGAAATCATGGCCCAGCCCGCGATGAAGTCCTATGAGCCGGAAGAATTCAAACCCGGCATCCAGTACCAGACCGACGAGGAGCTGGCTCGCCTGGCCGGTGACATCGCCAGCACGATCTTCCACCCGGTCGGCACGGTGAAAATGGGCCACAAGGATGACGACACCGCCGTGCTCGACCCGCATCTGCGGCTGAAGGGCGTGGCCGGGCTGCGCGTGGTCGATGCCTCGGTCATGCCCGAGATCACCAGCGGCAACACCAATTCACCCACCATCATGATCGCCGAAAAGGCCGCAGGCTGGATCCGGGCGGGCCAGTAGGGCCACCCGCGATCAAGCCCACGAAACGAAGGGAGGACCCATGCGCAATTCATTCTCCAAACTGCCGCTCACCGGCGTGAAGGTCGTTGATTTCGGCCAGTACATCGCCGGCCCCGCCGTCGCGATGCTGCTGGGCGACCTGGGCGCCACGGTGGTCCACATCGACCCGCCCGATGGCCCGATGTGGGACAGCCCGGCCAATGCCGCGCTGATGCGCAACAAGGTGATCGTGACCCTTGACCTGAAGTCCGAAGAGGGATTGGAACAGGCCCGCGCGCTCTGTGCCGAGGCCGACATCATCGTCGAGAACTTCCGCCCCGGCAAACTGGCCAACCTCGGGATCGACTTTGCCGCCATGCGCGCGGACCGACCCGAGCTGATCACCGTCTCGCTGCCCGGCTTTGCCTCGAACGACCAGGAGCGGCGCGAACAGCGCGCCTTTGAAAGCATCATCGCCGCAAGCTCGGGCGTCTTCACCGACATGGGGCTGAACCGGGTGCTGATGGGGCTGAACCCCTCGTTCTCGCCGCTGCCGCTGGCCTCGGCCTATGCTTCGCAGATTGCCGCCTCGGCGACGGTGCTGGCGCTGCAATCGCGCCAGGTGACGGGCCTTGGCGACCAGATCGAGGTGCCCCTGGCCGCCGCGGTGATGGAAGGCCTGTGCTACAACTCGATCAAGGTCGAGAACATGCCCGAGCGCTACCTGACCCAGCGCGAGGTCGAGATCGAACGCCGCCGGGTCGAGGGCCTGCCGATGAATGTCAGCTACGAAGAGCTGCAGGAACTGCTCGACCCGTTCTTTCGCAGCTACATGTGCAAGGACGGGCGGATGTTCTATGTCGTCTGCCCCAGCCACAAGAACCACGCCCGCCGCTGTCTTGAGGTGCTGGGCATCCATGACGAACTGGTCGAAGAAGGGCTGACCTCGGAGGAAGACACCTACAAGCCCTGGTCGGAATGGGAGCACAGGACATCGCTGGGCGTCTACCCGATGCCCAAGGACTGGGCCGACAAGATCGCCGCGCGGATGAAAGAGGTCTTCATGACCCGCACCTCGCACGAGTGGAAGAAGATGTTCGGCCGGGGCATGATTCCCGGTGCGGCGCAGCGCTGGCTCCAGGAATGGATCCACGACGAATACGCCGAGACCTCGGGATTGATGATCGACCTGCATGACCCGGTGCTTGGCGACATGACCCAGCCCGGCCCGGTGGTCTGGATGGAGGAAAGCGGCGAAGAGGCGCTGGAGCCCGAACCGCGCCGCTGGGTCGACGTCGACGAGGCGCTGAAGATCCTGCGGAAGTTGCGCACCGAGATCCCCGACCCCGACGAGGACCGGGCAAACGAAGGCTGGCTTGCCGGCGTCCGGGTGCTGGATCTGTGCAACGTGATCGCCGGCCCGCATTCGGCCAGCTACCTGGCGCGTTTCGGGGCCGAGGTGATCAAACTCGACCCCTCGGTGCCGATGTACGACAGCTGGAACACCGTGATCTACGGCATGTCGCAGATGCGCGGCAAACGCTCGATCCTGGCCGACATCACCTCGCGCCACGGGCGGCAGGTGTTCGAGGACCTGGTGAAATCGGTCGATGTCATCGTCTGGAACGCGCCGGACAACCAGATCCGCAAGATGGGGCTGGATGCCGACAGCCTGCGCAAGCTGAACCCCGACGCGCTGTTCTGCAAGCTGGATTGTTTCAGCGGCGTGCGCCGGGGCGCGCGGACCGACTATATCGGCTATGACGACCTTGTGCAGGCCACGACCGGCATCATGTTGCGCTTTGGCGGCGCGATGGACCGGCCCGAAGAGCACGCCCACGTGGGCACCATCGACGTGATGTGCGGCTTTGGCGGCGCTTTGAGCGTGGCGGCGGCGCTGTATCAGAAGTACCGGCATGGCCGGATCGGACGCGGGCGCACGTCGCTGTCGGCCAACAGCGGCCTGCTGCAGATCCCCTTTGCCTTTGACTTCAAGGGCCGCGGGCTGTTTGACGAACCCTCGGGCCCGGAGGCCAGCGGTTACGACGCGCTGACCCGTTTCTACAGTACCGCCTCACGCCACCTGTTGCTCAGCGCCTATGAATCCGACGTGCCGCTGTTTCGCAATGTCGCGGGGCTGGAGGATCTGCCCGACGTGCCGGAGGAAGAGCGCGCCGCCTATCTCGCGACGGCGTTCCAGACGCAGCCCGCCGCGGAATGGGTCGAACGCCTGCACGCCGCCGATATCGGCGCGGCGATCTGCGAAAACCTCGATGCGCTGCGCGCCCGCAACCTGCGCGATGCCGATGGCACGCCGGGCACCGAGAATGGCAGCTATTCCTTCTCGCGCTATCCCGATCATCCCAGCGGCCACGAGGTGATCCAGCTCGATCCCTATGCCGTGCGCACCACGCGCGCCAAGGTCTCTGCCGTCACCCCGGCCGAGAAATTCGGCACCTCGACCCGCGCCATCCTGCGCGAGCTGGGCTATGCAGAGGCGGCCATTGAACGGATGATCGCCTCGGGCGGCGTCAGCACGTCCTGGAGCGAGGAATACCTGCCCAGCTAGAGACAACAGGCCGACCATCCCACGATGGTCGGCCTTCTTGATCTACCCCCGGGCCGCAACAAGACAAAAGCACCGGCCCAAACCACCCCAGGCACATAACCTCCACCACTGCGCAATCCCGATTGCGCGGGCGGGCGGTGCCGTGCCGGGACAAGACCCGCCATAGAGGAGGAAACATGGCCAATAGACCCCCATTGATGGATTTGCCCATCGAAACCGCAAAGGCCGGCTTTTACGCCGGTTTCAGCATACACGTGGCGATCACGTCCAAGATCCTGGTCAGCGCGCTGATCGTCTGGGCCATCGCCGTACCCGACAACGCCGCGGCGGTGCTGGGCGCGCTCAACGGCCTGCTGCTGAAGAACTTCGCCAGCTGGTATATCTACGCCGTGGCCTTCTTCATCCTGGTCTGCGTGGCGCTGGCCTTGTACCCCGGCACTGGCAAGTTGAAGCTCGGGATCGAGGGCGACACGCCCGAGTTTTCCAATTTCTCCTGGTTTTCCATGATGTTCGGGGCAGGCATCGGCATCGGCATGCTGACCTTCGCCACCGCCGAGCCGATGTATCACTTTGCCACCAATCCCAATGTCATCATGGGCGAAACCAGCGCCGCCGCCGCCGACAACGTGCGGCCCGCTTACCTGTGGTCCTTCCTGCACTGGGGCTTTTCGGCCTGGGGCTGTTATTCGCTGGTCGGCCTGTCGCTGGCCTACTACGCCTATCGCCGCAACCTGCCGCTGACGATCCGCTCGGGTCTGACACCCTTGTTCGGTGAGCGCCTGTCAGGCAGCATCGGCCACGTGGTCGACGTGGTGGCGGTGGTCGCCACCATCCTCGGGGTGGCCCAGACCCTGGGCTTCGGCGTCGAGCAATTCGTCTCGGGCCTGTCGCGCATCGGCTTTGGCGACTGGATCGTCGAGACCGACGGCACGCCTTCGGCGGCGGGTGTCATCGTCGCACTCATGGTGATCATGGGCGCCTCGACGCTTTCGGCCCTGTCGGGCGTCGGCAAGGGCATCAAGTGGCTGTCGAACCTCAACATGGGGCTCAGCTTCTTTTTGCTGGCCTTCTTCCTGCTCTTCGGTTCCACCTTCTTCGGGCTGAGCGCATTGGCCTGGGGCCTCTTCGACTACATCGTGCAGCTGCCGCGCCTGCTGATCACGGTCTGGCGCCCGGATGGCAGTGAAACCGGTGACGCGCTGGCCTCGTGGCAGGGCGGCTGGTCGGTGTTCTACTGGGCCTGGTGGATCGCCTTCGCGCCTTTCGTCGGCGTCTTCCTGGCCCGCATCTCCAAGGGCCGCAGCCTGCGGGAATATGTCCTGGGATCGATCTTCGT
>ERZ1699650.103-NODE-103-length-41853-cov-170.352529_pt1 | contig 41853 bp, 40 predicted proteins | sample MGYA00581512_ERZ1699650 | MGnify/ENA primary metagenome ERZ1699650 (study PRJEB42348, sample SAMEA6618698) | metagenome | isolation source: Polyester-degrading enrichment culture growing on monomer terephthalic acid, Te | collected 2019-05-17 ... | reverse complement strand
AAGAAGCGGAAAGCCTCTGCCGCAACATCGCCATCATCGATAACGGCGAAATCGTCGCACAGGCACCAACGAAGACCTTACTGAAAGGCAAACAACGCTCGACCTATGTGGTCGACGTGCGTGGCACCGTGACCATTGCCCCTGACCTGGATGGTTTCAATAGCCGGCTGTTGGACGAGCACAGCATCGAGTTCGATCTGAGTCGCGAGCAATCCCTGAATGAGGTGTTTTCCCAATTGGAAGCCAAGGGGTTGGAGGTTGTCAGCATTCGACCGAAGACGAACCGGCTTGAAGAGCTTTTTGTTGATCTCACCACCCACAGCAAACAGGAGGCCGGCGCGTGAATCATCCGTACTGGGTCGCATTTTCGGCCATTGTTTATAAAGAAGTTCGCCGTTTTACCCGTATCTGGATGCAGACGCTGCTGCCACCGGCTATTACTATGGTGTTGTACTTCATTATTTTCGGCAATCTGATTGGTAGCCGCATCGGTACCATGGACGGTTACGATTACATGCAGTTCATCGTCCCTGGCCTGATCATGATGACGGTAATCACCAACAGTTACGGTAACGTCAGCTCCAGCTTTTTCTCGAACAAATTTCAGAAATCCATTGAAGAACTGATGGTCGCACCGGTTCCGAACTGGGTCATTATGCTCGGTTTCGTGGTCGGCGGTGTTGCCCGTGGGTTGGCCTGTGGCTTTATTGTGACACTGTTGAGTCTCTGGTTTACCGACTTGCAAGTACACAATGCTTTTGTGACGCTCAGTGTTATTTTGCTGACGGCGGTTGTCTTTTCAACCGCCGGTCTCATCAACGCGATTTTTGCCACCAAGTTCGATGATGTCACCATCGTGCCCACCTTCATTCTGACGCCACTGACGTATTTGGGGGGGGTATTTTACTCGGTGTCACTGTTGCCCGACTTTTGGCAATGGGTCAGCAAGCTCAACCCGATTCTGTACATGGTAAACACCTTTAGATATGGCATTATCGGGCACAGCGACATACCGGTGCTGGCGGCCTATGGCATGTTACTGATGTTTGTTGCCCTGCTGATGAGCTGGGCACTTTACCTGTTGCACACCGGGCGAGGCCTGCGCAGCTAATACGTTCGACCACGGAGACTGACCATGGCTACCCCTGAAGCTTCACCGCTGGGAAAGACCAGCGCCTACATCGATCACTACGATGCGAGCCTGCTGTTTCCGATAGAGCGACAGGGCAAGCGGGATGAAATTGGCATCGACTCGCAACAGCTACCCTTTCGTGGCGTTGATGTGTGGAATGCGTATGAGTTGTCCTGGCTGAACCATCGTGGCAAGCCGCTCGTGGCTATGGGTGAGATATTCATACCGGCCGAGTCACCGCGGCTGATTGAGTCGAAATCGTTCAAGCTGTATCTGAATTCGTTTAATCAGACCCGGTTTGACAGCCTGCGCGCCGTGGCCGAGCTTTTGGAGCGTGACCTGTCGGCAGCCGCAGGAGCACCGGTTCGGGTAACGCTGGTACCTCTGAATCAGATGGGCCACAGCGCAGACATCACCACGCTGCCGGGTGAGTGCCTGGATGAACTCGACATCGAGATTGAACACTACCAGACCAGGCCCGATTTGCTGCATGCGGATGCTACCCGGGATGTCGAGGAAGTGCTGCATAGCCACCTGCTGAAATCCAATTGCCTGGTAACCGGCCAGCCAGATTGGGGCAGCGTTGTGATTGACTACAGCGGCCCACGGATCGATCGTGAATCGCTGCTGAAATACCTGATTTCGTTTCGCCAGCACAATGAGTTTCACGAGCAGTGTGTTGAGCGGATCTTTCAGGATTTAAGGCGGTATTGCGGCTGCAAGCGTTTGACCGTTTATGCACGGTATGTGCGGCGGGGTGGATTGGATATTAACCCGTACCGGTCGAATGATGAGGGGTTTGTGGTGGATAACCGGCGGTTGGTGCGGCAGTAAGCGTTTTATTGGTTAGGACTGTGACGGGCGGGTTCATCCATATCGCCCTAGCGGCCGGGAACCCACTAAAAAGCCCCCACTCCCTGCGGAGATGAGTTGGCACGGTAGCGGGGGCCGACGGAGGAGGGATTGGCCGGGGCACATCCGTGTGCCCCGCACTGCGTGCGCCTTTGGCGGCCCTGAACGCTCCTGGCGTTCAGTCGAACCGGAGGGTTCGTCCACACCGCCCGCACAACCAGGATTCCACAAAAAAAGCCCCCACTCCTTGCGGAGATGAGTTGGCACGGTAGCGGGGGCCGACGGAGGAGGGATTGGCCGGGGCACATCCGTGTGCCCCGCACTGCGTGCGCCTTTGGCGGCCCTGAACGCTCCTGGCGTTCAGTCGAACCGGAGGGTTCGTCCACACCGCCCGCACAACCAGGATTCCACAAAAAAGCCCCCACTCCTTGCGGAGCGGGGGCTTTTTTGTGGAATCTGGCGGTGAGGGAGGGATTCGAACCCTCGATACGTTTCCGTATACACACTTTCCAGGCGTGCGCCTTCAGCCACTCGGCCACCTCACCATATCGGTCGTCTGCACAGCGGCAAACAACGGCGGCGAAGGTTATAGGATGGCTGGTGGTTTTGCAAGTTTTTGAGGTAAAACAACCAGTTAGGTCTAAAGTGGCGCGGTCTCTATGACCGCGCTGTGCGGGGTTGCTCAGGCCGGTAGTTGGCTGACGAAATCGGCGGGGTTTAGGGCTGGAATGGGCTTATCTTCGCCTGAAGGCGTGCCGAGGTAGATGAAACCTACTATGTGGTCGGTTGCCGCCAGTCCGAGGGTCTGCTTGAGCGTGGGGCTGTAGGCCGGTGCACCGGTGCGCCAGACGGCGCCTATGCCCAGGGCGTGGGCGGCGTTGATCAGGTTGGTGACGGCGGCGCCGGTGGCAAGTACCTGTTCGATAGCGGGTACTTTGGGGTGTTCGCTTATCTTGGCCCAGGCGATCAGCACCAGGGGCGCCCGCAGTGGGCTGTTGAGGAGTTTCTGGTATTGCTTGTCGGTCAGGCCAGGGTCGTCTGTCCGGGCGCTGTGGGCCATGTGCTCACCCAGGCGGGTGCGGTCGTCGCCACTGACGTCAATGAATCGCCAGGGGCGAAGCCAGGCGTGGTCTGGTGCTCGCATCGCGGCCCTGTACAGGTCGGCCATTTGTGCCTGACTGGGACCAGGGTCGGTCAGCCGTGGGTGTGAAACCCGCTGCTGTAGCAAGGCGAGTACCGGCTGTGCCGGAGCTTTGGATTCGGGGTTTTGGGTCATGGTCCACTCAGTGATTTAACGCACATTTTCAGTTATCGTACCCATCTGATTCGTTTAACATAAGCCCCTGAGCCAACTGGGGTTGCTACGGGATGCAGAAACGGCACATGGCCACTGACAATAAAAAGAATGGCACACCCAGGCCGTCGGCCCCCATTCGCGGGCGTCGGGCAACAGACCCGAAAGGCAAGGTGCCTCCCCGGGGTACAGACACCCAATCGGTTGCCGATATTGAGCTGACTGATGATTTTACCGTGCTTCCGATCTCGGCCGAGTTCAATTCCCGCTCGTTGATCTACCTGACTCTGGCCGGCACCCTGGTGAGTATTTTGTATGCGGGCCAGATTTCCAATCAGTTCTCGATCATTGTCGGGTTCTGTTTGCTGTACCCAACTCTGATCCGCTTTCTCAGCCTTCCCATGCGCCGGCGCTTCCCGAAGCATGTGGGTTATACGCTGATGTTGTTCGATGCGTTTTTTATCGGTGCCATCCTGGTTGCTATGGGGTCACCGCTGGTACCAACCATGCTATTGCTGATCATGGCCAATGCCAGTTTCATTTGCGTGGGGCGAACCTCGTCGTACGTGCTGTGTTTGCTCTTTGTGGCGCTGGGCGCGGGGGTGATGTACTTCATCGAACCGCAGCCTGTATTCACTGAAACCACCGTGCTGACCAATGTTATTGCGGCCTTTGGCGCGGGCCTGCATGTCAGCGTGAATGCCTATTACACGGCGCAGCAAGCCCGTTACCTGAAAATGACGCGACAGGAGCTGCAGCGCCAAAGCCAGCAATATCGGGGGCTGTCTCAAAAGTTGTCGAAATACCTGTCGCCGCAAGTCTGGGAGACCATTTTTCGGGGCAAACGGGATGTGAAGCTGGAAACTCAGCGCAAGCGGCTGGTAGTGTTTTTTTCCGACATCAAAGGCTTTTCCGAGATTTCGGAAATGATGGAAGCTGAAGCGCTGACTGAACTGATCAACACCTACCTCACCGAAATGAGCCGTGTCGTCATGAAGTACGGCGGCACCATCGACAAGTTTATCGGCGATGCCATCATGGTGTTTTTTGGCGACCCGGAATCCAAAGGGGTGCGCAAGGATGCCCTGGCTTGCGTATCGATGGCGATCGAGATGCGCAAGCTGATGCGTATATTGCGACAGCGCTGGCGAGCGCAGGGCATACAGCACCCATTGGAAATTCGCATGGGTATTAACAGTGGTTACTGTACCGTGGGCAACTTTGGTGCCGAAACCCGTATGGATTACACCATTCTCGGCAAAGAGGTGAACCTGGCTTCCAGGCTCGAATCGTCTGCTGAGCCCGGTGAAATTCTGGTTTCCTATGAAACCTATGCCCTGATAAAAGACACCATTCTGTGCCGCGAGAAAGGCCGGATAAATGCCAAGGGGTTTTCCCGTCCCGTGCCGGTCTATCAGGTCGTCGATTTCCGCAAGGACCTGGGCGCCCGTCACAGTTACACCGAAGTGGATCTGGAAGGGTTTTCACTGTCGATGGACGTTGAAAAAGTGCGCAACTATGACCGCGACCGCATCATGGATGCCATCGACAAAGTCAAACAGTCACTCAACAATCTTACGCCCTGAGCGGGGCCGCCGGCGTTCTGCTCCGGTCGCCTGACCCTGGAGCCCTCTGATGTCAATTCAGTCTTCAACCGCACTGCAACTTGGGGAAGCCATAGCCCGAGGCGAGGTGAGCCCGGTCGAGTTGGCCGAACAAGCGCTCAAGCAAGCAGACCAATACCCCGCCGTTTATTTGAAGGTTCTTCATGACCGGGCTCGCCGCGAAGCGGAACAATCGGCATGGCGACAAGCGCATGGTTGTCGCCTGGGGCCTCTGGATGGGGTGCCGATTGCTTGGAAAGATTTATTCGATGTGGCCGGTGAAGTCACCACCGCCGGGGGGCGGGTGTTCAGTGAACCGGCCTCGAGGGATGCCGACATTGTGTACCGGGCCGGCCAGGCAGGCCTGGTTAGCATCGGCAAGACGAATCTGACGGAGCTGGCGTTTTCCGGTTTGGGCATGAACCCGCACTACGGCACACCGGATGCAACCCCTGGTAGCGGTAAACCCCGCGTGCCCGGTGGCTCCAGCAGCGGCTCGGCCGTTGCCGTTGCCAAGGGACTGGTTCCGGTAGCGGCGGGCACCGATACCGCCGGTTCGCTGCGCATACCCGCGGCTTTTAATGGATTGGTGTCCTACCGACCGACGACTGGCCAACACTCGACCCGCGGCGTGGTGCCCCTAGGGCGCAGCCTGGATACGCCAGGCGTCATCGCCCGTACGCTGGAAGACTGCCTGGCGGTGGATGATGTCTTTCGCAGCCAGGTCTCTGAGCCTCGCTGGCCTCTGGCATCCGACCAGGTAACCGTCGTGCTGGATGAACAGGCACTGGACGATGACCGTCTGGAAGAGGCAGTCGGGCTGGCAACACGGCAGTACGCCGATCAACTGGAGTCGAGGGGCATCAGAGTGGTGCGCAAGGCCGTGCCGGTTGTCGGGCAATGTCATCAGCTAACCGCCCGTTTTGGCTGGCTGGGTGGGTTTGAAGCCCTGGCTGAATACAAGGAGTTGCTCGAGCGGGTACCTGCGGACCGGTTTGACCCGCGGGTTCGGGACCGGATTCTGGCGTTTGAACAACGCTCTGCAGCCGATGTGGTGTGGCTGTATCGTGAGCGGCGCGTTCTGCAGCAGGCATTAGAAGAGCAGTTGGGTTCGGCTGTGTTGCTGTCACCGACGGTGGCGCAAACGGCCCCGTTCCTGGCGCCCTTGTTGCAGGACGATGAGGCCTATCGGGCGGCCAATACAGCCTGCCTCAGGTTGAGTATGGTGGCCAGTCTGCTCGACAGCCCGGCTATTACAATGCCTGCCGGGGTTGATTCTCACGGACAGCACATCGGCGTTCAGTTGATGGGGCTTGCCGGTCAGGATGAACATCTAAAGCGAGTTGTGCTGACTTGCCAGTAAGAGAAACTGAAGCGGTCAGTGACCGCTATCTCCCGAGACAACACGGTTGCGCCCACTGGACTTGGCCTGGTATACCCGCTGGTCAGCGAGTTTCAGCGCTCGTTTGAATTCCGATTCGCCGTTAAACGCCGCCAGACCGGCGCTGAAGGTCAGGCCGATGTTGTGCTCATCGAACTGAAACCGGCGACTGGCGATGAGTTTGCGCAGTTCGTCGACGATCGGCAACGCCTCCGCTTCAGTCAGGCCTATCATCACCAGCACAAACTCCTCGCCACCCCAACGGCAGACGCTGTCGGATTCCTTCAAGTTGTTGCGCAGAACTTTAGCAAAGGTGGAGAGCACCCTGTCTCCCACATCGTGGCCATAGCGATCATTGACGGCCTTGAAATGGTCGATGTCGATCAGGGCAACAGTGGCCAATTGAGCAGTCTGTTCCCATTTTAACAGCTGCCGCTCCAGCCCAAGCCGGTTCATCAGGCCAGTCAGCGGATCGGTCAGGGAGTTTTTCCGGTGTACGTCAGCCGTGTGTTTTATCGCCAGGTAAGACTGCACGTGGGTCCATTCGATGAGCAGGCTCAGCAATACAATAAACAGCGTAGCAGCGATCAGGCGGGGCACGGCTTCCAGGGTATAGGGGTACAGCCAGGGCCAGTCGATCAGAATGGCGGCGATCAGCATCAGCGTGTACAGGCCACCCAGTATCTGACCCCAGCGCCAGCCAGCAATGACGATCATCATCGGGATCAGCGTAAAGGCAAAGTAGACGCCTGTGCCATCCTGTCCGCCAGAGACGGTCAAATGCAGGGCAAACAGGCACAGCACTAAGGCCAGTGCGACTCTGGCAAGGCGTGTCTGCTGGCGAACATGTGCGGTCACTACCAGGGTGGTGATGACGCAAATAACCAGCAGCAAAATCCAGAAACGGATCCAGATGCCCTGCCAGACGGCCAGCAAGGCAAAGGGCACCATGATCAAATTGCCGGAAACCGCGAAAAAGCGCATCAGCACCAGTGTGCGCCTCAGCTCGATCTGTTCTGGTGTACTACCCAATTGCACGCTGGAAAGGTCTCGCCCGTCTGTTTTGCAAACAATAGCATTCCAGCGATTAATTGAAAGTCATGCTGCAGGGTGAGGCTGTTTCACGACTCAGCCCGGTGTATTGCTGTTTTTGGCTTCAGAGGCTTAACTGTGGGGACTTATCCAGGGTATACCGCTATGCCAGCCGTCCGGTTGGTTCGATGATTCAGGAGCTTAGCTCAGATTATGGAATTTAAAGACTACTACAAGGTGCTGGGCGTTGCGGACAAGGCGACCCAGGCCGAGGTCAAACAGGCCTATCGCAAGCTGGCCAGAAAATACCACCCTGATGTCAGCAAGGAAAAGGACGCCGAAGCAAAGTTCAAGGAGGTTGGAGAGGCCTACGAAGTGCTCAGCGATGCTGAAAAGCGGGCTGAATACGATCAAATCAGGGCTTTGCGCGCTGGCGCAGGTGGCCGCCGCTCTGCAGGCGCCGGTGCCGGCATGAGTGACGACGAAGCCAGCCGGCAATTCAGTGACTTTTTCAGGTCTGTCTTTGGCGGTGGCATGGCTGGAGAGGGTATGACGGGTAGCGGGTTTCGTCAGTCAGGTGCCAGCGATTGGGGACGTTCTTTCAGTCATCGCGGGCAGGATATGCATCACCGGTTGGCCCTGTTTCTGGAAGAGGCAGTGCAAGGGGTTCAGCGCACCCTGAAGCTGGACATGCCGGCGGCCGATGCCCGTGGGCAGATGTATCACAAAACCAAAACGCTGAATGTGAAAATACCGGCCGGCGTCGTTGCCGGACAGCGCATCCGTCTGGCTGGACAGGGTGGCCCGGGGCACAGCGGGGGAGCCGCCGGCGATCTGTTTCTGGAAATAGAACTGGCGCCACACCCTGTGTTTGCGGTCGATGGGCGAGACCTGTTGTTAACGCTTCCTGTTGCCCCCTGGGAAGCGGCGCTGGGTGCAAAGGTCGTAGTCCCGACACTCACCGGGCCGGTCAACCTGAGCATTCCCAAAGGCTCGGTGGGCGGTAAAAAGCTGCGCCTGAAAGGGCGGGGCCTGGGTCAAAATCCAACCGGGGACCTGATCGTTACTGTGCAGTTGACCTTGCCTGCCCATCACTCGGCCAGGGCGGAAGCGCTGTATCGGGAACTGGCCGACGCGGAATCGGGGTTTAACCCCAGAAAATCGCTGGAGAAAGGGTTATGAGCAAAGACATCACCACCGTCATTATTGATGAACACCAATTGCATGAAACCGGGGTCTGGCTGAGCTTGAATGATCTATGCGAACGGTGCGGACTCAAGCAGACACTGGTGGTTGAGTTGGTGGAGCTGGGGTTGATTGCACCAGAAACCGTCGCCGCCGATCGCTGGCAATTTCAAGTGTCGGTGGTGCCGACTTTGCATCAGGCCGTTCGCCTCAAACGGGAGCTGGATCTCGACTGGCAAGGGGTGGCGGTGGCGATGGACCTGCTGGAAGAGTTGCAGGCGCTTCGTCAGCAGGTGTACTCCCTGGAGCGACAGTTGGGCGTCAGATAGGTTGATCAGACATTGGCAAACCGCCGGCGTTGCCGGGTAAGGTTCAGGCTGAACGCCAGAGCCAGGGCAGCCAGACTGACCAGAGTGGGGATCAGACCAAACCATTCCGACAGGCTCCCGATTACCAGGGCGCCGATGGCCGGGCTACCCATGCTGACCACGGTCCAGATACTCATGACACGCCCCCGGTACTGGTCATCTATCATCATCTGGATCAGCGCCTGGCAACCGGTACCGATGACCGTCATGGCCAGGCTGCACAGGCAGATAATGCCGATCAGCCACACCAGGCTGTTCAGCTTGAGCAGGGGTAGCAAAGCAGCCGAACTGATCACCAGAGCCAGCAGTACCAGTCGGCTGATGCGGGCAAGGTCGCCTCGCTGGCGTGAGACTATGACGCCGCCAATGATGGAGCCGGCACCGGCGACACCGGTCAACACGGCCAGGTTCTGCGCACTGCCGCTGGTCAGTTCACCGGAAATGGCGGGTAAAAGTTCCAGCACGGAACGGCCTACCAGGCCATTGGTTAGCGTCATCAGCAATACCAGTCGTACCAGTGGTGCCTGACGAATGAAGCGAAAGCCGGCGAGAAGGTCACCCAGCAGGCTGATACTGCGGTCCCGGGCAGCCGGGGCCACCCGTGGAACGCGCAACAGAAACGTCAGGGTACCGGAAAAACACAGGGCCGAGAGGGCAAAGGCAACCCCGACATTGGCAATGCTGATGATGCCGGCGCCCAGCGCCGGGCCGATAATTCGCGAGACATTGAAGACGATGGCGGTCATTCCGATGCCACTGGGTAACAGGTGTCGGCTCAGAATTTTAGGGACCAGGGCCAGGCGCATTGGGTGATGGGCTGCGGTGACACACCCGAACGCCAGAGCAGACGTCAGCAACGCAGCGAGATTAATCGCATCCACGAAGAACAATAGGGCAATGGCAACGCAAATCGATGTGTTGAGTAACGCTGTGATAACGACGCCACTGCGCGGGTCGATGCGATCGGAAATCACCCCGAATATGGGTGACAACAGAAAGGTCGGGGCCAGCAGAATGGCACTGGTCACACCGACCCATAAGGGGGACAGCGTAACTTCCCACACGCTCCAGCCGATCAGAAAGCGGGCGATCCAGATCCCCAGGGTGGCGAAGCTGGTGGCAATGAAATAGTCCCGGAAAATCGGGGACGAGAGTGCCGAACGCGACGGTGGTTGCTTGGCAGAGTCGCCTGGATTACTTGTCATAGGGTGTATTTGGCTGGTGCACAATGGCTCCCGAGGTTTACATGAATTCAATAGGGTGGACAGCTTGCCCCGGCCTGGCGCATGGACCACACTGTAATCATTAGTATAACGCAGACGAGCTCTGCCAAGGGTGCAACGAAGCGTCTTCACAGGGCGGCTTTTTGAGGGCCGGGCCACTAAAGGCTGGTGCGTTAGGGCACGGAAGGCTAAGTAGCGATTCGACACTGGAGGTTTTACTCTGCCTACGTCTATTGCTTCAGCAACTCAGTATCGCCTGCCCAGGCTGACTCGGGTCAATTACACCCCGAGGGTTCTAGGGTTTGGTGCCACCTTCGTCGCTATTTCGTGGTTGACGCTTGAGCGAGGCTGGTCGTTCTGGAACCTGCCCGTCGCCGCGCTGTATTTTCTGGTTTACCCCCATCTTGTGTATTGGTATGACTACTGGCGCCGGTCGACTGTCAGCAGCGAGCGCCGTGCCATGATGTTTGACGGGCTGGTGCTGGGTGCCTGGTGTGCCCACATCAATTTTTCTGGCTGGATATCCTCTACCTTGCTGGCGGCTGTTATTCTTAACAATACCATGACCGGTGGTATACGCCAGTGCGCCTTGGCTCTGGTTTATTTTGTCTCTGGTATCGCTCTGGTAGCGTTACTCTCAGAGATCGCGTGGTCTCCAGAGGCCCCGCTGGGGATCAATGTGTTAACCATGGTCTCGCTTCAACTCTATATATTCAGCATCGCCTGGGTGTTTTATATCCAGAAAACGAGGCTGGTGGGTACCAAAAAGAACGCCGAGCAAAAAAATGTGATTTTTAGCGCCATGCTGGAACTGAGCGATCTGAATGACCAGGTTGAATCGTTCGAGTCGCTGGTGGCCGCCGCGCTGGATGTTTTGCAGCGATTGTACCCGGAGCAATCATTTGGTTTTGTATTAAAAGACCCTCAGGAACACGATGATCTGTACTTTGCCATCTTCACGCCGGATCTGGATGAGGAGCAACAGACCATTCTAAAGCGCCGTCTGGCGAGAACCAGAGAGCATCTGCCGCCAGGGTACTTTTTGAATACCACCGATCAGCACACTGGCAGTTTTGTGCTTCCCCTTAGCGAGCGTTTCGACCGGTTTCAGGGGTTGCTGTTGATACAAGGTGCCACTCTGCCCCAGGAGGAACGTCAGGCACTGCAACTGCTGATCAAGCAGCTGGGCACGGCGGTTGCCAACAAACTGTTGACGTTGGAACTCAAGGCAGCTGCGGAGCGCGATGCGCTGACCGGAATCTACAATCGCGGGCATTTGGAATCGGAACTGGCCGAAGCGCAGAACCGTCTGAAAGCCGACGCCAATGACCACTTTTCCGTGATACTGATCGATCTGATCGGCCTCAAACCGGTCAACGATCAGTACGGGCATGCAGCAGGAGATGAGCTGATACGCTTTGTGGCCGATGCGCTAAAGGGCATCTGCCGCGATCAGGATCAGGTATTCCGATACGGGGGCGATGAGTTTGTGATTCTTTGTCGCAGTGAAGGTGAGAGTGGAGCCGCAGCTCTGATGCAGCGTATTGACCGCCAGGTAAAACAAAAAAACATCAGCCTGACCACCGATGACGGTACCCTGGTTGAAACCCCCATTCAAATGAGTGTCGGCCTTGCCAGCTCCGATCAGGTACCGCCGGAAGACGTATTGAAACTGGCGGATGAGCGAATGTATGCCGACAAGGAGCGCTGGTACCGCGAGCGCCAACGGTACCGCTGAGCCGCTATTCCAGCGTTAAATGCGAAACGTCCGGGGGCGGAGGCGGCGCTGTCCGATCACTGTCGACCAGTGTGACGCCCGGTTCATCCAGCGACAAACCGGACAGGTCGACCTGGGCCGGTGCCGGTCGTTCCGGGTTCTCCACCAGGGTGACCCCAGGTTCATCCAGTGACAGCCCTGAAATGTCGACCTGAACGGGAGCCGGGCGTTCCGGGTGTTCAACCAGGGTGGCGCCCGTCTGCGCAAGGCTGAAGCCGGTGGTATCGACTGCTACCGGCTGAATGTCCCGGTGTTCGCCAATGTCGCTGCCCGCTGGCAGGACTGCCCAGTCGGAGGTGCCGCCGGGCTCTGTTTCCGGCTGGTTAACAGACCCGGCGTCGGAACCCTGTGGTTGCGATGCTGAAGCGGATGCCCCAGAGGGTGCGGCGCCTGCCGGTATGGCCTCGCCCATGGGCACAATAATCGGCTTGGCCCCGATCTTCTCAAGCGCGGCCTTGTACTTGGCCGCCGTCGGCCGGTCGACTTTTAGTTTGACCGATTGCGGCTTGCCGGAAAAAAACGCCTCCAGTCGGGCGGGGTCAGTCTTGAACAGCTGAGCCATATCCGCTTTCACGAAGTCGGCATAAAACCCCTCGAGCAGATCGCCCCGGAAATAGATGTCGTAACGCGCCTCGCTCATGGTGCTGGTCCTGTCGCTGGGAGCCTGTGGGCAGTATAGAGGATTACGGGTTTTGGTGTCAGTGACCCCGGCCACAGTCTCTCTGGTGCCCACCGGGTCATTGTGGGTCGTCCATTGGTCTTATTGTTTACAATTTAGGTTGAAAATACGACATCATATCCGTTTAATGGGTTAAATATCGTTTTATTGTAGACAATGTATGGAAGCACGCACTCAGGTAGACCGCATTTACCAGCAACTGCTGGAAGCCATCGTGCGCGGCGATATCGCGCCCAATGAAAGGTTGCGCGAGTCGGAGTTATCGACTGAACTGGGCATTAGCCGGGGCCCGCTGCGTGAGGCGCTGCATCGTCTGGAAAGCCGTCGTCTGGTGCGCAAAGTGCCGCACGTCGGAGCCCAGGTCGTCGGTGTGGATCGTCAGGAGCTGATCGAGCTGTATCAGATTCGGGAAAATCTTGAGTCGCTGGCTTGTGAGCTGGCGGCGAAGCACATGACCGACGAGGCCCTGCAGGAACTGGGCGCGGTCCTCGTCCGGCACGAACGCTACCTGGATGACCAGAACGACCAGTTTTACATACAGCAGGAAGGGGATCTGGATTTTCATTTCAACATCATTCAGGCCAGCGGTAATCGCTGGTTGATCAGCCTGCTGTGTGATGAGCTCTACCAGCGAGTGCGCATGTTTCGGTTTCAGTCCGCACACCGGCGCGGGCGACCCCGGCAGGCGCTGGAAGAACACCAGCGCATCTTTGAAGCACTGCAACAACGCGACGGCGAACTCGCCTCGTTGCTGATGAAACGACACATTCGCTCGGCTCGCCGGGTACTCGAACAAACGACTGAGGAGACTCTGCTATGAAGGCTGCAACTACAGCCGGCCGCCGCTTCCGCGAGGCCCTTGCGGCACAAACCCCCTTGCCGATCGTTGGCACCATCAATGCTTACACGGCCATGCTGGCAGAACGGGCCGGTCATTCGGCCATCTATTTGTCGGGCGGTGGGGTGGCCAATGCCTCCTTTGGCTTGCCCGACCTGGGTGTCACTACCCTGAATGATGTTTTGGAAGACGCGCGGCGCATAACCGGCGCTTGTGACCTGCCACTACTGGTCGATATCGACACCGGGTTCGGCGGTGCCTTTAACATTGCCCGCTGCATTCGTGAGATGGAACGGGCCGGGGTGGCGGCCATTCACATTGAAGACCAGGTGATGCAAAAACGCTGTGGTCACCGGCCCAATAAAGCCATCGTCAGCCAGGCGGAAATGGTCGATCGGATCAAGTCCTGTGTGGATGCGCGTCAGGACGATGACTTCTTCGTCATGGCCCGCACCGATGCCTTCGCCCAGGAAGGTCTGCAAGCGGCCATCGACCGTGCCCGGGCTTGTGTCGACGCCGGTGCGGATGGCATTTTCGCTGAAGCCGTCCACACCCTGGATGACTACAAAGCATTCGCCGATGCCATGGATGTGCCCATTCTGGCAAACATTACCGAGTTCGGACAAACCCCTCTGTTTAACCAGAAAGAGCTGGCCGACACCGGCGTTGCCATGGTGCTGTACCCGTTGAGTGCTTTCCGTGCGATGAGCCTGGCGGCACTGGAGGTGTATCAGAGCATTAAAGTAGAGGGCGATCAGAAGGCCGTCGTCGACATGATGCAAACCCGAATGGACTTGTACGACGTGCTGAACTATCACGATTTCGAAGCGAAGCTCGATGCCCTGTTCACTGAAGGCGGCGCTCGCTAGCAGGGGCATTGGGCATTCTGTGAGCCCTTTTATTGAGTGCATAAAACGGTTTCAGAACGCACTATAAAACACAGACATTACGATACGTACAGGAGGCTGATCATGGTGGACAAACCCGTATCCGGAGCCGGACTTCGCGGCCAGGTGGCCGGAGAAACCCGGTTGTGCACGGTCGGTAAAGAAGGCAGTGGCCTGACCTACCTGGGCTACGATATTCAAAGCCTGGCCGACAATGCCCAGTTCGAAGAGGTCGCCTATTTGCTGCAATTTGGCGAATTGCCAACGGCCGAACAACTGACCGATTACGCCAGCAGTCTGAAAGAAAAACGCGAACTGCCGCAGGCATTGCTCGAGACGCTGGAGCGCATTCCGGCCAGTGCTCACCCAATGGATGTGATGCGCACTGGCTGTTCCATGCTGGGTGTGCTGGAGCCCGAGCACAGCTTTGAAGAGCAGGATGCCGAGATCGTGCGCATGCTGGCCGCCTTTCCGGGGATCATCTGCTACTGGTACCACTTTTCGCATTTCAATCGTCGTATAGAAACGTTCAGCGAAGCCGACAGCATAGCCGAGCATTTTCTGACCTTATTGCATCAGAAAACTCCCGATCCGGTGCACATTGCAGTCATGCACGCATCGCTGATTCTGTATGCCGAGCATGAATTCAATGCCTCAACCTTTGCCGCACGCGTCGCCGCCAGTACTCTGACGGATATCTACAGCGCAGTGACCGGTGCCATCGGCACACTGAGGGGGCCCTTGCACGGCGGCGCAAACGAAGCGGCGATGGCGATGATCGAAGGGTTCAAGGACCCGGACGATGCCGAACAGCAACTGCAGGGCATGCTCTCGCGCAAGGAAAAAATCATGGGCTTTGGCCATGCGGTTTATCGCACCAGCGATCCGCGCAATGCCATTATCAAAGCCTGGGCAAAACGGCTTGCCGACCAAAGTGGCGACAGCCATTTGTACGACATTGCTGAGCGGTGCGAGACGGTCATGTGGGACGAGAAAAAACTTTTTCCAAATGCCGACTTTTTCCACGCACCGGCCTATCACGCCCTGGGAATTCCAACACCCTTGTTCACGCCCATTTTTGTAATGGCTCGAGTCAGTGGCTGGACGGCGCACATAAAAGAGCAGCGTGCCAAGAACCGGATCATCCGACCGAATGCGGATTACGTCGGCCCGGAAATGCGTGATTTTGTGCCGTTGGAAAAACGTTAACTGATCTCAGCAGAAACTGAACTTTGGTGGCTAATGCCAGTTTCGGAGTTCGGTTCGTCTAGAGGGCACTGGCCCGCGCCAGCTACCGGGTAGGCCTCTGTGGGGTCGGCGTAGATCCCTCCATGGAGCCTAGGCCGCAGCATCCTTGCTGCGGTCTACCCCACAGAGGCATACCCGGTAGCCGCCGCTCGTCACAACAGCGAACTCCAAAACTTAGATTGTTAGCCTCATTTTGCATTTACTTTTTTATTAGAAACAGGACCCGACCATGAGCTCCAACGTAGACCTGAACAACCGCCCTGACTACGACGACGTCTTGCAAGCCATTGCTGATTACGTACTCGACTACAAAATCGACAGCAATGAAGCCTGGGATACCGCCCGTAACTGCCTGATGGACACGCTCGGTTGTGGCCTGCTGGCATTGCGTTTCCCTGAATGCACCAAACACCTGGGGCCTATTGTTGAAGGTACCGTTGTGCCTAATGGCGCGCGCGTACCGGGCACACAGCTGCGGCTCGATCCGGTGAAAGCCGCCTGGGATATTGGCACCATTGTGCGCTGGCTTGACTACAACGACACCTGGCTGGCCGCCGAGTGGGGCCACCCCTCGGACAACCTGGGCGGTATTCTGGCCGTGGCCGATCACCTGTCGCAGGTGCGGGTCAGTCAGGGTGAAGCGCCCTTGACCATGGACGCCGTACTCGAAGCCATGATCAAGGCGCATGAAATTCAGGGCGTGCTGGCTCTGGAAAATTCGTTTAACCGTGTGGGTCTGGATCATGTGGTGCTGGTAAAAGTCGCCTCTACGGCGGTGGTGGCCAAACTGATGGGCGCGAATCGTGAGCAATTGCTCAGTGCGCTGTCTCATGCCTGGGTTGATGGTCAGGCGCTGCGCACCTACCGCCATGCCCCCAATGCCGGTTCACGCAAGAGCTGGGCGGCGGGTGATGCCACGAGCCGGGCAGTGCGTTTGGTCGACATCGCTCTGCGCGGCGAGATGGGCATTCCCGGTGCGCTGACCGCGCCGCAATGGGGGTTTTACGATGTGCTGTTTAGTAAAACCAACAAGGATCAGCAAGTTAAACCCGAGGCCGACCGGTCGTTCAAATTTCAGCGCGACTACGGCAGCTATGTGATGGAGCAGATTCTGTTCAAGATCAGCTTCCCGGCTGAATTTCATGCGCAGACGGCCGCCGAGGCGGCCGTTACCCTGCACCCCCAGGTGAAAGACCGCATCGATGAGATCGATCGCATTGTGATCACCACGCATGAATCGGCGATTCGCATCATCAGCAAGGTTGGCCCGCTGGCGAACGCTGCCGACCGCGATCACTGCCTCCAATACATGGCGGCGGTGCCTCTGTTGTTTGGCAACCTGGTGGCCGAGCAGTATGAAGATGAGTTTCACGCGGCCCATCCGGAAATTGATGCCTTGCGAGAGAAAATGGAGATCGTTGAAGACAAGCGCTACAGCGCCGAGTACCACGCGCCGGACAAGCGTTCCATTGCCAACGCCATTCAGGTCTTTTTCAAGGATGGCAGCAGCACCGAGCAGGTCGCTGTGGAATACCCGATCGGCCACCGTCGTCGCCGTGCCGAGGGCATTCCATTGCTGGAGCAGAAATTCCGGGCCAATCTGGCCACCCGTTTCCCGGCAAGCCGCACCACAGAAATATTTGAGTTGTGCAAGGATGCCGAGCGCCTGAAGAAAACCCCGGTGCACCGCTTTATGGACTTGATGGTGATCTAGCACTCCAATACGCATCCGGATTCGTCCGGAGAGCGTACAGTAGATTAGATACGCAATTTCAGGTTCCTCTCGATGTTTCTGCATGCTCTGGCCGGTACCTGGCGGTACCGGCCTTTTTTTTGGCTGGCTCCCTTAATGCTCTTGCTGAGCGGGTGCGCCTTGCCTGCCCTTAATCTGATTACCCCTCACCACGGCTATGAGCGCACCGTTGACATTGCCTATGGTGGCCAGTCCCGCCAGCGGCTGGATCTATACCAGCCAACCGAACCCGAAGCGGGCGCCCCTGCGCTGATCTTTTTCTACGGCGGGTCCTGGCAGGAAGGTTACAAAGGCGGTTATCGCTTTGTGGCTCAGGCGCTGGCCGATGCGGGGTATCGTGTTGTGGTGCCGGATTATCGGCTGTACCCGGAAGTAACGTTTCCAGCCTTTGTCGAGGATGGCGCGGCGGCCGTTGCCTGGGCGGTGAGTGAAGGCCTGACTGATGACGGACTGGTATTAATGGGGCACTCGGCCGGTGCACACATCGCCGCCTTGCTGGCGCTGGATGAGCAGTACCTGAACACGGTCGGTGTTGAGCGTTCGCAGATTCTCGCCTGGGTCGGGTTGTCCGGCCCCTATGATTTCCTGCCACTGTCGGACCCGGATTTAATCGACCTCTTTGGCGGAACCGACGGAATTCCCCAAACACAGCCGATCAACTTTGTCAGCGCCGATGATCCGCAGGCGCTGCTGATCGACGGGCTCGATGACACCATTGTTCGCCCGCGCAATCTGCCCAATTTGGAGCAAGCCTATCGTCAAAATGGTGTACCGGTTCAGACGCACCGCTATGAAGGCGTCAATCACAACGATACGGTCGCCTCGTTTTCGGTTCGCTTGCGTGACCGGTCACCGGGGTTTGACGATACGTTGGCCTATCTGCGAAAGCTTCAGTGACAAGCCCAAAACCTGGCGAATCGGGTGGCTGGATTTATAGCCAGACAGCCGCCGCGCTGGCCGCCAGCGTCATGATCAGTAAAAACCATTTCATGGTGCGCTGACTGACGTTGATCGCCAGATGTACGCCGAGTTGCGCGCCGATCATGGTGCCGACCGCCAGCACCAGACCCGGCACCCAGGCGACCTGACCCCGGGCGATGAAGATCACCAGCGACACCGTCGTAAAGGCAATGGTGCCGAGCAATTTATAGGCGTTTGCCTTGACCAGGTCATAGCGCAGGGCGCCTGCCACTGCAGCGATCAGTAAAAACCCAACACCCGCCTGAACAAAGCCCCCGTAAACACCGGTTAAAAACAACCCCCAACGCGCTCTGGGGCGTTGCTTGACGGTGTAGGGCTGTTCATCGGGGCCGGGAATCACAATGCTGGGCCGCACCAGCATAATCACGGCCAGAGTAATCATGGTGATCAGCAAAATGGGTTTGAGCAGGGTGTTGGGTAGAAAGGAGGCACAGGCTGCTCCGACGGCCCCGCCGGCCATCATCGGAATCAGAATCGCCTTGCTGTCGTCGGTATCGAGCCTGCCCTTGGCGTGAAAGCCGCGCAGCCCGACGATGCCCTGCAGAAAAACCCCGACTCTGTTGGTGGCGTTGGCCACGTCGGCGGGCATCCCCAGCGCCATCAGAGCGGGTAGGGTGAGGTTAGAGCCGCCGCCTGCCATCACATTAATGATACCGGCCAATAAGCCCGTCGAAAGCAGCAGGGCAATGAAAAAGGGGGTGAGTTCGTACATCGGTCGTCGCGTCCCAAAGAGTGATGCACAGTGTACCGTATTGGTGCACGGACGCAGTGCCGGCTTTGGCAACGCAGTGTTGTTCAGTGCAATAAGGTTAGATTAGGTTAATTTATAATCATTTGATAAATACCGGGGTTCTATTATTTTTCAGTTTGGTATGCTCCGCATCAAATTTGAACCAGGCCCGACAAGGCATGACCCTGACCATTGAGCTGAACCAGGTTACTCTGAAGCGCGACGATCAAACCGTGCTGAGCGACCTCAACTTGACGCTGAGCGAGCGCCGTATCGGCCTGATCGGCAATAATGGCTCGGGCAAGAGTTCACTGGTGCGCCTGTTTAATGGCTTGCTTCAACCCAGCCAAGGCCGCTTGCAGGTGCGGGGCCATAACCCGGCCGGCGGGCCTGAAGCCATGGCCGATCAGGTTGGCTTTATCTTTCAGAACCCGGATCACCAGCTGATTTTCCCCACCGTGATTGAAGAGCTGATGTTCGGGCTGCGCAATCAGGGCCTGAGCAAGGCAGACGCGCGCGAGCGTGCCGAGCACTGCTTGCGCGAACACCGCCGGCTCGACTGGGCCGAGCGACCGGTGCACTCACTGTCGGAAGGTCAAAAGCAGTGGGTCTGCATCATGGCGGTGCTGGTCATGAACCCGGCCGTGTTGATTCTGGACGAGCCCTTTTCGGCACTGGATCTGCCCACCCGTCAATTCTTGACAGACTGGCTGCTGGGCTTACCACAACAACTGATCATGATCAGCCACGATCTCGACGTGCTGGCCGCGTTTGACCGGGTACTCTGGCTGGAACAGGGCCAGGTTCGGGGCGATGGCGACCCTGAGACCGTCATTGCCGATTACCGGACCGCATGCAACGAAGCGTTCAGCTTATGATGACGCTCTACGTGCATCGTCAATCCTGGCTGCACCGGCAGCCAGCCGGGCTAAAATTACTGGTACTGATGGCAACCAGCGTCGCGCTCTATGCGCTGACGTCTTTGTGGACTGCCGGCGCTGCGCTGATCGCCGTCATTCTCGCGTACCGGAGCCTGGGGCCGGCAGGCTGGTCATACCTCTGGGTGGTCAAACCGCTTCTCCCAATGTTCATTTTAATTTTCGTGGTGCAGACCTGGAGTCAGTCTGTCAGTGCCGCCATTCTGATGCTGCTGCGCATGCTGACGCTGATCTGGCTGGCCAACCTGGTCACTCTCACCACCCGGATGGACGCCATGATGGATGCGGTGATGCCCATATTGTCGCCCTTCAGGCGGGTCGGTGTGGCGCCACACCGTATTGCCTTTACCGTGGCGTTATTCGTTCGTTTTGTACCGGTATTGATGGCGGTGTTGAACAGCCTGCTCGAGGCCTGGAAATCGCGTGGCGGTGGCCGCGCGGTCTGGCGCCTGGCGATTCCCATGCTGATCAATGCCATTCGCATGTCCGATCACGTTGCCCAGGCTCTGGCAGCCCGGGGCGGTGTGCGATCCCCCGAAACCCCTGTTTCAATGGTTCAACCCCAATAGGAGATAGCAGTGAAAGACCAAGCCCTTGTGCAAATGGCCTTGTACGCCGCCCTCGTCGCAGCCCTCGGCCTGATTCCGCCTGTGCCTTTTGTGACCGGCATTCCCATTACCGCACAAACGCTGGGCGTGATGCTGGCCGGGGTGATGCTTGGCCCTTGGCGCGGCTTTCTGTCGATGCTGTTGTTTGTGGGTGTTGTGGCTCTGGGGGCTCCTTTATTGTCGGGTGGGCGTGGTGGACTGGGTGTCTTTGCCAGCCCCACCACGGGGTTTATCATCGGGTTTCCGGTGGCGGCACTGGTGGCCGGCTATGTGGCCCGCCTGCTGCAGCGTCAGTCGATTCTGATCGCGGCCGGTGTTGGCGCGTTCGTGGGCGGGATTCTGGTGCTCTATGTCTTTGGTATTGTTGGTTTCAAGTTGGTGACGGGCAGTGAGTGGCTGCGTTCGGTACAGGTCATGGCCGTGTATGTGCCCGGTGACAGCGTCAAAGTCGTATTAACAGCGTTGGTGGCTCAAGCGGTTTACAAGGGGCTGCCCGGGGCAGTGGCTACCCGACAAGCTTAATACATACGTTTCGGAGTTCGGGTTGGCTGTATCGCCTAGAGCCCGCGACGGATGTCAGGGCTGCTCCTGCGGGGGCGCCGTAAATACACCGAGACGTCGGACCGCCCTGTAGGCTTAACTTCGGGATATGAATCCCATCCCTGGGATTCACCCTCCGGGCTCGCTGAGCTCATGCTAAAACGCTCCCGGCGTTTTAGTCCATGCCTCAGATACCCCCGCAAAAGCAGCCCTGCCATCCATCGCTCGCGTTGCGCGAACTTCAAAACTTGGTTAGCAATAATCAGAATGGGTCAGGCCATAACATCATCAAACAACCAGAGCGTGACAGTCTCGCCAGGTGTTACCGGCCCGCGGTCTTGCTCCAGCGCAATATAACAATTGGCCTCGGTCAGGGAACTCAGTTGGTGTGAGCCCTGGCCGGAGCCGGTGCAGCGCACCTGAACCGTGCCATCCTGCAGATCCCAGTATCCACGCTGAAAATCCATACGCCCAGGCGTTTTATGCAAGGGTTCTCGGGTGATGGCGTTCAGTTGTGCGAGCGGTTGGTGGGGCATGCCCATCAGGCAGTAAAGGGCGGGCACTGCAATCAGGTGAAAGGTCACCAGCGAGGAGACCGGGTTGCCCGGCAGGCCGATAAACCAGGCCTTGCTCAGGCGTCCAAAAGCGAGGGGTTTACCGGGTTTTATGGCCAGCTTCCAGAATTCGATGTCGCCTTCTTCGTCCAGAATGTCCCGGGTAAAGTCGGCTTCGCCCACGCTGACGCCGCCACTGCTGATCACCAGGTCACTGGTCTCATTGGCGGTTCTGAAAGCCTGGCGCAGGGCATCGGGATCGTCGGGGATGACGCCCAGATCCAGTACCTCGACACCGAGTTTGTCGAGCAGGGCATGCAGGCCTGGGCGGTTAGAATCGTATATTTGCCCGGGCGCGAGCGTGGTGCCCGCCGGTTGCAGTTCATCGCCACTGGCAAAGACAGCGACTTTAAGGCGTCTGCGTACGGTTACGTCGGCCAGGCCAATGCTGGTAAGAAGCGCCACATCAATGGGGCGTAATCGATGACCGGCGGGCAGGACGACATCACCGGCTTTCAGGTCTGTGCCGTGTAGACGGACATTGGCGCCGGGCTCCGGCAGCGGATCGAAGGTGATGCCCTGGTCCGTAACCCGGGTATTTTCCTGCATTATCACCGTATCGCACCCTTCCGGCATGGGGGCTCCGGTCATGATGCGCACGCAATGGCCCGGTTTTAAGGCTTCATTCAGTTTCTCGCCAGCCAACACCCTTCCCTGAACCGGTTGCGGTTTGCCATTTACGGCATCCTGGTGTCGCAGTCCATAGCCGTCCATCGCTGAGTTATCAAACACCGGCAGGTTTACCTGTGCCCGCATGGCTTGGGCCGTTACACGACCGACCGCCTTTGTAATCGCCAGCGTTTCTTCGCCCTCTACGGGTGTCAACTGGCTCAGCATCCGCGTCAGCGCCTGGTCAAAGGGCAACAATCCGGGCAGGTCGTAACAGCTCATATCAGGCTCCGTCGGCGGATACATCGGTACTCTGGCAGCAGAGCATTGTGGCCGGGTGTTCGGTGAAAAACCACTCCCCGGGCCTATTCACCGGGCCAGCTTTCCAGTTCTGAATGGTAGACCCAGCGACCTTTCACTTTGCGGAACTCCGAAATCTCGTGCAAGTGTTCGGGCTTGTCTTGCTCATCCACATACTGGGCGATGAATTCCACCCAGCCTTTCTTTAAACCGGCTTTGCTGCGGATGACCTGTAGCTGTTGCCAATCGGTGCCTTCAAGGTGGTCAGCGGTCAGCGCCGGGCAAGTGTCGGGATGCCAGGTCCTGATCAGATAATTCAGCCGTTGCAGGCGGTAGGCGGTGAAGCGACTGCGCATCAGCGTCTCCGGATCACGCGGGTAGGCACCGGCCTCTAGAAACCGGCCGCAGCAGCTGAGATAGGGTTCTGTCTGGCCGCAATGACAGTGGCCGGAGCCGGGGTTTGTATCGGCGGGTTTTTTGTTGGATGCGTCGGTCATTGTACGGTCCGGGTGCTGTTGATCAAATGGCCGATGGCGCTGGCCAGCGCTTCTGAGCGATGCGGGTGGCGCAGTGCCTGCAGAATCAGACCCGACAAGCCGGGTTGCAGTGCGAGCCCTTGAACGACCCGGTTGAAGCCGTCTGTATCGGCCAATACGGCCAGTCGGTCCAGTGCCACCAGCGCCAGGTCGGTATTGGCCAGCAGACCCGGATGCCGGCTGAGCACGGCCAGTACTACGTCCAGTTCGTCGGTAAAGTGGTTCAGCGAGTCGCTGACGAAAGCTTCTACCAGGCCTGTTGCCGGGCTTTGAGACAGGGCGCGCAGCGCCGCGACGCGTGTGGCGACGTCCTGATGCTGGTGCCCCAGTTCGATAATGCGTTCCGTCAGAGCGACGCCAGGTTTGTGGTGTTCGAGGGCGTTCAGCACCTGATGGCGTGCGAAGTCAGGTATCTCGGGCAGCTGCCGGGTGAGTGCTTGCTCATCGGCCGGGCTGCGCCGTTCCAGCACGTCGAACAGGCCTTGCAGGCCAATGCTGGCCCAGTCTTCCGATGCGCCTGTTTTTGTCAGCAGCCGTTGGGCATCGGCGTAAAAGGCGCTGGGTGATGCACCCAGAATACGGCTGGCGCGGGCGTGCAAGGCGGCCATTTTGTTGTCGGGAGGCGTAAACTGATAGGGGTGGTCGGTCAGCAGGCGCTGGCGCTCTTTGGGATCAGCAGTGGCGAGCGAGCGGTACAGCCGGTCAAGGACATCGGTCATGACGGCGGCGGGCATTCCGCCCTGTTCGTCCAGTGGCAGTTTCATAAACCAGATGCTGTGTTGCTCGCGCTGTTCGGGGTTCCACAGCAGCAGGATCAGCCAGGCATGACTCAGGTGCGGGTAAGGGTAGGGCTGTCCCTGGTCGAACCGGGCAAACTGGTCTTTGCTGAGATTACGCAACTGACTGCCCAGATCAAAAGCCCGGTAACGGGCGCCGCTGCGCTCGAGAAAATCAACAAGTCCGGGTGTGGTCTGGGTATTTGAGGTGCTCATACAGCGGCTCTGGTATCGGTCATGGGTGGCGCAGTGTACCGGAAATTCCTCGGCTTATTAATCCTGGGGGGTTGAAGCGGTTGGTAGGCTTTTGTGCCATGGGTTCTTGCTTGCCACCGGGTTAGCATCTCCGGGGTCGGCGTAAACCCGTCCATGGGGCCTAGACCGCAGCATCCTTGCTGCGGACTTCCCCGGAGAGGATAACCCGGCAGCCAGCACTTGTTTTTTGCCGATTTCGCACTCTGTACTGGTCAGGCTTATTAGCGCTGCGATGCTTTGCTTCACCTGATCAGGCGTCTACACTGCGCTTTTTTTGATAATCCGCCAAATTATTGCGGAACGGGAGGAAGGTTTTTGTCTGAATTGTCGACGCTATTGGACGAACTGGAAGCGGAGCTGAGAGAGCAGGGTTTCTGGAGTGATGTGCCGCCGTCGCCCGAGGCGCTGGCAAGTGCTCAGCCGTTTGCGGTGGATACACTAACCTTGCCGGAGTGGTTACAGTGGATCTATTTGCAGCGTTTGCGAGCGTTGATTGAGGCTGAATTGCCGCTGCCCACCGGGGCTCAGGTAAAGCCTTATGCGGAAGAAGCGCTGAAGTTTGAAAAACGATCGACTCAGCAGTTGCTGGTGATTATTGACCGGATTGATGGCTGTCTGGGGAAGCCCTGACACTAAAAAAGGTGGCCGAAGCCACCTTTCAGGGCCCGTACCCGCAAGGCGGGCCGGGTAGGACGGTGCGCTGAACGTCGCCTTACTTGGCGAAGTTCTCCGCTGCGAAGTCCCAGTTTGCCAGTTTCCAGAACGCTTCCAGGTATTTGGGGCGCAGGTTACGGTAGTCGATGTAGTAGGCATGTTCCCACAAGTCGACGGTGATGATTGGCGTCTGGCCTTCGGTGATGGGGGTGCCGGCGTTGCTGGTGTTAACGATTTCCAGTGAGCCATCGCTGTTCTTGACCAGCCAGGTCCAGCTTGAACCGAAGTTGTTGACGGCTTTTTCGTCGAATTCCTTCTGGAAGGCTTCGAATGAACCCCATTTGGCATTGATGGCGTCAGCCAGGGCGCCAGTAGGAGCACCACCGCCATTCGGGCTCAGGCTGTGCCAGTAGAAGGTGTGGTTCCAGATTTGAGCGGAGTTGTTGAACACGCCGCCGGAAGAGGATTTGATGATGTCTTCCAGGCTCTTGCCTTCAAACTCGGTGCCCGGGATCAGGCCATTCAGCTTGGTCACATAGGTGTTGTGATGCTTGCCGTGGTGGTATTCCAGGGTTTCCTGGGAAATGTGGGGTTCAAGTGCGTTGATCGCGTACGGCAGTTCTGGCAGTTCAAAAGCCATGGTGTTCTCCCTCTGTCTTTTCGATGGGTGTATTAGCACGTTGTCGTTCGTGTCTGTACTATCTGGTCGGTTGGGGCCGGTTTCAAGTGCGGCCAGGCGGCTATTTTAATGCGATTGGGCACAATTACCGAGCCTCTCTTGTTCATCGGGGGGCTGTCCCTATAATGACCCTACTTATTTATTGCACAGGTTGTTTCAATGTCGGACTCCAAGCCGGGCAGTGACCTGCCCAAAATGGTACCAGACCGTGATCAGATCCGCGGTCGTCAGTCGACGACCGCTTCGTCCACACCACGCAACACGGCGTCCGGAGGGCGGGCGGAGCCGTCAGCGCGCAATGGTGGCAGTAACAAGCCAGCGCTGCTGTGGGGGCTGGTGCTGGTGCTGTTTGCCATCAGCGCGGGTCTTGGGCTAATGGCCTACAGCCAGCAACAGACGCTGGCGATGTTTGATGAGCGGCTGCAACTGGCGGATGACCGCATCGTATCGGTGCAGCGTTCAATGACCGAGACCGATGAATCGGTGGTGATGAATGAAACGGCCATCAACAATCAGTTTCGGGCCATCAAGGCTGAAACCGATATGCAGATGAGCGAAATTCGCAAACTCTGGGCGGTCGCCAACGAGCGTAACCGCGAGTGGATCGAGACCAATCAGCAGAATATTGCGCAACTGCAGTCCAACGTTCAAAGCCAGATCGAGGCGCGTGAGCAGGCGCTCGCAGCGCTGACCAGCCGGGTGGACGAGCAGGCGGCTGCCAATGGTTCCCAGGCGGAGTTGCTGGCCGCGTTGCAGTCTGAACTGGACCAGACGTCTGAAGCCTTTGGCGAGTTGCAGGCAAGCCTTGAGAACCTGAACCCGGCCAGTCTGGAAGAGCGTTTGTTGTCGTTGACGCTGACGCAGGAAAACCTGCTGGTTGAGCAAGGTACAGCGACCATGAACCAGCAACTGCTGCAAGACGAAGTCGATGAACTGAATGAGGTTCTGCGTTCTATCGATGCGGGCAGGCTGGAAGCCAATCGCCGCCTGGTCGCTGTCAGCGAGCGAGTGGATGCCCTGGAAGACCGTATGTCCGGGGGGGTGCAATAAGCCTGCATGACACTACGTGATGCCCGACTGGACAAGCCGCTGAATCCAAGACAGACCGCCATAGTACGGCGCGTCGAAAAAGACGGTCATGCGACCATTGACGATCTGGTCGAAGACTTCGGCGTAACGCCCCAGACGATCCGCCGGGATCTGACGTTACTGGAAGACAGCGGGTTCATCGTGCGGTTTCACGGTGGGGCCAGCCCGGTTAATTCTACGGAGAACCTGCCGTATTTTGACCGGCAAATTCTGAATCAGTCTGCCAAGGAGCGCATCGCCCGAACACTGGCAGACCAGATTCCAGACCATGCCAGCCTGTTTATCAATATTGGTACCACAACCGAGACCATTGCTCATGCCCTGATGCACCATAAGGGTCTGCAAATTGTGACCAACAATCTGCACGTGGCGACGCTGATGAGTGGCAAGGAAGATTTTCGGGTTATTGTGGCCAGCGGTGAGGTGCGTGCTCGCGATGGTGGCATTGTCGGGGAGTCGACATTGGATTTCATTCGCCAGTTCAAACTCGATTACGGCATCATCGGTATCAGCGGCATCGACGATGACGGTTCCTTGCTGGATTACGATTACCGGGAAGTCCGCGTTGCTCAAACCATTATCGAACACAGCCGCCAGGTGTTACTGGCAGCCGATCACAGCAAGTTTGGCCGCCAGGCCATGGTGCGGCTGGGCAGCATTGCCCAGGCCGATGCCTTCTACACCGACAGCCCACCCCCCAAAGTCTTCCAGGATCTGCTCACCGAGCATCAGGTCAGACTGTTTGTCTGCGACTAGTTTACTCAAGATCCGGCAATCGGGTTCGGTCGAGTGGCATTGGTCCGCGCCGGATGCCGGGTATGCCCCTGTGGGGTCGGCGTAAATCCATCCATGGAGCCTAGGCCGCAGCATCCTTGCTGCGGACTTCCCCACAGGGGCACACCCGGCACCAGCCGCTAGTCTCCTGGGCGAACTCGAAAATCTGTAGGGTTAATTATTACTGTGCAACTCACTGTTCAATTCAATCGCCGTTTTGTTAGACAGGCATTCCACCCGACCGGTTTCGGCGTTTCGCCAGAACAACAAATCAGACTGACCCGCCAGTTCCCGCGCTTTAACGGTTTTGACCAGCTGTTTCTTGTTGTCGAGCATGGCCACCTTGGTGCCAGCGGTGACATACAGGCCAGCTTCAACGGTGCAGCGATCACCCAGCGGGATGCCGATACCGGAGTTCGCGCCGAGCAGGCAGTTCTTGCCCAGGGAAATCACGACTTTACCGCCGCCTGACAGGGTGCCCATGATCGATGACCCGCCCCCGACGTCAGAACCGTCGCCGACCATAACGCCGGCGGTAATGCGCCCTTCGACCATGGATACCGCTTCGGTTCCAGCATTGAAGTTCACAAAGCCTTCGTGCATGACGGTGGTGCCTTCACCGATGTGAGCGCCAAGCCGAACCCGGCTGGTATCGGCAATGCGAATGCCTTTGGGCACGACGTAGTTGGTCATTTTCGGGAACTTGTCGACGCACTGCACATCCAGGGTGCGGCCCGCCAGCCGGGCTTCCATTTGACGGTCGGCGAGTTCTGGCAGGTCGATCGGGCCTTCGTTGGTCCAGGCGATGTTGTGCAGCAGGCCGAACAAGCCGTCCAGTGAGCAGCCGTGGGGTTTGACCAGGCGGTGCGATAGCAGATGCAGCTTCAGATAGCCTTCGGCGACAGACACCGGTGCGGCGTCGGTTTCCAGTACGGTCAGAACAAGGGTCTGGCGGCTGCTTTCTGCAGCGCGGCAGAACTGGGCGCTTTCGCGGTAGCCGGCTTTGTCGAAGCCATCGGCCAGGGGGCTCATCAGGGCGTTCTCGACCACCAGCGCTTCATTGCCACCATTGAGCTTGGCGACCTGGCTGAGCGTGGTGATCAGGTCGTCGGACGGGGCCAGAATCGGCTGGGGGTACCAGGCTTCAATGATCTTGCCGTCTTTGTTTCGGGTGGCGGTGCCGATCGCCACTGCAAAATAGCTCATGGGTTGTCCTCTTAATGTCGTTTTAGCGTTTAAAAAAGTGCTAGCGAACCTGCGCTGCCAAGCGTGCGAAGTGCGCTTCATCGAAACCAACACTCACAGCGCCCTGATACTCGACCAGTGGCCGTTTGATCAAAGACGGGTTGGTGATCATCTGTTCGATGGCCCCGGCTTCAGTAAGGGCGTCGCGCTGTTCTTGAGGCAGTTTGCGCCAGCTGGTACCGCGTTTGTTGACCAGTTGTTCCCAGTCGAGTTGCGTCAGCCAGGTGCGCACCAGTGCCTCGTCTGGTGGGGTTTTCTTGTAGTCGATGAATTCTATGTCGACCTGCTGGTCTGCAAACCAGGCCAGTGTCTTCTTGATGGTGTCGCAATTGCGAATGCCGTAAATACGGATCATGGTGGTTCGGTTTCCTCTCTTGGAAGGGGGTTGCCCGTTATTCACAGTAGGCCGCTTAGAGCAGGCGGCGCAGGCGTTCGGCGGCGTCGATACAGGCGTCCAGTTCGGCGACCAGGGCAATGCGAACGTGCCCATACCCCGGGGTGACGCCGTCGATGGTCCGGCACAGGTACTGACCCGGCAAGACCCGAATGTTGGCTTTTTCCAGCCACTCACAGGCAATCTCGGTGTCGTCGCGCTCCAGGTTGGGCCAGAGGTAAAAGCTGGCCTCGGGAATGCGCACCGGCATCTTGTCGGACAGAATGTCGTGCAGCGCCTGGTACTTCTGGTTGTAGAGCGCGCGATTGGCGGCAACGTGGTGTTCATCCTGCCAGGCGGCGATGGATACCTGCTGGTGCGGTATTGGCATGGCACAGCCATGGTAGGTGCGGTAGCGCAGGAACTCGGCAATTAGCTGCGCATCGCCAGCGACGAAGCCGCTGCGCAAGCCAGGCAGGTTGCTGCGCTTGCTCAGGCTGTGAAACACCAGGCAGTTGCGATAGTCGGTATGGCCCATGGCCGCCGCGGCCTGTAACAGTCCGGGTGGCGGATTTGCTTCATCGCGATAGAGCTCGCTGTAGCATTCATCGCTGATCAGCAGCACATCGTGGTTGATGGCTTTGCGGATCAGGTGTTGCAGCTGCTCTAGCGATAACGGCTGGCCAGAGGGGTTGCCCGGAGTGCACAGAAACAGCATCTGGCAGTTGTCCCAGTCGGCGTCGGTCAGGCCGCTAAAGTCGGGCAGATAGCCGGTTTCGGCCAGGCAGGGCAGGTAGCGCGGTTCGCCACCGGCCAGGTAAGTGGCGCCTTCGTAGATCTGGTAGAAGGGATTGGGCATCCAGACGTCGCGTTTGGCGGAGCTGGCATCGAACAAAGCTTGTACCACCGAGAACAGCGCTTCACGGGTGCCGGTGACTGGCAATACGTTTTTGTCGGCGGTTAAACTGTTATCGGGCAAGTGAAAGCGGCGCTGGCACCATTGGCTGATCGCTTCACGCAATGCCGGCAATCCGTTGGTGGCCGGGTATTGGGAAAAGCCCCCCAGATTCTGGTTCAAAACAGGGCTTAGAAACTCCGGCGCAGCGTGCTTGGGTTCGCCGATGGACCAGGCGACTTCGGGCAGGTTGGCCGGTGTGATATTGGCCGTCAGTTGTTTGAGTTTCTCAAAGGGGTACGGCATCAGCCGTGCCATTAACGGATTCATGGGTGTTGTCCCTGGTCGATGGTCTCGGTCAGTTGTTTCTGCAATTCAGCCACGCGGTGGGAGTCGTGCAGGGGTTCATTTTGGTTGTCGACCACAAAGAAGACGTCTTCCACCCGTTCGCCCAGCGTTGAAATGCGGGCGCTTTGCATGCGCAGATCAAGGCGTTTAAAGGCCCGGCCAATGTCGGCCAGCAGACCGGGGCGGTCTGAGGTGATCACCTCGACCACGGTGCGGTGATTGGCCGGATCGTTGCTGACGGTAATGATCGGCGCAATGCTGAAGTGTTTCAAACGGCGCGACAGACGCCGGTTGGGCGTGGCGGTGTCTTCCGGGTCTTGAATGGCCAGCAACAGCCGGTGTTGTACATCGCGCAGGCGCGCCGGGTTATTGCCGATGCTGTGGCCCTCTTCATCGAGCACGATAAAGGTATCGAGACTGAAATCCGAGGCAGAGGACGTCATGATGCGCGCGTCCTGAATGTCCAGTTCACAACTGTCGAGGCAGGCGGCGATGTCGGCAAACAAATGCGGTCTGTCGGGTGCGTATATGAAGATCTGGGTGGCGCCGGCGAAGCTGTGCTCGTCGGTTTCGCGAATCAGTACCAAGGGCACATTGAGACCATGGTTAGCGATGGCACGAGTATGCCAGGCGATGTTCTCCGGGCTTTCGCGCAGAAAATAGTCATCCCCCGGATTGTCCCAGAGCTGCAGGATCTCAGCCTCGGTAAAGCCATCGTCGCGCAGCATGGCCATGGCGGCTGACTGAACATCGCGAATGCGCTCTTCCTTGTCGATGGGGTTTTCCAGCCCGCGTCGCAGGGCAGCCATGGCTTCGTGGTAGAGTTTTTTCAGCAGGGAGGCGCGCCAGCTGTTCCAGAGGTTGGGGTTGGTGGCGTAGATGTCGGCAACGGTCAATACATACAGGTAGTTGAGCCGATGAATGTCGCCAACCTGCTGGGTGAAGTGGTTGATCACTTCCGGGTCGGAAATGTCGAGCCGCTGGGCGGTGATCGACATCAGCAAGTGATTGCGCACCAGCCAAACTACCAGGTCGCTCTCCCAGGCCGTCATGCGATGGCGCAGTGCGAAACGACGGACCTCTTCGGCGCCTTCGACTGAATGGTCGGTGCCACGGCCCTTGCCAATGTCGTGATAGAGGGCGGCGATGTAGGCAAGTTCCACCTTGGGCAACTGGTGAATTACCTTGGTCGCGATGGGGAATTCAACGGTGTTGTTCGCGTGGCGAAAGCGGCGCAGGTTACGAATGGTCAGCAGGGTATGGGCGTCGACGGTGAAGACATGGAAAAGATCGTATTGCATCTGCCCGACAATCAGCCCGAACTCGGGCAAATACCGCCCCAGAATGCCGTACTGGTTCATCCGCATCAGGTTGGTGGATACGCCGGCCGGGCTGCGCAGCAGCTCCATAAAGAAGGTAATGTTGCGCAGGTCCTGGCGGAACTTGCCATTGATACGATGCCGGTTGGCGAAAATCTGGCGAATGGTTGAAGCGCGAATGCCTTTGGTATCCGGTCGTTGTGCACAGAGCACGAAGATTTCCAGCAGCGCTGACGGCGTGCGAATGAACACCGTCTCGTTCAGCGTCTCTATGTAGCCGTTACGGACCTGAAACCGGGAGTTAATGGGAATCAGCTGGTCGTCTTCGTTCTGGTGCAGAATGGCTTCGTCGAACAGTTGCAGCAACATGATGTTCAGGGCGCGCAGCTTGAACACCTGGCGAAAGTAATCCTGCATGAGGTGCTCGACCGCCAACTGGCCTTCGCGGTCCTGGTAGCCGAACTGCTCGGCGACTTTTTCCTGCAGATCAAACAACAGGCGGTCTTCTTCGCGCCCGCTGAAATGGTGCAGGGCGTAGCGAATGCGCCAAAGGTAGTCCTGTCCGTCGATCAGGGCCTGGTATTCGGCATCGGTCAGGAAACCACGCTCGACCAATTCGGCCAGGTCGGTATCGCCGAAATGCCGTTTCGCTACCCAGGCAATGGTCTGAATGTCGCGCAGCCCGCCCGGTCCGGCTTTGACGTTGGGCTCCAGGTTATATTCGGTCTCGTTGTACTTCTGGTGGCGGTGGGTCTGTTCGTTCAGCTTGGCTTTGTAGAAATCGTCGCTGGGCCAGATGTGCGCCTGGCTGATCAACCCGGAAACGCGTTGGCGCAGCGTCGGGTTGCCGCTGAGGGTGCGGCTTTCCATCAGGTTGGTGGTGATGGTGACATCGCCCCTGGCTTCTTCCTGGCAGGCCTCCAGCGTACGGACACTGTGTCCGATATCGAGTTTCAAATCCCACATCAGGGTCAGAAACGCCTGAATTGAATCAACGTTGGCGTCGATGTCTGCTTCGGAATCGAACAGCAAGAGCAAATCAATGTCGGATTTGGGCAGCAATTCTCCGCGCCCGTAACCACCGACAGCAACCAGAGCGATGTTCTGTTCGTTAAGCCAGTCGAAGTGGTGCCAGGCGGCTGTCAGAATCTGATCCATGGCCCAGGTGCGGCCGAACACCAGAGTGCGTATGGGCTCGCCTTGCAGGAAGCGGCGATCCAGCGTCTGATAGAGATGATCCAGGGCCTGACGCAACGCCTTTATCGGCGGGGCTTCGTTCGTTACCTGCGTCAGGCTGTCTGCATCAATCAGGTCAGCATCGGCATAATCGTTCAGATTCATGCGCTCATCCTAAAGAGACGACATCACGGTGCGTTGACAAAAAGGTCCACTTGAGGGATCTGGGTACTGTTCCGGTTTAAAAGGACTCTTCCTGGCGGCGGGTCAATACTTCAACGCCAGTGGCCGTTACCAGCAGGGTGTGCTCCCACTGGGCCGAGGCTTTGCGGTCGCGAGTCACCACAGTCCACTGGTCACCGAGCAGTTTCGACTGGGGTTTGCCAGCATTGACCATGGGTTCAATGGTGAAGGTCATGCCTTCCTTTAATTCCATGCCCGTGCCGGGGCGTCCGTAATGCAGTACCTGCGGTTCTTCATGAAAAACAGCGCCGATACCATGCCCGCAGTATTCTCGAACAATCGAGTAATAGTTGGCTTCTGCATGTTGCTGAATCACATGGCCGATATCGCCCAGGCGAGTGCCGGGCCGCACCAGTTCTATGCCTTTATACAGGCATTCCTGGGTGATGCGCACCAGGCGCTCCAGGTGTGGCTGCGGCTCACCGACGAAGTACATCTTGCTGGTGTCGCCGTGGTAGCCGTCTTTGATAACGGTTACGTCGATGTTGACGATGTCGCCTTTTTTCAGAATCTTGTCATCGCTGGGGATGCCGTGACAGATAACATGATTGACCGAGGTGCAGATCGACTTGGGAAAGGGCGGGTTGCCGTAGTTGAGCGGTGCAGGGATGCCTCCCTGAACCTCGACAATGTGATGATGGCAGATCCGGTCCAGTTCCCCGGTGCTGACACCCGGCTGAACATGCTCACCTATCATTTCCAGTACTTCAGCGGCGAGCCGGCCCGCCACGCGCATTTTTTCGATTTCTTCGGCGGTCTTGATGGTTACAGACATGAGTTTCCCAGGCGAACATGAATAATGGCGCATCATTCTAAAGCTTTTGGCTGCGACTTGCAGCACCGCCGCCGCAAACCTGCCTGGGGCTGCCCTGAGAGGTGCTTCTAACGGGGCTGGAGCGCCTCGGGATGGTGTCAAAAAACTTTGAATCAGCCCTAGTTTATGGTATAAAGCGCGCCGCTTTGGACGGACTGTTCAAAGGAATGCCGCCTGAGTCGACTGAGATCCGGGCGGTGTCTATTAACTCTCACATGCACCGGCACATGATTCCGGGTGCCTTTGGTCAAGATTGGTCAGGGGTTGAATCATGGGGTGTGTGGAGGCTTAACCCGAACCAGTGAGGATACTATGGCTACTGTTTCTATGCGTGACCTGCTCAAAGCAGGTGTTCACTTCGGTCACCAGACCCGTTACTGGAACCCTAAGATGGGTAAATACATCTTTGGTGCCCGTAACAAGATTCACATCATTAACCTTGAACATACCGTTCCGGCCCTGAACAAGGCGCTGGTACAGATCGGTGAGTTGGCTGCAGCCAAGAACAAGGTATTGTTCGTGGGTACCAAGCGTTCTGCCAGCAACATCATTCGTGAAGAAGCAACCCGTGCCGGCATGCCGTATGTGGCACACCGCTGGCTGGGTGGCATGCTGACCAACTACAAGACCATCCGCCAGTCGATCAAGCGTCTGCGTGATCTGGATGCCGAAAGCAAAGACGGCACCTTCGACAAGCTGACCAAGAAAGAGCGTCTCATGCGTGAGCGTGAAATTGAGAAGCTGGAGCGGACCATCGGTGGTATCAAGGACATGGGCGGCTTGCCCGATGCCCTGTTCGTGATCGACGTAGACCACGAACGTATTGCCATCCAGGAAGCCAACAAGCTGGGCATTCCGGTCATCGGCGTTGTGGACAGTAACTCCAACCCCGACGGTGTGGACATTGTAATCCCGGGTAACGATGACGCCATTCGCGCCATCGAAATCTACGCCAGCTCAGTCGCTAACGCTGTTCTGGAAGCCAAGGCGGCCAATGCCACCCAAGCTGACGAATTTGTTGAAGTCGCTGACGCGGTTGTAGACACCCCAGCCGAGTAATCGGCGCACGGCTCAGGCAAGTGAAAAAGGGGCCTAGGCCCCTTTTTGCTATACAGACGCCCGATTGCGATGCACCTGTCGCTGGTCGTGAAACGAATTGTAGGGACTCTCGTGTGCCGCAGGCGCCCGGCGAGTGAACCGAATCCATTTAATGAGTGAGGAATACACTATGGCTAACATCACAGCAGCCCTGGTAAAAGAACTGCGTGAGCGTACCGGTCTTGGCATGATGGAGTGCAAAAAGGCCCTGGTTGAGTCGAACGGCGATATCGAAGCAGCCATCGACACCATGCGCAAGGAATCTGGTCTTAAGGCGGCCAAGAAAGCAGGCCGTACGGCTGCCGAAGGCATCATTGTGACGCGCCAGTCCGCTGACAACAGCCGCGCCATGCTGCTGGAAGTCAACAGCGAAACCGACTTTGTCGCCCGTGACGACAACTTCCTCGACTTTGCCAATACCGTCGCCGACAAAGCCTTTGCCGACCAGCAAAGCGATGTTGAAGCACTGATGGCCGGTGAACTGGAATCTGCACGTGAAGCCCTGGTGCAGAAGATCGGTGAGAACATCTCCGTGCGCCGTGTAGTACTGCTCGGTGGCGAAGGCAAAACAGTGGCAACCTATGTTCACGGTGGCCGTATTGGCGTAGCCGTTGAAATGAACGGTGGCAATGAAGAGCTGGGTCGTGATGTAGCCATGCACGTTGCGGCGATCAACCCGCAGTTCGTTTCGGCCGATCAGGTACCTCAGGAAGTGCTGGATCGCGAGAAAGAAGTGGTTTCAGCCCAGGCCGAGAACTCCGGCAAGCCAGCTGAAATCATCGAGAAGATGGTTCAGGGCCGCCTGAAGAAGTTTGTTGCTGAAATTTCTTTGCTGGAACAGCCATTTGTTAAGGACCCGGACACCAAGGTCGGAACCCTGGCGAAGAACGCGGGTGCCGAAATTCTTAACTTCCTGCGTCTGGAAGTGGGCGAGGGCATTGAGCGCGAAGAAGTCGACTTCGCCGCTGAAGTCGCTGCTGCTGCCAAAGGCAACTGATCAAGTGTTTCTAAAAAGGGCAGTCTGACTGCCCTTTTTTTTGTCTGCACGTCAAGCCTGTGCCGACAGCGCGTAACCCAGGGCTCCCTGTCGGGTCTGTTTACGCGAATCCCGCTTGCACCGGCGACGCTCGCGTCGCACAGTAGCAGCGCGGAGTTAACGTCCCCCGGTAGCCGATACCAGCGACCCAGTTTAGGAGATGACCATGCCCACGAAAGACCCCCACCCGCGCCATAAGCGCATTCTACTCAAACTCAGTGGTGAAGCGCTGTCCGGCGAACAGGGCTTCGGGATTGACCCCAAAGTGCTGGACCGAATGGCATTGGAGATCGGTCAGCTGGTGGGTATTGGGGTGCAGGTAGGGCTGGTGATCGGCGGTGGCAATCTGTTTCGCGGCAAGGCCCTGAATGAAGCCGGGTTGGACCGGGTAACCGGCGACCATATGGGTATGCTGGCGACGGTTATGAATGCTCTGGCCATGCGGGATGCACTGGAGCGCTCCAACATTCGCAGCCGGGTGATGTCGGCCATTCCCATGTCCGGTATTGTAGAGCACTACGACCGGCGCAGCGCCATTCGCTATCTGACCCAGGGAGATGTCGTTATTTTTGCCGCAGGCACGGGCAACCCCTTCTTCACCACCGACTCGGCAGCCTGCCTGCGAGGCATCGAAATCGAAGCAGATCTGGTACTCAAGGCAACGAACGTCGACGGCGTGTATAATGATGATCCCCGAACCAATCCGGATGCGGTAAAATATGACCGTCTGACGTATGACGAGGCGCTGGAGAAACAGTTGGGTGTGATGGATTTGACCGCTGTTTGTCTGGTGCGGGACCATAAAATGCCGGTCCGGGTCTTTAATATGAACAAACCGGGAGCGTTGATATCGCTGATGGTAGGCGGTAATGAAGGAACGCTGATGGTAGAGGATATAACTGCATGATCGAAGACATTAAGAAAGAAGTTGAGGCGCACAACCGCAGGGCGATTGGCGCACTGGATGACGGCTTCAACAAGATTCGCACCGGCCGCGCCAACCCTGCCATTCTCGACAGCGTCATGGTCAACTACTACGGTACGCCCACCCAACTGAAGCAGGTGGCGAACATCAACGTTGAAGATGGCCGTACCCTGGCGATTGTGCCCTGGGAGAAAAATCTGGTGCCGGAAATCGAACGTGGCATCATGAAGGCCGATCTGGGGCTGAACCCGGCGACGTCCGGCGACAAAATTCGCGTGGTCATGCCGGCGCTGACGGAAGAGTCGCGCAAGGACATGATCAAGGTCGCCCGCGCTGAAGCCGAGAAAGCACGCGTGTCGATCCGCAGTGGTCGCCGCGATGCCAACGCCACCATCAAGGAACTGGTTAAAGAGAAAGAACTGTCCGAAGATGAAGGCCGCGGCGCCGAAGATGAGATCCAGAAGCTGACCGATGCCGCGACCGCTCAGGTCGAGGCGCACCTGGCCAGCAAGGAAAAGGAACTGATGACGGTTTAATACCGTTACGGGACCTTGACTCAGGCAGCATGGGACCCCCATGTTGCCTTTGTTTTTTGTAGGGACGGCGTAGCACACACAATAAAACAGTGCCGTCGCCGCTGAAATGAACAGCCAGGCTCAGGGTGGTTGCGTGCGAATAGACATCCGCAAACGCCGCCCTGATTCAGTAAAGGACAATTATGACCACAGCACACTCAGCAGGAGACAGTTCTGTTCCTCGCCATGTGGCCATTATCATGGATGGAAACAATCGTTGGGCAAAAAAACGGTTGCTGGGCGGTATTTCAGGGCATAAAGCCGGTGCCAAGGCGGTGAGAACCGTTGTTGAGCACAGTGCCAGAGCGGGTGTTGAGGTGTTAACGCTGTACGCCTTCAGCTCTGAGAACTGGCGCCGCCCCCGAGACGAGGTCAACGCCCTGATGGAGCTGTTCCTGATGGCGTTGAACCGTGAAGTAAAGAAGCTGCACGAGAATAATTTGAAATTACGCATCATTGGCGACAAGACCGGCTTCAGCGCGGCCATTCAGGCGGCCATTGCCCGCTCGGAGGCACTGACCGTCAACAACACCGGCATGACCCTGGTGATTGCCGCCAATTACGGCGGGCACTGGGACATTACCCAGGCCGCGAGAAGCCTGGCCCGTGATGTGGCTTGTGGCAGGCTGACGCCGGATGACGTGACTGAAGCGGCCATGCAGGCCCGGGTCGCCCTGGGTGATTTGCCACCGCCGGATCTGTGCATTCGTACAGCTGGCGAGCAGCGCATCTCAAACTTCCTGCTCTGGCAGTTTGCCTATACCGAATTTTATTTCACCGATGAGTTCTGGCCGGATTTCAACAAAGAATCGTTGCAGCGAGCCTTCGCCAGTTTCGCCGGCCGGGTGCGCCGTTATGGCCGAACCGACGAGCAACTGGAACAAAGAGTGACTTCCTGATTATGCTGATCACACGCGTGTTGACTGCGCTGGTACTGGCCCCGCTAATGCTGGCCTGCATTTACTGGCTGCCGGAGACCGGATTTGCCGCCTTCATAGGCGCTATTGTCGTTTTAGGGGCCTGGGAATGGGCCAATCTGGCCGGTTTTCAGCGGTTTACCACCCGTCTGGGCATGGCGCTACTGACGGCAGCAGCGCTCGGCTTGCTGTGGTGGCTGCAGACCCGAACCACTCTGACCTGGCTGCAACTGACGTTATGGTCGCTGCTGTGGTGGCTGTTTGCCCTGGTCATGGTGGTGCGCTACCCGGCCAGCCAGCACTGGATTCAGCACCGCTGGGTGCGTCTGCTAATGGCGTTGCCGGTGTTGCTGCCGCTCTGGCTTGGGTTGAACGTACTTAAGGGGCAGCCCAACGCCAATCTGGTACTGACCTGGCTGATGTTGCTGGTGTGGGGCGCAGACATCGGTGCTTATTTTGCCGGCAAGGCGTTCGGCAATCGCAAACTGGCGCCCTCGGTAAGTCCGGGTAAAACCTGGGCCGGCGTCTACGGCGGCATGGCCACCTCGGTCGTACTGTCCGCCGCGATGGCGCTTATTTTTCTGCCCGGCCTGTCACCGGTGCAGTGGTTGCTATTGCTGGTCATCAGCGCGCTGGTGGTGGCCATATCCGTTTTGGGTGATCTGTTCGAAAGCCTGCTCAAGCGTTACCGGGGCATTAAAGACAGCTCTGGCCTGTTGCCGGGGCACGGCGGAATTCTAGACCGGATCGACAGCCTTTGTGCTGCCACACCGATGTTCTGTGTGCTCCTGTTGGCGGTGATCCTCTAGCCATGACCTTCTCAAACGGCGTTTCAGAACCCGCCTCCGCGCCCCGTCAATGGGTGACTGTGCTAGGTTCCACCGGGTCCGTTGGCTGCAATACCCTGGATGTTATCGCCCGCCACCCGGGTCGATTTGGGGTCTTTGCGTTGTCCGGTCACCGCAACATTGAATTACTGGCCCGCCAGATTGAACAGCACCGGCCACGTTATGCCGTGGTGGCTGATATTAATGGCCAGCGGGCGCTGATGGAGCGTCTGTCTGATACCAGTACTGAAATACTGGTCGGTACTGCCGCACTGGAAGCCATGGCCGAGCATCCGGATGTCCAGGTGGTGATGGCAGCCATTGTCGGTTCTGCCGGTTTGTTGTCCTCACTGGCGGCCGCTCGGGCGGGCAAGCGATTGCTGCTGGCCAATAAAGAGAGCCTGGTGGTGGCGGGTGACCTGCTGATGTCGGCGGTGAAGCGGTCCGGTGCCGAATTACTGCCCATCGATAGCGAACACAATGCCATTTTCCAATGCATGCCCGGTGAGCACCGGCGTCAGGGGGTTGCATCCGTTTTGCTGACGGCCTCCGGTGGCCCCTTTTTGAACTTTACCGCCGGGCAGCTGGAGCAGGTGACGCCCGAGCAGGCGGTGGCACATCCAAACTGGTCCATGGGACAGAAAATCTCGGTCGATTCCGCCACCCTGATGAACAAGGGGCTGGAACTGATCGAAGCGTGCTGGCTGTTCGATTTGCAACCGGCTGATGTTGAGGTCGTGGTGCACCCACAGAGTGTCATTCACTCCATGGTGCGTTACATCGACGGCTCGGTGATCGCGCAACTGGGTTCGCCTGACATGCGCACCCCCATCGCGTTCGGACTGGCCTATCCGGATCGTATAGACAGTGGCAGTGCCGCCCTTGAGTTTACGGCCCAGCTGGGGCTTAGTTTTGATCAGCCCGACCGGGCCCGGTTTCCCTGCCTGCGCCTGGCTGAAGAGGCCATTGCCGTTGGCGGAACCTGCCCGGCGGTGTTGAATGCGGCCAATGAAATCAGCGTTGAAGCCTTCTTGCAACGGCGCCTGTCATTTCCCCAAATCGCCCACATTAATGAACAGGTGCTCAACCAACTGGCTCACGAACCCGCGGAGTCGGTTGAGCAATTGCTGGGTATTGACGCGCGCGCCAGAACACTGGCGAAGGCCGCGATAGAGGCACGAACATGATGGCGATTCTGACCAATATTCTCGGTATTCTGGTGGCTTTGGGTATTCTGGTGACCGTGCATGAATACGGCCATTTCTGGGTGGCCCGTCGCAATGGCATTCGGGTATTACGTTTCTCGGTGGGGTTTGGTCAGCCGTTGTACCGCTGGTACGACCGCCATGGCACCGAATTTGTGATCGCCTGGATTCCTCTGGGTGGCTACGTGAAAATGCTTGATGAGCGGGAAGGTCCGGTAGATGACGCCGAACTCGACCAGGCTTTTACCCGTAAGACGCCAGCTCAGCGCATTGCCGTCGCATCGGCCGGGCCCATCGCCAACTTTTTGTTCGCCATTCTTGCCTTTGCTCTGTTGTACAGCATTGGTGTCCAGGGGCTTGCCCCCTGGGCCGATACACCGCCGGCGCAAACACCTGCGGCGGAAGCCGGTGTGCAGCGTGGTGACGTTATTGAGCAGGTTGATGGTCGTAACGTTGACAACTGGACCGATATCAATCTCGCGCTGGCCCGGCGTGTCGGCGACAGTGGCACCATTGAGCTGACCGTGCGCCGGGACGGGCAACTGCAAGAGCTGGCGGTGCCGATTAGTCAGTGGATGGCCCGCGACAGCGAACCCAATCCCATGGCCAGCCTGGGGCTGTATCCCAGTCGCCCTGAAACGCCAGCAATGATTGGTCAGGTGGTTCCGGGTGGAGCCGCGGAGGCTGCTGGTTTGCAGGGCGGAGACCGGATTATTTCGGTCAATGGTCAAATGATTGAAAATTGGGTGGACTGGGTCGCTATTATTCAGCCCAATGGCGGCCGACCCTTGTCCGTGGTGTTGGAGCGTGATCAGGCCCGGCAAACACTGACAGTCACACCCGCTGAGCGTGACGTTGAAGGCCAAAGCCAGGGCTACATCGGCGCTATCGCTGCGCCCACCCCTTGGCCGGAAGAACAGATTATCGTCCAGCGCGAATGGCCATGGACCGGCATCTGGCTCGGCTTGCAGGACACCGCTGAAATGGTCGGGCTCAGCTTTGCCATGCTGGGCAAGATGGTGACGGGCCTGGTGTCGGTTGAGCAAATTGGCGGTCCCATTTCCATGGCGCAGATGGCCGGTGATTCGGTTCAGGGCGGCGCCGAAAGCTTCATTCGCTTTCTGGCGTTCATCAGCATCAGTCTCGGGGTGGTCAATCTATTACCCATCCCGATTTTGGATGGCGGGCATATCGTGATGTATGCGGTCGAATGGATGCGTGGCAAGCCCCTGTCGGAACGTTTGCAGGTGATAGGGTCTCAAATTGGCCTGATGCTGATTGTCGGGTTGATGGTATTGGCGTTTGTAAATGATATCGCCCGGTTATAACGGTCAGTGATCGGTCGACGTGCCTGTCCCGGCTGCTGCCCCGACAGTCCCGATTTTAACGAACAGGAGTAACTATGAGATTTGTTGTCGCGGCAGCCCTGGCGCTGATGTTCAGTGCAGGTGCCATGGCGGAACCGTTTCGGGTTGATGCCCTGACCGTCAACGGCCTGCAGCGGGTATCGCTGGGGTCGGT
>ERZ1699650.102-NODE-102-length-42016-cov-11.837063_pt1 | contig 42016 bp, 40 predicted proteins | sample MGYA00581512_ERZ1699650 | MGnify/ENA primary metagenome ERZ1699650 (study PRJEB42348, sample SAMEA6618698) | metagenome | isolation source: Polyester-degrading enrichment culture growing on monomer terephthalic acid, Te | collected 2019-05-17 ... | reverse complement strand
GAGCACTCCCTTGGTAAGGGAGAGGTCGAGAGTTCAATTCTCTCCAGCAGCACCATCCCCCTTTCAGTTGGACCCGTCACAGCCCCGGCACCGCGCGCCGTGTTCGTGCGCCTTTGAATTGCATTCGAAACAAGCGGCACAGTTCAGACGCAATCCAACCACGAACCAGCCCGTCTCGGCTGGGATCCTCGGACCATCGAACATCCCTGGACCCCCAGACAAGCAACGGGAGCACGCGGCTTGACACATCTGTCGAACATACATCTGCCGGATGGCACCCGCGCCGTCGGAGACGAGCTCGCACCAGGGACAGAGCTGTGCAGCGGGCAGTACCTGGTCGAGAAATACCTCAACTGCGGCGGATTCGGCATCACCTACCTGGCGCGGGACAGCCTGGGCCGGAAGGTCGTCATCAAGGAATGCTTTCCCAATGCCATCTGCTGCCGCGCGGGGGAACATGTGCGGCTGCGGTCACAGTCCTACGAGGTGGATTTCGACCGTGCGGTCGATCTTTTCCAGAAGGAGGCGCGCGCGCTGGCGGCTCTGGAGCATCCCAATATCGTCGGCGTTCACCAGATCTTCCAGGCCAACGGCACCGCCTACATGGCGCTGGATTTCGTCGAAGGCACCGACCTGCTGGACATGCTGGACACCCACCCCGAGGTGCGTTCGCCCGCGGCGTTGCAGGAATTGTCGGTGATCCTGCTGCAAGCGCTGATCTATGTGCATGACAATGGCATCCTGCACCGCGACATTTCGCCCGACAACATTCTGTTGGATACCGCCGGGACGCCGGTGCTGATCGATTTCGGTGCCGCGCGGCAGGGCGCGACCCAGGCCAGCCGCATTCTCAGCCGGGTCTACACGGTCAAGGACGGCTATTCCCCGCAGGAATTCTATTTCGCCGGCAGCGCGCAGTCGCCGGCCAGCGATCTCTATGCCCTCGCTGCCACCTTCTATCACCTGATCGACGGCAGCCCGCCGCCCAATTCCTCGCTTCGGCTGGCCGCGGTGGCCGAGGACAGGCCCGATCCGTTCACGCCGTTGTCGGGGCGGTTTCCGGCCTTTGACGCGGTGCTGCTCGGCTCGATCGACCGGTGCCTCAGCCTGTTTGCCAAGGACCGGCTGCCCAATGCCCGCGCCTGGCTGGACGAGATCACCGGCGTTGCGACGACCCGTGACGAACAGGCTGCAGCGCAGGGCGAAAGGGACATCGGACAGCAGATTGCCAGGCTGGTGGCGGAAAACCACAGGGCCATCGCCGAGGGCACGCCGCAGGACACCCAACGGGGGCCGCAGAAGGAAAGAACATCCGCTGATGCCACCGCGGGTCCCGACCTCGAAGAGCGCGCCTATTGGGCCATCCTGAACGACGATGCCGCGCTGGCCGCCGCCGAGGCCATGCCGGGCGACACGCAAAGGCGGCAACGGCGCAGAACAGGGCTCGGGCGGATGCTGTCCTGGGTTTCCTGGGCGCCGCGCCATTCCATCGATCACAATGTTTGACAAAAGGCAGGCAGAACCATGCAGGGACTGAAGAACCTGATCCACCGTCGTCGCCCCACGATCCAGGCCCAAGGCCTGCCGGGGCCTGTCACAAACGAGGCGCCGCCGCGCGCGGCGGCCCAACCGCCCGAAGATGCCATCGACGCCCGCGACATGGCCCGGGCGCGCGCCGCCCGGACACATGTGCCGCGCCCCGAGGCGCTGGCGCATGACCCGTTCCGCCCAACCATGGGGGAACGGCGGTTGCCCGCAGAGGATCCGCAGCCCGACAGGATCAACAGCCCCGAAGGGATCAACCGGTCCAACCCGCCTGAACTCCCCGATCCGCCTGAACTCCCCGGTCCGGCGCGCAAGATCTGGGACATCGAGCCGCCCGCCGCCGCCCCTGCCGCAAAGGTCGGGACCACTGGCAAGGCCGAGGTCAATTCCATCCTCGCCCATTGTACCGAGGATCCGCAGGCCGCTGCCCACCCCCGATCGCCGCGCGCCATGTCGCAACGCACCAAGACCCGGCTGCTGGGCTTTCACGACGACAGCGGCCCCGAGGACGTCTTTGCCACCGAACCGGTGGTGGCCGGCGCCGCCGCGCCGCGCTTTCCCATCGGCTGGATCGTGGTGCTTGACGGGCCGGGGCGAGGAGCCTCCTTCACGCTGACCACCGGCTTGTCGACCATCGGCCGCGACGCGGATCAGACCATCACGCTGGACTTCGGCGATACCGCCATTTCGCGCCAGAACCATGTCGCCATCGCCCATGACGACGAAGAAAACCACACCTACGTCGGCCACGGCGGCAAGTCCAACATCGTGCGCCACAATGACCAGCCGCTGCTGACCACCGAGACCCTGGCCAATGGCGACACGATCCGCATCGGCAAGACCGTGCTGCGCTTTGTTGCGCTTTGCGGGGGGGGCTTCTCCTGGGGGAGGGCAAGGCGATGATTGAGCTGATCGCAGAGGCCGCCACCGCCCAGGACATCGGGTGCCGCAAACGGCAGGAGGACGCGGTGATTGCGCATTTCTGTCAACGCGACGACCTGGGCATCGCGGTGTTGTCGGACGGCATGGGCGGGCATGAGGACGGCGACCTGGCCAGCCGCATCCTGGCGGGCGAAATGTTCGGCGAACTGCTGCTCTCTTCCGCCCGCCGCCCGCTGTTTCGCGCCAATGCCCCGGCAATCCTTGGTGCCGCCCTTGGCAGCGCGAACCGGCGGCTGCAACGGCATATCGACGATGGCCACATCAGCCGCGATACCGGCGGCACGCTGACCTCGGTCATGATCCTGGGCGGAGAGCTGCGCTGGATCTCGGTCGGCGACAGCCCGCTGTACCTGCTGCGCGATCATCGGTTCATGCGGCTGAACGAAGATCATTCGATGGCGCCGCAGATCGACCTGATGGTGGAAAACGGCGAGCTGGACGCCGAAGCCGCGCGCCGCCACGCCGATCGCAACTGCCTGACCTCTGCCGTGACGGGCCGCAGGATCCCGCGGATCGACTGCCCGGACAAGGCGCTGCCGATGGCGCCGGGGGACCTTCTGATCCTGGCCAGCGACGGGGTCAACGTGCTGGAGGACGAACATATCGGCGCCATCGCGCTGCGCACCCGCGCGCGCGGTGCCACGGCGGTGGCCGAGGGGCTGCTGGACGCCGTGCGCAAGCAGCAGACGCCGGATCAGGACAATACCTCGCTGGTGGTGATGCACCTCCGCAAGGCGCCCGCCACCGAAGGCTTCATCACGCGCATGGCCCAGGCTTTTGGCGGGCGACCGCCAGAAAGCCCCCGCAGCCTGGCCAATGCCGGAGGGGGCCGGTCGTGAGCAGCATCGAAAACACATCCCGGGCGCGGGCGGCGCTAAAGGCTTTGCGCGCCTCGGGCCGGACATCACCCAAGGCGACGCGCAGCATCTCGGCGCTGATCGACAAGCTGGCGGCCCCGGTGCGGATCGGCCTGTTCGGCCTGCCCGGCGCGGGCAAGCTGGCCTGCGCAAGCGCACTTTCGGGTGTTGGGCTGGCCGATCTCGGCGCATTGCCGACGCTGGAACTGTCGCAAGCAGAGATGCCGCAGACCGAGGCGCTATTGCCCGATGGCAGGCGGCTGACCCACGCCGGGCTGCCCGATGCCGCGCTGCTGGCGCAGACGCCCGCCTTCCTGCGGATCCGCGTGCCAGAGGCCGTCCTGGCCGGGCGCAGCTTCCTCGTGGTGGCCAGCGAAGCGTCGCAGAACGACGTTGCCGCCGCGCTCGCCTGGGCCGCGCCACGGGTGGATATTGCGCTTTGGTGCAGCCGGGACTGGACAAGGCACGAAGCCGCGTTGTGGCACGCCGCACCGGACCGGCTGCGCAATCACGCGCTGCTGGTGTGTAGCTCGGGCGCCATCTTGCCCGAGACGCAAGCGCAGGCCGAAGGCTTTGTCGCCGCCTGCCCGGCGCCGGGGAATGCGGCGCCGTCGGACCTGGCCGCGCGTCTCACCGCGATCATCGACGAGGCCGCGACCCAGGACATCCTCGCCGCCCGCATGCTGTTGCAACGCCACGGCACCGATTTGGACGAGGCTCCGCCGCCCGACATCGCGGCCCGCCCCATCCCCCGCCCTATCCCCTGCGCGGCGCGTGATGAATTGGCCCGCCTGTTCCAACACCTGCGCGGCGAAGCCGATGACCTTTGGCAAGGGCTGGACGCGGTCGAAACCGACGACATCCTTGCCCGCTGTGAGGATCTGATGGCCACGCTCTCCGAGCGCGCCGCCGGGCTTGACCACCTGGACGAGACCTGGCCCGCGCTGCCCACTGTCTTGTCCGAGGCCCGCGACCTTGCGCTTTTGCTGCGGATGGAGGGCGGCGATGCCCGCTGCGCCGATGCCGCCCGGCTTGTCCTGCAGGTCAGGCAAGAGATGGAAATCCTCCTGGCCGCCTGAACCCGGCCACAACACACCCGAGGCAGAGATATGACCCACCCCGAGCACACCCCGCCCCGCCCCTCGTCCCCGTTCCACGGATTGCAGCCGCTGGCCGACCGGCTGGCCACGCTGGACGCCGAGACAAGCCACCATTGCGAGGCCGAGGAACGCGCCATCGCCGCCCAGGCCCGCAAGCTGCGCCGCCAGATGCGCGCGTTCGAGCCGGGCGTGACCTTCATCGGCCAGGTCAAGGCGGGCAAGACCACGCTTGTCAATGCGATGGTCGGCTGGGCGGACTTGCTGCCTGCCGACGTCAATCCCTGGACCTCGGTCGTGACTTCGCTGCACCTCTGCCCCGGGGGGGACAGGGCCGAACGCCGGTCAAGCTTCCGGTTCTTCAGTGACGAAGAATGGGACGGGTTGATCCGGCAGGGCGGGCGCGTCGGAGAGCTGGCCGCGCGGGCGGGTGCCGAGGACGAGATGACGAAGGTGCGCCACCAGCTGGACGAAATGCGCGCGAAATCCAAGGCGCGGCTGGGGCGGAAGTTCCACCTGTTGCTCGGCCAGACCCACGATTACGACAGCTTCGACCAGGAGTTGATCGAACGCTACGTCTGTCTCGGCGATGATTTCTGGGACGAGGGGGAGGGCGACTGGACGCTTGACCGCTTCTCGGAAAACCGCAAGCGCGGGCGCTTTGCCGATATTACCAGGTCCGCAGATCTCTGGTTTGGTGCCGACACGCCGCTGCCGCTGTGCATCCAGGACACGCCGGGGGTCAACGACACCTTCATGATCCGCGAGCAGATCACCATCAACGCCCTGCGCGACAGCCGTTTGTGCGTCATGGTCCTGTCGGCGGCGCAGGCGCTCTCAGCCGTGGACCTTGGGTTGATCCGGCTGATTTCCAACGTGAAATCGCGCGAGATCATCATTTTCGTCAACCGCATAGACGAGCTTTCGGACCCGGTGCGCGACGTGCCCGAGATCCGCCGCAGCATCACCGCAACACTGAAACGGTTCCACGGGCCGGCGGATGCGCAGATCCTCTTTGGCAGTGGTCATTGGGCGGCCCATGCGGCGGCGGGCACCGTCGACCGGCTGGGCGCGGACAGCGTTGCGGCGCTGATGGCCTGGACCGAGGCGCATATCGACGACGCCCTGGCCACGCAGGACCCGATGGAGATCATCTGGACCATGTCGGGGATCCCGGCGCTGGGCCAGGCCATCGCCGACCAGGTGACCCAGGACAGCGGCGCGGCGCTGGAAACGGCGGCACAAACCGCCCTGGACAACCTGCGCACCGGGGCCTCGGCCCAGGCGGCGCAGCGCGACGCCGAAACCTTTGACACCGGCGGTTGCCACATGACCCCGGGCGAGATCACCGCGCGGTTCGGCCAGATCGAAAGTGCGGCCTTCACGGCCCTGGAACAAAAGCTGCACGGCGTGCAGGAGAGCTTTGCCACCCGCACCGAAAACGCACGGCGCACGTTTCAGTCGCGGGCCGCTGCCTCGCTGTCAGATCACCTTGAGGCGCAGGGCGACGGCCAGGTCTGGACCTATGATCCCGCCGGGCTGCGGATGCTGCTGCGCACCGCCTACCAGGTCTTTGCCCAAGGCGCGGGCAAGGCCGGGCAGGAGGTGCTTGCGACCGCCGCCGCCGAGATCGATACGGTGTTTCGCGAAGCCTTTGCCCTGGACGACAACACGCCCAGGATCGCGCCGCCGCCCCTGCCCGCCGCGCTGCCGCCGGTGGCACTGGGCCAGACCATCGCGCTGGACCTGCGCGGCAGTTGGTGGTCGCGTTTCTGGCGGCGCAAGCGCGGGTTTCAGGCGCTGGCCGATGATTTCGCCCGGCTGATCCACGAAGAAACCGGCCCGGTGGTGGCAACCCTGCGTCAGGACTGCGCCGAACCCCATATCGAGGCCCTGCGCGCCGCCCTGGCCGAGTTCATACAGGCCCAGCGCGACATCGTCCTGGGGCTGGCGCAGAGCACGCCCAGAACCGACCAGCCCGGCGCCCTGGCCGGGTGACTTCCACAACAGACAAGATCGGGACACCACACATGGACCTTCACGACATCCCCGCCCAGCGTCGATCGCGCATCGCCCTGATGGGCGAATTCAGCGCCGGCAAGAGCACATTGGCCAACCTGCTTCTGGGGCGCGACAGCTCTCCGGTGCAGGTCACGGCGACGCAATTGCCGCCGGTCTGGTACAAGCTGGGCGAAGACCGCGCCCAGCGCATCACCGCCGAGGGCACGAAAGAGCCGCTGGCAATGGACGACTGGAGCGGCGCCGACCCCGACAACACCCAATTGATTACCGTGCGGCTGCAGGCGGACGTGCTGCAAGCCTGCGAGTTGATCGACATGCCCGGCACCTCGGACCCCTGCATGGTGCCGGATTTCTGGACCCATGTTCTGCCGCTGGTGGACCTGGTGATCTGGTGTACCCCGGCGAGCCAGGCCTGGCGCCAATCCGAGGCCGCCCTCTGGGAACAGGTTCCGCAGGAGCTTTGGAGCCGCAGCCTCCTTCTGGTCACGCGGATCGACAAGATGCAAAGCGACCGGGACCGGGCGCGGGTGATCCAGCGCGTGACGGCCGAGGCGGGTGACCGCTTTCGCGCGGTGCTGCCCATTGCCCTGCCGACGGCGATAGCGGGGCGCGAGGATCACGCGGTGCTTGAGGCCAGCGGCGCGGCGGCCCTGGTGCAGTTCCTGGAGGCCGCGCTGGAACAGTTGGAGCTTGGACCGAAGCCGGATTTCGTGCCGGGCATACCGCTGGCACCCGAACCCCGCCCGGCGCAGCCGGTGCGGCCCGTGGGCGCCACGCCAGGCAAGGTCATTCCGCGCCGGGTGATCCGCAGCCGCACAGGCAACGGCCCGACCGTCGCCGCGGGATAAGCAGAAATTAACCAGTTGGATGGCATGAAGGGGGCGGAGGCCACTTTCATGACCCGAGACGATCTTGCCGACCTGCGCCGCGACTTCGCGGATTGCGAAATGCTGCAACTTGTCGATGTTGCCGCCCGCACGGTGTTGATTTCCGACAGCATTTCGCGGCTGGGGCAGGAGCATCACGATGCGCTTTGCGCCCAGGCCGCGGCGCTGTTTGCCCCCGGCGCCGTCGATTCGCCGGGGTGTGCGTTGCTCGCCAGCCCCACCGGCACACGGGTTTTCGTCGCGTCACAGCTTGACGCGACCGAGGTGCTTTGCGGCGTTTTTGCCCCCGGCGCCGATCTTTCGATGGTGGAAGAGGCGACCCGGGCGGTCTTTGCCCGCAGCGAAGCCGGGGGCTGAGATGTCCGAGCGACGCCCCCCGCCCGATGTTCAGGCGACCCTTGCCCGTGCTGCGGCGTTTGGCCTGGCGCCACAGCGGCGTTATGCGGCGGCGCATCGCGAAGCGGCGCTGGCCTTTTTCCTCGACCAGGTGAAGACCTGCCAATTGCCGCGCCGCATGCGGCTGTCGGCGGGCCAGGCGCCGCTGCTGCAAGCCGATGCCGCCGGGGGGCGGTTGCTGCGCCTTGGCCCGCTGGGCGATGACGCGCTGACGCGGGCCTTCGTTGATGTGCTGGACCGTCCGCTCACGGCAGAGGACCTGCCCCGTGTCGTCGATTGCCTTGTCGCGGTCATGCCCGAGGCGGCGGTGCTGATGCTTACCCTTGGCCGGTCCGACCTTGCCGGTTCTGGCCTGCCCCCGGCGCAGGTGTTCCAGGCCCTGGGGCTTTACCCCGCCGCCCCGGACCGGCAGGCCAGGCTCGACACCCTGTTTGCCGCCGCCGAGGAGGTGCTGATCGCGCTATACACCGGGCAGGACAAGACCCGCCTGTTTCGCAACGGGACCGAATTGCCCCGGTCCCTGATCGCCTGCCTCGACCGGCTGCTTGCAGGGCCGGGCGGTTTGATCGGCATGGTGGGGCCGGAGGATATGCTGTGCCTCACCGGGGTTGGCGGCCCGGATCACGGCATCGGCCTGCTGCACCTGCCCGAGGGGCCTGCGGCGCTGGTGTTTGAGGCCGAGGCGAGCGCCGACCTGGCCGCATTCTGGGCGGAGGTGCCGCTGATGCCCTGAGACCACGCAGCGCGCGCCGCTCATCAAGCCCTTGCGGGCCTTCTTCGCATTGGGCATGACGGATGCGGTCGGCGCCCGTCCAGAAGGCGCCGAGATCGGAGACCCGCATGATTTCGCCCCTTCCGCTGACTCGCGACCTTGTGCTGATCGGCGGTGGACACACACATGCGCTGGTGCTGCGCAAATGGGGGATGGATCCTCTGCCCGGCGTGCGGGTGTCGGTGATCAATCCCGGCCCCACCGCCCCCTATTCCGGCATGTTGCCCGGCCATGTGGCAGGCCACTACTCACGTGACGCGCTGGACATCGACCTGGTGCGGTTGGCGCGTTTTGCCGGGGCGCGGGTCATCCTTGGCGCGGCCAGCCATATCGACACCGAAGCGCGGCGAATCACCGTGCCGGGGCGAGCGCCCATCGCCTATGATGTGGCCTCGGTCGACATCGGCATCACCAGCGCCATGCCCGACCTGCCCGGTTTTGCCGAACACGCGGTGCCGGCCAAGCCGCTGGGCGCCTTCGCCAATGCCTGGGCCACGTTTCGGGCAAACCCCGGCCCGGCGCGGGTGGCGGTGCTGGGCGGCGGCGTGGCGGGGGCGGAATTGTCGATGGCGATGGCCTTTGCGCTGGCCTCCGACAACCGCGCGGCCGAGGTGGTGCTGGTCGACCGAAGCCGGGCGTTTTCGGCCCTGCGCCCGCAAACGGCGGACAAGCTGCGCGCGGCGCTGTCGGCCTGCAACGTGGTGCTGCGGGAAGGGGTTGAGGTGGCCTCGGTCACCGCCGAGGGGCTGACCCTCGCCAATGACGAGACCATTGCGGCGGATTTCGTCACCGGCGCGGCAGGGGCCTTTCCGCATGGCTGGTTGGGCGACAGCGGGCTGGCACTGACACGGGGGTTCATCGACGTGGACGCCTGTCTGCAAAGCTCGGACCCGGCGATCTTTGCCGTGGGCGATTGCGCCCATATGACCCATGATCCGCGCCCCAAGGCCGGGGTCTATGCGGTGCGACAGGCGCCGGTGCTGTTCGACAACCTGCGCGCCGTGCTGGCGGGACGGGACCGGTTGAGGCGATACCAGCCACAGAAGGATTACCTGAAGCTGATCTCGCTGGGGGGCAAGTCCGCGCTGGCCGACCGCTTCGGGATTGCCCTTGCCGCACCGCTGCTCTGGCGTTGGAAGGACCGGATTGACCAGACCTTCATGGAGAAGTTCCGTGACCTGCCCGCCATGTCCGCCCCCGTGCTGCCGAAGGATCATGCCGCCGGAATGGTCGAGGCGCTGGGGCCGAAGCCGCTTTGCGGTGGTTGCGGGTCCAAGCTGGGGCGGGGCGTGCTGACCCGCGCGTTGCGCCAGGACGGCGGGCCGGGCGATGATGCAGCTGTGCTGGAGGTCGGCGGCGCGCGGCAGGTGATCAGCACCGACCACCTGCGCGCCCTTGTGGCGGACCCGGGCGTCATGGCGCGGATCACCGCGGTGCATGCGCTGGGCGACATTTGGGCGATGGGCGCACAACCACAAGCGGCACTCTTGTCGGTGATCCTGCCGCGACAGAGCGAAGCGCTGGCCGAACGCGCGATGGCCGAGGTACTGGCCGAAACCCGGGCGGTGCTGGACGACGCCGGGGCGACGCTGGTGGGCGGGCACAGCACCCAGGGGGCCGAGATGACCCTGGGTCTGACGGTGACGGGGCTGTGCAATGGCGCGGCGATCACGCTGGAGGGCGCGCAGCCGGGCGATGCGCTGGTGCTGACCAAACCGCTGGGATCAGGCGTGGTGATGGCGGGCGAAATGGCGCTGCAGGCGGCGGGTGCCGATGTGGCGGCGGCGCTGGAGATGATGGGCCAGCCGCAGGGCACGGCGGCGGCAATCCTGCGCGGCGCCCATGCGATGACCGACGTAACGGGCTTTGGCCTTGCCGGACACCTGGCCAATCTCTGCGCCGCCTCGGGCGTCGGCGCGCGGGTGATGCTGGCGCAGGTGCCTTTCCTGCCCGGGGCGCGGGCATTGGCAGCCGCGGGGGTCCGCTCGTCGATCTACGCCGAGAATCGGCAGGCCCTGGCCAAGGCACCGGACAGCCCCGAGGCGGACCTGTTGTTCGATCCGCAGACTGGCGGTGGCTTGCTGGCGGCCGTGCCGGGCGACGGCGCGGCGGAATTGGCGCAGCTGACAGCGGCAGGCTACCAGGCGGCGGTGATCGGCCAGGTCACCGACCGGGTGCTTCAGATCGAGATCGTCTGAAGCCGCGCGGCGATCCGGTCGGCCAGCGCCTCAAGCGCCATACCATCGAGCGCCGGGGTTTCCAGACGCGCCAGGACAGTCGGAGCCATCGCCCGCATCGATTTGTCATAGGCCGGGTCATAATGATCCGCCGCCAGAGAGCGGCAGAGATCACGCCGCGCGCCGGCGTCGATCATGGCATCCCAGGCATCCACCAGCGCATGACCACGATGACGGCGCAACGGGGACAGCTTTTTCCGCAAGCACGCGCCATCGGACAGAACATCGTCGTAAGCCGCATCCAGGTAGGCCGCCCGCGCCTCCAGCGGTGCGGCGACCTCGATCCAGGGCGCGGCTTTCATCGCCTCCCAAAGCGCGGGCGGCAGGTTGAGCGCGCCGATCTTGCTGCTTTCCGCCTCGACCAGCACCGGGCGCGCCGGGTCCAGCCGCAGCAAGGATTGCGCCAGGTCGGTCTCGAACATCTTTTGCGACGGCTGTCCGCCGGGCATCTCCCCCAGAAGCGAGCCGCGATGCCGCGCCAGCCCCTCAAGGTCGACCACCTGCACGCCCCTTTGCGCCAGAAGCGGCAGAAGCGCCGTCTTGGCCGTGCCGGTATAGCCGCCCAATTGCACCAGCCGATGCGGCAAACCGCTGTCATAAAGATACCCGGTCACCAGCCGCCGATAGCTGCGATAGCCGCCGGTCACCGCCTGCGCCGGCCAGCCGATCTCGCGCAGCATCCAGGCAAAGGCGCCCGAGCGTTGCCCGCCGCGCCAGCAATAGACCAGCGGTTTCCACCCGGCCGGCATCTTTGCAAGCGGGCCGGCCATGTGCGCGGCGGCATTGCGAAACACCAGCGATGCGCCGATCTTGCGCGCCTCGAAGGGCGAGACCTGTTTGTAGATCGTGCCAACCCGGGCGCGTTCCTCGTTGTCGAGAACGGCCAGGTTGATCGCACCGGGAATGTGATCCTCGGCGAATTCCGCAGGGCTGCGCACGTCGATGATGGCGTCGAACCCGGGGTCGAGCGCGGAAGTCAGGCTGGTCAGGTCATGGCTCATGCCCGCAGGTGTAAGTCCCCGGGGGCAAAAGCGAAAGAGACCCCTGCGCCGAAAACAACGGCCAAAAAGAAAATTGGCGCCCGGGGGAACCGGGCGCCAGATGTACACTCACGGGGATAGTGATGCGGACAGAAAGGTAATTTAGCAGATATTAATTTTAATACTCGTTACCCAAACCAGCTCGTTATTGCGAGCATGCTTACCTTGCGACACTTTCGCGGAAACCGAAATGCGCATCATTGCCTAGGCAAAGTTGCCTATGTCACGCGCCATGTCACCGAAACGATTTACGAAGCCGCCGGGCTGGTGCATCCTGCAACCATGACAACCGCGAAAATGCCTCTCTCGTGAAACCATCGCTTGGAACTATTCTGGTCATCGGGTTGGCCGGATTGCAGCTTGTTGCCGTCCTTCTGGTGGTCTTTACCTCCTACCTCAGCTCGGAACGGGCGCTGATCGGCCATGCCCGCGATCTTCTCAGCGATGTGGGCACCAATACGATCGAGCACTCCAAGGGCTTTCTGCAACCTGCCCACGGCGCGGCCGAACTTGCCGCCAACCTGGCCCAGAACGACGTGGTGGCCAGCGACAACCCGAAACTGCTGGAACAGCTTTTCTTTCAACAATTGCAACTGTCGCCGCAATTCGCCGGCATCTTTCACGGCAGCATCGACGGCGATTTCGTCTATGTCATGCGCACCAGGGGGCCGGGCAGCTATCGGTCCAAGTTCATTGCGAGGGAAAACGGCGCCCGCGCCACCGAGCTGATCTGGCGCGATGACGATTACGAGGTCGTCCAGCGGCGCGATGATCCCGACGATACCTTTGATCCTCGCACCCGGCCCTGGTTTCTGCGCGCCGCCACCGAACGGACCACCATCTGGACGGACCCCTATATCTTCTTTTCCTCGCAGATGCCCGGCATCACCCTCGCCTCGCCGGTGATCGGCGCCGATGGCCGCGTGACCGGCGTGATGGGCGTGGATATCGAGATCAGCGACATCTCGGAATTCCTGTCGCGCCTGCGGGTCGGGGCCACGGGCAAGGCGCTGATCATCCACAACAACGGCGATGTCATCGCCCACCCCGACCAGGCGGTGATCAGCACCACCGACGCCGACGGCACCCTGCGTTTCGCCAAGATCTGGGAGTTGGAAGACCCGATCGCCCGCTCCGCCTTCAGCTCGCTCTACCAACGAGGCGCGGTCGAAGCCCCGCGCGAATCCTCGTCGCAGTTCACCTACGAGGGCGATACCTTCGTATCGCTGATCAAGCCGGTGATCGGGGACAACCTGCCCTGGACCATCGCGGTCTATGCACCCGAGAACGATTTCACCGCCGGGATCAAGGCAAACCGCTATTTCAACATCTGGATCGCGGTCACCGTGGCAGCGATCACCGCGCTGATCGGCCTGGGCATGGCCAATTACATCTACCGCCCGGTGCGGGCCTTCGCCGTGCGTTCGGCGCTGATTTCGCAGGGCGAGCTGGACCCCTCGGCCCCGCCGCCCAAGACCTTCCGAGAGCTTGAGCGCGCCAATGCCGCGCTGATGCAGCAGATCGCGGCGCGGCGGCAGACCGAGTACGAATATGGCCAGACCATCGAGCTGGCGTCGCGCGCCATCGCCCATATCGCGCCCGAAACCGGCGCCTTTGTCCGGGTCAACCCGCGGTTTTGCGAGCTGACAGGTTACAGCGCCGCGGAACTGGCCGGGATGCGGCTGACCGACGTGGCCATCGACGTCACCGACGAGGCCCGCACGCTGATCACCCCCGAAAGCGACGGCGACCTGCCGATCAACCAGGAAATGCTCTGGCGTCGCAAGGACGGCGCGGACATCTGGGTTCGACTGGATTCCTTCGTCGTCCGCAACGAGGGCGACGAGGCGCTGTATTCCGTCGCCATGGTCGATGACGTGACCGGCTCCAAGGACCAGGAACGCCAGATCCGCCAGCTCAGCCGTGACCTGTCGCACCTGGCGCGGGGGCACATGATGGGGCAGATGGCCTCGGGCCTCGCGCATGAGCTGAACCAGCCGCTGGCGGCGATTGCCCAGAACGCCGATGCCGCGCTCTTTGCCGCCCAGCGCGACGGTGGCAAGGGCGGTGGAAAAAGCGGCGGCAAGAATGCCGACCTGCGCACCATCCTAGAAGAGATCGAATCCCAGGCACTCCGCGCCGGCGACATCATCCGCGCCATGCGCAGCTTTATCCGCAAGGACAAATCGGCGCGCACGGTCTTCAACCTCGCCGAGCTGATCGACCAGTCGCGGCGGCTGGTCCTGCCCGAGGCGACAGAGGCGCATGTGCGCATCGGCACCGAAACCGAGGTCGACATCCTGGTCGATGCCAACCGCACCCAGGTGGCGCAGGTGCTGGTCAACCTGCTGCGCAACGGGGTCGAGGCGATTGCCGCCACCGATGCCGAAGATCGCCGGGTGATCGTGCGCACCCGCCGCGACGGAGCGCAGATCCAGGTCGAGGTCAGCGACACCGGGCCCGGGGTCGCCAAGGACGTGACCCTGTTTTCCGAGTTCGAGACCACCAAACCCAGCGGCATGGGCCTCGGCCTGTCGATCTGCCGCTCGATCGTCGAGGCCAACGACGGCAAGCTCTGGCACGACGCCGACCACCACGGCGGCGCGCGTTTCGTCTTTACCCTGCCGGGTGCCAGCGGCAGACGTGAAACTCCGGGGAACAAGGCAGCATGAGCACTTCCGACTTGATGGTTTTCGTCGTGGACGACGACGAGGCAATTCGCACCTCGCTTGGCCGGGCCCTGGAAATGCGCGGCTACCGGGTGGAAACCCACGGCTCTGCCGCTGCTTTTCTTGACGCCTATGACCCGTCGCGGACCGGCTGCCTGGTGCTGGATTACGGATTGCCGGGGATGAACGGGCTGGAGTTGCAGGCCCACATGAACAGCCAGGGCATCGCTTTGCCGATCATCTTCATCACCGGCCACGGCGGCGTGCCGGAATCGGTCCAGGCGATGAAGGGCGGCGCGGTGGACTTCCTGGAAAAACCCTTCCGCCAGTCGGTGCTGGTCGAACGGATCGAAACCGCCTGCGCCCAGGCCGCGCGCCAATCCAGCGCCGCCATACGCGAAAACGACGTGGCGCGGCGGCTGGAAAACCTGACCGCGCGGGAACGCGAGATCGTGGAATGCATCCTCGACCATCCCGGCCAGACCACCAGCAAGGACATCGGCCGCTTCCTCGACATCAGCCCCCGCACCGTCGACCACCACCGCGCCCGCATCCTCGAAAAGCTCCAGGTGCGGTCCATCGTCGAACTTGTCGACCTGACCAAGGCCACCCTGCGCCCCCGCTGATCAAAGGGCTGATCGCTCACAGCGCCACCGCCCAAAACGCGCCACCCCCGGTCCTTCTCTGGTTCGGAAATATCCCGGGGGGTCTGGGGGGCTGGCCCCCCAGGTTGTCGTGCTGGTCTGGGGGGCTGCCCTCCAGTTGGTCGACGTGCGAAGGCACGGCGAAACCAGGGGCGCGAAGGCTCACGCCTCCGCCCGCGCCGCCTCGTAGGCCAGCAAAGCCCGCTTGACCGGCAACCCCCAATGATACCCGCCCAGGCCCCCGGACTTGCGCAACGCCCGGTGACAGGGGATCAACCAGGAAACCGGGTTGCGCCCGACCGCCGTGCCCACCGCCCGAACCGCGCGCGGGGCGCCGATGGCGCGGGCGATCTCGGAATAGGTGGTGACCTGCCCCGAGGGGATCGACAACAGCGCCTCCCAAACCTTGATCTGGAACGGCGCGCCAATCAGGAACAGCGGGGTTTCCGCCTCGGCCACCTCGCCAAAGGCGCCGCGGACCCAGGGCGCCAGCCTGTCCGGCGCCTCGACATACCGCGCGCCGGGCCAGCGGCTGGTCAGGTCGCGCATCGCCTCGGCCTCGCCGGTTTCGGCGGCAAATCCCAACCCGCACAGCCCCTTGTCGGTGCCCATCACCAGCGCCTTGCCGAAGGGACTGTCGAACCAGCCCCAGAAGATCGTCAACCCGGCCCCCCCCTTGGCATATTCCCCGGGGCTCATCGCCTCCCACCGCAGGAACAGATCGTGCAGCCGCCCGCCGCCCGACAACCCCGAGGCATCCGCCGCTTCCAGCGTGGTGAACCGCTCGCGCAGCAGCGCCTTGGCATGGCCCAGTGCCAAGTATTGCTGATAGCGCTTGGGCGACACCCCGACCCAACGCGAGAACAGCCGCTGAAAATGCGCCGGCGACATGTTCATCTCGCCCGCCAGCGCATCGAGCGTCAGGGGCGTCTCGCTGGCGTCGATCGTCTCGATGGCCCGGCGCATGACGTTGTAGTGATAGCCGGTCTCTGCTTCGGTCATGGCATGTCCTCCTTTGCCCCCAATCTAGGCGCCCTGGCCCGCCGCGGCGACCCGGATGTTGCGCTTAAGGCCCCGCTGGGCCATAGAACCGGGGATGGCCAAGCAACTCGATTACCATACGATCCGCGAGATCTTTGCCCGCTTCCACGCGGCAGACCCCGAACCCAAGGGCGAGCTGAACCACGTCAACGCCTATACGCTGGTGGTCGCCGTGGCGCTTTCGGCCCAGGCGACGGATGCCGGGGTGAACCGGGCGACGGAAAAGCTGTTCCAGATCGCCGACACGCCGGAAAAGATGCTGGCGCTGGGGGAAGAGGCGCTGACCCAGCATATCAAGACCATCGGGCTCTACCGCAACAAGGCCAAGAACGTCATCAAGCTGTCGAAAATCCTGGTCGAGGAATACGGCGGCGAAGTCCCCAACAGCCGCGCGGCACTGATTTCGCTGCCGGGCGTGGGGCGCAAGACGGCCAACGTGGTGCTCAACATGTGGTGGCGGCAACCGGCCCAGGCGGTCGACACCCATATATTTCGCGTCGGCAACCGCTCGGGCATCGCGCCGGGCAAGGATGTGGACGCCGTCGAACGCGCCATCGAGGACAATATCCCGGCGGATTACCAGTTGCATGCGCATCACTGGCTGATCCTGCACGGGCGCTATCACTGCAAGGCGCGCAAACCGATGTGCGGCACCTGCATCATTCGCGATCTCTGCATGTACGAGGACAAGACCCTATGAAAACCTACCAGGTTGTCGGCATCGGCAACGCCGTCGTTGACGTGATCACCCAGGCCGACGACAGCTTTCTCGATCACATGGGGATCGAGAAAGGCATCATGCAGCTGATCGAACGCGAACGCGCAGAGGTGCTGTACGGTGCGATGGGCGAACGCAAGCAGGCCGCCGGCGGATCGGTCGCCAACACGATTGCCGGGGTCGGCGGGCTGGGCCTGCAAACCGCTTTCGTGGGCCGCGTTCACGACGATGCGCTGGGCCGCTTTTATGCCGAGGCGATGGAAAAGGTGGGCACCGCCTTTGTCAATCCGCCGGTGCCGGGGGGCGAGCTTCCAACTTCGCGCTCGATGATCTTTGTCTCGCCGGATGGCGAACGGTCGATGAACACCTACCTCGGGATTTCCGCTGAACTGGGGCCGGACGACGTGGACCTGGACGTGGCCGCCAATGCCGAGATCGTGTTTCTCGAAGGCTATCTGTTTGACAAGGACAAGGGCAAAGAGGCCTTCACCCGCATGGCCCGTGCCTGTAGTGCCGCGGGTGGCAAGGCAGGGATCGCCATTTCCGATCCCTTCTGCGTGGAACGGCACCGGGCGGATTTCCTGTCGCTGATCGAGAACGAGCTGGACTACGTGATCGGCAACGAGGCCGAGATCGCCTCGCTTTACCCCGACCTCTCGCTGGAAGAGGCCCTGGCCAAGGTGGCATCGATCTGCCCGCTGGTCGCCTGCACCCGCTCGGGCGACGGGGTGACGATCATGGCCGAGGGCACGCGGACGGACGTGCCGGTGCAAAAGATCGTGCCGGTGGATGCCACCGGCGCCGGTGACGGCTTTGCCGCCGGGTTCCTCTATGGGCTGGCCAGGGGCGAGAGCATGGAACGTTGCGGACGCATGGGCTGCACCGTCGCGGGCGAAGTCATCCGCCACATCGGCCCCCGCGCCGAAACCGACCTGAAACAGGTGTTCGAGGCCGCCGGATTGGCGGGTTAAGCCTGTTTCCCTGCCCCGATATGGCATGAAGCGGGATCTCACCAACCTGGCCCCCGCGTCCCGGACTTGCTCCGGGACCTCCCGGCCCGATTGGATGGCCTGGTTGGATGGCCCGGGTGAATGCACCGGTTGACGGCGAGGCCCCGGATCAGGTCCGGGGCGGGTATCGCCCGAATGTCAGCGTCACGCCGGGCATGGCCTCACCGACGTCTCACTCGCCCAGCTTGGCGTGGACCTCGTCCAGGTCGATTTCTCCGACCGGCATCTTGTTGGACGGGTCAGCGGCATCATACTTGAAGATCTCGAAATCGCGCTTGTACATCTCGTAGACGAGATGCATCGACAGGTCGTCGAAGTAGTCCTCGACCGGGTGCAGCCGCTTCGGCCCGTGACCTTCGCTTTCGTTGAAACGCGGGATCTCGGCCAGGTTCACCTGGTGCGGCGTCTCGATCGCGTCGAGCACCTTCTGCATGCCGTCGTTGAACTTCTCGGTCCAGAAGATCTGATCATACCGCCCGCCGTTGCAGATGAAGGTCGAGACATGCCCCGAGGTCGCGGACCAGTGTATATCCGGGTCCATCGGCTTGCGGAACTTGATGGTATCGCGCGCAAACAACAGGAAACGGCGGAAGCTGGCAATCTGGTCAAACTCGCCCTTGCCGTCCGCGCCGCCGACCTCGATACCGTATTTCTGGATCACCATCGGCACCAGGTTGCCGCGGTAACGATTGCCATTGCGCTGAATGCCGCAAATCTTGTCGAAGAAGGACGACAGGATCCGGGTGTAGGGGTTGCGCACACAGGTAAAGGCCAGCGCCGCATGGGTCTTGACGTTGGCGTTGATGACCTGCTGACTGTCTTCCCGAGACCACTTGTGCAGCCCCTCGGCGGCGTCGTGAATGTCACCGTCAAAGAAGCTGCCGTGGTCCGAGTAATACAGGATCTGCCCGATGGTGGAGCACGCGCACTTGGGCACAACGCGGTAAACCACGCTTTCGCTCTCCGTCATCCATGTGCCGGGAAAGCCCATGGTTGTCTGCCTCCGATCTGCTCTTGTCGTTGCAACGAGTATACTCTCGTTTGAAATCGCGAATAAACCCTGTTTATTCAACCGGGATTCAGCTTTAACTGATACCGAAGCAGGACGGTAGGAAAATAACGCGAGCGGCATGGCAAAAATCGCCTTCATACTGCTTTGTCACAAGGACCCCGAGGCCATCATCAAGCAGGCCCAGCGTCTGACGGCCAAGGACGACTACATGTCGATCCACTTCGACGCGCGGGCGCCGAAGGCGACCTATGACATGATCCGCAAGGCGCTGGACGGCAACGACCGGGTGACTTTCGCCAAAAAGCGCATCAAGTGCGGCTGGGGCGAATGGAGCCTGGTGCAAGCCACGCTGAACGCCGTCGAGGCGGCGGTCGAGGCCTTTCCCAAGGCCACTCATTTCTACATGCTGTCCGGCGATTGCATGGCGATCAAGTCCGCCGAATACACGCATGAGTTCCTCGACGACAACGAGGCCGACTTCATCGAAAGCTTCGATTTCTTCGAAAGCGACTGGATCAAGACAGGCATCCAGGCCGAGCGGCTGATCTATCGCCACTACTTCAACGAGCGGGAAAGCAAGCGGCTGTTCTACGCCTCGATGAACCTGCAGAAGGCGCTGAAGCTGGAACGCGAGATCCCGGCGGACCTGCAAATCATGATCGGCAGCCAATGGTGGTGTCTGCGCCGCCGCACGATCGAATGGATCCTGGATTTCACCCGCGAACGGCGCGATGTGATGCGGTTTTTCCGCACCACCTGGATCCCCGACGAGACGTTTTTCCAGACCCTGGTCCGCCACCTGGTCCCGGAAGAGGAAATCCGCAGTCGCACGCTGACGTTCCTGATGTTTTCCGACTATGGCATGCCGGTCAATTTCTACAATGACCACTACGACCTGCTGCTCAGCCAGGATTATCTCTTCGCCCGCAAGATCAGCCCCGAGGCACAAGAGCTCAAGCGGCGGCTGGGGGTGCTTTATTCCTCGGACGGGACCGAATTCCAGATTTCGAACGAGGGGCGCAGTCTTTATCATTTCCTGTCCAACCGGGGCCGCGAGGGCCGCAGGTTCGCGCCGCGGTTCTGGGAAAACGACGGCTCGCTGGGCCGTGACCGCGAGATGCTGATCGTGGTGTGCAAGAAGTGGCACGTCGCCAAGCGGCTGGTCTGGCGCATCCAGCAGCTCACCAACATTCCGGCGGTGGAATACCTGTTCAACGAAGAAAACTGCCAGCTGCCCGACCTGGGCGGCATCCAGTCGACGATGGCCAAGCGGCACCGGCACCGTCGGGCGCTGATGCGGATGCTGTTCGATTATTACGACACCGACCGGCTCATGATCTGTATCGACCCTGCCAACCTGGACCTGATGCAGGATTTCTACGGCGACCGCTCGGTGACGCGTCTGCTTGAAATCCAATGCGACTTCTCCGATGCCTACCTGGCCGGTCACGCCATGCGCGTGGGTCTTGCGGGCAAGCATACCAAGCCTGATGCGCTGCGCCGGCTGTTGCCGACCATCCGCAACGACGTGCTGTTCGAAAGCGAAGCGATCCGCGACGCGCAATTTCCCAATTGCGGCCAGGTCCGTGAAAGCGACGAACCGGAGCAGAACGCCGGACCGATTGCCGAATTCCTTCAGGTGCCGCAGGAAACCGCGCTGGACATCGCCCGAACCGACCATCTCTTTGCCGATTGAGGAGGCCCCAAATGGCCTATGACTACGACGACCAGAACATCTTTGCCAAAATCCTGCGTGGCGAGATCCCCAATACCACCGTGTTCGAAAGCGCGCATTCGCTGGCGTTTCAGGACATCAACCCGCTGGCGCCGACCCATGTGCTGGTGATCCCCCGCGGGCCTTACGTCAGCTTCGATCACTTCGCGATGGAAGCAAGCGAGGAAGAAATCGTTGATTACGTGCGGACCGTGGGCACCGTGGCCAAGCTGTGCGGCGTGGACCTGGGCGCAGGTGGCGGGTTCCGGCTGATCTCGAATGCCGGGCGCGACGGCGTGCAGGAAGTGCCGCATCTGCATGTGCATATCCTGGGCGGTCGGGGCCTGGGCCGGATGCTGCAACCAGAGTGAGGCCGGCGCCGACCACATTGGCCCACGCGCCCCGGATCAGGTCCGGAGCGCGTTAAGACCAATTGCGATCAAGACCTCACCAGTCGGTCGGCCCCTTGTCGGCGAAGGCATGCACCAGGAAATCAATGAAGGCCCGCACCTTGGGCTGGGTAAACCGGCCCGGGGGATAAACTGCGTAGATGCCTTGGGTCTCGACCGGCAGGTCGGGGATGGCATCCACAACCAACCCCTGTTCCATCGCCTCGGCATAGAGGAAGGACGGCAGGTAGGCGATGCCAAGCCCGGCGATCGCCGCGTTCAGCAGCGACTGGCCGTCATTCACGCTCAGCCAGCCGGCGGTGCGCACCTGGCGCTTCTCGCCCGAGGGCGCGGTGACCTTCCAGACATTGCCGCTGGACTGGTTCGAGTAATGCAGCAGCTTGTGTTCGTTCAGATCGTCGATTCGCATGGGCCGACCGTATTTCTGGAAATAGCTCGGGCTTGCGATCATCCGCTTGGTGGTTTCGGTCAGCTTCCGGGCGCGCAGGGTGCTGTCTTCCAGCTCACCGATGCGCACGGCCATGTCGAAGCCTTCGGAAATCAACTCGACGTAACGGTTGTTCAGCACCATGTTGACGGTAATGTCGGGAAATTCCGACAGAAACTCGCCCAGGATCGGGGACATGTGATTGACACCAAAATCCGTCGCCACGGAAATCCTGAGCAGCCCCGAAGGCGCCGATTGCATCGAGGTGACAAGCGCATCCGCCTCGCCGGCATCGTTCAGCACCCGGCGGGCGCGGTCGTAATAGGCCAGGCCGATTTCTGTCGGGCTGACCCGGCGGGTGGTGCGGTTGAGCAGCCGGGCGCCAAGCCGGGCCTCCAGTGACGAAACGTGCTTGGACACGGCGGACTTGGAAATACCCATTTTCTTGGCAGCATCTGTAAATCCGCCCTGATCCACAACGGTGGCAAAGGCTTCCATTTCTGTCAGTCGGTCCATTACGGCAACCTCGGTAATAAATTTGACATCCCGAGGACCAGTCATGACGGCGAAATCAGGCAGGATCAGGGCCGGTGCCAGACAATATTCAGGTATTTGCCACACTGTTCGCCATGCGGAAACCGGCGCGCGGCAGGTGGAATCGCTTGACCCAAGGGCACCCACGGGCGCCAAATGCCAGCATGAAGCCAGCATAACGAGAGGGAACCCCATGTTGTTTCGCACGATTGCCGTCACGGCTTTCCTCGCCGCCGCCAGCCTTGCCACGGCAGGCGAGACCCCTGCCCCCGAAGGCGCATCGGTCTATTTCGCCAATCTCGCCGATGGCGACACCGTATCTTCACCGGTGACCGTGGTCTTTGGCCTGTCCGGCATGGGCGTGGCCCCGGCCGGGACCGAGAAGGAAAACACCGGCCATCATCACCTGTTGATCGACCGCCCGCCGCTGGGCGAGGGCGAAGATGGCGCGGATGAGTTGGAATATGGCCTGCCCTCGGATGGCCAGCACCGCCATTTCGGCGGCGGCCAGACCGAGGTGACGCTGGAACTTGCGCCCGGTGAACACACCCTGCAACTGGTGCTGGGCGATCACGGGCATGTGCCGCATGACCCGCCCGTCACCTCGCCTGTCATCACCATCACGGTCGAGTAGCCCGGTGGAAAAGGTCACCGGCATCGGCGGCGTCTTCCTCCGCGCACGGAACCCCGAGGCGCTGGCGGCATGGTACAAGACGCACCTGGGGATGGAGACCGGCATGTCCATTTGGCAACAGGCCGCCGGGCCAACGGTGTTTTCGCCGTTCCGGCAAGACAGCACATACTTCCCCGAGCGCCAGCAGGTCATGCTGAATTTTCGGGTGGCCGACATGGCGGCGATGATCGCGCAGCTTCGGGCGGCGGGTATCGAGGTGCAGACCAACCCCGATTGGGACGAACCCGAGATCGGCCTGTTCGCCCGCATCCATGACCCAGAGGGCAACGCCATAGAGTTGTGGCAACCGGCGTAGGGCGCGTGATTTCACGCACCTTTGACCGGCCTTCGTTGCAAAGCATGCGCCCTAGAGCGTGGCGGCGAGCCTTGTGCCCTGGTTGATGGCGCGCTTGGCATCAAGCTCTGCGGCCACGTCGGCACCGCCAATGACATGCACCGACAGGCCACGGGCCATCAACCGGTCCGCCAGGTCACGGTCCGGCACCTGCCCGGCACAGAGCACCACGGTATCCACCGCCAGCAAGTGCGGATTGCTGCGTCCGTCTCCCTTGGAAACCCACAGGCCCTCGGGCGTGATCCGCTCATAGTTCACCCCGGCCCGCATTTCGACACCCTTCATCTTCAACGTGGCGCGGTGAATCCAGCCGGTGGTCTTGCCCAGCCGCTTGCCCGGCCGCTCCTGTTTGCGTTGCAGCAGGATGACCTCGCGCAGCGGCGCGTCGGGCTGCGGGCCGTCGGGCGCCAACCCACCCCGTGCCACGGCGGGATCGGTCACCCCCCATTGCGCCTGCCACTCAGCCGGATTGGTCGTGGGTGACGGCAGCCGCTCGACCAGGAACTCGGCCACGTCGAAACCGATGCCCCCCGCGCCGATGATCGCCACCCGTGCGCCCACCTCGGCCCCGCCGCGCAGCACGTCGATATAGGACACCACGTTGGCCCCATCCTGGCCCTCGACCCCCGGGTCGCGCGGGCGGACACCGGTGGCGATGATGACCTCGTCAAAACCGTCCAGATCGGCCTCCGTCGCCGCCTGACCCAGCCGCAGGGTGATGCCGGCCTCGGCCACCTGCCGCGCGTACCAGTCGACGAAGCCGATGAACTCCTCCTTGCCCGGAATGCGCTTGGCCATGTTGAGCTGGCCGCCGACCTCTCCGGCCCGGTCGAACAATGTCACGGCATGTCCCCGCTCTGCCGCCGTCAGCGCCGCTGAAAGCCCCGCAGGCCCTGCGCCGACCACCGCGACCGATTTGACCTGTGTGGCCGGGGTGATCACCAACTCCGTCTCGTAACAGGCACGCGGATTGACCAGGCAGGTCGAGATCTTGCCGCCAAAGGTATGGTCCAGGCAGGCCTGGTTGCAGGCGATGCAGGGCGCGATCAACCCGGCCTGCCCGGCCTCGGCCTTGGCCATGAACGCCGCATCCGCCAGGAAGGGCCGCGCCATCGACACCATGTCGGCGCAGCCCTGGGCCAGCACCTGTTCCGCCACCTCGGGCGTGTTGATCCGGTTTGATGTGATCACCGGGATCCCGACTTTGCCCATCAGCTTCCGCGTCACCCAGGCAAAGCCCGCCCGCGGCACCGAAGTGGCAATCGTGGGGATCCGAGCCTCGTGCCAGCCGATGCCGGTGTTGATGAGGCTGGCGCCCGCCGTCTCGATCCGGGCGGCCAGTTGCACCACCTCGTCAAAGGTCGAGCCGTTGGGAACGAGGTCGATCATGCTGAGCCGGTAGATCAGGATGAACTCTGGCCCCACCGCCTCGCGCACGCGGCGCACCACCTCGACGGGCAGGCGGATACGGTTCTCATACGAGCCGCCCCAACGGTCCGTGCGCTTGTTGGTATGGGTGACGATGAACTGGTTGAGGAAATACCCTTCAGAGCCCATCACCTCGACCCCATCATACCCCGCCTGTTTCGCACGTTCCGCGGCGGTGACGAAATCGGCGATCTGCTTTTCGATGCCCGCCTCGTCCAGCTCTTTCGGCGGAAAGGGTGAAATCGGTGACTTGATCCGGCTGGGCGCGACGCATTCGGGGCCATAGGCATAGCGCCCGGCATGCAGGATCTGCATGGCGATCCTCCCGCCCGCCTCGTGTACCCGGTCGGTGACGATCCGGTGGTTGGCGATATCCTCGGGCGTGAACAGCCCCGCCGCGCCGGGAAACACCCCGCCTTCGCGGTTGGGCGCCATGCCGCCGGTCACCATCAGCGCCACCCCGCCGCGCGCCCTCTCGGCGTAGAATTCCGCCACCCGGTTCCAATCCCCGGTCTCTTCCAGTCCCGTGTGCATCGACCCCATGATCGCGCGGTTCTTCAGCGTCACATGGCCAAGGTCGAGCGGGCGGAACAGGTTGGGGTAGCGGGTCATCGGCGGCCTCCTCTTTTGCCGGGAGGTCAACGGATCAGGCGGGGATTGTCACGTGGAACGTGGGGTCACAAGGACGAGCCCGGCGCCGAGAGCACAGCTTGCAACGCCCCAAAACAGGCGACGAAGGCCAGCCGCAGGCGGCTGATCTGTCGACAGATCAGTGCCGATCCATTGATGGATCGGTCACGCCGTTTCGCGGCAATGCCTGCGGAAGGCCCGTTTGAGCATGTCCAACTCGGCGCGCAACAGGTCCACCTCGGCGCGGATGTCATCGCCCAGCGCCTCGCCGACGATGATCGAGAAGGTGTCCAGCACGTCACCATCCGAGGCATCCGCGAAGACAAAGGTATGACTGCCCTCGCTCAGCAGGCGCGCCGGCACGGGAAAGCGCACCTTCCAGCGCCCGGCATCGTCCTCCTTGCTCAGCGCCACGCCGTCAACCGCGCGGTCGCCATGCATCACCCGGACCGCCGGATCCCCGGCACCCGGCGACCGATCCTCCAGGAACCCTTCCCAGACGCCCTCAAAAAAACCGGTCTTGGTCAGTGTCAGTTCCGACATTGCACCCGCTCCATTGTTATCGCACCAGGCTTCCGCCCCGGATTTCCACCCCTGGATTTCCGCCTTAAATTTCCGCCCTGAGTCGCCGACTGAACGTCAGGTCGCGCAGCACCACCTGGTTCATTTGCGGCCCTTCAAAGATCAGGTCGAGCCAGGCCTTTTCGATCCGCTTTTCGTTCAGCCGGGAATAGGCGAGGTCGAATTCCACGTACCGCTCCTGGCTTTTCAGCGGCAGTTCGCGCACCAGCTTTTCGGTGTTGGGGCCACTTTTCACGTTCAGCCGGGCAAAGATTTCAATCGGGCTTTCCAGCTCCACGATACATTCCACCCGCACCAGGTGGCGACGCGTCAGCCCCTCAACCGCGGCCGGGGGCAGATCGACGGCCAGCGAAAGGTAGGATCCGTCAAAGCGGAAGACATCCATCCGCATGCCGAAAGGCGACAGATCGGCAGCGCGGGTGTTGCGCAGCTGGCGCAGGGTCAGTTCCGACACCTGGCAATCGTGAAACAGCGTGACCTCGTCCCCCAGCCGGGCGCCGGTTTCGACCGAGGCCGCGCCCGGTTCGGGCAATGGCCCGCTCCACAGCCCTGGCCGCCAGCTCCAGTCGCTGTCATGCGGCGCGGCAATGGCGTCGCTGTCGATACCGGGAAGCGCCAGCCGGTTTTCCGCCACGTGAAGCAATTCATCCAGCCGGTGACGCAAGCGCCGAGCCTGGTTGCGCTGGGTCTTCAGCAGCGCAAGATCGGCGGTCTTCGCCTCCTTCACCGCCGCGGCCCAGCGGCGCAGCGCGGACCGCTGCGCAATCCGGTCAATGAGCCCGAGTGACTGCCTTGTCATCGTCTGCCTATCTCCTGTCGCGCGCCTGTCCGGCGCAGTCTCCTCCAGAGACGTTACGATTTCACAAACGCCCGATTGCGCGCCGCAGGTCAAGGGCGTTCAACCTCCGGCTGCGCCTGCGTTGCTGCGGATCCCCCGGGCCAGGTAGAGCAGCAGCTCGCCGCCCGACTGGCCCGAAATTTCGCCCTGCGCCGGCCCATAGGCCGCAAGCGAGATCGCCCGCCCGCCCGAGACAAAGACCGCGCGCCAATGCGGGTCGCCAAGTCCGTCTTCCGACGCGGCCTTTGCCGGCTTCAGATGCACCAGCGCCACCCCGTCGCGCAGCTGCTGCTCTTGCACCTGTGCCTCGCTGACCACCCCGCGCAGCGCATCCGGCGCGATCACGTCACCGGGCGCCCGGCGGCGCGACACCGTGGCGGTCAGCACCCCGGCGGGCACCCAGGGCCCGGCCTGGTCTTCGGTCATCGCAGCGCATCCCGCAAAGAGCGCAAAGCCGCTCTGGCCCTTCGCCTTCAACGACGCGGGTTCGACGCACCAGCCCGCAGGCGCCGGGATCACCACCTCGCCTCCGGCCAGCCGCGCCACGGTATGCAGCTGTATCGGCCCCGGCGTCCGCGCGGTCAGCCCGGACAGGAAACCGCCGCCACCCGAACGCAGAGCCAGCCCCGTGCCCGGGGTGTCATTGGTACATCCCGTCACTGCGGCCAGCGCCAGAACGCTCAGCCCAGCCGGGAGTTTCGATAATTTATTCATTCGCATCATGGCATTGCGCAACCCCGACGGCACCTGCGCCGCCCTCCATCTCTGCTCTGGCCCTAGTCTGGCGGCGATGTTGGCGCGCCCCGTCGGCCACCGCAAGCCCCACCGCCACGGCATTTGCAATTTCCCTGCGCGGCGTTCTGAATTAGCCTCGCTCCATGCGCCATCCCCAATATGCCCCGCAATCCGACCTCAGCGCCCCGGCCCGCGCCACCGCCGAGACCTGGCGCACCGCCGCCGGTGTGGTGTTGAGCGTGACGCTCTATCTCGTGCTGGCGCAGGGGGTCGTGATGCTTGGGATCGGGCTTGCGCCCCGGGCGGCCCAGGAAGGCACGGCCGCGCATGCGCTGTTGCGGCTGGTGTCGGTCGGCATGCTGGCGGCGGCCGTGGCGGTCACCGTTGTGGTGGTGCATGGCCGCCGCCCGGTCACGCTTTTGGGCGATCCGGGGCGCGCTCCGGGGCGGGCCTTGCGCGATTTCCGCCGCGTCCTGGGGCCGATGGCCATGCTGATCGCCATCACCGGCGCGGTGCAGGTCCTGTCGCTTGAGGCCGAGGCCCTGCCGCTGCGCCCGCTGTCGGGCTGGCTTGTGCTGCTGCCCTTGGGGTTGGCGGCGGTGCTGGTTCAATCCGCCAGCGAGGAAATCGTCTTTCGCGGCTACCTGCAACAGCAACTGGCCGCGCGTTTTTCCGCGCCGCTGATCTGGCTTGCCTTGCCCTCGGCGCTGTTTGCGGCGGTGCATTATGCGCCGTCCGTCTATGGCGGCAATGCCGGGGCAATCGTGGTCTGGGCCGGGGTCTTCGGGTTGGCGATGGCCGATCTGACCGCCCGCAGCGGATCGCCCGGCGCGGCGATTGCGGTGCATTTCGCGATGAACGCCTGGTCGCTGCTTGGCCTGGCCCTGCCGGGGCCGCTGGTGGGGCTGGCGCTCTATGTCCTGCCCTTCGGGGCCTCGGACGAAGCAGCGGTCCGCGCGCTGCTGCCTGTCGAAACCCTGCACCTTGTGCTTGGCTGGCTGACCGCCCGCCTGGCGCTGAGGGTGTGATTGCAATTCCATCCCAAGAGGCTTATCTGCACCGGGTATTGCCGCGCCGAGGCCAGGAAAAAGGTCGGATATGAACTGGATCAGCAACTACGTGCGTCCGCGCATCAACTCGATTTTCTCGCGCCGCGAGGTGCCAGAGAACCTTTGGACCAAGTGCAGCGAATGCGGAACCATGCTGTTCCACCGCGAGATCAGCGAAAACCTGAACGTCTGCACCAACTGCGGCCACCACATGCCGATCACCCCGCGCGACCGGTTCCATACCCTGTTTGACGGCGGCGTGTTCCACGAGATCGAGGTGCCGGAACCGCTGGCCGATCCGCTGCAATTCCGCGATCAGAAACGCTATCCCGACCGGATGAAGGCGGCGCAGAAGACCACCGGCGAAAAGGAAGCCATGCTGGTGGCCCAGGGCGAGATCGGGCGCACGCCCATCGTTGCCGCCGCTCAGGATTTCTCGTTCATGGCTGGCTCAATGGGGATGTACGTCGGCAATTCGATCCTCGCCGCCGCCGAGCGCGCGGTAAAGGCGCAATGCCCGCTGATCCTGTTCTCTGCCGCCGGCGGCGCGCGGATGCAGGAAGGCATCCTGTCGCTGATGCAGATGCCGCGGACCACCGTGGCCGTGCAGATGCTGAAAGAGGCGGGCCTGCCCTATATCGTCGTGCTGACCCATCCAACCACCGGCGGGGTCACGGCCTCTTATGCCATGCTGGGCGACGTGCAGATCGCCGAGCCCAATGCGCTGATCTGTTTTGCCGGGCCGCGGGTGATCGAACAGACGATCCGCGAAAAGCTGCCCGAAGGGTTCCAGCGCGCCGAATACCTGCTGGAACACGGGATGCTTGACCGGGTGACGCAGCGCAAGGACATGCGCAACGAGCTGATCACCATCTGCCGCATGCTCATGGGTCTGCCGCCGGCGATCCAGGGCGATCTGCCGCCGCCGCCCGCCGAAGAGGTGAAGACGCCGGCAACGGCGGATGAACCGCCTGCCCAACCATGACCGCCACGACATCGGACGCCATCCTGGACCGGATGATGGCGCTGCACCCCAAGGTGATCGACCTCACGCTTGACCGCGTCTGGCATCTGCTGGATGCACTGGGCCACCCTGAACGCGACCTGCCGCCGGTGATCCATCTGGCGGGCACCAATGGCAAGGGCTCGACCCAGGCGATGATCCGCGCCGGGCTGGAGGCTGCGGGCCAGCGGGTGCATGCCTATACCTCGCCGCATCTCGCACGGTTCCACGAACGTATCCGCCTGGCCGGCGCATTGATCACCGAAGAGGCGCTGACCGCCTGTCTCGACGAATGCTACGCGGCCAATGGCGGCGCCCGGATCACCTATTTCGAGATCACCACCTGCGCCGCCATCCTTGCGATGGCGCGCACCCCGGCCGAATATACCCTGCTTGAGGTCGGCCTGGGCGGGCGACTGGATGCCACCAACGTGGTCGATACACCGCGGCTGACCGTGATCACCCCGGTTTCGATCGACCACCAGCAGTTCCTTGGCGACACCCTGGCCGAGATCGCCGGTGAAAAGGCGGGCATCCTCAAGCGTGGCGTGCCCTGCATCGTCGGCCCCCAGCCCGACGAGGCGATGGAGGTGATCGAAGCCCGCGCCCAGGCGCTTGGCGCACCGCTGATTGCCCAGGGCCAGCATTGGCACGTCACGGAAGAAGCCGGTCGGCTGATCTTTCAGGATGAGGCCGGCCTGCTGGACCTGCCCCTGCCCAACCTGCCCGGGCCGCACCAGATCGACAATGCCGGGGCCGCGCTGGCCGCCCTGCGGCATCTCGGCCACGACGAAGAGGCCTGTTCCGCCGCAGTCACCGGTGCCTCCTGGCCCGCGCGGATGCAGCGGCTGACCACGGGACCGCTGGTCGACGCCGCACCCAAGGCGCAGATCTGGCTTGATGGCGGGCACAATGCCGCCGCGGGCGAGGCGCTGGCCCGTCACTTCGACCGCCAGCCCAAGCGCCCGACGCACCTGATCTGCGGCATGCTCAACACCAAGGATGTGCGTGGCTACATGCGCCCGCTGGCGCGGGTCGCAGACAGCCTGACGGCGGTTTCGATCCCGGGCGAGGCCAATACCCTGCCCGCCGAGACAACCGCCGAAGCCGCCGCCGATGTCGGCCTGCCCGCCCGCACCGCCGGTTCCGTGGCCGAGGCCCTGGCCCAGGTGACCGCGCAGGACCCCGGCGCGCGCATTCTGATCTGCGGATCGCTGTACCTGGCGGGCTTCATTCTGCGGGAAAACGGGTAACCCCTTTTCCCGCATGCTGAATTGGCGATTCGGAATCCGAATCGCCACGCAATTGCAAAGCGAATCACCTTTTCATTGACTGATTCGGCCTTATTTCGCTATATCTAGAATATTCAGCTGAAGTAGCGCCAATATAATTGCTGCCAAACAAGATATGGCGCGCTCAGTTCAGGGGGAAGTAGATGTTGCGTTTCGCAGGGGCATGGGCGGTTGCCGCCTTCAGCATTTGTCTCAGCCTTGGCCAGGGCGTTTTCGCCCAGGAGGTCCGCATCACCCCCGATCTTGACCGGCACGCCACCGTCGTCAAGGGCCAGCCGCTGGTCATCGAACGCATCCAGGACAGCAGCCACCAGTTGACCGGCGAGTTCACCAAGACCTCGCGCCCTTGCCCGCCGTTCTGCATCACGCCGATGGAAACCGCACCGGGCGTGGCGACCGTGGGCGAGATCGAGCTGATGAGCTTTCTCGACACCCACGTGGCGACAGGCGGCGGTCTGTTGCTCGACAGCCGGGTGCCCCAATGGTTTGCCAAGGGCTCGATCCCCGGGGCGATCAACGTGCCCTTCACCACGCTGGAGCCGGACAACCCCTACCGCGATGACATCCTCAAGGCCCTTGGCGCCCGCCAGGACAATGCCGGCTGGGATTTCGCCGGGGCGCAGGACCTCATGCTGTTCTGCAACGGTCCCTGGTGCGACCAGGCCCCCCGCGCCATCCGCAGCCTCGTCGGTGCCGGTTACCCGCCCGAGAAGCTCAAGTTCTATCGCGGCGGCATGCAGGTCTGGCTGCTGCTGGGCCTGACCGTGGCGCAAACGCAATGACCGACAGGAGCCAGACCCCGTGATCCGATTGTTCCTCCTTGCCGCCGGTTGTCTGTCCGTCATCATCGCGCTTCTGATGCAGCAGATGGGCGGCGACGACACAACCGGCCCGCTGGACGCAGTGACCCGCGCCGACACCTCTGCCGACCTGGGCATGAGCGGCCTGTCCGCGTCCCGTGATCCGGCGCCTCTGGCGCCCATCGTCGCCTCGGCCCAGGACGCGACCGCGCTGGCCGATCCCACCGGCCCGCTGAGCATCGAGATGATGTACCGCACCATCGTCTCCGAATACCGCCGCCCGGTCACCGGCGACCGGCTGCGCCGCGTCGCATCGCAAACCGGCGGCGTTGGTGACGGCATGCGACAGCTGACCGATGGCGTCCTGGCCGGCCTTGGCGCGACCCGCCCCGCGCCACAGGAGACCGGCACCGAGCTGGCCTCTGCCGCACAGGACGCGCCGGCATCGCTGAACGCGCTGATCGTTCAGGCCATGCGCGAAGGCCAGACCGACGCCTACGTCGACGCCCTGCTGAACGAAGCGGTGGGCAGCGGCGATGTCACCGCGCCCGAGGCGCTCGTGACCTCTTCGGGCGAGGTGGATACCGCCACCCTGCTGGATTCGCTGGTCCAGCAGTCGACAGCGACGCCCACGGCGGCCTCCGCAACCCCGACCATCGGCACGAAATCCGCCGCCGCCCTGCCCGACACCGCGCCACTTGTGGATGAAACCCTGACCTATGACGTTCAGCCCGGCGACAGCCTCGCCGGGATCGCGCTGCGCCACTTCGGCACCACCACGGCCTATGAAATCATCTATCACGCCAACCGCGACCAGCTTCCGACGCCGGGCGCGGTACGCCCGGGCATGACACTGGTCATCCCGGGGCTCTGACACTTTCGACATAACAGGCAGAACGCCAACGAGCAGAAACTGGGGCCCTTCGGGGCCCCTTCTTTCTGTTGCGCCCCTATCGCGGGCGGGATCAGTCGATCTGCCGCGCCTCGTCCACCAGCATCACCGGAATGCCGTTGCGGATCGGAAAGGCCAGCCCGGCCTTGGCCGAGACCAGCTCCTGCTTCTCGACATCATAGCTCAACCGGCTCTGGGTCTGGGGACAGACCAGCGCCTCCAACATGCGGCGGTCGAACCCGCCTGTGCGGGGATCGGCATCACTCATTGCAGAAGTTCCTCGTTGTCGCCGCCACGCAGCGAAAATTCGATCAATGTCACAAGGGTCTCGCGACGGGTGGCCAGCGACGGCGCTTCCAGCAGCGCCTGCTTGTCCTCGGGTTCGAAGTCCAGCAGCATCGACAGCGAGTTGACCAGCAGTTCATCCTCGGCCTCGCGCAGGGTTTCCCAATCGGCCGAAAGCTCCCGCGCGTTGAAGTAGCGCTCAAGCAGCTTCATGAACGCGGATCGGTCAAGGCCCGGGTCGCCCTCGACCTTGCCGAGATCACGGTCAAACCCGCTCCAGTCCACATCGCAGCGGCGATAGGCCGAGAAACCCTCGACCTCCTGCCGGATGCGAAACCGCGAGAGACCGGTGAGGGTCACCATGTAACGCCCATCCTCGGTCTCGGAAAACTGGGTCAACCGCCCGGCACAGCCAATGGCGTGCAGGCGGTTGTCGTCGCGGCCCGGGCTGGGGCTGGGCTGGACCATCCCGATCAGCCGCTGCGGTGTCTTCAAACAATCCTCGATCATGGTGAGGTAGCGTGGTTCGAAGATATGCAACGGCAACCGCGACCGGGGCAAGAGAAGGGCCCCGGGCAAGGGAAAGACCGGAAGGGTGTCGGGCAAGTCTGCTGCGCTGATCATACGGGACAAACTAGGGTGCCGCGTCGATCAGGCAAATATCATCGAGCTCAATTTCCGCCGACCGTTCAAAACCACCGGATCATTGGGCTTGAGCGCGTCGAAAATGGTGAAGAGCTGCGCCTTGGCGGCGCCGTCGTTCCATTCACGGTCACGGCGGAAAAGTTCCAGCAGTTCCGTCACCGCGCCCTCGGCATCACCACCGGCATGCAACGCCTGCGCCAGGTCGAAACGCGCCTGCATGTCGTCGGGGTTCGCCTCGACCGCGGCACGCAGCTCGCCCACGGGGCCGGCGTCGGCAGCCTGCTTGGCAAGCTCCAACTGGGCAAAGGCCGCTTCCAGTTCCGGCGCATTGGAAATCTCGGCCGGGGCACCGTTCAGGATGGCCTCGGCCTGTTCCAGATCATCCATCGCGATATGCGCGCGGACCATGCCGCTATAGGCGGTGGCATTGGCCGGGTCTTCACCGAGGATCGCGGCAAAAGTCTGGGCCGCATCGACGGCGGCGCCCTGTTCCAGCATTTCTTCGGCGGCGGCAATCGCATCGTCCAGCCCGCCCGAGGCGTCACCGCCGGCGGCTTCGATCACCCGGTCGACAAAGGCCTGGATCTCGGATTGCGGCAACGCACCCTGGAAGCCGTCAACCGGCTGGCCTTGCCAGAAGGCATAGACCGTCGGGATCGACTGCACCCGCAGCTGGCCCGCGATCATCTGGCTTTCGTCCACGTTGACCTTGGCCATCTTCACGGCGCCCTTGGCCTTGGTCACGGCGTCTTCCAGCATCGGGCCAAGCGTCTTGCAGGGGCCACACCAGGGCGCCCAGAAATCGACGATCACCGGCACGGTCTGCGAGGCTTCGACCACCTCGGCCATGAAATCGGCTTCCGAGACGTCCTTGATCAGGTCGCCGGGCGCGGCGGCACCGGCCTGGCCTTGTCCGAGTTCCAGCATTGCGGGCTCCTTCATATGCATGTCGCGCCTGATATGGGCGCTGCCGGGCGATGTGCAATGCATCGCGGCGGTTTACCTGGGCTTGGCGGCTATCTAGCATTGCCGAACCGAAAAGTGAAAGGCCTTGGCATGACGCAGACACTTCTGACCTTTGGTGACAGCAATACCCACGGCAGCGCCCCGATACGGGTACCGGGCGAGGGGGAGCGCTACGGCCCCGAAATCCGCTGGCCCCGTGTGATGGCGTCCCGGCTTGGTGCGGGTTGGCACCTGGTGGAGGAAGGTCTGCCCGGGCGGACAACGCAATGGGATGACCCGGTGATGGGCGGGCACATGAACGGCTTTGCAGGGTTGAAGATGGCGCTGGCCTCGCACCGGCCGGTATCGCTTTTGACAATCATGCTGGGCACAAATGACCTCAAGACCCGGTTTCAACCCACGCCCGCGCGGATCGCGGCCGGGGTGGCCGGGCTTCTGGACCATGCGTTGCACCGGGACGTGGCGCCGCAGCACCCGGGCATGCAGGTGCTGGTGATCTGCCCGCCGCCGGTCAAGGAGGTGGGGCCGATCCGGAGCGAATTCATCGGCGCCGCGGCGCAGGGTCCGGGGCTGGCGCCGGTCTTGGCCGACCTCGCCGAGGCGCGGGGCGTGGCGTTTTTCGACGCCGGATCGGTGATCGAAACGAGCGAGGTGGACGGGGTGCATTTCGACCCCGAGGCGCACCAGGTTCTGGGCGCGGCTTTGGCCGAGGTGATTGGCGGTATGAACTGAGCGGGCCGATCCATCGATGGATCGGTGAAAATCCGTTGACGGATTTTCCACCGCTCACCTGTCGTGGTGGACGTGGATCAGGTGGCCGTCGCCATCGCGCAACGTGAATTGCCGCAGCCCCCAGGGCTTGGTCTCCAGCGGCGCGATGACCTCGGCCCCCTGCGCCGCGAAGGTTTCATGCGCCGCATCGATATCTTCCGCATAGATCCAGAGGGTTACGGGATGCACCGGCGCGTCGCTCTCGCGCAGGAAAAGCGCGCATTCGCCCCGGGCGACGCCGGCGATACGCCCGGCTGCATCATGCCAGGCCATCTCGAACCCCAGCCTGTCACGATAGTGCGCCAGCGCCGCCGCAAGGTCGCGGACCGGCAGTTCCGGCGTGGGTTGCGCCAGTTTCATGCGCTTGCGCCGGTCTCGATCTTGCGGACGTGGGGGAAATCGCCTTCGGCGATATAAGCCTCTTCCTCGGGCGAGGAGAGCCGTCCATAGAACGGGTTGCGGTGCGGGTGACGGCCAAATCGGCGAATGATCTCGCGCACGCGGCGCGGTTGCTTGCCCATCTCGGCATAGCGGTCGCGGTAGGGTCCATCCACGGTATCAACCAGCGCGTCGGCCATCGCGACGGCCTTGTCCATGCGGGCCAGGTGATCGGGGCCTTCGCAGTGACATATGGCAATAATGTAGAAATTCTTCTCCCACGCCCAGTTCAGCGCATCGTAATGGCCGTTTTCGATGCCCTCAAACACCAGCAGGTTGGCCTTGATATCCTGGCCGAAGGCGGCAGGCGTGTCGCGCCAGAGCGAGCGCGGGAACTGGTCCAGCACCAAAAGCAAGGCAAGACGGCCATAAGGGGTTTCGGCCCAGTGGTCGTACTGGCCACGGGCGCCGGCGGCGGTGACCTCGGCCATCGTGGTGATCACCGCTTCGTCCATGCCTCCGCGCATCCGGCTGGCCCAGAAATTCACGTGATCTTGCAAGCCCTTGTGCTCAAGCCCCTCGGGAAACCAGAACGCCAGGATGTCGTCGGGGGTGACCTTGTCAGCGGCGTTCTGGGTCATGTCGGGTCCTTTACAGATCGAAGGTGGCAAACACCGGCGCGTGGTCCGAGGGCTGCTCCCATCCGCGGACGGAACGCAGGATTCGGCTGGAATGTCCGGCACTTGCGATGTCGGGGGTGGACCAGATGTGGTCGAGACGGCGACCCTTGTCGGCGGCGTTCCAGTCCGGCGAACGGTAAGACCACCAGCTATAAAGGTTGCCTTCGGGAATGTCCTTGCGGGTGATGTCGACCCATTGGCCCGCATCCTGGGTCTCGGCCAGATGCTCGACCTCGATGGGGGTGTGCGAGACGACCTTCAGCAGCTTCTTGTGATCCCATACGTCGTCTTCGCGCGGCGCGATGTTGAGATCGCCGACAAGGATTGCCTTCGACGGCTTTTCGGCATGGAACCAGTCGCGCATCTCGGTCAGGTAATCGAGCTTCTGGCCGAACTTCTCGTTGATCTCGCGGTTGGGTTTGTCACCCCCGGCTGGGACATAGAAGTTGTGGATTGTCAGGCCGTTCTCCAGTTGCCCGGCAACGTGGCGGGCATGGCCGAGGCTGGCAAAATCCTTGTCGCCCACGTCCTTGATCGGCAGTTTCGACAGGATGGCAACGCCGTTGTAGCCCTTCTGACCGCGCGCCACCATGTGGGTGTATCCCAGCGCCTGAAAGCCTTCGAGCGGGATCTTGTCGACCGGGCTCTTGCACTCTTGCAGACAGAGGACATCGGGGGCCTCTTCGGTCAGGAGCTTCTCGACCAGCCCGGCCCGAAGGCGCACGGAATTGATGTTCCAGGTGGCAAGGGTGATGGGCATGAGGCGCGGGCTCCGATCTTGGGTCAACGGGCGCGACAATGGCCCGGCGGCCCACCGGATACAAGGCCGCGTGTTCAGGGCCAGCGCGCCGATCTGCCCCGTCGGTTGGGACAGACGGGGCAAGGTGTACGGCTTCGGGACAAGGCGTGTGCAGGCACCTTTCCCTACGTGGGCGACATGCCCCGCATCCGTTCCGAGCGCCGGCGCAGCATTTCCACGGTCGCCAGCAGCGCGATGGAGATCGTCACAAGGATCGTCGCGGCGGCAAGGATGGTGGGCGAGATCTGTTCGCGCAGGCCGGTGAACATCTGCCACGGCAGGGTCTGAAGTTCCGCCGAGCCGAGGAAGATCACCACGACCACCTCGTCGAACGAAGTGATGAAGGCAAACAGCCCGCCCGAGATCACGCCGGGCAGGATGAGCGGCATCTGCACCCGGAAGAAGGTGGTCACCGGATCGGCGCCCATGTTGGCGGCGGCGCGGGTCAGCGATCGGTCAAAGCTGACCAGCGTGGCGGTCACGGTGATGATGACGAAGGGGATGCCAAGCACGGCATGGGCCAGCACGATGCCCCAGTAGGTGCCCTGGATGCCGATGGAGGAATAGAAGAAGTACATGCCGGTGGCCGAGATGATCAGCGGCACGATCATCGGCGAGATCATCACCGCCATGATGGTGCGCTTGAACGGCACGTGGCTCTGGCTCAGCCCGATGGCGGCAAGCGTGCCCAGCGAGACCGAGATCAGCGTCGCCACCGGGGCGATCTTGACCGAGTTCCAGACCGCGCCGGTCCATTCCGAGTTGGTCAGGAAATCGCGGTAGTGCTTGAGCGAATAGCCCGCCGGGTCCAGCCGCACCATTTCCGGGGTGAAGGTAAAGAAGTCCTGGGCGTTGAACGACAGCGGCATGACCACGATGATCGGCGTGATCAGGAACAGGAAGATCGCACCACAGATCACGCGGAAGGTATAATGCCAGAGCACCTGGCCCGGGGTGAGGTACGGCACCAGCTTGGCGCGGTAGCGGCCTTCGCCGATCCAGAAGGTGAACCAGCCGGAGAACCAGCCGAACAACCCGCCGATGATCGCCGCCGAGACGCCACCCACGACAAAGCCCACCAGCGCGAAGCCCGCGATCATCAGCCAACGGGCGGGCTTTTCCTGTTTCCAGACCTGGGTGAAGACATAGGCCAGCCCCGCCAGCAGCGCGGCGCCGATGATCAGGCCAAGAAAGCCCGAGCCATTGGCGATGCCCACCAGCAGGCCCATGAAGCCGCCGACGGCGGCCATGACCGGGCCGGTGAAGGAAAAGGGCTTGGGTTCGATCGGTGTCAGTACAGCGGCCATGTCTCTTACCCCAGCTTCACGTTGTCGATGCCGACGATCTTGTCGTAGGCCCAGTAGAGGATGAGGACGACCGCAAAGAGGATCGTGCCCAGCGCCGCCGCAAGGCCCCAGTTGAGCGAACTGGAGATATGGTAGGCGATCCGGTTCGAGATGAAGACACCCTTGGTGCCGCCGACGATTTCCGGCGTGATGTAATAGCCGATGGACAGGATGAAGACGAGGATCGACCCCGCGCCGATGCCCGGCACCGACTGCGGGAAGTAAACCCGCCAAAAGGCCGTCCAATTGGTGGCGCCCAGTGATTTGGCGGCGCGCAGGTAGGACGGGTTGATCGTCTGCATCACGGAATACATTGGCAGGATCATGAAGGGCAGCAGAATATGCGTCATCGCGATGATCGTGCCCAGCTGGTTGTTGATCATCACCAGCCTGGCGTCATCGGCCACCAGGCCCAGCCAGACAAGGACATCGTTGATCACCCCCTGCTGTTGCAGCATCACCTTCCAGGCCGAGGTCCGCACCAGAAGCGAGGTCCAGAACGGCAGCAGCACGAGGATCATCAACAGGTTCGCGGTGCGAGCCGGCAGGTTGGCGAGGATCCAGGCCACCGGATAGGCCAGCAAGATGCAGGAACAGGTGATGACCATCGACATGAACATCGTGCGCTGGAACAGCGTGATGTAGATGCGTTCATTCTCGGGGCGGGCTTCAAAGCCGTCGGCGGTTTTCTTCAGGTCAACCGAGTTCAGGAAATAGCCGTTGGTGTATTTCGGGCTGTAGGTCTGGATCGTCTGCCATGTCTCATGCGCGGCCCAGTCTTCGTCGATGTCGGCGAAACCGGCGGTGAAATCGGCGGGCGGAAAGTCGAGGCCCGCCGCCGCTTGCAACAGGTCGGCGCGGGGGCCGGAATAGGCGGCGACCTTCTCGGCGGTGCCGGGGGTCATCAGGTCAAGCGCAAGCGCGGCATAGACCGCTTCCCAGGGGTCTTCCTCGGCCACCACATCCTCGTCTGCGTAGACGGTGAAGGTGGCAAAGGCGGTATAGGCGCGGGCGGTCAGCGGCAGCATCTCTGAAATTGCGCTGGACGGGGCAAAGCCGATGTCGCCGCTGTCGGATGAGCTGGTCAGAAGGTTGTAGCGCTGGCGCTGGTTGGCGACGAGGGCGGTATCCTTGGCGCCGGTGCCGCTCATCAACTCGTACCAGGTGGCGCCCTCTTCCCAGGCTTCGTCCAGATCTTCGAGCGGGTCCTGGTAGACCTCGCCCATGTCATCAAGCCGGCGGCCCGACTGGCGGAACAGCGAGGAAACGCCGGTTTGTTCATAGTTCAGGCGGGTGCCGAGCTTGGTGTGTTCCTTGGCCTCGGCGGCGAGGAAGAGATCGAAGAACAGGCCCTGAAAGACGCCCTCGTCGGGGATGTCGCCGGTGGTGCCGTCCCAGTCCTGAAGCCGTTCGGTGGTCAGCGGCAGGGTGTTGGCGACGATCTCGTTCTCGACCGAGCGGAACAGCATCGAGGCGATCGGCGCGATGAAGGTCACGAGGACAAAGACCAGCAGCGGCGCAATCAGCATCAGAGCGCGCATCTTCTGCATGCGCAGCGCCCGGTTCAGCGAGGATTTCAGCGATTTGCCGTCAGCGGTGACAAGCCCGCCCCTTGCGTCGGTTTCGTCCGTGCCGCGAAGCGAAGCCGCGCTGTGCGGCCCGTCATCCGGGGTCGGCGCATCCGTGGTCTGGGGACCGGTGGCCTTGGTGTCGCTCATGTATCTTCCCTCCGCCGCGGACTTCTGTCTGCTTGTCATTCGGGTGGGAGAGGCCGGTGCCGGCCTCTCCGATGGTCAGTCAGCCCGAGGGCTTATTGTGCCAGCCACGCCTGGAACTTGGCGTCGATGTCATCACGGTAATCCGCCCACCACTCGTAGTTGTAGAGGAAGGTGTTGGTGGCGTTTGCCGGATCGGTCGGCATGTGCGGACCCATTTCGATGCCCAGTTCGGCGTGCTTGCCCACCAGCGGAGCCGAAGAGGCGCGCGCCGGGCCATAGGAGATGTACTTGGCCTGATCGGCCAGACGCTGGGTGTCGGTGGCGAACTTCAGGAAGTCCTTCACGCGGGCCAGGCGATCTTCGGGCAGACCGGCGGGAATGATCCAGCCGTCAAGGTCAAAGACCTGCGCGTCCCACATCATCGCAACCGGCTGGTCCTGCTCTTCGATCACGCTGAACAGACGACCGTTGTAGGTCGAGCCCATGAAGACCTCGCCATCGGCCAGAAGCTGCGGCGTGTCGGCACCGGCGGACCACCAGACAACATCGTCCTTGATGGTGGCAAGCTTGTCGAGCGCCTGCTGCTGGCCTTCGTCGGTTTCCAGCACGTCATAGACGTCATCCTTGGCGACGCCGTCACAGAGCAGCGCCCATTCCATGTTGTTGATCGGACGTTTTTCCAGCGAGCGCTTGCCCGGATAGGTTTCCAGGTCGAAGACCGAGCAGATGTCGGACGGCGGCTCGACGCCTTCGGGCACCATGTCGGTGCGATAGCCGAAGGTGGTGGAATAGACGATCTGCGGGATGAAGCAGTCCGAGACCAGCAGGTCGCCAAAGTCATCTTCGGCGCTGGTGCCGTCGGGCGCAGCGGCCAGGTCCTCGTCGGGGTCGATTTCCATCGCCAGGCCTTCGTCACACAGGCGGATGGCGTCCGAGGCCACGACGTCGACCAGGTCCCAGGTGACGTTGCCGGCTTCGTTCATGGCGCGCAGCTTGGCCACGGCTTCGTTCGAGCTTTCGTCCCAGGAAACCGACACCTCGGGGTGCATTTCCATGTAGGGTTCGGAGTAGGCCTTGACCTGCGACGACTGGTAGGCGCCGCCCCAGCTGACCAGGGTCATGCTGTCGGCCATCTCGGCGTGGCTTGCCGCAAAGGCCAGCCCGCCGGCGACCGTCAGAGCGGAACTTGCCAGAAGGATCTTGTTGAGTTTCATATTATTAGCTCCCTGATACCCGTTAACTTGACGTGCGGACCGGGTCGCGACGGGTGGCGCCGAACCGTGCCGCATGGCGGTATGGCCGGGGCAGGCCCGGCACACAGAACTCTAGGGCGCGTCGAGCGCGCGGCAATCTTCGGGCAGCCAGCCGATCTCGATCTGTTCGCCCGGTTTCAGACGCACCTGGTCGGGGGCGTTGCGTGTCTTGACGATGAAATCGCTGTTGCCGGCAACCCGCAGGCGGGTGCGGAAAATGTCACCCATGTAGATGAATTCCAGCACTTCCGCTTTCAGCGTATGGGCGCCTTCCTGCATCCGCTCCTTGTTGAACTCCACCCGTTCCGGGCGGATCGAGACGCGGGTGCGTTCACCCACCTGGCTGACGTTGATCGGCTTGCAGTCGATCAGCCCGCCATCATCGAGCTGCACAAGCGCGAGACCATTGTTGATTTCTTTGACCGTGCCTTCCAGCGTGTTGTTTTCACCGATGAACTGGGCCACGAAGCTGTTTTCCGGCTCTTCGTAGAGTTGATCCGGCGGGGCAAGCTGCTGGATGCGGCCATCGTCGAAGACGGCGACGCGGTCCGACATGGTCAGCGCCTCGGTCTGGTCGTGGGTGACATAGACCACGGTGATGCCAAGGCGATGCGCCAGGTCGGTGATTTCGAACTGCATCTTTTCGCGCAGCTGCTTGTCGAGCGCGCCGAGCGGTTCGTCCATCAACACCAGCTCGGGCTCGAACACCAGCGCACGGGCCAGGGCGATCCGCTGTTGCTGCCCCCCCGAAAGCTGCGCCGGGCGGCGGCCACCGAAGGCGCCCATCTCGACCATGTCCAGCGCGCGCTTGACCTTTTCCTCGCGGGTGGATTTGCCGATCTTGCGGACCTCAAGCGGGAAGCTGAGGTTTTCGGCAATCGTCATGTGGGGAAAGAGCGCGTAGTTCTGGAACACCATGCCGAT
>ERZ1699650.101-NODE-101-length-44008-cov-11.952290_pt1 | contig 44008 bp, 42 predicted proteins | sample MGYA00581512_ERZ1699650 | MGnify/ENA primary metagenome ERZ1699650 (study PRJEB42348, sample SAMEA6618698) | metagenome | isolation source: Polyester-degrading enrichment culture growing on monomer terephthalic acid, Te | collected 2019-05-17 ... | reverse complement strand
GAAAACCCCGGATCACCAAAACCCTGCCACGCCTTCGGCGCTCTCGGGCTTTTGGTGATGCTTGATGGCCCAGGTATTCCCGGAAACGCTTTAGATACGCCCAAAAAGGAGGCGATGCTGTGCAATTTTTACGCTCCTTCGGGCCTGCCGTGGCCCATGCCCCCGCGAGCGAGGCGTTGCGCGCCGGTATCGGGGCCTGCGCCGGATTGGCGGTGACCGGCCTGCTGGTGTTGTCGCCGGTGGTGGACCTGGAAACCGGGCTCTACCTTGTTGCGCCTTTCGGGGCGAGCTCCGTGTTGCTTTTTGCGGTACCCAACAGCCCGCTGGCCCAACCCTGGTCGGCCATTGTCGGCAATACCATCGCGGCGCTGGTGGGGGTCGCGGTCTGCCTGATGCTGGCCGATCCGCTGGCGCGCATCGCGCTTGCGGTCGGGCTGGCCATCGTTGCGACCATCCTGTGCCGCGCGGTGCATCCGCCCGCCGGGGCCGTCGCCATGACCGCCGCCATGAGCCCCGAGGCGGTGGCCGAGCTGGGGTTCTGGTTTGCGCTGGCACCGGTTGCGGCGGGATCGGCGGCGCTGGTCGGGCTGGCGGCGCTTTATGCGCGGCTGACCGGGCGGCATTATCCCTTTCGCCAGTTCGAGGACCCCAACCAGCACGGCACCGCGGATGCCGAACCGTCCGAGCGGCTGGGCCTGTCCGAGGATGAGCTGACGGCGATCCTTGAGCGTTACCGCCAGTCCTTCAACCTCGGGGTCGAAGACCTTGCCCGGCTGATCGGCGCGGCGGAATTGCAGGCCGCCAGCCACAAGGCCGGGCCGTTGACCGCCGAAGACGTGATGTCGCGCAATCTTGTGATGGTGGAGGCCGAGACGCCGCTGATCGAGGTGGCCGAGCTGTTCCGGCGGCATCACTTCACCTCGCTTCCCGTGGTCGAGAAGGAGGGCGGCTTCCTGGGCGTGATCTTTCAGATCCACCTGATCGTGCGGGCGCAGGAGGATGCCACCCGGCTGAAACGCGGCTTTGCGGCGGCGCTGAAACGGCTGGTGGACCGGCGGCGCGAAGGCCCGGTGCGGGCCGGCGACATCATGAGCGTCGCAGGCCCCCGCGCCACCCGCGACACGCCGCTGGGCCTTCTGCTGGCGATGATGGCGGATGGCGCGGTCGATGCGGTGCCGGTGCTGGACTATGGCCGCATCGTCGGCATCGTCACCCGCACCGACCTGGTGGCGGCGCTGGCCCGGCTGGTGGCGCGCGGCACGTGACCCAAGGCGCGAAACGCGGACAGGCCGGCTCCGCCGGAGCCGACCACGTCATGCGCATGCCATCTTGCGCACCCTGTCCCGGACCTGCTCCGGGACCTCCGGGTCAGCGGGCGTTGAGGCCCCGGAGCAGGTCCGGGGCTGCGGATCGCTTGCTCACCCGTGTCACCTCATGTGCCCTGGGTGCTGGAGGTAAGGGTTAGAAATCCGCCTCGATGGCGATGCCCTTTTCGACCGCAAGATCAACCACCGCTGCCGCGACCGCCAGGTCCTGAAGCCCCACACCGGTGCCGTCGAACAGGGTGATCTGATCATCCGAGGTGCGGCCCGGGTCGGTGCCGTTGATCACCGCACCCAGCTGGGCCACGTCGCTTTCGGCGATCAGCCCCTGGCCCACCGCATGCTGCGCCTCGCCGATCGAGATGGACTGCGCCACCTCGTCGGTGAAGACGCGGGCCTTGGCCAGAAGCGCGGGGTCCACCTCCTGCTTGCCCTTGGTGTCGGTGCCCATGCAGGCGATATGCGTGCCCGGGGCCACGTGACCGGCCTGCACGATGGCATCGAAGGACGAGGTGATGGTGATGATCACATCCGCCTGCGCCAACCCGTCCAGTTCCACCGCCTCGAAGGGCAGGCCGGCCTCGGCCGCCACCTCTTCGAGGTTGGGCAGCATCTCGGGGTGCAGGTTCCAGCCGATGACCTTGTCGAAGTCGCGCTGCTCCAGCGCGGCGCGGAGCTGGAATTTCGCCTGGTGGCCAGCGCCGACCATGCCGATCACCTTCGCGTCCTTGCGCGCAAGATGCTTGATCGACACCGAAGACGCAGCGGCGGTGCGCAGCGCGGTCAAGAGGTTGCCGCCGACCATCGCGCGGGCCTTGCCGGTGTCGGGATCAAACAGGAAGACGGTGGACTGGTGATTGATGATCTGGCGCTTTTCGAGGTTGTTGGGCCAATAGCCCCCGGCCTTCAGCCCCAGCGTGAGGCCCGCGCGGTCGAACCCGCCCTTGAAGCCGTAAAGCGCATCCTCGTGCCCGATGGCTTCGCGCACGACGGGAAAGTTGTAGGCGTCGCCGGCGGCCATTGCGGCAAAGACCTTTTCCACGGCGTCAAAGGCGGCGTCGCGGGTCATCAGGTCGGCGATCTCGCGTTCGGGTACGATAAGCATGAAATGGCTCCGTTCAGATAAACGCGCCCCGGGCATGACCCGGGGCCTCTTGGTGGGTGGTTGGGCCGGAGGCCCCGGGTCAAGCCCGGGGCAGGCTCCCGGTTCTCAAGCCCGGGGCAGGCTCCCGGATCTCAGGCCCGGGGCGCGCGGGCCGCTTCAGTAGGCCTTGCCGCGGGCCGAAACCGGCCAGACACATTCGACCTTGCCGCCGCGGACACCGACGTACCAGTCATGCACGTTGGCGGTGGGGTCGCAGTGACCGGGCACCAGGCGCAGCTTTTCGTTGACCTTGAGCGCGCCCTTGGGGTCGGCAATCACGCCATGCTCGTCCGAGCACTTGATGTATTCGACGTCGTCACGGCCAAAGATGAAGGGCAAACCGCTGTCCACCGACTGCGCCTTCAGCCCGGCGTCACAGATCGCCTTGTCGGCCTTGGCGTGGCTCATCACCGAGGTCAGGATGAAAAAGGCGTTTTCCCATTCGCCGGCGTCGATCCGGTTGCCCTTTTCATCAAGGATACGGCCATAATCCGCGTCCATGAAGGCATAGGAGCCGCACTGAAGCTCGTTGTAGACGCCCGAGTTCGACTCGAAGTAATACGACCCGGTGCCCCCGCCCGAGACCAGCTCGGTTTCGATGCCCTCGGCCTTCAGCGCGTCGACCGCGTCCTGGACCTGGGCCACGGCGGCGTCGATCTTGGCCTGGCGGTCGGCGAAGCTGTCCATGTGCTGCATCGCGCCCTGGTAGGCCTGGATGCCCTTGTAGCTCAGGTTGTCGGCGGCTTCGACGGCCTTGGCGATCTCGACCACGGCGGGGGTGGTCGTCACGCCGCAGCGGCCCGCGCCACAGTCGATTTCCACGAAGACGCCCAGCTCGGTGCCGTGCTTTTGCGCCGCCGCCGACAGGTCCGCGACGTTGGCCACGTCGTCGACGCAGACGATGATGTTGGCGCCGTGCTTGGGCAGCTGCGCCAGCCGGTCGATCTTGGCCGCGTCACGGACCTGGTTGGAGACCAGGACCTCCTTGATGCCGCCGCGCACGAAGACCTCGGCCTCGGACACCTTCTGGCAGCAGACGCCGATCGCGCCGCCCAGCTCCATCTGCAGTTTCAGCACGTCGACGGATTTGTGCATCTTGCCGTGGGCGCGGTGCCGCATGTTGTGCGCCTTGGCATAATCGCCCATCTTCTGGATGTTGCGTTCCAGCGCGTCGAGGTCGAGGACCAGCGCCGGGGTCTGGATGTCGGCCTCGTCCATGCCGGGCTTGGCGGGAATGTCGTAGCCGACTTCGTATTGATCGAGATTGGTCATGTCTTTCATCTTTCTTGCTCCCTGACAGGGTGCCGGGCTGAGGCCCGGCCTACAGAATTCGGGGGTAGGGCGGGCTTCAGCCCGCCATCCACGGCAGTTTGTCGAGATCGACGTTGCCGCCGGTCACGATGACGCCGACGCGCTTGCCCGCGAAATGCGCCTTGTTCTTCAGGATCACCGCCAGTGGCACCGCCGAGGACGGCTCCATCACCACGCGCAGATGCTTCCATGTCAGCTTCATCGCATCGACGATCTCTTCCTCCGAAGCGGTGAAGATATCCGACACGTGGTTCGACACGAAATGCCAGGTCCGCTCTTTCAGCGGCACCAGCAGCCCGTCGGCAATCGTCTTGGGCGCGTCATCGGCGATGATGTGCCCGGCCTTGAAGCTGCGATAGGCGTCGTCGGCCTGTTCCGGCTCTGCCGCGATGATCCGGGTCTCCGGCGCCAGCGTCGACAGCGTCAGGCAGGTGCCCGAGATCATGCCGCCGCCGCCGATGGGCGCCACCACATACTCAAGCCCGTCCACCTGTTCGACGAATTCCTTCGAGCAGGTGCCCTGGCCCGCGATCACCCGGGGATCGTTGTAGGGGTGGACGAAATCGCCGCCCGTTTCGGCCTGGACCTTGGCAAAGGTCGCTTCGCGCGAGGTGGTCGAAGGCTCGCATTCGGTGATCTTGCCGCCATAGCGGCGCACGGTGTCCTTCTTGGCCTGCGGCGCGGTGCGCGGCATGACCACGTTGCAGGGGATGCCGCGCAGCATGGCGGCATAAGACAGGCAGGAGGCATGGTTGCCGCTGGAATGCGTCGCCACGCCCTTTTTCGCCTGATCCTCATCCAGCCCGAAGACCGCGTTGGCGGCGCCGCGGACCTTGAAGGCCCCCGGCTCCTGAAAGTTTTCGCATTTGAAGAACAACTGACACCCCGCCAGTTCGTTCAAATAATCCGAGGTGCGAACCGGCGTGCGGCGGATATGCGGCGTGATGCGCTCATGCGCGGCCAGCATGTCCTCGTAGGTGGGAATATCCATTGTCGTGTCCTTCATCACGCGGCGGCCTTCTGCGGTGTGGCCTTGTGGGCGCGGTAGTATTCCTGGGCTGCCGCAACGCCCGAGCCGAGGGTGATGTTCATCCCCAGGTCGGCCATGCACATTTCAGCCGTGGCAATGCCGGACAGGGTCATGACATCGGTGAGGCTGCCGAGGTGGCCGATGCGGAACACCTTGCCCGCGACCTCGCCCAGCCCGGTGCCGAAGGCGACGCCATAGGTGTCGGCGGCATGGCTGACGATGTCGGTGGCGTTGAAACCCTCGGGCGTGCGAATGGCGCTGACCGTGTCGGAATAGACCTCGGGCGAGGTGGCGCAAAGCTCCAGCCCCCAGGCCCCGACCGCGGCGCGCACGCCTTCGGCGATGCGGTGGTGGCGGGCAAAGACGTTTTCCAGCCCTTCGTCCAGCAGCATGCGGCAGGATTCGTTCAACCCGTTCAGCAGGCCGACGGCGGGCGTGTAGGGATAGGCGTTGTTGGCATAGCCCTTGGCCATGTCCGCCACGTCAAAGAAGGTGCGGGGCAGGGTGGCGGTTTTGGTCGCCTCCATCGCCTTGGGCGAGAAGCCGACAATGGCCAGGCCCGGTGCCAGCATGAACCCCTTCTGCGAGCCGGTGACGGCAACATCGACGCCCCAGTCATCAAACCGGAAATCCATCGAGGCAATGGAGGACACGCCATCGACGAACAGCAGCGCCGGGTGACCGGCCGCATCCAGCGCCCGGCGGACGGCGGCAATGTCGGATTTCACGCCGGTGGCGGTCTCGTTGTGCGTCGCCAGCACGGCCTTGATCTCATGCGCGGTATCGGCGGTCAGGATCTCTTCGTAGCGGTCGGCAGGCAGCCCGTCGCCCCAGGCGGTTTCGACAACCTGCACGTCCAGCCCGTGACGCTGGCACATGTCGATCCAGCGGTGCGAGAACATGCCGTTGCGCGCGGCCAGCACCTTGTCACCCGACGACAGGCAGTTGGTCAGCGCGGTTTCCCAGCCACCGGTGCCGGTGGACGGAAAGATGAAGACCTCGGCGCTTTCGCTTTGCAGGATCTTCTTCACACCCGCGCGGGCCGGGTGCAGGATCTGGCCGAACAGTGGCGAGCGGTGGTCGATGGTCGGCATGTCGCAGGACTTGCGCAGGGCCTCGGGGATGTTTGTCGGACCGGGGATGAAAACAGGGTTCTGAAAGCTCATGGCAGGGTCTCCTTGCGTGCTTGATGCCAACCTACGGATTGGGGCGAGTCGCGTAAATTTTTTTGAAATCGGCTTTCATTTCCTGTATTGTCGACCAAAATGCAGCGTTATCAATGGCTTGATTTTTTCACAACGTGAATGTCGTTTTCACAGAATGTCCGGAAGGTTCTTATGGTGTCACAAGAAGGTGCAGGAAAGCAGGCGCGCCGCGCCCGGGGCCGACCGCGCGGATGGGAGGACAAGACCGCCCAGAACACCATCAAGTCGCTCGACCGCGCGATGGAGGTCTTTGAATACCTGAGCGCGGCGCAGGGCATGGCCTTGACCGAGCTGGCGGCGGAAACCGGGCAATCGCCGGCCACGGTTTACCGCATCCTTGTCACGCTGGAGGGGCGGGGATTGGTGGAGTTCGACGCCGAGGAGCAGACCTGGCACGTCGGCGCGCAGGCCTTTGTCATCGGCGCGCGATTCCTGCGCCGGACCAGCCTTGTGGACCGGGCGCGGCCGATCATGCGGCGGCTGATGGAGGCGACGGGCGAGACGGCGAACCTCGGCACGGAAAAGGAAGGATCGGTGCTGTTTCTCAGCCAGGTGGAGACGCATGCGACGATCCGGGCGTTCTTTCCGCCCGGCACGCTGTCGCCGATGCATGCCTCGGGCATCGGCAAGGCCATCCTGGCGTATATGGACGAGGGGCGGCTGGACCGCTTGCTGGCGCGGACACGGCCCGAGGCCTTCACCGATCAGACGATCATCGATCGCGGGCGGTTGAAAGAGGACCTGGCGGCGATCCGGGCGCGCGGGTTTTCCATCGACGACGAGGAAAAGAACGAGGGCATGCGCTGTATCGCGGCGCCGGTGTTCGACATGAATGGCGAGGCGGTGGCGGGCATCTCGGTCTCCGGCCCCACCAGCCGGATCAGCATGGTGGATCTCGACCGGCTGAGCCAACCGGTGATGGATGCGGCAGAAGACCTGACCCAGGCGATCGGCGGGATGCGGGATGGCGGGCGACACAGCATTTCGAAGAATACGTGAGGCATGGAGCATCCCCAAAAGCCCGAGAGTGCCGAAGGCGCGGCAGGGTTTTGGGGGTCCGGAGTTTTCCCCAAAAGCCCTGGGTGCCATGCGGCAGGCCGGGCTGACGCCCGGCCAACAATTTGGGGTGACCTCGCGGCTTATTTCCCCGCCGGGCGCAGGGTCATGTGACGGTTGACGTCCTTGTAGAGCAGGTAGCGGAAGCGCCCGGGGCCACCGGCGTAACAGGCCTGCGGGCAGAAGGCGCGCAGCCACATGTAATCACCGGCTTCCACCTCGACCCAGTCGTTGTTGAGCCGATAGACCGCCTTGCCCTCCAGCACATAGAGCCCGTGCTCCATCACGTGGGTTTCCAGGAAGGGGATCACGGCGCCCGGTTCAAAGGTCACCACGGTCACATGCATGTCGTGGCGCAGATCGGTGGGGTCGACAAAGCGGGTCGTCGCCCATTTGCCATCCGTCCCCGGCATCGGCGTCGGCGCGATGTCGTTTTCGTTCAGCACCAGCACATCGGGCGTGTCCAGCCCGTCGACCGCCTCATAGGCCTTGCGCACCCAATGGAACCGCAGAACGTCGTCACCGCGATTGTGCAGCGTCCAGCCAGAAGCGGGCGGCAGGTAGGCATAGCCGCCCGGCGTCATCTCATGCGTTTCGCCGTTCACGGTCAATGTGGCACTGCCTTCCACCACGAAAAGCACGCCCTCGGCGCCCGGGTCGGTTTCGGCCCGGTCGGACCCGCCGCCGGGTTGTACTTCCATGATGTACTGCGAAAACGTCTCGGCAAAACCGCTGAGCGGGCGGGAAATCACCCAAAGGCGGGTGTCGGTCCAGAACGGCAGAAAGCTGGTGACGATGTCGCGCATCGTGCCCCGGGGGATCACCGCATAGGCATCGGTGAACACCGCGCGGTCGGTCAGCAACTGGTCCTGGCCGGGATGGCCGCCGTGGGGGGCATAATACTGTGCGGTCATGTGGGCTCCTGCAACCGGCGTGGCATTTGCCAAGGACTATGCGACCGGATACGCCCTGCGGCCACCCGCAAAGCAAAGACAGCTCTTTTCGGAGAAATTTGAAAAAGCCCGGCGACCCCCGCGGATACGCTTGAATATCACCGGCAGGGGCAGTTCAGGCGGCCGATTTGCGCGTCAGGGCGATGTCGGCCAGCGTCGTGTCGTTCAGATCCTCCAGGAACCGCGCCTCGGCCCGGCGCAGGCGGGTCTTGAGCCGACAGCGACCATCCAGCGTGCAGGCCCCGGCGTCGCTGCCAAAGCATTCCACCAGGGCCTGGTCCTGCTCCAGCAGTTGCACCACCTCGCCCAGGCGGATGGCATCGGGCGCGCGGGCCAACACCGCGCCGCCGCCGCCGCCACGCCGGGTGGCGACGATGCCACCGCGCGAAAGTCGCTGCATGATCTTGGTCAGGTGATGGCGCGACAGGGCAAATTCCTCGGCCAGTTCGGCGGTGGAAAAGGCGCGTTCGGGCGCACTTGCCATGCGCATCAACATGCGCAGCCCGTAGTCGGTAAAGGATGTCAGGCGCATGGGACCTCGGCACTGGCAGGAAGTGGTATTTACAATACTTATTAACAGATGTAGACCAGCAATCAAGCCCGCAAAAACCGGAGCATGCCCGTGACCACCCAGACCGCAACCGACCAGATCAGGATCCTTTCATCACGCCCCGAGATCACCGCCCGGATCATGGCCGATACCGGGCTGGACGAGGCGGTGCTGACGACGCTGGTGCACCGGTTCTATGACAAGGTGCGGGCGGATGACATGCTGGGGCCGGTGTTCGCGGCGCGGATCGACGACTGGACGCCGCATCTTGCGCGGATGGTCGACTTCTGGTCCTCGGTCGCGCTGATGACCGGGCGCTATCACGGCGCGCCGATCCCGCTGCACCGGAACCTGCCGGTGAAAGCGGCGCATTTCGAACGCTGGCTGGCCCTGTTTCGCGACACGGCCCGCGAGGTCTGCACCCCGAAAGGCGCGGCACATGTGATCGAGCGGGCCGAGCGCATCGCCCGGTCCCTCAGGATCGCCGTGGACGAGGCGCAGGCGGCACCCGGATCGGTCCCGATCCTGCAATGACGCTGCGGGCCATTTCGGGCAAACGGCAAGGGGAGGACAGAACGTGACAGGGTCAAAGGATCAATCAGACACCACCGGGGCCGAGGCCTTTGAAAGCTTTCAATGCCAAGGCGGCTTTTCCTCGCCCCCCTGCGCGGCCGCGACGATTGCGCCGGATTACTTCGACCCGCTGGCGGTCGATCCCGGGCAGGCCCGCGATGTTGCCCGCTGGCGCAAGTCCGAGCGCGGCCGCCTGCGCTCTGAGCGTGCAGCGCTTTCGGTTGCGGCACGCGGGGCCATCGGCACGGCGCTGGCCGGGCATCTGCGACAGGTTCTCGGGGATCGGTTCGACGGTGCGCGTGGGATGATCTTCTCGGCCTATTGGCCGATCAAGGGCGAGCCTGACCTGCGCCCGCTGATGGCGGACCTGCATGACCAGGGCGTGCTGATCGCACTGCCGCTGGTCGAAACCAAGGCCGCACCGCTGACCTTTCGCCGCTGGACGCCCGAAACCAAGATGGTGCGCGGCGACTGGAACATCCCGGTGCCCCCGCCCGACGCACCCGAGGTCACGCCCGACATCACGCTGGCCCCGCTGGTCGGCTGGAGCGCGGATGGCTACCGGCTGGGCTATGGCGGCGGCTATTTCGACCGCACGCTGGCGGCGCTGGCGCCTCGGCCCTTTACCATCGGCGTGGGCCTGGATGCCGCCCGGCTTCAGACGATCTTCCCCCAGCCGCATGACATTCCGCTTGACCTGATCATGACGGAAACGGGCCCCGTGCGCCGCTGATCCCCCGCCGCAAACAACCCGCGCCCCCCTCCCCGAAAGCGCCGTCCAGTCCTTCTCTGGTTCAAAAATATCCCGGGGGGAGAGGGGGCTGGCCCCCTCTTTCGCAACCGCAGGGTACCCCCCCACGCTGCCAGCAAAAGCCCCCCCCGGAAACCCCGCGATCAGAACCGCATCTCTGCACTGATCCGGAAGGACCGGCCCGGTTCGGTCAGCGGCACGACCTCGCCGATGAATTCCTGGCCATAGGTCGCCCGCGCCGCGTAATCCTCGTCGAAGATGTTGTTGACCTCGGCCCGCAGGGTCAGCCCGCCATAGCTGGGCGGCGTGTATTCGACAAAGGCATTGGCCAGCGCATAGCCCGGGATCGTCGGACCGCTTCCACCAGTGGCGAAGTCATAGGTGTTGTCATAGTCAAGCGCCCATTGCCCGTCCCCGCCGATCAACAGCCCGTTGTCAAAGCGATGGGCGGTCTGCAGGGTGATGAACTCGCCCATCGGCATGGTCAGGTAGTTGCCGGTGTAGCTGTCCGCCGTGCGACCGTTCACCTCGGTCTCGACCCGGGCATAGCCCAGCCGTGCAAAGCCGCTGTCCCAAGCATAGCCGACCCCCAGCTCATAGCCCTGCGACAGGACATCCGCCGTCAGTGCCGGCCCCGCCCCGTACGAGGCCGCGCGGGCATTGTCGATGAAGGTGGAAAACAGCTTGCCGTCCACGGTCCAGTTGCCCTGCGCAAAGGCCGCCGCGACATAGACGTTGTCCGCTGTCACTTCCTTGATGTCGTCATCATAGCTCCAGGCCGGGTTCATGATGAAGTTCTCGGCCAGCTCCAGCCCGCCCCAGACATGCGAATAGCCGGCGCTCAGCGTCACCCGTTCGGTCACGTCCCATTCCCCGGACAGGTTGCCCGACAGGCCAGAGGCCTCCTGGGTCGAGCCGTCGACGCCTTCGAATTCCTGGAAATCCGCCCGCGCGCCAAAGGACAGGCGGGTGGTCATCGTCGGCTCAAGCCGCGCCTGGGCAAACAGGCCGATGTTGCGCAGCCGCTCGTCGGCGGATTCGTTCCAGGCGGCGTTGGGGAAGTAGACGTAATCCGTCTCGGCGATGTCGGAATAGAAATCGACCCCGGCGGTGACCGAGCCATTGGCCAGCGCGAACCGGTTCTGGATCACGCCGCTCCAGCTTTCGGTCGACCCGTCGATGGATTGATCGGTTTCCTCGATCCCCAGCACGGTTTCGCTGAAGGCCAGCTGGATTTTCGGATCCCACCAGCCCTGCGGCGCGGTCTCGGTATAGGTCAGCACATAGTTGGAGCGTTCCAGGTCATAGGGCCGGGTCTCGGGCGTCGGGCGCCCGCCGATGATGGCGCCGATATTGGCGCGATAGGGGCGGGATTCGTCGTCGCGCACGCGCTCCATCGAAAACTCGATCCGTTGGCCGGTCTCGCTTTCATAAGCGACCTTGGCCAGCCCGGAGAGCACATCTGTGCCCGATCCGACGATCTCGTCACCGCCACCGTCGGTCCGCTCGTCGCCCTCGGCATATTTGACGAAGCCCAGGAACTCGAAGCCGCCGTGCATGCCATAGCCCGACAGGCTGTTGGACAGGATGCCGCCGTTGCTGTCCCACTCGGTCTTGAACCGCCCGCCGATGCGCTTGTCCGGGTCCAGCAGGTCCGCCACGTCCTTGGTTTCATAGGCCAGTGACCCGCCAAGCGCGCCCGGACCGGCATCCGCCGGGGCGACGCCCGGGTCGATCCGCACCGCCTTGAGCAGGGCGGGGTCGATCAGCGTGGTGGTGTTGTGGTGAAAGATCTTGTTGTTCTGCCGCGCGCCGTCGATCGAGATCGCCAGGTTGTTTTCCTCGATCCCCTGGACATAGACCTTCTGCGACATCGGAATGGCGCTGCCCACGGCGATGGTCGGCTCTGCCACGAAAAGCTCGGACAGGTCGGCGGGGTTCGACAATGCGATCCCGGCGCTGGTCACATCGACCTCACCGGTGGCCAGCTCGTCCAGGCCCTCTGCGCCCTCGGCCGAGATCGGCTTGATCTGGCCCGGGGCCAGGACGATCGTGCCCAGAAAGACCTCGTCCTGGGCGATTGCCGGGGTTGCGGCCGAAAGACCTGCGAGAATTGAAAAGAAAGCCCGAGAGCCAGCCATGCGCGCACCTGTTCATGTGAATGAGGGATCGGTAGCGTGCAGGTCTGACTGCTGGCGGCCTTGCGGGTCTCTTTCACGGATATGTGAGCCGGTCAAATCGGGCGGATGGCACCGTACGGCGGCTGTGGCATAGGCGCAACAGGGCGTGACCCCGCTGCGACAGCCGGCGGGGGTCGCTGGCGCCGGAGAATTGATATTATGTAACTTGTTGTTATGTAACGAGATTTTCGGACACCGGGCGCGTTCAAAGTGTCCGCGCCCGGTGTCTTTCAAGCAAAAGCGATGGCAACCTGGCCGAACGCGCCGAAATCGGCGGTGATCTCGGCGCCGCCCGGGCATTCGACCGGGCGGATGAAACTGCCCGAGAGGATGATCTGGCCTGGTGCGATGCTCTGGCCGTATTGCGCCATGCGGCGGGCCAGCCAGACCACGCTTTCCACCGGATCGTTCAGCACCCCGGCGCCCAGGCCGGTTTCCTCGACCGCGCCGTTTCGCGTGGTGATCGCGCCTACCCAGCGCAGATCGAACGCCTCTGGCGCATGCCGCTGCGGCCCCAGAACGATACCGGCATTGGCGGCATTGTCAGCGATGGTGTCAAAGACCTTGCGCGTCTGACCGGTATCGGGATCGGCGCGCAGGATGCGGGTGTCGAGGATCTCGATCGAGGGCGCCACGTAATCCGTCGCGGCCAGCACCGCCTCGCGCGTTACATCCGCACCGCCAATGGCGGATTTCATGACAAAGGCGATCTCGGCCTCGATCCGCGGCTGGATGAACCGGCCCTCGGGCACCGTGGACCCGTGGTCGAAGACCATGTCGTCGAACAGGATGCCGCTGTCGGGAATGTCGATGTTCAGCGCGGATTGCATGGCTTTCGACGTCAGCCCGATCTTCCAGCCGATCACCCGACGCCCGGCGGCCAGCTTGGCGCGAAAGATCGCGTTCTGCACCGCATAGGCATCGTCCATCCCCATTCCGGGATGGCGCAGGGTCAACAGGCCGATCTGCTGGCGCGTCTCCTCGGCCTGCAACAGGTCGGCGGCGGCGCGGGCGTGATCTTCGGGCGTCATACCGCTTCGTCCTCCACCGTGTTGCGCAGGGTGCCGATGCCGGTCACCTCGACCTCGACCACGTCGCCGGGTTTCAGGAACTGCGGCGGGTCCAGCCGTGCGCCCGATCCGGTGGGGGTGCCGGTGACAATGATGTCGCCCGGCTCCAGCGTCATGAAGGTCGAGATATAGGCGATCTCGCGCCGGATCGGGTGCATCATGCGGGCCAGCACATCGTCCTGCCGGACCTCGCCGTTGACGCGGGTGATGATGCGCGCCTCGTCCAGTTGCGCGGCCCTCTCGAACGGCACCAGCCAGGGGCCGATGGCGCCCGAGCGGTCCCAGTTCTTGCCCTGGGTGACATTGAACTTGGCGTGACGCACCCAGTCACGGATCGTGCCCTCGTTGCAGATCGTCAGCGCGGCGATGTGATCATAGGCGTCGGCCTCGGCAATGCGCCGCCCGCCCTTGCCGATGACAATGGCCACCTCGCCTTCGTAATCAAGCTGCGGGCTTTCCGGCGGGCGGATCAGCGGGCGGTCATGACCGGTAAAGCCGCTGGCAAAACGGGGAAAGAGCGACATGTACTTCGGCTGTTCGCTGCCATCCTTGTACTCGGCATTGCGGTCGGGGAAGTTGACCCCGACACAGAGGATCCGGCGCGCATCGGGCAGGACCATCTCGTATTGCGCCTCGGCATGGGTCACCGCCCTGCCCTCGGCCGCCGCGCCCAGTTGCGCCAGACCATCGGCGCGCACCGCGTCGAACAATGTCGGCCATTGCGGGAAATCGGCGTCCAGCGCGATCATGCCGCCCTCGGCCACTGCGCCGTAATGCCGTTGGCCATCGGCGGTGTAAGTTGCGAATTTCATGACGGCGCCCCCCTTATGGTGCGATGATCGGGCTGGCGCCCAATCCGCTTTCGCGTGTCTCGACACCGACAAATTCCGTGCCATGCTTGAACCAGGACTCCGGCGCCGGCGCACCCCAGAGGGTCTGGCGCTGCGGGTCTTTCAGGTCCCATTTGATCGGCTCCAGGTCGGGGTCAACCGTCTGATAATCCGAGCAATAGATCTCGATCCGGTGGCCATCGGGGTCGAGGATGTACAGGAAGAAGGCGTTGGAAATCCCGTGCCGCCCCGGTCCGCGCTCGATGTTCGAGACATAGCCGCTGGTCGACATCAGGTCGAGCAGGTCGATGATGTTCAGCGGCGTCGGCACCCAAAAGGCGACGTGGTGCATCCGCGGGCCGGTGCCATTGGTAAAGGCCATGTCATGCACCCCGCCCTTGCGGTGCATCCATGCGGCCCAGAGCTTCTTGCTCTCTTCGTCCTCGGTGTATTCGGTCACCCGGAAGCCAAAGTCGGAATAGAAGGCGACCGAGGCATCAACATCATGGCTGAAACAGTTGAAATGGTCGATCCGCAGCGGCTTGACCCCGCGATAGAGCGCGTATTTCTGGTGGATCGGCTCCAACCGGTCCATCTTGTGATAGAATTCCAGCGGGATGCCCATGTTGTCCGAGGTCAGCAGCGTGCGGCCCTGGTAGGCGCGCTGAACCCATTGGGTGGGGCGGCCCTTGGACTGGAAGTAGGCCTCGGCCCGGTCCAGGTCGGCGTCATCGAAGGTCTTGAAGCCCATGACTTCGACGGTGCCGGGCTGGTCCGATTTTTGCAGGATCACGCAGTGATGGCCGCGTTCTTCCATCGCCCGGAGATAGACACAGGTGTCGTCCTCATCGGTGACCTGAAGACCGAGGATCTCGGTATAGAACTTTTTCGACGCGGCCAGGTCCGCGACATTCAGGCACGCGTGGCTGAGGCGGATGGTATTGAAGTCAGGATAGAGGTTCGGGGCAGGTACGGGCATTGCGGTCCCTTTGCGGTTGGGTTGCATCGCGCCCCGGGCTTGACCCGGGGCCTCATGGTCTGGCCTGTGTCACGAGGCGCCGAGTTTGGTGATCTTGTGTTGGCCGAGCGCAAAGCCGACGTGCTTCTGCTCCATGTAGAATTCGAACGACCAATCGCCGCCGTCGCGGCCGATGCCGCTGGCCTTGACCCCGCCGAATGGCGTGGGCAGGTGGCGGACATTTTCGGAATTCACCCAGATCATCCCCGCCTCCAGCCTGTCGGTGAACCGCAACGCGCGGGTCAGGTCGTTGGTCCAGACATAGCCGGCCAGCCCGTATTGCGTGTCATTGGCGATCTGCAGGGCCTCTTCTTCCGTTGCGAACGGGATCGAGGTCAGCACCGGGCCGAAGATTTCTTCCTGCGCGATGCGCATACCGTTGTGGGCACCGGTAAACAGCGTCGGACGCACGAAATAGCCTTCGTCGCCGACCGTCTCGCCGCCAGCCGCGATCGTGGCGCCGTCCTGTTTGGCGATGTCGAAGTAGCTGGTGACCTTGTTGAAATGCTCTTCCGTCACCAGCGGGCCGATTTCCGTGGCAGGGTCCAGCGGGTGGCCGACCTTGATGTTGTTCACCCGTTCAACCAGCTTCGCCTCGAAGTCTTCGCGGATCGTGTCCTGCACCAGCAGCCGCGAGGACGAGGTGCAGCGTTCGCCGTTGATCGAGTAGATCATGAAGATCACCGCATCCAGCGCACGCTCCAGGTCGGCATCGTCAAAGACGATGACCGGGTTCTTGCCGCCCAGCTCCAGGTGGTTGCGTTTCAGCGTATCGGCGCCCTGTTTGGTGATCAGGCTGCCGGTGCGGCTTTCGCCGACAAAGGCGATGGCCTTGATTTTGGGATGTTCGCACAGCGCCTTGCCCGCGCCTTCGCCAAAGCCGTTGACGGTGTTGAGCACCCCCGGCGGCAGCCCCGCCTCTTCCGCGATCTCGACCAGCAGCCGCGCGGTCAGCGGGCTGGCTTCGGCGGGTTTGTGGACCACGGTGCAACCTGCCGCCAGCGCCGGCGCGATCTTCCAGGTCGACAGCATGAAAGGCGTGTTCCAGGGCGTGATCACCCCGACCGGCCCGATCGGCACGCGTGTCGTGATGTTCATCAGCGTGGGGGATTTCAGGTGCTGGCCGTCGCGCGCCTGCACCACCTGGTCGGCGAAATAACGGAAGTTCTCGGCCCCGCGCAGCGCCGCCTTGGACATGAATTTATAGGCCTGGCCGGTGTCCCAGCATTCACAGAGCGCGATCTCCTCGGCCCGGGCCTCGATGCCTTCGGCGATGCGGATCAGGATGCTCTTGCGCTCCTGCGCCGGCATGTCGCGCCAGGCGGCAAAGGCATCATGCGCGGCCGTGGCGGCGGCGTCGATGTCGGCCTCGGCGCCGTGGGCCACATCACAGATGACGGATTTGTCCACCGGCGAGGTCGTCTGGAACACACCCTTGCTGCCCGCAACATCCTTGCCGGCGATGCGGTTCAGGATGCCACTGTCGCGGAACCGCGCGAGGTGGCCGTCAAGTTTCCCCAGGTTGTCGTCGAGTTTGGTCATGTCGGATCCTTGAGGTTAAGCCTTGCCCGACAGGCGGGCATGAATGGGGGTGTCTTTCCAGCTGAGATCAGGGTCGATCACCCGGATTTCCAGCGACAGGGCGAAATGCGGCGACGAGAGCGGGCCGCGCAACGCGGCCTGCGCCGCGGCAAAGAGCGCGCCGCCCGCCTCTTGCAATTGTGCCGTGCTGCGCCCGGCGCCAACGCTGAGCGTCATGGTCAGGAAATCGTTGTCGGGATGTCCGTCCGCCACGATGGCATGGTCTGCCCGGTGCGTGCGGATGCGGATACCCGCGGTCGGAAAATGGTCCGAAGCCAGAAGAACCGCGTGCAGGTCGCGGCAAAGAGCGCCAATGTCGGCCCGCGCTTCCAGCGTTGGTGAATATTCGATGGACAGATGTGGCATGATTCCCTCCCGGTAAATATAACATGTTAAACAAAACGCCTCTTGTCAATCCATAACACGTTAATCATTGTGAAAGCGTCAGGAGATGCCGATGACAGACCCAAGCCAGGAAGACGGATTCGTGTTGAGCGCCACGCGCCGGTCACTGCCGATTGCCCTGTTGCGGGCGCGGGAAAAGGTGATGGAACGCTTTCGGCCCCTGCTCACGAAACATGGCGTGACCGAACAGCAATGGCGCGTCATTCGCGCGCTGGATGAAGCACCGGGCATCGACATGGGCGCGCTGGCCGAAGCGGCGAACATCCTTCCGCCGTCACTGTCGCGCATGACCAAGGGGCTGGAGGAACGCGGGCTGATCGAGACGCGTCGCACCCCGGGCGATGGCCGCCGGGCCAGCCTGCGGCTGACAGACAAGGGCGCGGCGCTGATCCGCGACGTGGCCCCCGAAAGCGCGGCAATCCGCGCCGAGATCGAAGCGAAGCTTGGCGCCGCGCGGCTGACCGCATTGCTCGATCAGCTGGACGCGTTGCAGGCCGCGCTGGACGAGGATACCCCCGGCGGCGGGTGACACCGCCGCCGCGCGCATCAGGCCAGGTCAGGCGGCATCAGGCCGCGAGCATCTCCAGCGCCTTGGCATAGCTTTCGCCCGGGCGCGTGACGTCAAAGTGGACAAAGGGCATGCCGACCGCCTCCGCCCCTTTGAGGTTTTTCGCCTGGTCGTCCACGAAAACGCAATCCGCCGCCGCCATCTGCAACCCGTCGGTGACGAAGCCGAAGGCGCGGGTGTCGGGCTTCAGGATACCGGTATAGGTGGCGTCGACGATCAGGTCGAAATCCGCAAGGAAGGGCAGGCTTGCGCGGAAATCCTTGCCATAGAACAGGTCCAGCTCGTTCGACAGGATGGCCAGACGGCAGCCCATCGCCTTGGCCCGGGCGATGGCGTCCAGCGCCTCGGGGCGGATCACGGCGGCGGGGTCGGCGCCGCGCACCCGGGCAACGAAGTCGGGAAAGGCGGTCCAGGTCTCGCCCACAAGCGCGCCGGTCTCGGCCATGCGATGGGCCCAGTAATCGCGCTCGGTCATCTCGCCCGCCTGCATGGCGCGCCAGGGTGCATCGGTTTCCGGCGCGAAAGGCCCGCGCCAACCAAGGGTGCCGGGTGCCAGGCCCAGGGCCTGCTCCGAGAGGTCATGGGTCTCGAACATGGTTTTCGAGATCACGCCACCGAAATCAAGAACCAGCGCCCGGGTCATAGCTTGATCCACGCGGTCTTGAGGTCAAGGAACTTGTCGAAGGCATGCAGCGACTTGTCATGGCCGTTGCCGGATTGCTTGACCCCGCCCAGCGGCACCGTCACATCCGCGCCGCCATAGGTGTTGACATGGACCACACCCGCCCGGATCCGCCGCACCATGCGATGCGCCCGCGACAGATCGGCGGTCCAGACCGCGGCGGCCAGGCCGAACTCGGTGTCATTGGCGATGGCCAGGGCCTCTTCCTCGGTGTCGAAGGGAATGACGGCCAGCACCGGGCCAAAGACCTCGTCCCGGGCGATGGCATCGCCGGGCGCGACATCGGCCACGATGGTCGGCGGCATGTAATAGCCGCCGGTCTCTTCCAGGATGCGATGACCGCCGGTCACAATCCGCCGTCCCTCGGCACGGGCGGCATCGACAAAGGCGAGGTTCCGGGTCAGCTGCCCCTCGGAATTGATCGCGCCGGCGGCGGTCTCCGGGTCCAGCGGATCGCCGACCTGCATCGCCTCGGCATGCGCCTTCAGCTTTTCGACAAAGGCGTCATGGATGGAGCGCTGAACCAACAGGCGTGAACCCGCGATGCAGACCTGCCCCGAGTTGCGGAAAATCCCCTGGGCCGACACCTTGGCCGCTTCGTCCAGGTCGGGGGCATCGGCAAAGACGACGTTGGGCGACTTGCCCCCCAGCTCCAGGTAGACCCGCTTGAAATTCGACCGGGCCGAGGCCTCCAACAGGTGCCGCCCCGTGGCGCCAGAGCCGGTAAAGACCAGCACGTCGACATCCATGCTTTCGGCGATGGCGGCCCCGACGGTTGCGCCTTCGCCGGTGACAACGTTCAACACGCCCGGCGGCAGTCCCGCCTCATGCGCCAGTTCCGCCATCCGCAAAAGGCTGAGCGAGGCGGTCTCGGACGGTTTCAGCACCACGCTGCACCCGGCCGCCAGTGCCGGGGCCAGCTTCCATGCGCCGATCATCAACGGGAAGTTCCACGGCACGATGGCCCCGACAACCCCGACCGGCTCCTTGTGGACCAGCCCCAGCGTGCCGGGCGCGGTGGGCGCGATCTCGCCCGTGATCTTGTCGATGGCCTCGGCGAAATAGCGGATCGTACCCACGGCGGACAGCGGCTCGGCCTTGAACGCCATTGCGATCTCGGTGCCGTTGTCGCGCACGCCCAGCACGGCAAGTTCGGCGGCATGGGCCTCGACCAGATCGGCCCATTTCAGCAGAACCGCCTTGCGGGCGGCAGGCGCCAGCCCGGACCAGCGGCCATCGTCAAAGGCGCGCCGCGCCGCCATGACCGCCGCGGTGGCATCGTCGGTCGTGCCCCGGGCCAGCGTCGTCAGCACCTGGCCGTTCAAGGGTGAAATCACCTCCAGCCTGCCGCCATCCGACGCCGCCCGCGCCACGCCATCGATCAGGTGATCGGCCGGAGCAACAGGTTTCGCAGCCAGGGTTTCGAGGAGCGCCTTGTCTATCATCGGTTCATTATCCTCACCAGTGTTGTGTATATCGTGGCAACACCAGCGCGCCCTGTCAATCCGCAATTGCACGCACCGGGGCCGGCGGCACCTGATGCGCGCCCTGCCCCCGTGGAACCAGCAATGAAGAAAAGACCCCTTCGGGCGGTCAGTCGCGCCCCGTCAGGTGGCGATCCACCAGCTTGGCATACTCCCGGGGCCGCTGCCCGCCCAGCCCGGCGGTGATGGTTTCGGCGGCGCGCAGCACGGCGGCGATGCTCAGCTGCTTCTGCGCCTCGGTCATTCGATGCGACGGGGTCGAGACCGAGACCGCGCCACAGGCCTTGGCCGTCCGGTCAAAGACCGGCGCGGCCAATCCATGCACGTCTTCTTCGTTGGTCTGGTCGGATTCGCAGAACCCGTTCTGTCGCGCGGTGTCGACGCGCGTGCGGATCTCCTCTGCGTCGGTGGGCGTAAAGCAGGTGCGGGCTTCGCGCGGGGCGGCCAGGACGCGCTTGATCAGCTTGTCATCGGCAAAGGCCAGCGTCGCCAGCCCCGAAGCGGTGCTGTGATACGGCAGCACCTCGCCCGCGACCAGCGAGACCCGGTTGCCCTTGCGGCTTTCGCAGGTGGCGATATTGGCCAGCGCCCGCCCCGAGATCAGCGAGGCATGCGCGGTTTCGCCGGTCTCGACCGAGAGCGCGTCCAGCACCGGCTGAACGATGGAATTGATCGGAAAGGCGGTTTCGCGCACCCGCGCCAGTCGCAGCACCCCGGCCCCCAGCCGGTAGAGCCGCGAATCGGCCTGTTGCTCGACCAACCCGGATTCCGCCATCGCCCCCAGCATGCGATGCACCGCCGCCTTGTCGACGCCCGACCGGCGCGCCAGGTCCGACAATCCCAGCTCGGGCTCGTCCTCGGAAAAATGTTCGAGCAACATGAGGGCCTTTGTGACTGTCGACGACATGCTGTCTCCTTCGCCTGCGACCACCGCCCCCGCGCCACAGGAGCGTTGACAGGGCGATCATACTTCCATTAATATCACCAGCGTTGATAATATAACACCGACAGGAAGCCGTCAATGACCAATTGCAGGCCCGTTGCCCGCCGCGCGGCCAGATGATGGACGCCCGACCGACATTTGCGGCCAGTATGGAACGCATGGCCCGACGCTTCCACCCTTTCGCCCCTCCGACAGCCAAACACACGGAGTTCCCGCATGTCTGACCTCACGCAACGGCGCCGCGCCCTTTTGGGGCCCAACGTCTCGACCTTCTATGACGACCCGGTCCATATCCTGCGCGGCGAAGGCGTCTGGATGTGGGATGCCGCGGGCAACAAGTACCTCGACTGCTACAACAACGTGCCGCATGTCGGCCATTGCAACCCCCGCGTGGTCGAGGCGATCTGCAACCAGGCCCGCACCCTGAACGTCCACACCCGGTACCTGCACGAGGGTATCCTGGACTATGTCGAGCGGCTGACCGGCACCTTTGACGACGGCCTTGATACCGCGATCCTGACCTGCACCGGGTCCGAGGCCAACGACATCGCCCTGCGCATGGCCGAGGCGATGACCGGCAAGCGCGGCATCGTGGCCACCGATGCCACCTATCACGGCAACACGACGCTGGTGTCGCACCTGTCGAAGTCGAATGTGCCAGAGGTCGGCTTTGGCATGGGCCAGTACCTGCGCCATGTCGAGGCGCCCGACAGCTATCGCATCCATGACCCCGACGGCCAGCGCTTTGCCGCAAAGGTGCAAGAGGCGATCGACGACCTGGAAGCTTCGGGCACGGGCTTCGCCGCGCTGATCGTCTGCCCGCTGTTTCTGAACGAAGGCTTCCCGGAGCAGGCCGAAGGCTGGCTGAAACCCGCGGCCGAGGCGGCGCGGCGGGCCGGGGGGCTGCTGATCTGTGACGAGGTGCAATCGGGCTTTGGCCGCAGCGGCAGCCATTTCTGGGCGCACCAGAAACAGCAGGTGACGCCCGACATCGTCTGCCTGGGCAAGCCGATGGGCAATGGCCACCCGGTGGCGGGCCTTGTCACCACCCCGGAGATCATGGCGCGGTTTCGCACGGCGTTCCGCTATTTCAACACCTTCGGCGGCAACCCGGTCTCCTGCGCCGCGGCGATGGCGGTGCTGGACGAGCTGGAGGACCGCGACTTGCAGGCCAACGCGGCCCGGATCGGCAAGCTGGCCGCCGCGCGGCTGCGCGCGCTGGCCGAAAGGTACGAGGTGATCGGCGACGTGCGCCAGTCGGGCATGGTCTTTGGCGCCGAGTTCGTGCTGGACCGCGCCACCAAGGCCCCGGCCAGCGATTTCGCCAAGCGAGTGATCAACGCCATGCGCCATCGCGGGGTGATCCTGTCGACACTGGGCCGGCACAAGAACACGCTGAAGATCCGCCCGCCGATGCCCTTTGACGAAACCCACCTCGACCTGCTGATCGACACATTGGACAGCGTGCTGGCCGAGACCCCGGTGCAGGCATGAACGAGCTGGTCGAACAGGCATTGGCGCGTTGGGGCATGGCGCGGGCCACTGTCGCCTTTGTCGCCGGACGCGAGAACCAGGTCTACCGCGTCAGCGGGGACCGTGGCGATTTCGCCCTGCGGATCCGCCGCCCCGGATTGCGCGACCGGGCGGAACTGCTGTCAGAGCTGCACTGGCTGGAGGCGATGAAGGCCGCCGGCCTCTCGGTGCCGCGGCCCGAACCTTCGGCATCCGGCGCGCTGATCGAAACAATTGCCGGGCACCATGTCGACATGGTTGGCTGGCTGAGCGGGCAACCGATGGGCAAGAGCCGCGCGCCACTGGCGCTGGACGATCCTCGGGCCGTGTTTCGCAAGCTGGGCCAGGACATGGCGCGGCTGCATGACGCCAGCGATGCCTTCCCCCTGCCCCAGGGCTTCCGCCGCGTGTCCTGGGACGCGCCGGGGCTGCTGGGCGAAACCCCGGTCTGGGGCCGGTTCTGGGAGAACCCGGCGCTTGACCCCGAAACCCGGGACCTGCTGGACAGCTTTCGCGACCGCGCCCGGCAGGATTTGGACGCGCTGCAAGGCCGGCTCGATTTCGGACTGGTCCATGCCGACCTGGTGCGCGAGAATGTGCTGATCGACGGCGATGACCTGCGGCTGATCGACTTTGACGACGGCGGTTTCGGTTTTCGGCTGTTCGACATTGCCACCGCGCTGCTCAAGAACCGTGGCGAACCGGGCTATCCAGCGCTGAAATCCGCGCTGCTGGAGGGCTATCTTTCGGTCCGCGCGCTGGACATGGATCAATTGGGGCTGTTCATGGCCTTGCGCGCGGCGACCTACGTGGGTTGGATCGTTCCGCGCATGGGAGAAGACGGCGGAGCCATCCGCAACACCGGTTTCATCGAGGACGCCCGGCAGCTGTGCGGGACATACCTCGGGCGGCCCATTTGACCTGAAGGGGGGAACAGATGACCAAGACCATCCTCGTGATCGGCACATTCGACACCAAGGCGGATGAACTTGATTACCTGATCGGGCGCATCCGGGATCAGGGCGGCGCGGTACTGACGATGGATGTCAGCGTGCTGGGCGATCCGCAGCAGCCGGTCGATGTCAGCAAGCATGACGTGGCCGGCGCCGTGGATGAAACCATCGAAGGGCTGATCGCGCTGGGGGAGGAAGGCGAAGCCTTCGAGAAGATGAGCGCCGGTGCCGCCCTGCTGGCGCGCAGGCTGTTCGACGCGGGTCGATTTGACGGCATGATCGCGCTGGGTGGCACGATGGGCACCGATCTGGCGCTGGACTGCGCCCAGGCGCTGCCGATCGGCGTGCCGAAATACATCGTCTCGACCGTCGCCGGATCCTCGCTGATCGCGGCCGAGCGCATGGCGGCGGATGTGCAGTTCATCCTCTGGGCGGGGGGGCTTTACGGCCTGAACCCGCTGTGCAAATCCTCGCTCAGCCAGGCGGCGGGCGCGGTGCTGGGCGCGGCGCGTGCGGTCGAGCCACCGGCCTTTGACCGACCAGTGATCGGCATGACCTCGCTCGGCTCTTCCTGTCTGAAATACATGAAGCGCCTGCATCCGGAGCTGAGCGCGCGGGGCTATGACGTCGCGGTGTTCCACACCACCGGCATGGGCGGCATGGCCTTTGAACGGCTGGCGGCGCAGGGGTTTTTCGCCTGCGTGATGGACTTTTCACTGCAGGAACTGGTCAACATGCTGCATGGCTCGCTGGTCAGCGCCGGAACCGACCGGTTGACCGGCGCGGGGCGCAGCGGCACGCCGCAGATGGTGGCGCCGGGGGCGTCGGACATCCTTGATCTTGCCGGCTGGCAGGAGATTCCGGTGCATTTCCGGGATCGTGCCTGCCACCCGCACAACCGGCTGATCAAAAGCGTTGCCTTCAACGCCGAAGAACGCGCCGCCCTCGCCCGCGAAATCGTGGATCGGCTGGCCGGGGCCACCGGACCGACGCAGTATTTCCTGCCGCGCCAGGGGATCGAGGAATGGGACAAGCCGGGCGCACCCGCGCATGAGCCCGAGGGGCTGGCCGCCTTTGTCACCGCCAGCGAAGCCGCCGCCGAAGGGCGCGTGCCGCTGACCGCGCTAGACTGTCACATCAACGATGACGCCTTCTGCGCGGCGGTGCTGGCGCAGCTGGACACCTGGATCGCCGAGGGCGTGGTGCCACCGGGCAAGCCGGGCTGAGCCCGCCCGGCACCGGTGCAATCAATTCCGGGCGCGGTCAGGAAGCCGCGCCCGCGCGCAGCATGAACATCGGCCCGCCCCGCCAACGGGGGAAGCCGTAGGCGTTCACCATCACCACGTCGATGTCATCGGGTGATTGCGCGATGCCTTGGTCAAGGATGCGCTGCCCCTCGGCCTGCATCGCGCCAAGGATGCGGGCCATGATCCGGGCTCCATCCATCGGGCGGCGGGTGATCCCCTTGCGCGCGGATTCCGCCGTGATCAGTGCTTCGACCTCCGGGTCGGGCCTGCCCTGCCCCGCGTCGTCATAAAGGTAATAGCCGCGCCCGGTCTTGCGCCCGAACCGCCCCATCTCGCACAGCTTGTCACCGATATCGACGTAACGCTGCCCCGGGTCGCGCGTCGCGGCCTGGCGTTTGCGCATCGCCCAGGAAATATCCAGCCCGGCAAGGTCGCCCATCTGGAACACCCCCATCGGCAGGCCGAAATCGACCATCGCGGCGTCCACCTCCCACGGCAGGGCGCCATCCTCGATCATGTATTCCGCCTCGCGCCGGTAGGCCGACATGATGCGATTGGCGATGAAACCGTCGCAGACGCCCGCCAGCACGGGGATCTTGCGCAGGCCTTTGGCAAAGGTGACAGCGGTGGCAAGCGTGGTGTCGCTGGTGCTGACCGGCACGACGATTTCCAGGAGCTTCATGATATGCGCGGGCGAGAAGAAATGCAGCCCGATCACGCGGTCCGGATGGGCGGTGGCCTCGGCGATTTCGTTCACGTCGAGGTAGGAGGTATTCGTCGCCAGGATCGCATCGGGGGCGGCGACAGCGTCAAGCCGGGCAAAGACCTCTTTCTTGACGCCCATGTCCTCGAACACCGCCTCGATGATCAGATCGGCATCGGCAAGGGCGGCGTAATCCGTGCTGGCATCGAAGGCACCAAGGCACCGCGCGTGTTTGTCCGCCGTGATCAACCCGCGTTTCAGGCTGCCGTTCAACGTCTGCTCCACCCGTCCGCGCCCGGCGGTTGCCGCCTCTGCATCGCGTTCGATCATCTGCACCTTGTAGCCGGACAGAAGGCAGGCGGCGGCGATGCCCGCGCCCATCGTGCCGCCGCCGATGACGCCGACGCGGGCAACGTCGCGCGGGGCGATCCCCTTGATCCGGGGGATCCGGGTGGTGGCACGCTCGGCAAAGAAGATGTGGCGCAGGGCGGCGGATTGCGGATCATTGCGCAGGGTCAGAAAGGTCTCACGCTCGGCGGCCAGGGCGGCCTCGGCAGGCAGGTCATAGGCGTTGCGCAAGGCCTGGATGGCGGCTTTGGGGGCGTTCTGGCCGCGGGCTTTCGTCTCGATGCGCGCTGCGGCGGCGTCGAAACCGGCCCAACCCTCTGGCGCCCGGGCGGGCCTTTGCAACAGCGGCACCGGCGCAGGGGCCTTGCGCGCAAGCGCAACCGCATCGGCCAGCAAGTCGTCCCCGGACACCGCATCGACCAACCCGGCCGCAAGCGCCGCCGGGGCCGAGACCGGCTTGCCGGTGGCGATCATCTCCAGGGCGGTCTGGGCCGGGACAAGCCGGGGCAGGCGCACGGTGCCGCCCGCGCCGGGGATCACGCCCAGCGTGACCTCGGGCAGGCCAAGCCGCGCATCGGCCTGCGCCACGCGGTGGTGACAGGCCAGGGCGGTTTCCAGCCCGCCCCCCAGCGCCGTGCCGTGAATGGCCGCGACCCAGGGCTTCGTTGCGGCTTCGATCCGCGACAGCACGTCGGGCAGATGCGGTTCAACCGGCGGCTGGCCGAATTCGCGCACGTCGGCCCCGGCAACAAACGTCCGCCCGGCGCAGGCCAGCACCACGGCGCGGAGGCTGTCGTCCGCCTCGGTCTCCTCCAGCGCCTGCAACAGCCCCTGCCGCACGGCAAGGCCCAGCGCGTTCACCGGCGGGTTGTCGATGGTGACGATGGCGACGTCCTGATCCCTTGTCACGGTGACGACCATCTCAATCTCCTGCAAGACACTGGCAAAGCGGATGCGCCGGGTCTTTCAACCCGTCGATCACGTTGAAATGGTGCCTGCCCGGATCGGCGACAAGACGCGCGGCGCCCCCCGCCCTGCCCCAGACCTCGGACAGAAGCGCCGACTGGCGCAGGAACTCGGGCCGCTCAGCCGCGCCGACCCAGGCGGTGACATCGACGCCGTCGCGCGGTTGGCACAACACGGCGCTTTCGCGGGCCGCGCTGTCGGGCGTCAGGCCAAGCTTTGCATTCATGCTGTGCAGCAGAAGCGGCCGCAGATCGTGCAACCCGCTGATCGAAACCACCCGTTCCACGCGGGCTGCAACGCTCTCAGGCAGGGGCCCGGTGTCACAGATCATGCGGGTCACAAGATGCCCGCCCGCCGAATGCCCGGTCAGCCGGATGGGGCCGTCGACCATGCCCGCCGCCGTGGTGACCGCCCGCCCGATCTGGGCGGTGATCTCGGGCAGCGTCGCCTCGGGCGCAAGGGTGTAGCTTGGCATCGCCACCGCCCACCCCAGCGCCAGGGGCCCGGCGGCCAGGTCGGACCAGCTTGATTTGTCGAAGGCCAGCCAATAGCCGCCATGCACGATCACCACGAGGCCCCGGGGCGTCCCGCTGGGCAGGAACAGGTCGAACCGTTCGCGCGGATGTTCGCCATAGGCAATATCCCCCTGCCCCGCCTGCGCGTCGCGAAACGCCGCCGCGCGCCTGGCCCAGGCCTCGGGATAGGAGGCGGCATCGGCGATGTAGCCGCCGTTGACGAAAGCGTCTTCCCAATCGATGCCGGTGTGATCGCTCATTGGAACGCCTGCATGCCGGTGATGCCCCGCCCAAGGATCAGCGCATGCACATCATGGGTGCCCTCATAGGTGTTCACCGCTTCCAGGTTCATCACGTGCTGGATCACGCCGTATTCGTCCGACACACCGTTGCCGCCGTGCATGTCCCGCGCCTCGCGCGCGATGGCCAGCGCCTTGCCGCAGTTGTTGCGCTTGACCAGGCTGATCAGCTCGGCCGAGTTTTCATGCGCGTCCATCATCCGCCCCAACCGCAGCGAGGCCAGCAGGCCCAGAGAGATCTCGGTCTGCATGTCGGCCAGCTTCTTCTGGATCAGCTGGGTCGCGGCCAGCGGTTTGCCGAATTGCTTGCGCGCCATCGTGTAGTCGCGCGCCGCGTGCCAGCAGGCCTCGGCCGCGCCCATCGCGCCCCAGCTGATGCCGTACCGCGCGCGGTTGAGACAGCCGAACGGCCCGGCGAGACCTTCCGCATCGGGCAGCAGGTTGTCGTCGGGGACAAAGACTTCATCCATCTGGATCATGCCGGTGATCGAGGCGCGCAGGGAAAACTTGCCTTCGATCTTCGGCGCGTTCAGGCCTTTCATGCCTTTCTCAAGGATGAAGCCGCGGATCTTGCCGCCATGCGCGCCGGATTTGGCCCAGACGATGAAGACATCTGCGATGGGGCTGTTGGTGATCCAGTTCTTGGCACCGGTCAGGGTATAGCCGCCATCGACCTTCACCGCCCGGGTGATCATCGAGCCGGGGTCCGAGCCATGATCAGGCTCGGTCAACCCGAAACAACCGACCCATTCACCGCTGGCCAGTTTCGGCAGGTATCTCTGCCGCTGCGCCTCGGTGCCATAGGCAAAGATCGGATGCATCACCAGCGAGCTTTGCACCGACATGGCCGAGCGATAGCCGCTGTCGACCCGCTCCACCTCGCGCGCGACCAGCCCGTAAGAGACGTAATTCGCGCCGACGCAGCCATAGGCCTCGGGGATGGTGGCGCCCAGAAGCCCCAGTTCGCCCATCTCTTGCATGATCTCGCGGTCGAACACCTCGTGCCGGTTGGCGGCAATGGCGCGCGGCTTGAGCTTGTCCTGGCAATAGGCATGGGCGGTGTCGCGGATCATCCGCTCTTCCTCGGTCAGCATCTGATCCAGCAGGAAGGGATCGTCCCAGGCAAGCTTGGCCGGCTTGGCGCGTGCGGTTTCCGGGGTGGCCTGGGCCGGGTCCTGCGCTTGCGTGGGGGTCATTGTCGCTCTCCGAATCTGAGGTCCTGGACAAGCGTTAAACGTGAAGCTTAAATATTTCAAGCTTGAAGCAATAACGCGACTCACCTAAGCTTTGCGCCAGGCGCCGCATCGCGGTGGCCGCACAACACGAGGAGATCGCTCATGCGCATTGCCTGTCTCGGCGGCGGCCCATCGGGTCTGTATTTCGCGATTTCGATGAAGCTGCGCGACCCCGGGACAGAGGTCGTCGTGATCGAGCGAAACAGGTTCAACGACACGTTCGGCTGGGGCGTGGTGCTGTCGGACGAGACGTTGCAGAACCTCGCCGCCAACGATCCGAAAAGCGCCAAGGCGATCGGCGACAATTTTGCCTATTGGGACGACATTGCCCTGCATTACCGGGGCGAAACGCATGTGTCTTCGGGCCACGGCTTCTGCGGCATCGGGCGCAAGAAACTGCTGCTGCTGTTGCAGGACCGCGCGCGGGAGCTGGGTGTAGAATTGCGCTTCGAGACCGAGGTGCAAAGTGCCGAGGAATATCGCAAGGACTTCGACGTGGTGGTGGCCAGCGACGGGCTGAATTCGCGCACCCGCGCGCTTTATGCCGACAGCTTCAAACCCGAAATCGATGAACGCCTGTGCCAGTTCGTCTGGCTGGGCACGCATCAGAAGTTCTCGGACGCCTTCACCTTCATCTTTGAAGAAACCGAACACGGCTGGGTCTGGGTCCACGCCTACCAGTTCGACGATGACACCGCGACCTTCATCGTGGAATGCGCGCAGGACACCTTTGACAAGTTCGGCTTTGCCGAGATGACCCAGCAGGAAAGCATCGCGGTCTGCGAAGAGATCTTCCGCGATCACCTGGACGGTCATTCCCTGATGACCAATGCCAACCACATCCGCGGTTCGGCCTGGATCCGCTTTCCCCGCGTGCTCTGCGAAAAGTGGCACCATGAGAACGTGGTTCTGCTGGGCGATGCCTCGGCCACGGCGCATTTCTCGATCGGGTCCGGCACCAAGCTGGCGCTGGAAAGCGCGATTGCGCTGGCCGAGTTGATCCATACCGAGGATCGGCTGGAAGACGCCTTCACCCGCTACCAGCAGGAGCGGCGGCTGGAAGTGCTGCGCCTGCAATCGGCGGCGCGCAATTCGCTGGAATGGTTCGAACAGGTCGAGCGTTACCTGGGTCTCGACCCGGTGCAGTTGAATTACTCGATGCTGACGCGCTCGCAGCGGATCAGCCATGAAAACCTGCGGCTGCGCGATCCGAAGTGGCTGGAAAGCGCGGAACGCTGGTTCATGGATCAGGCGGGGATGGCCAAGGATGCGCCGGTGCGCACGCCGATGTTCGTGCCCTTCCGCCTGCGCGAGATGGCATTGAAGAACCGCATCGTCGTCTCGCCGATGGCGCAATACATGGCCAAGGACGGCTGCCCGAACGATTGGCACCTGGCGCACTACGGCGAGCGCGCCAAGGGCGGCGCCGGGCTGGTCTATACCGAGATGACCTGCGTCTCGCCCGAAGGCCGGATCACGCCGGGCTGTCCGGGGCTGTATGCGCCCGAGCATGAGGCGGCCTGGCGGCGGCTGACCGATTTCGTGCACGGGTTCACCGATGCCAAGGTCTGCTGCCAGATCGGGCATTCCGGGCGCAAGGGATCGACGAATGTTGGCTGGGAGGGCATGGACAGGCCGCTGGCGACGGGCAACTGGGAGATCGTCAGCGCCTCGGCCATCCCGTGGTCGGACGCCAACGCGACACCACGCGAAATCACGCGGGCCGAGATGGACCAGGTGCGTGATCAGTTCGTGGCGTCCGCGGAAATGGCCGCCCGCGCGGGGTTTGACATGATCGAATTGCACGCGGCGCACGGCTACCTGATTTCCTCGTTCATCTCGCCGGTGTCGAATGCGCGCAGCGACGCCTACGGCGGCAGCCTGGAAAACCGCATGCGCTATCCGCTGGAGGTCTTCCGCGCCATGCGCGCCGCCTGGCCCGGGGACAAGCCGATGTCGGTGCGCATCTCGGCCAACGACTGGGTGGGCGAGGCCGGTGTGACGCCGGAAGAGGCGGTGCAGATCGCGCGCATGTTCCGCGAGGCCGGGGCCGACCTGATCGACGTCTCCGCCGGGCAGACCACGCCCGAGGCGAAGCCCATCTATGGCCGCATGTTCCAGACCCCGTTCAGCGACCGCATTCGCAATGACGCCGGCATCCCGACGATGGCGGTGGGCAACATCTACGAAGCCGACCACGCCAATTCGATCCTCATGGCGGGCCGCGCCGACCTGGTGGCGGTGGGCCGCCCGCACCTGGCCGACCCCTACTGGACGCTGCACGAGGGCGCGAAGATCGGCGACCGGCAGGCCGCATGGCCCCTGCCCTACGAGGCCGGGCGCGATCAGACCTGGCGGCTGGCCGACCGCGACGCCGAGATGATCCGGGTATGAGCATCGCGGGCAGGCATATCGTCGTCACCGGCGGCGGCACCGGGGTCGGGGCCGAAACGGCCCAGGCGCTGGCGGCAGAGGGCGCCAATGTCACGATCATGGGCCGCAGCGCAGCGCCGTTGCAGGCACAGGGCCTGAACTATCAGCTTTGCGACGTGACCGATGTGGATGCCGTGGCGCGGGCCTTTGACGCCGCGCGCGATGACCACGGGCCGATCAGCGTCGTGGTGGCCAATGCCGGGGCCGCCGACAGCGTGCCTTTCGCCAAGATGACCGCAGATCAGTTGCAGGCGATGCTCTCGGTCAACCTGGTGGGCGTGGCAAACGTCTGGCAGGCGGCGCTGCCGGACATGAAAGCCGCGGGCTGGGGCCGGATGATCGCCATTGCCTCGACCGCCGGGCTCAAGGGCTACCCCTACGTCGCCGCCTATTGCGCGGCCAAGCACGGTGTCGTCGGCCTGACCCGCGCGCTGTCGCTGGAACTGGCCCGCACCGGCATCACCGTCAACGCGATCTGCCCCGGTTTCATCGAAACCCCGATGCTGCAGCGTTCCGTCGCCAACATCATCGAAAAGACCGGCAAGAGCGATGGCGAAGCCCGCGCCGCGCTCTATGCCAACAATCCGCAGAAGCGCTTCATCCAGCCGGACGAGGTCGCGGGCGCCGCGCTTTGGCTGTGTTCCGAGGCCGCCCGGTCGGTCAACGGCCACGCGCTGAGCCTCTCGGGGGGCGAGACATGAGCCCAACCGCGCCCTCGCTGTCGAAGGAACGGCTGCGGCTCTGGCTGAAGCTGTTGAAGGCCTCCAGCCTGATCGAGGAAGAGGTGCGCCGCCGCCTGCGGGCCGAGCATGACTGGACCCTGCCCCGCTTCGACGTGATGTCGGCCCTGTCACGCGCGCCCGAGGGGCTGAAGATGTCCGAGATCTCGCGGATGCTGCGGGTGTCGAACGGCAATATCACCGGCATTGTCGACAAGCTGACCGACGAGGGGCTGGCCCAGCGGGTGGCCGTGCCCGGCGATCGGCGCGCGCAGCTGGTGCGATTGACCGACAAGGGCCGCGCGGTGTTTGACCACCATGCAACGGATCACGAGACCTGGATCGATGAGCTTCTGTCGGGGCTCGATGCCGATGACGTGACGGGCATGATCCTGCGGCTTGACCACCTGACCGGGAAACTTGAGGGAGAGGGCTGACATGCGCAGCGACGTGAAGCATTTCAACTGCGAGATCGCGGCGGGCATCGCCACCGTCTCGCTCAACCGGCCCGAGCGCAAGAACCCGCTGACCTTCGACAGCTATGCCGAGTTGCGCGACTGGTTCCGCGACCTGCATTACGACGATGCGGTCAAGGCGGTGGTCTTTGCCCCCAATGGCGGGAATTTCTCGTCCGGCGGGGATGTGCATGACATCATCGGACCGCTGACCAAGATGAACATGAAGGAACTGCTGGCCTTCACCCGGATGACCGGCGATCTGGTCAAGGCGATGGTGAATTGCGGCAAGCCGATCATCGCGGCGGTGGACGGGGTCTGTGCCGGGGCCGGCGCGATCATCTCGATGGCCTCGGACCTGCGCATTGCCACGCCCGCGGCCAAGACCGCCTTCCTGTTCAACCGCGTGGGGCTTGCCGGATGCGACATGGGCGCCTGCGCCATCCTGCCCCGGATCATCGGCCAGGGCCGCGCGGCGGAGCTGCTTTACCTCGGCCGGTCGATGAGCGCCGAGGAAGGCGCGGCCTGGGGCTATTTCAACAAGGTGGTGCCGGAGAGCGATCTTATGGAGACCGCGCAGGGCCTGGCCCGGCGCATCGCGGACGGGCCGGGGTTTGCCAACATGATGACCAAGACGATGCTGGCGCAGGAATGGGCGATGTCGATCGAACAGGCGATCGAGGCCGAGGCTCAGGCCCAGGCGATCTGCATGCAGGGCCAGGATTTCCACCGCGCCTACCATGCCTTTGTCGCGAAGGAAAAACCGGTGTTCGAGGGCGATTGATGAGAGGTTTGCACATCGCGCCCCGGCCCCCGCGCCGGGGCCTCATGACCCGCGCATCGCAGAGGTCCCGGGGCAAGCCCGGGACGGGAGAGGCATGATGGCAGACACAAGTTTCCTGTCCTGGCCGTTTTTCGACGACCATCACCGCAGGCTCGCGACCGAGTTGGACGCATGGGCCGCCACGCACCTGGGCGCGGTCGATCACGCCGACACCGATGCCGCCTGCCGCCAGCTTGTGACCCTGCTGGGCGAGGCCGGCTTCGCGGCGCATTCCGGGGCCGAGGATGGCCGGCTGGATGTCCGCACGCTCTGCCTGATCCGCGAAACGCTGGCGCGTCATGACGGGCTGGCCGATTTCGCCTTTGCCATGCAGGGGCTGGGGACCGGGGCGATCTCGCTTTTCGGGACCGAGGCGCAAAAGGCCGAATGGCTGCCGCTGACCCGCGCGGGCAAGGCGATCTCGGGGTTTGCCCTGACCGAACCCGGCTCTGGCTCGGACGTGGCGGCCAACACGATGAGCGCGACGCGCGACGGCAAGGACTACGTCTTGCACGGCCAGAAGACCTGGATTTCCAACGGCGGCATTGCGGATGTCTACACCGTCTTTGCCCGCACCGGCGAAGCGCCGGGGGCAAAGGGCATGTCGGCCTTCGTGGTGCCCGCCAATACCCCCGGCCTGACCATCGCGGAACGGCTGGAAACCATCGCGCCGCACCCGCTGGCCACGCTCGATTTCAACGAGGTGCGCGTGCCGGAAAGCGCCATGATCGGCGCGCCGGGCCAGGGCTTCAAGATCGCCATGTCGGTGCTGGATGTCTTCCGCTCGACCGTGGCGGCGGCGGCGCTGGGCTTTGCCCGCCGCGCGCTGGACGAGGCATTGACGCGTGTCGCAAGCCGCGAAGTGCAGGGCGCGCCGCTTTTCGATCTGCAAATGGTGCAGGGGCATATCGCCGACATGGCGCTTGACGTGGATGCCGCGGCGCTGCTGGTCTACCGCGCCGCCTGGACCAAGGACGCGGGCGCGCCACGGGTGACACGCGAGGCGGCGATGGCCAAGCTTTTCGCCACCGACCGGGCGCAACAGGTGATCGACAAGGCTGTGCAACTGCACGGCGGCGACGGGGTGAAATCCGGCGAGACGGTCGAAAAGCTATACCGCGAAATCCGCGCATTACGCATCTACGAGGGCGCGTCAGACGTCCAGCGCGTGGTGATCGCACGGCAAACGATGGCCAACCAATAGGGGTGACGACATGCTGAAACCTTCCGCCCATAGCGATACATTCGCGCGCGACAACCTGCCCCCCGAAGACCAATGGCCCGATCTCAACTTCGACCAGTTCGGCTATCCCGACCGGCTGAACGCGGGTTATGAGCTGACCGATGCGATGGTCGCCAAGGGCTTTGGCGATCACACCGCGCTGATCGGCAACGGGCGGCGGCGCACCTACAAGGAGCTTTCCGACTGGACCAACCGGCTGGCGCATGTGCTGGTCGAGGACCTGAAGCTGAAGCCCGGCAACCGGGTGCTGATCCGCTCGGCCAACAACCCGGCGATGGTGGCCTGCTGGCTGGCAGCGACCAAGGCGGGCGCGGTGGTGGTGAACTCCATGCCGATGCTGCGGGCGGCGGAACTGGCAAAATATGTCGAGAAGGCCGAGATCACCCACGCGCTCTGCGACACCCGGCTGATGGACGAGATGACCGCCTGCGCCAAGCGCGGCACGACATTGACCACCGTGGTGGGCTTTGACGGCACCGCCAACCACGATGCCGAGCTTGACCGGCTGGCGCTGGAGAAACCCGTCACCTTCGACGCCGTACCGACAAGCCAGGATGACGTGGCGCTGATCGGCTTCACCAGCGGATCGACCGGCGAACCGAAAGGCACCATGCACTTCCACCGCGACCTGCTGATCATCGCCGACGGCTACGCGCGCGAGGTGCTGGACGTGCAGCCCGAGGATGTCTTTGTCGGCTCGCCGCCGCTGGCCTTTACCTTCGGGCTGGGCGGGCTGGCGATCTTTCCCCTGCGTTTCGGCGCGGCGGCCACGCTGTTGGAAAACGCCACGCCGCCGAACATGATCGAGATCATCGAGAAGTACAAAGCCACGGTCTGCTTCACCGCCCCCACCGCCTATCGCGCGATGATGCGGGCGATGGACGAAGGCGCGGACCTGTCCAGCCTGCGCGCCGCAGTGTCGGCGGGCGAAACCCTGCCCGGCCCGGTCTATGACGAATGGATGGCCAAGACCGGCAAGCCGATGCTTGACGGGATCGGCGCCACCGAGATGCTGCACATCTTCATCACCAACCGGTTCGAGGATCACCGCCCCGCCTGCACCGGCAAGCCGGTGACGGGGTACGAGGCCAAGGTGATCACCGAGACCGGCGCAGAGGCCGCCCCGGGCGAGGTTGGCCGGCTGGCGGTGCGCGGGCCGACCGGGTGCCGGTATCTGCGCGGCGAACGGCAGGCGGAATATGTGCAGGACGGCTGGAACATCTCGGGCGATGCCTTCATGCGCGACGCGGACGGCTATTTCCACTTTGCCGCGCGCAACGACGACATGATCGTCAGCTCCGGCTACAACATCGCAGGCCCCGAGGTGGAAGCGGCGCTGCTGTCGCATGAGGCGGTGGCCGAATGCGCGGTGATCGGCGTGCCCGATGACGACCGCGGCGAGATTGTCGAGGCGCATGTGGTGCTGGGCGCGGGGGAAAGCCCCTCGGACGCGATGGCCAAGCTCTTGCAGGCGCATGTCAAAGCCACCATCGCACCTTACAAGTACCCGCGCAGCGTGGTTTTCACCAAGGCGCTGCCCAAGACCGAAAGCGGCAAGATCCAGCGTTTCAGACTGAGGGATGCAACATGAGTTCCCCCCCCTACAACCCCGAGACCGAAGGGGCCAAAATGGGCTTCAAGGACGCGATGTCCTATGGTGACTACCTGCACCTGGACCAGATCCTTAGCCACCAGGCCCCGCTGTCGGAGGCACATGACGAGCTGTTGTTCATCATCCAGCACCACACCAGCGAGCTGTGGATGAAGCTGATCCTGCATGAGCTGGGCGCCGCGCGTGAGGCGTTGATCCGGGGGGACATGCCGCCGATGTTCAAGATGCTGGCCCGCGTCAGCCGCATCTTCGAGCAGTTGAACAACCAGTGGGACGTGCTGCGCACCATGACCCCCGCCGATTACACCACCTTCCGCGAGGCGCTTGGCCCCTCGTCGGGGTTTCAGTCCTGGCAGTACCGGATGATCGAATACGTGCTGGGCAACCGCAATCCCAACATGCTGCGCCCGCATGAACACGTGCCTGCGGTGCATGAGGCGCTGAAGGCTGAACTGGCGCGGCCCAGCTTCTATCATGAGGTGGTGCGCACGCTCTATCGCACGCTGGACGGGCATGAGGACAACGTGCCAGCGCCGGTGCTGGACGCGCCGACACCCGCCAGCCCCGAGATCCAGGCGCGCTGGAAAACCGTGTACGAGAACATCGACGACCATTGGACGCTGTATGAGTTGGCTGAAAAGCTTGTCGATCTGGAAGATTATTTCCGCCGCTGGCGCTTCAACCATGTCACCACGGTGGAACGCGTGATCGGTTTCAAGCGCGGCACCGGCGGCACCGCGGGCGTGCAATACCTGCGCCGCATGCTCGACGTGGAACTGTTTCCTGACCTTTGGCACCTGAGAGGCGAGTTGTGATGCTGCCCCGCAAAGACATGTTCGATATCCCCGAGGGGGTGATCTATCTCGATGGCAACTCGTTGGGCGTGTTGCCCCGGGGCGCGGCTGCCCGCGCGCAGCAGGTGATTGCGCAGGAATGGGGGCAGGAGCTGATCCGCGCCTGGAACACCGCCGACTGGATGGCACTGCCGCAGAAGGTCGGCGACCGGATCGCCGGTCTGATCGGCGCGCCCGAAGGCTCTGTCGCCACCGGTGACACGCTGTCGATCAAGGTCTACCAGGCGCTGGCCGCCGCGCTGAAGATGCGCCCCGACCGCCGGGTGATCCTGAGTGACAGCGGCAACTTCCCCACCGATCTTTACATGGCGCAGGGGCTGATCGGCACGATCGACAAGGGCTATCGCCTGGACACCCCCGCGCCCGAAGATGTCATGGCGGCAATCACCGAGGATGTCGCCGTCGTCATGCTGACCCAGGTGGATTACCGCTCGGGCCGGATGCACGACATGAAAGCCATCACCGAAAAGGCGCATCAGATGGGCGCGGTGATGATCTGGGACCTGGCGCATTCGGCGGGGGCGGTGCCGGTGGACATGGCGGCCTCCAACGCCGAGTTCGCGGTGGGCTGTACCTACAAATACCTCAACGGCGGCCCCGGCGCGCCGGCCTTCATCCATGTCCGCCCCGACATCGTGGAGCAGGTTCAGCCGGCGCTGGCGGGATGGATGGGCCATGACGCGCCCTTTGCGATGGAACCGGGCTACCGCCCCGCGATGTCGACGGAACGGCTGCGCGTGGGCACGCCGCCCATCGTGCAATTGTCGATCCTCGATGCCGCGCTGGATGCCTGGGACGGGGTCGACATGGCAGAGCTGCGCGCCGCCTCCATCGCGCTGTCGGAATGCTTCATCGCCGAGGTCGAGGCGCGCTGCCCGCAACTGACACTCGCCTCGCCCCGCGATCCGCAAGAGCGCGGCAGCCAGGTGTCCTTTGCCTTCGACCAGGGCTATGCCGCGATGCAGGCGCTGATCGACCGGGGGGTGATTGGCGATTTCCGCGCGCCCGACATCATGCGCTTTGGCTTTACGCCGCTTTACCTCGATGAGGGCGATATCCGCGCCGCCGCCGAAATCATCGAGGCGGTGATGAAGGGCGAGCTGTGGCGCGATCCGAAATACCAGACGAAATCTCGGGTGACCTGATGCATTTCTCCTATCCGCAAAAGGTCCTGTTCCGGCATTGCGACCCGGCCGGGATCGTGTTTTTCCCGCGGTACGCCGAGATGGTGAACGACACGGTCGAGGCGCTGTTTGCCGAACGCTTCGACTGGCCCTTTGAGCGCATTCACCGCGACGGCGCCGTGCCCACCGCCCAGATCAACCTGGGCTTCACCGCGCCCAGCCGGCATGGCGACCACCTTGACCTTGGCGTCACGGTCGACCGTATCGGCGGCGCGAGCCTGGCGCTGACCACCCGCGCGACCTGTGACGGGCAAACCCGCTTTGTCGCCGAGCAGGTGCTTGTGTATGTCGATGCGCAGGGCATCCCCCAGGGTTGGCCCGACACGTTTCGCCGCAAGGTCGCTGAATTGATGGAGACCCCGACATGACCCCCAAGACCATCCACCCCGAAGGCTGGGCCCCCGCGCTTGGCTATGCCAATGGCATGTTGATGGCCGATGGCACGTTGCACATCGGCGGCCAGATCGGCTGGGACAAGGACAAGGTCTTTGCCCCCGGCGGTTTCATCCCCCAGATGGAGCAGGCGCTGCGCAATATCGCCGAGATCGTGCGCGCCGCGGGCGGCGAGGTGACCGACATCGGGCGGCTGACATGGTACGTCAAGGACAAGGCCGAATACCTGGCCCATCAACGCGAGGTGGGCAAAGCCTATCAACGGGTTTTGGGCAAGCATTTCCCGGCGATGTCGATGCTGATCATCAAAGACCTTGTGGAAGACGAGGCGCTGATCGAGATCGAGGCCACCGCCTATATTGCGCCGACAGCGTGACCAAAGCGCGGGCGCGACCTGAACCGAATTGCACATGGCGCAAACTTTGCCAATGATGTCCGAACCAAAGCAGCGGAACCATCCCGGAAAGGAACCACGACAAGAGCGGCCCCTTCGCACCATCCGCTCGACCCCCGCGCGTTGCCGATGAAAGCCACCATCGACGACGGCACCCCCAGAACAGGCCCGGAAGCGAAGGGATCGGGCACCCACAACAAGCGCCACATCGCAAGGCGCAGCACATACTCTCTCAACAGGAGGTTGAAATGACATTCAAACATCTGGCACTCGCGGCCTGTACCGCCCTTGCGGCGGCGGGCGCCCATGCGGACGGCGTCAAGGTCGGCATGATCACCACGCTGTCGGGCGGCGGCGCGAGCCTTGGCATCGACGTGCGCGACGGCTTCATGCTGGCGATCGAACAATCCGGGCGCGATGACATCGAGGTCGTGATCGAGGACGACCAGCGCAAGCCCGACGTGGCGGTGCAACTCTCCGACAAGATGATCCAGTCGGAAAAGGTCGACGTGATGACCGGCATCATCTGGTCGAACCTCGCCATGGCGGTGATCCCCGGCGCGCTGGCGCAGGGCAAGCTCTACCTCTCGCCCAACGCCGGGCCTTCGGCGCTGGCGGGCAAGGGCTGCCATCCGAACTATTTCAACGTCGCCTGGCAGAACGACAACCTGCACGAAGCGGCGGGCGCCTATGCCAACAAGGCGGGTTACGGCAAGTCCTTCATCCTCGCGCCGAACTACCCGGCGGGGCAGGACGCGCTGACCGGCTACAAGCGCTTCTACGAAGGCGAGTTGGCGGGCGAGATCTATACCAAGCTTGGCCAGACCGATTACGCCGCGGAAATCGCGCAGATCCGGGCCTCGGGCGCGGACAGCGTCTTCTTCTTCCTGCCCGGCGGCATGGGGATTTCCTTCCTCAAGCAATATGCCGACAGCGGTGTCGACCTGCCGGTCGTCGGCCCGGCCTTCAGCTTTGATCAGGGCATCCTGCAAGCGGTGGGCGATGCGGCGCTTGGCGTGGTCAACACCAGCCAGTGGAGCAAGGACATCGACAATGCCGCCAACGCCGCCTTTGTCGAAAGCTTCCAGGCCAAGTATGACCGCCTGCCCTCGCTCTATGCCAGCCAGGGGTTCGATACCGGGCTGCTGCTGGTGTCCGCGATGGAAAAGGCCGATGTCACGGATCAGGAGGCCTTCCGCGCCGCGCTCAAGGCGGCTGACTTTGCCTCGACCCGTGGCGATTTCGCCTTCGGGTCGAACAATCACCCGATCCAGGACATCTATGTCCGCGAGGTGATCAAGGAAGGTGACGTCTACACCAACAAGATCATCGGTGTCGGTCTCGAAGACCATGCCGATGCCTATGCCGCCGAGTGCAGCATGTAACCGGCCCCTGCCCTGCCCGTTTCGGGTGGGGCAGACCGCAACCCATGATGGTTTGACATGTCCTGGATCCTTTTGGTCGAACAGACCCTGAACGGTCTGCAATTCGGTGTGATGCTGTTTCTGATGGCCGCCGGGCTGACCCTGATTTTCGGCGTCATGGGCCTGATCAACCTGGCGCATGGCTCGCTCTACATGATCGGCGCCTTTGCCGCGGCGGCGGTGGCGGCGGCCACGGGGTCGTTCCTGATGGCGCTGGTGGCGAGCCTTGCGGCGTCGGCAGTGGCCGGGGTGCTGATCGAGGCGACGGTGATCCGCAGGCTTTACGACCGCGACCACCTGGACCAGGTGTTGGCGACCTTCGCGCTGATCCTGATCTTCTCGGAAGGCACGCGCTGGGCCTTTGGCTCCTTCCCGCTGTTCCTGGACAAGCCCGAGTGGCTGTCGGGCACGGTGATGCTGCCCTTCGGCATCGAATATTCGCTGTATCGGCTGGTGTTGATCGTCGTGGGCCTTCTGGTGGCGGCGGGGTTGTTCTGGATGATCGCCAAGACGCGCATCGGCATCCGCATCCGCGCGGGCGAAAACGACCGCGAGATGATCGGCGCGCTCGGCGTCGATATCTCGCTGCTCTACACGCTGGTCTTCGCTTTGGGCGCAGGGCTGGCGGGGCTGGCGGGCGCGTTGATCGGCGCGATCCAGTCGGTGCAGGTCGGCATGGGCGAGCCGGTCTTGATCCTGGCCTTCGTGGTGATCGTGATCGGCGGCATCGGCTCGATCAAGGGCGCGCTGATCGGCGCGATCCTGGTGGGGCTGACCGATACGCTGGGCGGCGTCCTGCTGCCCCGGCTCTTTGCGCTGTTCCTTGAGCCATCCCAGGCCACCTCGGCGGGGTCTTCGCTGGCCTCGATGTCGATCTATATCCTGATGGCCGGCGTCTTGCTGTTCCGGCCCAAGGGCCTGTTCGGGAGCGCATGACATGAAACGGGAATCCCTGCTGAACGCCGCCCTGATGGCCGTGCTTCTGGCGGTGCCGCTGGTGGCCTGGGTCTCGGACGAGCCCTTCCTCATCACGCTCGCCACCCGCGCGGTGATCTTTGCCATCGCCGGGGTCGGGTTGAATTTCGCCCTCGGCTTTGGCGGCATGGTCAGCCTGGGTCACGCGGTGTTCTTTGGCCTTGGCGGCTATGCCATGGGCATCCTCGCCTATCACGCCCAGACCTATACCACGTTGATGGACTGGCCCTTCGCGCTGGACGGCACCAAGATGATGCCGATCATCTGGCTGGTGGCCATCGCGGTCAGCAGCCTCGCGGCGCTGGCCATCGGCGCGCTGTCGCTGCGCACCACGGGGGTCTATTTCATCATGATCACCCTCGCCTTCGGGCAGATGTTCTATTACTTCGCGATCTCCTGGCCCGCCTATGGCGGCGAGGATGGGTTGTCGATCTATGTCCGCAACGAATTTCCCGGCCTGAACACGATGGACCCGATCCAGTATTTCATGGTCTGCTATGTGCTGTTGTCGCTGGTGCTTTTCGGCGTGTACCGCGCCGCGCATTCCTCGTTCGGGCTGGTGCTGCGCGCCGCGCGGCAGAACGAAGACCGGGTGCAGGCCGTGGGCCAGGCGCCCTATCGGCTCTACCTCACCGCCTTTGCCATTTCCGGGGCGATCACCGGGCTGGCGGGCGCGCTCTTTGCCGATCTGAACCGCTTTGTCAGCCCGACGATGCTCAGCTGGCAGACCTCGGGCGAGATCATGATCTTCGTGATCCTCGGCGGTGTCGGTCGCGTCTTTGGCCCTGTGGCCGGGGCGGCGCTGTTCATCCTGCTGGAACACACCCTCGGCGGGTTGAGCGAGTTCTGGCACATCTACCTGGGCGCGATCCTGCTGGGCGTGGTGCTCTTTGCGCGCGGCGGTCTGTATGGCCTGCTCGCCGGGCGGGAGGTGGCGCATGACTGATCCTGTCCTTGATGTCCGGGGGTTGTGCAAGAGCTTCGGCGGGCTGGTCGCCAGCAAGAACATCGACCTCGACCTGCGCCCCGGGGAAATCCATGCGCTGATCGGGCCGAACGGCGCCGGCAAGTCGACGCTGATCAAACAGATCACCGGCGGGCTGCGCCCCGACAGCGGCCGCGTGTATTTCAACGGCGAAGACGTCAGCGCCCTGAGCACGGCGGCACGGGCGCGGCGCGGCATGGGGCGGACGTTCCAGATTTCCTCGCTGGCAATGGAATACTCGGTGTTGCAGAACGCGGTGCTGGGCGCGCTGGGCCATCGCGGCGACGTCTTCCGCTTTTTCAACCGCGTCATGAAGGACGCCGAGCTGGTCGCCGCCGCAGAACACGCGCTGGAACAGGTCGGGCTGGCGGAGTTTCGAGGCTTGCGCACCTCGGACCTGTCGCATGGCCAACGGCGGCAGCTGGAGGTCGCGGTGGCGCTGACGCTCGATCCGCGCGCCTTCCTGATGGATGAACCGATGGCCGGGCTTGGCGCCGAGGGCTCTCACCGGCTTGTCGGCTTTCTGGACGGGCTGCGCCAGCAGGCGCCGATCCTGCTGATCGAACACGACATGGACGCGGTCTTTGCCCTGGCCGACCGGATCAGCGTTCTGGTCTATGGCGAAATCGTCGCCACCGGCACGGTCGAGGATATCCGGTCAAACCCGGTCGTACGCAGCGCCTACCTGGGCGAGGAGGACGTGGCATGAGCCTTCTGACACTGTCGCATGTCTCGGCCTTTTACGGCCAGTCCCAGGCGCTGTTCGATGTGCATCTGGACATTGAAGAAGGCGAAGTCCTGGCCCTGATGGGTCGCAATGGCATGGGCAAATCCTCGACCATCAAGGTGATCTGCCGCCTGCTGAAGAACCGGGGCGGCAACGTGGTGTTCGACGGCCAGGACATTGCCCGCCTGCCCGCCCACAGGGTTGCGCGCATGGGCGTCGGGCTGGTGCCCGAGGGGCGGCGTTGTTTCACCGACCTGACGGTCTTTGAGAACCTGATCGCCGCCGCGCGTCGGGGGCCCTGGGATTTCGACGCTGTCGTCAAGCTCTTCCCCCGCCTCGCGGAGCGTCGCGACCAGGCGGCGGGCACCCTGTCGGGCGGTGAACAGCAGATGCTGGCCATTGGGCGGGCCCTGATGATCAACCCCCGCCTGCTGGTGCTGGACGAGGCGACCGAGGGGCTGGCGCCGGTGGTACGCCAAGAGATATGGGCTGCCATTTCCAGGTTGAAGGCGGAAACCGGCATGACGATCATCGTGGTCGACAAGTCGTTGAAGGAGCTGGGCACCGTTGCGGACAAGGCGGTGATCCTGGAAAAAGGCACATCGGTCTGGGTGGGCGGGTTCGCCAGCCTCACGCCCGAGATCACCGACAGGTACCTGGGCGTCTAGACCTTCCGGGTACCGGTTCAAGCGCCCAGCATTCGCATCTTTCATCATGATTGCGCAGGCGTTATTCTCGATAACGCGCTGATGGCATCCCCCTGCCCTGCCCGTTCAGCGCCAACAGCAACAGGAAATTGTCCGCGGACAATTGACCGGTTTTCAGGCCCACGCATGGCGCTGTGTCCGGCGCAGCTTCGCCAAACCGAAACATCCGATTGGCGATCAAGCGCCGCATGAAGGCGTTGCGGAAAGCCATCTGCCATCGATTGTCCGCGGACAATTCCCTGCATTCAGACCCCCGCTGCCCCGTGACGGGCAAGCCGACGGACAAAGGCGTCCGGGTCGAAATCGGCATGCCTTGCGCCGGTGGTAATGGCGCGAAAGTACGCGCCCATGTTTTGAATCTTGTCGTGAACCTGCATCAGAGCCCAGACCGTGGCAGCCGTCCTGAACCCTCCCAGCCGGTCTTGAGCCTGTTGGTAGGCATGCGCGTTGATCCCGATCATCGGCGCCAACATGCGACCGTGGGCAATGGCGTCTGATATGGTCTCGATCTTTCTCAGTGAAAATTCGACCGCTTCGGGACAGGCCGTCAATAGTTCTGACAGGGACAGGGGCGGAGCAAGAGGCGGCGTGGGCTTTGTCAGGTTGTTGACGCGCGACCATACCTATGGGTGACTTCCTGTAATCA
>ERZ1699650.100-NODE-100-length-44243-cov-9.965783_pt1 | contig 44243 bp, 40 predicted proteins | sample MGYA00581512_ERZ1699650 | MGnify/ENA primary metagenome ERZ1699650 (study PRJEB42348, sample SAMEA6618698) | metagenome | isolation source: Polyester-degrading enrichment culture growing on monomer terephthalic acid, Te | collected 2019-05-17 ... | reverse complement strand
CCTCGCTCTGGTCCATTTGCAGCAGCTCCTGCGGCAGCATGAGGGAGCGTTTCTGTTCGCTGTGGTTGACGGTCGTGCCCTTGCGGTTGGCAAGGTATTTGGACTTGGACTCGCTGCGGGCCTCCACGCCATGCGTACCGAGCCGTTCCGACAGGTTGCGCGCCTCTTTCACGCCCTTTGGGGTGAAGACGATGCTGACGCCAGAGTTGTCCATATAGGCATCGGCGCCGTCCTGGCCGTAGATGTCGGCCAGTTGTGCCGGGGTCTGGATGATGGTCAGCACCTTCATCCCGTAGCCCGCGAAATAGCCGATGCCGCGCTTGAAGGCCGGAAGCTCCCCCACCGAGGCGAACTCGTCCATGCAGAGCAGGATCTTGTGTTTCAGCGCCGGATTGTGCTCGGGAAGCTCCTGCATGTTCGCGTCGACGCAGGACTGGAAGAAGAGGTTCATCAGCGGTCCGAGGCGACCGAGGTTGTTGGGCGTGATGCCGACATAGATCGTCATCCGCTTGCGGCGCAGATCGGCGAAGGCGAAATCCGACGCGGCGGTCGCGCGGTCGAGCATCGGGTTGGCAAAGAGGCCGAGGTTGGCGGTGATCGTGGATTTCACGCTCTCGAAGGTGTTTTCGCTCTTCGAGAGGAAGTCGTTGAGGGTCGAGACGGTTTGGAGCGAAAGCGGACGCCCGGTGGCCTTCCTGTCTTCGATCCGCTTCTGGAAGGTCTGGACGAAGTCCGGGGTCAGGGTGAGCTGGCGGTAAATCTCCCCCAGGGTGAAGGGCCGTTCCGGCGTCTCGGCCAGATAGCCGCCGACGCCGACAAAGGCCGTCTGTGCTGCCCGGTCGAAGAACGGGTCTTTCGAGGCCACAGGAATGAACAGGTCCGCCAGCCGCTGAAGATCCTCGATCTGATAGTCCGTGCCGCGCCGGACTGTCGAAAGCGGGTTCCAGCGATGCGTGCGTCCGTTCGGATCGAGAGGATCGAACAGGAACACCTCCTGGCCGCCAGCCTTGCGGAAACCTGCGGTCAGCGTCCAGTTCTCCTTCTTGATGTCCAGGACCACGGCAGAGTCCGGCCAGTTGAGGAGGTTCGGGATCACCACGCCGACGCCCTTGCCGGAGCGGGTCGGGGCATAGAGCAGGACGTGTTCGTCGCCGCCATACATCAGCAGGTTTTGGGGCGTCAGATGTCCGGCTTTCTGGATCTTGACCGCGCCGCCTTGCTCGACTGCGCGGCCCCATTTGTCGACCCGCTTACCATAGTGTCGGGAGGGCAGGGAGCCGGTGAAGCCCGCAATGAGGCCTGCCTTCGATCTCATGCCCGCCTGCCGGATATCGCGGGCGCGTGCAAACTCGGCGCGGCCATGTACGTCCGGCTTCGGCTGCGCCTTCAGGATGGCGGCGGCGATCACGATGGTCGGCAGCAGCCCAGCATAGCCCGAGAGCTTGATCCATTTGACCGTTTCTGGGTCTGTGTATCCGGCCAGCGCCGCCTGGGGCCAAAGTAACAGGTCGCGGGGCAGGTGGAGCGGAACCTTCAGCCCCCACTGCATGACATAGGCGGCGGTGACGAGCCCCCCGGCCACGGCGAAGACCACCGCAGCCGAGATGGCGGCAGCCCGCGCGGGGGTGCCAAGGCGGTGCCAGTTCTGAACGATCATGCGGCACCCCTCAGCTTTCTGCGGGGATCGAAATAGACCTCGGTGACCCTGCGCCCGGCAGCGGTCTTCTTTATCTGCACGACCACGTCGACCATCTGGGTGAGCATGTCCTTGATCTCGTCGCGCTTGAGGTCGCGCCCCGCCTCGCTTTCCTTCACCAGAAGGGCCAGCTGCTCGAAAGCGAGCGTGGCGGAGTCGGCGTGGATGGTGGTGATTGACCCGCCATGCCCGGTGTTGACGTTGCGTAGGTAGTAGAAGGCCGAGGCGTCGCGAAGCTCCTGGAGGAAGATGCGGTCGGGCCGCATCCGAAGCGCGCTTTCCAGCAGATCGCGTGCTGTGACCTTGGCCTCGCCCTGACCGCCCTTGGAATAGATCATCCGCACCACGTTGGGCTGCGGAAGTTCCAGCTCGACGGTGTCCTCGATGGTGATCAGTCGCTCGCTGGTCGGGATCAGCGGGATCAGCGCCTTCGAGAAGGTCGTCTTGCCCGAGCCGGTGGAGCCCGAAACCAGGATATTCTTCTTCGCGAGCACGGCGGCGTGCAGGAAGGCTTTCCAGTCGCCGTTGTGGTGATGTTCGAGGAGGGCTTCATCCTCGCCTGACAAGACGGAGGGGGCGTTGGTGACGCCTTCGAACATGCCCTGACCCAGAAGCTCGTCGAGCGTGAAGGTCCGCTGCGCCGGTTTGCGGATGGTGATGCTGACCGTGCCCGCCGGGACGGCAGGCGGCAGCACGATCTGGATGCGCTCACCCTGCGGCAGGGAGCCGGAGAGAAGCGGCGTCGTCTCGTTGACCTTCTGTCGGGAGAAGGTCCCCACGGTCGCAACGAGGCCGGTCAGGAAGGCATAGGTCAGGTCGGGCAGCTCGACCCGCTCCCATATCCCGTTGGCATATTCGACGAAGACCTCGCCGGGGCGGTTGATGCAGATTTCCAGAACGTCATGGCGCTCAAAGAAGGGCGATAGCGGGGCCATGTGTGAGGCCAGTGCCGGGGGCACGGGCCTGTCTTGTGGCAGGATGGGCCTCTCCATCATTTCAGCCGGTAGACGCCGGAGAAATCGAGATCGCGGGCCACCATGACCGAGACCTCTTCGCCCTGGTTCTTCCGCAGGATCACGGGCACGTCGATGGTGTTTTCCAGCTCCGTCTGGGCGAGGCTGCGCGCCGCCGCGCGTGAGTTCTCATAGGAGTCATCATCGCCATCGCCGGATGTGGTGGCGACGACCAGGGCATCGTCGATGATCGACAGCATCATCGTGCCGCCGAAGCGGGTCCAGAACTGAGTGTCGATGTCGCCATCAAAGCCGGTACGACCAAGGGCATCGGCACCGGGAGAGCCCAGGTTCATGATCACGCCGTTCGGTGTTTCGGCACGGGTCCAGATCACGAAGAGGCGTTTGCGGCCCCGCTGCATCCCGCCCTTGTACTCGCCCACGATACGGGTGCCGCGATCCAGCAGGATCACCGCGCCCGTGGTCGAATAGATATCGTCGGTCACGGTGCAGCGGACCATGCCGGGAGCCGTCGAGTCCATTGCTGTGTCGAGCGAGCAGGGGATCGTCGTGCCCTGCGTCACCGTCAGGTTGGGATGGGCGAGGACGGTGGCCTTTTCCGACTGCCGGTCGTTGGTGACCAGTTCAGCCGCGAGCCCGTTCAGCTTGCCGCCCGCGCCCTCGGTCGAGCCGCCAAAGAGATTGGCCCCGTCATCAGTGCCAGCCTGCGCCGCCGATCCGGCAAGCCCCGTCATATTGCCCTGATAGGCCATGACCGGCGCGCGCTTCGAGGACTCGTAAAGCTGTTCGGCCTCGCTCGGCTCGGGCGGGGTCAGTTGTTCTTCCCGGCGCACGCGCTCGATCGGGCCGACCGGCGCGTCGGGTTCGGGGGCAGCCTCCTCCGGCTTGGCCTGCTGCTCCGGCTCTTGGGGCAGATCCGCAGGCTCGAAGTTCTGCCCGGGCCGGATCGTGGTCTGTTGGCGCTCTGTTTCTTCGGGCGGCGCAGGCTCTTCGTCGGAGGGCCATTGGAGGAAGGCCATCGTGCCAAGAAAGACCAGGCCAGCGGCGACGAGGAATCTCTTGTTCTTCTCGTTCAGCCCGGCGGATTTCGCACTGGTGATCGAGGAGATGCCACGCTCGCCCTCGATGCCGTTGTCCATGGGTTCGGGTGCGCCGTCCTGCGGTGCTTGCTCTTCAGTTGTCATGATCACTGTCCGATGATTTCGCGCTGCACGGAGCGGCTGGTGGTGCCGGTGCCGGTGTAGCCACCAGACGAAGATCCCAGCCCCATGTTGTAGATGGCGGTGACCTGGTTCCCGAGGCGCAGGCGCATTTCGGGGGCCACGTCATGCACGATGATCTGGTTCTTGCGGACCGTGGTGTTCGCCATGCGCTCGGTGCCGGTGCTGTCCACGACAAAGACCGAGGGCATCCGGTTCGTGCGCGAGAAGGTCAGGACCGTCATTTCCCCGTTGTCGTAGGCTTGCGACGGTTGGAGGTCATGCGATCCGGCGACCAGATAGCGCCAGTTCTTCGAGCCAGAGGTTGCTACGGATTCCGCCAGCCTTGCCTTGGCGGCCTCTTCCTGCGCCCGTGCTTTCTGGTCTGCGGCCTCAGTTCGGCGGCGGTTGGCCTCGTCGGTGGGGTAGGCGAACCTTATCTGGAAATAGACATCCTTGGAGTTGTTGGTGATCGCGCCGTCCCGGACGATCAGCTCGAAGGAATAGGTCCGGGTGGTGCCGTCCTCGCGCATGGTCGCGATCTGGAGGTTGGTCGGCGGGTTGGCCTCGCGCGGCTTGAGATAGAGGATATTGCCGCGCGGCACGATCTCCCAGGCGACGGTGTCACCGCTGCCCACGTCGATGATTTCCTCGGTCTGGGCAAAGACGACCTGCACGGAGGTCCGAAGGGTGCCGACCACACGGACCACGTCCCATTCGTTGTAGCTGACGGACCGGACGCGGCTGTCGGAGCGCGACGGGTTCGGGATGTCGAGCGCCAGGGCAGGCGCGCCGGCGCTGAGCGCCAGACAGGTGATGAGGGCTGCACGCAGGATCATTCCGTCACCTCCGGGTCGGCCCGATAGGTGCTGACGAGGAAGCCCAGAGGATTGATGGTGCGATCCTCGGCGCTGATCTCCGCATCGGCGTCGAAATCGAAGCCGATGGTCGAGACCCAGAGGCTTTGCGTCGTCAGATTTTCCCGCTCGTTGATTTCGGTCTTGTAGAACCGGACCTGTGCCAGCCCGTCATTCAGGAAAGAGATCGAGCGGATCTTGATCTCGGCCTTGGTGTCGGTGCCATAGGCGTATTGCGGGCTCTTGGGGTTGGAGCCGTTGTAATAGGTCGAGAAGCGCGCCTGTTCTTCGGGCGAGGACATCAGCGTCACCTCGTGGAAGATCGCTTCCCGTTCGGCATAGGTGTAGCCTTCGCGCTCGCGGACATAGCGGGCCAGGAAATAACGCGTGACGGCCTCTTCATAGGTGGTTTCGCCGTCGCTCAGCCGGGTCATGACCTCGGGCACGCCGCTGGCCTGGTCGACCCGGATGACGAAGGGCACCACTTCCTTGAGCGGGGCCATGAAGCCAACAGCGGCCACGCTGGTCAGCGCCATGACGCTGGCGCCCCCGGCGATGATCCAGGCTGTCCGCTTGGAGCGTTCGGCGGCGAGGCGGCTGTCATAATCGAAGCTGCGGGCCTCCTTCAGATAGGCGGCAAGGTCCTTGTCTTGCGATACCGTCATGCGTCGTCCCCCTCCCGCGTGTCCGCGATCTGGGGCGTGACGCCGATTTCCTTTTGCTTTTCGAGGACAGCGGCCTGATAGTCCCACTTGGTCGGGTTCAGGGGCCTGACGACCGAGCCTTTCACATCCGGCAGCGGCGTCGTCGTGGCGCAGGCCGAAATGCTGAGGACGGCTATCAGGAGGACAAGTTTCTTCATCGCGTAACCTTGGAGTCTAATCGTGGAAGAGGTGGATTTGTCCGCCTCAGCTCTGTCGTGTCGCGGAGCCACCGGAGGGGGGCGTGCTGCCTCCCTGCCGGGGTGCCGCATTTCCCAGAAGCTTCCGCTCCACAAAGCGCTGCGCGGCGCCGGTCGAGGCACCGGCCCCGGCGCTCAGCGCTGCCGCGATGGAGGGAAGCAGGAAGAAGAAGATCGTGCCGCAGAACATCGCGACCATGAAGGCTGAGATCGAGGCCGCCCCATCGTTGACATTGAAGCTGGTGTAGACGTCCGCAACGAATGCCGTGATCGTCATCATGAGTACTGTCACCAGAAGCTTCAGCAGCGCGAAGTTCAGCGACTGGCCCAACCAGGCAAAGAACCAGCCGCGCGTGACATCGAAGAGGGCGAAGGCGACGAAGAGCGGGCCGATGGCCGCCATGAGCGCCAACCCGAAATGAACGATTAAACTGACCACGAACGCCAAGGCAGCAAAAGGCACCGCGATGAGGATGAGAACGATGGACAGCACGTAGCCGTAGATGGAGCCGGCAAGGCCTGATCCATAGTGCTCTTGAACTTCGAGGCTCAGTTTGCCCGCCATCGCCATGACGGGATCGGAGGGCAGGTCGGTCGATCCGCCGGTCAGCGTTTCCACGAAATCGGGGATGCCGTTGAGGATCGTATCCCCGACCCAGGACGAGTAATCGCCGGCGCTGGACACGAGGGTCCAGATGATCGCCAGCTTCACGCCTCGCAGGGTGAAATCCATCAGCGGTTCGTGGATGGAACCACGGATAATCGCCCAGCCATAGAGGAACAGGTAGATCGTCAGGGCCGCCGTCAGCGGTGCAGTCAGCTCGGAAGAGATGGTGCTGCTGATGTCATTCATCTTGTCGGTGAGACTGTCAGCAAAATTGTCGTAGAGCGCTTGCAGCATGGTGGCTGTCCTTCCGTGTCCCGGTTCAGTCGAACGACGGGTCCCCGAATGTCTTTTGGAAGCCTTCGCGATCCTGGTCTCGCTTGGCCTGCTGCTCCGCCAAATCAGCATTGACGCAATTCGCGTCCTCTGATGCGCGATCAGTGACTTCGCAGGTTGCCAGCATCTCAGCTCGTTTTTCCGGGTTGGCCGAATAGTAATCGACTGTCTGCTTCTCCTCCTCCTTGCAGCCCATGAGCAGGGTGGTGGCGGCCAGGGCAGCGAGAATGGGCATCTGGGGTGTCATGGTGTTCTCCTTCAAAATTCGTCGGAGCCATAAAGGCGCTCGAAAGCCGCTTCTTCCTTGGCGCGGCGTTGCGCGGCGACTTCGGTCTGGCGCTGCTCTTCCACCTGTCGCTGCGCCTGCTGGAGCATGGCGAGACCCTGAATGCGGTTGGTGTCGTTCTGGAGCATGGCCTGTTCCACCGCGATCCGGGCGTTCAGGGCGTCCACCTCCTTCTGCGTGGAAACGGTGCCGATCTTGCCGCGCAGTTGCTCAAGCCCTGCCAGCCGGTCATCCGACAGCGTCACGATCCGGTCGCCGACAGCGGTGTCGCGGGCCGACTGGTTGCGGATGCGGTCCAGTTCGCTCTGGTAGAAATCGTCCGCGTCGATGTTGGCCCCATCCAGCGCAGAGAAGTCGGCCGCGTCCTGCGCCTTGCCTGCCAGATCGCCCAAGTCATCAAGGTCAATGTCGAAGTCGTTGGCAATCTGCATGGCATCCGGCCCGAGCAGTTCGCGGACATCGGGCGAGTTCAGGGCGCTGACGATAGAGTCCATGTCGGTCAGGCCGTTGATCGAGGCATAGAGCGCCTTGGCCTGTTCCAGCTCTTCGACCATCTGGGCGATTTCCTTGACGAACTCGGCCTTGGCATTGGCGATGGCGGTGTTGTCGACCACGGGTACGCCTTGCGCATGGGCCGTGGCCGAGAGGGAGAACGCCAGCGCTGCGGCTGGCATGGAGAGCCTTGTCATCGGAGGTCCTTCCTTTTCTGGAACAGGCGCGGGAGCCAGTCTTTCGGGGCAGGGTGGTCCAGCATCAGCGCGTGCATGATGGCGTTGGTGGCGGCGCGGCCTGACAGGACGGTCAGCACGTCATCGAGGCCGGACAGGTCGAGGTCGCAGACCACCGAGTTCTGCGCCTGCTTGATCAGGAAATGGCCGAGGGGCAACTCGTCGCGCACGATCTGGAGCTCGCGCTCGGACAGGCCGAACTCGTCGACCAGGTCTTTGCGGCTGGCGCGGTCGGAGCCGAAGAAGATCTGGCTGGCGCATTGCTCGATGATCGTGCGGGCGATCGGGCTGTTCACCACGTCGGAGGCCGATTGCGTCCCGGCCACGATGATGCCGTTCTGCTTGCGGATGACCTTGAGCTTGTCTTTCACGAAGTCCGAGAAATAGGGGTCGGACAGGGCCTTCCAGAACTCGTCGATGAAGATCGCGATGCGTTGGCCGGTGATCAGGTTTTCGACCCGGCGCATGAGGTACATCATGATCGGGTTGCGGATTTCCGGATCGTCGAGGAAGGCCGTGATGTCGAAGCCTACCAAGTCGGCATCGAAGGCGATGGTGTCCTCGAAATTGTCGAAGACCCAGCCGAGCCGTTCGTTGCTCAGCCAGCGATCCAGCCGGTTGCCAATATCTTCAGCGCCGCCGCCGAACCCCAGCAACTCGCGCAGGGCAGAGACGGTGCGGCCACTGCGCGGCAGGTTGGCAAGACCCGCGACTGCCATCTCGATCCGCCGAATGTCCTCTGCCGAGAAGGTGGCGCGCTCGCCACCCAGCATGGATTTGACCAGGTCGACCATGAAGGCCTGACCGTCGGCATTAAGCTCAATTGCCATGAAAGGGGCGCAGCCGGTCGGGCGACCGGACTGAAAATCGAGATAGGAACCGCCCGAAGCACGGACGAAGATTTCGGCTCCGTAATCCTTGTCGAAGAGGACGCGCTTGGTCCCGAACTTTTCCAGCTGCGACAGCAGGAAGGTCTGCACGACCGTCTTGCCTGAGCCGGAGGGGCCGCAGATGAAGGTGTGGCCGAGATCGCCGACATGGAAATTGAAGTAGAAGGGGCTTCCGGCGCTGGTCTGGAGTTTGCTGACCGCATCGCCCCATTCATTGCCGTGCCGGTGGCCGGTCGGGTAATTGTGCAGCGGTGCCATGGCCGTGTAGTTGCGGCTGGTCACCATCGCGACCCGCGCCCGGTGCGCGTGGTTGCCGGGAAGCTGCGCCCAGAATTGCGGCTCAAGCCCCATGTCTTCGCGGGCGACGACAGCCCCGGATTCCGAGAGCAGGTTATGCGCATCGGCGGCGCGGGCTTTCAGCTCCTTCACATCGTCGGTCAGGACGGTCAGTGACAGGTTATGCTCGCCCATCACGAACGCGCCCGACATCAGATCGTCGCGGGCGTCGCGCAGCCCGTCCGCCTGGGATATGGCGGGGTCATTCGCGTTGCGCAGCCGCCCTTCCTTGAGCGTCATCTGACGCATGGCCTCGTTCTTCGCGGTGCAGCGAAAGGACTGTGTGAGGACGAAGCGGAAGGGCGCCGTCAGCAGGTTGTCGAACATGTTCGGGTGCGTGCGGGCGTGGTATTCCTTGATGCCGAACATCGCGCCATAGGTGCTGGCGGCGGCATGGCGGATTTCCAGCGCCTCCCGCCCGAAGATCACCCGGTCGGTGCAGATCGTATTGCCGATGGTCCCGTGAACCAGCGGGACCGGCTCATACCGGCCAGAGATCAATTGCTTGAGGACACTGGCAGGCTCGGAGATCAGCAGGTCGCGGTGGTCCCGAGTGATCGAGAGCTTCCGGGGCCGGAAGCGGCTGAGGCTGCGGGTCAGCTGCGTGGTCTTGTCGTCGAGATCGTTCAGAAGATCCTGATCCACTTCGATCTGGCTGGTGCGGGCGCGACGGACACCCTTAGCCAGCCGACCACCGGGCAGACTACGGGGCTGCATGTAGATGGTCAGATACAGATCGTTCCGGAACAGGCGCTTGGCCTCGATGCGGCTGCGATAGCTTTCGTCGATCCAGCGGGCGAGGTCGGTGACAAAGGTGCCGGACGGATAGTCATCATCGGTGGCACGGACCAGATGGACATAGGCCATGACGGTGTCGTCGGCGATGTTGCGCAGCGCGTGGCTGAGCTGGTTGTGCAGCGTGTTGATGAGCTGGGTATCCGCTGTGCGGAAGGAGACGCCCTCAAGCTTCAGCATCTGGAAGGCACCCCTGTTGCGCGTGATGATCGTGTGCGCGTCCGAATGGCGGATGAAGGGAAGATAGCGGTCTGCCGTATTCTCCGTCTTGATCTTGCCCGTCAGGCCCATCAGTCGATCTCCTCGATCTTGTAGAGGCGGCGGAGACGCAGGGGGGATGTCGATGATCCCCCCCAAATGCTCCGGTTCCGGCACCGGGCATTTGTGTCCAGCCAACGAAACAGGATTTGGAAGGCGTTCTGATCGCGCTCGACGATCAGTCGAGAGACGCCGAGCAGGGGGATCGCAATGGGCAGATAGAAGATCGAGTCCGCAGCGATCATCGCGAGCCCGCCAATGCCGCAGCACATGGCAAAGGCTTCGACTGGGATGCCGAAGATCATTGCCGGGCGCGTGAGGGCGAGGAACAGTACGTCCTCGTTCATCTTCACCTTGTCCATTGCATTGTTCATTCTGGGCCCTCCCGCCGGTTAGCCGGTGATCATTTTCAGCACCTCGGAGGAGGCGTAGATCAGGACGACGCCGCCAACGGCCCAGGCGGCACGGCGCAGGTCGACGAAGTTGAAGAGCCAGCCCGCGCCGATGAACATGAGGGCGATCAGGGCAATGGGCTGCTTGGCACTTTCGAACTCGTCGAGGATATTGTTCAGGAAGTCGGTGAAGCCTGCGGCGGCGGCGGGCTGCGCCGCTGCGGTCAGGGCCGCAGCCAAGAACATCGAGGCACCGATGCTCCGGTGGCGGGTCAGAAAGGTCTTCATGGTTGCGTCCTTTTATTGAAAAACCAAGGCGCTCGATCCGGTGGCCGCGCCGAACACGTCCCATCGTTTCGCGCTGTCCTTGTTGTCATTCGGGGAGGGCGACCGCTTTTCTATCGAGGGGGCGGTCACGGACCCCTCTCCCAGCACGCGGGCCACGTAGCCGTTGTGGAAACCACGCGTGAAAGAGCCGGTGTTGTAGGAGGAGAGTGCCTGGTGCAGGGCCTGCGTCCGGTCTGCTCCCGCATCGCGCGCCCGGTCATAGCCGTCGCGCAGCACGGTTTCCGCAGCCGTCAGATTGCGGCAGGCATCGAACACCGTGGCAGGCGTCAGCCCGAGCCAGGACAGATTGGCGCTGTTGATCTGCCCGAGGCCCATGTCGATGGACTTCCCCTCCGCGATCAGGCGGCTGGCGACCTGCGCGGCCTCATTGGCGGAGCGCGGCGCATAGGACGCTCGATCCGGGCCGTTCACGCCGATCGCGAACGGGTTGAAGCCACTCTCGGCGGCGACGAGCTTTTCCATGATGGAGGGGGCGACACCGGGCGCGCAGTTCTCAGCGACGGCCCGGAACGCAGTGGCATTCATGGGCTCAGCTTGCGCGAGGCGCGGTGAGCCGAGGGTGAATGCAGAAAGGATCGCGAGGGAGAGGAGGGAACCGCAGAGCGGTCGGAGGATCAGCCAGCGCGCAGCGCCAAGGCGATCACTCGGTGCCTTCGTCTTGTCCAGATTTCGGGGCAGGCACCCAAACGCCTTCGGCGTCAGGGAAGATACGCATGTGGAAGCTGACCAGCGCGTCGGAAGACTTGAAGACGCGGGCTTCGCCAGTCTTCGAGGAAATGACCGGGCTGGCCGCGCCAGTCGACTGAACAGCCCAGAGCTCCCAGTTCCATCCTTTTGGCGTGTGAATCGGGCGGTAGTCGAGCTTGCCACCCTTCTCAAGGAAGTTTTGCACTGCATCAGTCGTAATCACGCGTGGGTTCCACATTGGCTGACACCTGTCGTTGAGTTTTTTGGACAGGTGCTGCGTATCCTTGAATCACGCCTTTTTTCAACTTTAAAGCCCAAATTTACAAAAAGCGCCCAACAGCATAAAAGTGCCTGTTCTAGTTGAATAGCGCCTAAGCGCTGATTAGAGTATTTGACAAATAGCGCTACCTCTGGAAATTTGGCGCTGTTCTTGTCGCCGCCGGCTATAGAATGATCACCTTGCTGTGACCATCCTGAGAGCGGAACACCGGCGGGGACATGCCGAGTGACGTTTCGAGAGGGCCAGAACTTTGTTATTTTTTGGACATGCGATGAAGCGCGGTGCCGCGACTGCCCTGACCTGTACGGGCCTAATCCTGGCGGCACCTCCCGCTGCGCAGGCCTATCAGATCGACTGCGCGATCCTGATCTGTTTGGCGGGAGGCTGGCCCGACAGCACCGAGTGCAACGAGGCGCGATCCGTTTTCATCAGCAGGATCACGCCTTGGCCGGTGGAGCCTCCATTGCAGATCTGGAATTGCCCCTTGGGCGTGGGCTACCGCCCACCTCAGGAGCCGAACGCTTTGCCGCTCCTGTACGAGGCTTCCAGCACGCGGAAACCTTCTGCTATGCCGCCATTCTCGGCTGTTTTGGAGGGGATGCTCCCTCCGAGGCCGGGGCAGGACGAGATGCTGTCCCTGATCGCGAATTATGCCGATGACAACGGCGTGGCCGACGTCGATATCAGCGGGGCCGAGTATGACTTCGTCCGCTCCATCCGCGTCTACAACGTCGAGTTTGCCCGGCAGCGCGAAAGTGGCGGCGACGATGGTGAGTGTCGCCGGAGCGAAAAGGTCCGTGTCGGTACCTATGGGGTGCAGGGCGACTTCAGTTGGTCAAGCAGTTCGGTGACGTCACTGCCGGACGCGTTCGAAGGTCTCGTCGGTTGGGGTGAGCACTGCCCGAGCCTCTACCGGAGGGCCGTCTTCATCGATTGGACCGACTATCAGGGAAACTATGGCTTCGAGCAGGTGGGTTACTGATCACCGCAGGTTTCGACATCGCCGGTACCGGTAGCGTCCAGGGCACAAGAATGCGGCCACGAAGGCCGTGACGAGAAGGAGCAGTAAGGACTTAAGAAATTAAAACCCCCGCGAAGGCGGCAACCTTCCACGGGGGCTGAGGGACTTAGGGCCGGCAAGCCCGTAATCATCCGCAATCGTGATTCAGCCTATCAGCTTCCCAACCTTGCAGGCAAGTCAAAACGCATTTGTGCGATCTGTAGACGTTAACCTGCCGCCGCCTCGCTTCACACGAACGAGGATCGAACAGATGCAAGTATCCCAGACTTTGCCTGCCCGGCGGTGTGAGGCCGTCAAGCCAACACTTCCACGCGGCATGGAGCGCGACGGCTTTGTCGCGCTTGTGGATGCGATTGCTTCCAGCCTTGGCATTGGTGCTGCGGCGATGATGACCTTTCGCACGATGATCGCGTCGACCAAGCCGAGCGCGTTCAAGCGCGGCCCGGACGAGCCGTGCTGTTACCTCAGCCAGAACGAGATCGCGCACAAGCGTGGCGTCACGGCATGCCGCATCCGAGAGCATGAGGCGGCACTCGTCCGCGCAGGGCTCATCGAGAAGCGGACGATGGCCAATGGCGCGCGGTCCGGCTTCTCCGGCTGCGGCGTTTTCTTTGGCGTCGCGATCGCGCGCGTCGAGGAGTTTCTGTGCCTGCGCGACGAAGTCGAGGCAGATCGCAGGGCTCATGCGCGTCTGCGGGGGCAGCGCAGTTCACACAAGCGCCACCTGAAAGGCATCCTGAGCGTGTTGATCGAGCAACAGGGGCGGACAGCAAATGTCGCGCGCATCCAGCAGAAGTTCGCAGGGTGGCCGGCAGGCCAGGCGCTTCACCGGATGTCGCTGGAAGAGCTCCAGAGGCATGAGGCTGAAGCCGAAGCGCTGACGATTTCGGCGTCTGATTTGTTGCATGAAACGCATGATCGACCGCTCGAAAACGAGCGCTCTCATATACAAGATACAACTCAAGATTCTAACGAAGTAACTTGTAACGATCCCGTCGATATGCGGGGCGTGGGTAAGCCCGCGCACTCTACAGCTTCTGGTCCGCAGCCTGACGGCCACGTCCACGGCTCAGAAAAGCAGGATGGGGCTGCAAGCGAGGCGCACAAGTCCAAATTCATCCAGAACCTGGGCAGTGATCGTCTTTATGGGCTCTGTTCCGAAGAGATGAAGATGTGGCTCGACATCGAGCGACAAAAGCGCGGCAGGCTGGATTTCCATTCCTTCGTGATCGCCGCCCAGAAGCGCCTGCCTGAGTTGGGCATCCACCCATCTGCCTGGGAGGAAGCCGTGGGCGTGCTGGATGAGGATGCCGCGATGCTTTGTGTTCTGATCACCGATGCCAAGGCTGCCGATCCGGAGATCACGATCCTTTCCGCAGGGGCCTATATGCGCGGCATGGTGCGGGCGCAGCGGACTGGTTCTTTGAACATCATGGGAAGCCTGATCGGGCTGAACGAGCGGAGTAGGAGGCGCTATTGAAACCGCTCATCTTAGCGGCGGCCATTGTGGCAGTCCTCACGGCTCCTGGGACGGCCCAAGAACTATGTATCGAGCCTATCAGGCCGGAGGCTGCACAGCTTCTCAATGCTGGGTTTACCGGTGCAGAGGTTCGGGTGGAGTTTCGACGTTTCTTCAGCGAGGTCGAGGAGTACCTGAATTGCCTTAACAAAACGTCAGCACGGATCAGGGATGATGCGCGAGCCGCGGCCTACGATTATCAGCGTGTGCTGGAGACGACGGAGCCGGGCAAAGCCGATCAAGGCGATGATGGGTCTCGTCCGCCAAGTGTCGCCATGAAGGATACCGGCGAACTCTTCTTGAATTATCGACCAAACGCTGGCGGCACCGGCGATGCCGGTGCCGCCAGGAAATCGCCCGCAGGGAGGTGATAGAGGAAGATTTCTATGGTGAAATTCTTGCGCCAGGTCAAAATCTGATAGTGAAGTTTATGTAAAGATTAGCGGCAGTTCGGTGGAAAGACAGTTCATCCCATCGGGTCAACTGCCACATTCAGGTTTTCGAGCTCTAACAGGGCGCTGAAATAGTCCCCGAGCCGGAACGCTGTCCTGTCATCAGGCTTGGCCGCGTGATCTCGATGCTCGTCGGCGCGTGCGACGCACGCACTTGGTGGCGCGCTCCCGCGTCATGCAGTCAGCAACCGGGGCAGTCTGGCGAGGTTGTTGGCGGCCATTGTCAGGATGAACCGCGACCGAACACGTTCGACGCCGCGATACATGGTCTGAGCCATGCCGCCGACGGTTTTTGCCCAGCCGGACGCTTCCTCAATCTTCTTTCGGTGCTTCTGGGACTTGGCGTAACCCTCATGCCGGGTGGTTCGGCCATCGATTGCTGAATATCTTGCTTTCTGAGCGACATGCGGCGTGACGCAAGCCTGCCGCAGGTCGGAAACGAACTCGCCTGCGTCATATCCCTTGTCGGCGCCGAGCGTCAGCCGCCGGGTTGATCCGGGGGAATGGCTATGGATCATGTCCAAAGCCGCCTTGCGCTCAGCGTGGCCGTTGGCCTGGGTCAGGTCGCCATGCACGATCAGTCCGTTCCGGTTTTCCATCAACGCATGTCCAATGAAACACAGCATCGCACCCGTGCCGGGGGATTTCTTGTAAAGCCGTGCGTCGGGGTCTGTGGTCGAGGCATGGGTTGTATTCGAGCGCTTCTCGCCCCTGAAATCGACCTCGGCATTACGGTGGCGGTGGGTGTTGCGGGGCATCGGGTCGGTTTCGGTCGGGGTCTCAGAAGGTTCGGTTTCGGGCGTTGTTGTGTCCGAGGCGGGAGGATCGCCGGGCCCATCATTGTCACGCGGCGCGGCATCGGCCTTGGGCTGGAAACTCTTCATCGACGCCCAAGCTTTCACCAAGGTGCCGTCGACCGAGAAATGCTCATCCGACAGCAGCGGCGCAACCTCGCGATGGGCGAGGATCGCCTCCATCACCTTGCGCGACATCTCCGTCGTCAACAGCCGGTCGCGGTTCTTCGTGAACACGGTCGGGACCCAGACCGGATCGTCAATCCCGAGGCCGACAAACCAGCGGAACATCAGGTTGTAATCCATCTGCTCCATCAGTTGTCGCTCGGACCGGACCGAAAACAGGATCTGCAGCAGGCTCGCCCGGATCAGCCGCTCCGGCGGGATCGAAGGGCGCCCGAAATCGGTGTAAAGCGTTCCGAAGTCGGCATCGAGACTGGTGAGCGCTTCATTTACAACCTGGCGTATCTTCCGCAGCGGATGCCGCGCCGGGATGCGCTCTTCCAGATCGACATAGCTGAACAGCGATCTGCTCGCCTCGTCCGTCCCGCGCATCTTCACCTCCGCCGTTGCCCTGAGCAGGGTGAATCATGTTCTCAAGCCACTGTCGAGGCGGGACTATTTCAGCGCCCTGCTCTCATGATCGCTGTCAAGCTTTTGTTTCAATGCAAATATCCCGGCGGCGCCAGGCGCAGCGTGATGTGGATGCGCATGGTAGGAGACGGAACTGAGACGACGGTTGAGCAAGCTCTCATACGCGGGTTGGATACCGCATGACCGTGGTTTCGTCCTGGGGCTGCCTCGTTCTAAGGAGCGAGCGTCGACCTGGTCGGCTCATAACAGGGCACGAGGGTTCCCCACCGCGTTCCGCCCCCAACCTTGCGCATCGGCGTGATCAGGGCGCTTCTTGTCCTCTCAGCTTTGGGTGCGAGCGTTTACGACGGGTGCGGCCGTCACTGCTCTGGCGATAGCCCAGATGAAGCCGACCATCTCGCGGGCAATGGCCGTGATGACCACCACCTTCGCCTTCCCGGCCGCGAGCAGATGTCGGTATCGCTGGCACATTCGAAGCTGCCCCTTCCAGGCGATGTCACGCACGGCCTTGGGGAGCCCCTCGATCCTGTCGTGAAGCTTGCGACTGACACGCGCCTGCATGCGGTAGCTCCACGCGCCCTCGATCAGGGCCCGTCGCGCCAATCCGCTGCCGGCCTTGGTGATCCCGCCCCGGCGCACAGTGTTGCCACTGGAATGTTCAGATGGTGTCAGCCCGAGATAGGCCATCAGCAGCCGCGGGTTGTCGAAACGATTGAAGTCCCCGACCTCGGCTACCACCGTGACTGCGACGATGAACGCGACCCCACGCATAGCCTGGACCGCTTCGACAACTGGCGCCAGTGACCAACTCGGGAGAAGGGCCTCAATCTGGCCTGCCAATCGCTCAACCCGGGCTTCGGTGTCAGTCACCGCATCGATGTAGTCCTGCAACACGATCTGTTGCGCCGGATGCTGGAAACGCACCGTCGTCAGCCAGCGCCGGTAGGCAACCGTCCAGCCTTTCTTTCCGGGATAGATACGACCGTGGCGCAGCAGAAACCCCTGAAGGTGCTGTCGCGCCTTGCCCAGCACCCGCATCGCCGTCGCTCGCGCTCGGACCAGATCGCGCATTGCTTCATGCGCCGCGTCAGGAACCCACACTGCCGTCAACTCGTCCGCACGGTGCAGTTTCGCCAGCATTGCCGCATCGCGACGGTCCGTCTTCACCCGGTCGCCCGCCTTTACGGGAATGAGTGAGGGGGCGACCACGATGCAGTCATGCCCCAGCTCGACAAGCTGGCGATGCAGGCCATAACCGCATGGCCCCGCCTCGTAGCAGAAATGCAGACGGCTACCGCCAGCGCCGAGCTTCTCCACCAGCTTTCGGATGTGATCGGGCCGATGCGGGATCGTCCCCCAGTGGCGGACCTCACCGCCACGCTCGCCTTTTGCGACTGCGACCGAAATCGTCGCCTTGTGGACATCCAGCCCAATGAACGTGCTATCGTGCATTTGGTCTCTCCCCCATTCTTGAGGCTCGGCACCGGCTAATCCGGCGCAACCCTCGAACGAAGAATGCCGCGGGAGAGGCCGCCGGGCCAGTCAGCTTACACCGCGATCATGGGGTCTAACGGGATTTGCCATATAAAGTCATCGGGCCCGTGATTGGGCCCGATGTAGGCTTTGAGCGGTTGGGATCAACCTTTCCAATACCACGCTTGCGGCATGAAAGCATTGGCCGGGCTGGGCCATTGGCTGGTGGACACCATGCCCGGCAGGACGTTCATCAGCCCGTTCTTGACCACCCCGTAGGTCGAGGGGTTCTTGGTCACGCCGAAGGCTTCGAACTGTTCCGCCGCAATGTCGGACAACTGCTGATACAGCGTCACGCGCCGGTCCGGGTCCACGTTGCTGTTGATCGCTTCCCAGATCTCATAGCGTTTCTTCACGTGTTCCGGCGGCTCCACCCCGCTGGCGCCGCCCGTGGTGTACCATTCGGTCCACAGCGGCGCATGGCGCGAGCTGTCGTCGATGGGCAGAAGTGCAGATGGCAGCTGGCCCGGACTGAGGGTGGTATTGCCGCTGTCGGCGGTAAAGTCGTGATCGGCATTGGCCGAACGCAGCTTGTGCAATGACCGGTCAACGACGTTGAGGTCAATGGCGATGCCGATCTCCGCCCATTGTGCCTGCACAACCTGGATCATGTCGATGATCTGGGGATAGGTGTTGCGAATGTCGATCAGGAACCGCGCCGGGCGCCCGTCGGACATCAGGCGAATGCCTTCGTCATTGCGCTGATCGAGCCCCAGGCCATCCAGCAGCGCATTGGCCTTTTCGGGGTCATAGTCCAGGTGCTGGGTGGCCAGCCGTTCGTTATAGAGTTTCTTGCCTTCCCACGGCCCGGTCTGCCAGGGCGTGCCGTCACCCAGAAGCGCGGTATCGATCACCTCTTGGCGGTCCATGCCGATGGACAGGGCAATACGGAAATCCTTTTGATTGAACAGATCCGCGATCACCTGGTCCTTGTGGTTCAGGTTTGGCTGGATCCAGTTGTAGTTGCCGCCAACGCCTACGACCTCATAGAGCTGATAGTCACCAGCGTCTCGATTGTCGGCCAAGACAGGCCGGTTCGCCGCGGCGTCGATGCCGCGCGCCTGGAAGTCGAACTGACCCGCAATGGCGGCCAGTGTCATGGCTTCCGGGTCCTGGAAAATCCGGCCCTCAAGTGCGCCGATATAGGGCAGTTGATTGCCCGCGGCGTCGACCTGCCAGAAATAGGGGTTGGCGCTGAGCGTCACGACGGTTGCGCCGCCGTCCAGCGGGTTTTCCATCACCCAAGGGTCCAGAACCGGGCGTTCCGGATTCAACCAGCGCTGGCCTTCAGTCGGGTCACCACATTTCTGCACGAACAACGTCTGCCAATCCGACGCGCCGGAGGCGTCGATCAAGGGCTGAAGATTGTCGTTATAGTCAGGGTGGAAGGTTGCGCAATAATGCTTGGCGTAAAACACGATGGCCGCACCTTCCTCGCGTGCCATCTGGCCTAGGAATTCGCCGTTGGCGCGGGGGAAGACGATCTTGAAGGTCGTCTCGTCGATCACCTCCAGCGACATCGGGTCTTCACCGGCCTTGAAGCGGGTAGACAACGCGCCGTAGTCGCTGTTCAGCAGAACGTCATTGATGGCAAAGGCGACGTCTTCGGTGGTCAGCGGCGCGCCGTCGGACCAACGCATGCCTTTGCGCAGGTAGAAGGTGAACTCAGTGCCGTCTTCGGACACGTCCCAACCGCGGGCCACGTTGGGGATCAGGTCTTCGCGGTTGTGATGCCAGCGGACCAAGCCGTTGGTGCCGACGTGCTGGCGCATGGTGCCATCATCACCGGAACTGGCCAGTCCAAAGCGCCATTTGCCGCCATAGGTGCCAACGTCACCGAAGTCCACGACCTGGGGTTCGTCCGACACGCGTTCCGCCACCGGGGGCAGATCGCCCGAGGCCACCAGGGCGGCAAACTCCGGGCGTTCGCCCTTGGCCTGCGCCTGCAACGCCGTGCCCAGACACACAAGGCCGATGGCCGTCGCGACACGTGACATCCTTGGGAATTGGTGGGTCAAAATTGTCTCCTCCTGATGTTTCGACCGGTTGCCCATCTCCCGAACGGGCAACTTCGCCACAGTCAAGATGGGGCGCTATATTGGCTTTTTCAATAAAAAAAATCTTTGTGATCTTGAAATTGTCTGTCTGGTTTGCATTTTACGTCACAGGTGGCCACCACTTCGACGATACGGCCCCCGACCGAGGGAGGAAAATTTGCTGTTCTAAGCCGTTGGTGCCGACGTGCTGGCGCATGGTGCCATCATCACCGGAACTGGCCAGTCCAAAGCGCCATTTGCCGCCATAGGTGCCAACGTCACCGAAGTCCACGACCTGGGGTTCGTCCGACACGCGTTCCGCCACCGGGGGCAGATCGCCCGAGGCCACCAGGGCGGCAAACTCCGGGCGTTCGCCCTTGGCCTGCGCCTGCAACGCCGTGCCCAGACACACAAGGCCGATGGCCGTCGCGACACGTGACATCCTTGGGAATTGGTGGGTCAAAATTGTCTCCTCCTGATGTTTCGACCGGTTGCCCATCTCCCGAACGGGCAACTTCGCCACAGTCAAGATGGGGCGCTATATTGGCTTTTTCAATAAAAAAAATCTTTGTGATCTTGAAATTGTCTGTCTGGTTTGCATTTTACGTCACAGGTGGCCACCACTTCGACGATACGGCCCCCGACCGAGGGAGGAAAATTTGCTGTTCTACATCTTTCGAAGGATCGTCTGGTCGATCCCGTTCTTTTTCGCGATCTCGCTATTCGCGTTCCTGATCATCCAGGCGCCACCCGGCGACTACCTGACAACCTATGCCGCCCGGCTTGAGGCGCAGGGACAGGTCGTCGATCAGGCCCGCCTGGAAACCCTGCGCGAGCGCTTTGCCCTGGGAGAGCCGGTGCTGGTGCAGTATTTCAATTGGATCAGCGGCATCGTCCTGCGCGGAGATTTCGGCATCTCCTTTGAATTTCAACAGCCTGTCTCGGAAATGATTGGCCAGCGCATGGCGCTGTCCGTGGTTCTGGCCACGTCGACGCTGTTTTTCACCTGGGCGCTGGCCCTGCCCATCGGCATCTATTCCGCGGTGCGCCAATACACCGCCGGCGACTATTTCTTCAGCGTAATGGGCTTCATCGGCCTTGCGACGCCGAACTTCCTTATCGCGCTGGTGTTGATGTACTATGGCACGGTTCACCTGGGCGCGGATGTGACCGGGCTTTTTTCGCCGGAATATGCAAACGCGCCGTGGAGCTTTGCCAAGTTCATCGACCTGTTGAAGCACCTTGTCATCCCGGTGGTCATTGTCGGCACGGCATCCACCGCAAGCCTGATCCGGGTGATGCGTGCCAACCTGCTGGATGAACTGTTCAAACCTTACGTGGTCACGGCACGGGCTAAGGGGCTGTCCGAGTTCCGGCTGTTGATGAAATACCCGGTGCGGATCGCGCTGAACCCCTTCATCTCGACCCTGGGCTGGGCCTTTCCCCAGATCGTGTCCGGGTCAACCATCGTTGCGGTGGTGCTCTCACTGCCCACGGCCGATCCGCTGATGCTGGATTCGCTGCTGTCACAGGACATGTACCTGGCCGGGGCCTTCATCCTGCTGCTCAGCGTGCTGTCGATTGTCGGCATGTTGGTGTCCGACATCCTTCTGGCGCTGATCGATCCGCGCATCCGCTACACGTAGGAGACCCCGCAGATGGAATTGCAACAAACCGCCACCCCGCAGGATCCGCGCAGCCAGGACGGCATTGCCGAAGCATCGCAAGCGCGGCTGATCTGGGACAAGTTCCGCAAGCACAAGGTCGCGCTAGTCAGCTTGTACATCGTTGCCGCTTTTTATGTCGTGGCGCTTTTTGCCGAGTTTTTTCAGCCGTTCGATCCCAACCTGACCTCGCGGTCGCAGGTCTATCACCCGCCGCAAGTCCTGCATTTCACCTATGTGGACGTCACCGGTAGCCGGGTCTTTGCCCCGCATGTCCTCAAACAGAAACTGACGCGCGACAAGCTGACCCTGAAAGCCTCCTATGAGACGTTGGAAAACGAACGGGTGTTCCTGCGGCTGTTCCCCAAGGTGGACAGCTACAAGCTGGCCGGTTTCATCCCCGCCAATCGCAAGCTGTTCGGCCCTGTCGACCCGGGCGAACGGGTGTTTCTCTTTGGGTCCGATCGGCTGGGCCGTGACATGTTCAGCCGAGTCGTGGCGGGCACGCGGATTTCCATGTCCATCGGGCTTGTCGGTGTCGGCATGAGCCTTGTGCTGGGTCTGATCATCGGCGGCGCGGCAGGATATTTCGGCGGTTGGTTCGATACCGTGTCATCGCGCGTGATCGAGCTGATGCTGTCGATCCCGACAATCCCGATCTGGCTAGGTCTTAGCGCGGCGCTGCCGCCGTCACTGGACCCGATGACACGGTACTTCATGATAACGGTGATCCTGTCGCTGATCGGTTGGACAGAACTGGCGCGCGTGGTCCGGGGCCGCTTCATGGCGATGCGAACCGAGGATTTCGTAACCGCTGCGCGATTGGATGGAGCTTCACCGCGCCGGGTAATCTTTCGCCACATGATGCCGTCTCTGGTCAGCCATATCATCGCCTCGGTTTCGCTGGCCATTCCGGTGATGATCCTTGCGGAAACATCGCTGTCGTTCCTGGGCCTTGGCCTGATGCCGCCGTCGATTTCCTGGGGCGTGCTGCTGAAAGAAGCGCAGAACATCCGGTCCATCGCCCAGGCCGAATGGCTTTTCATTCCCGGTGGCTTCGTGATCGTCGCGGTGCTGGCACTGAACTTCCTAGGTGACGGGCTGCGCGACGCGGCCGACCCCTATTCACAACATGGCGCATGAGAGGACAGGAGATGACAAAGACCCCTGAAACCGAACAGAAGCCCCTTTTGTCGATCCGGAACCTGACCACGGCCTTTGCCACGCGCCATGGTGATTTCAACGCCGTCGACGATGTTTCGCTGGACCTGTTCGCGGGCAAGACCCTGTGTCTGGTGGGTGAAAGCGGCAGCGGAAAAAGCGTGCTGTCCCGTACGCTCTTGCGGATCGAGCAGCCGGGGCTGATCCGATCGGGCCAGATCATCCTGCACCCGTCCGAAAGCGACGCGCGGCGGGTGCGGCCCGGCACGATCGACCTGGCCACGTTGGATGTCAAGGGCAAGACGATCCGCGCCATCCGGGGCCGCGACATCGCCATGATCTTTCAAGAGCCGATGTCATCGCTGTCGCCGGTTCATCGGATAGGCAGCCAGATCACTGAGTCCATCCGCCTGCATGAAAAGATCAGCAAGGCTGATGCCCGCGACAAAGCGATCGACCTGCTGCGGCAGGTCGAGATCGCGGCGCCGGAGGTGGCCATCGACAAGTACCCGTTCGAGTTTTCGGGCGGTATGCGCCAGAGGGCGATGATCGCGCTGGCGCTGGCCTGCAATCCGGAAATCCTGGTGGCGGATGAGCCGACGACCGCGCTGGATGTGACCATTCAGGCCGAGATCCTCGATCTCTTGAAGGATCTTCAACTCCGCCACCAGATGGCTATGCTGTTCATCACCCATGACATGGGCGTGGTGGCCCAAATCGCCGATCAGGTGGCCGTCATGCGCCACGGCAAGGTGATCGAGGAAAACGATGTCTTCACCCTGTTTCGGGAACCTCAGCACAGCTATACCAAAACCCTGCTCAAGGCGGCGCAATCGTCGGACACCCCGTCGGCCCGGCGAACCGCGATGCGCGAACGCCGCCCAATCGGGCAGCCGATCCTGCGCACTGTTGGCCTGGGCAAGAAGTTCCCGCTCAGCAGCAAGGGCATTTTCAAGAAAGAGGTCACCTGGCTGCATGCGGTAAAGAACGTTTCCTTTGACCTGCACGCCGGCGAAAACATCGGCATCGTCGGGGAAAGCGGATCAGGCAAGACGACCTTGGCCCGTTGTGTTCAGCGCATTCTTTCGGCGCAGGACGGCCAGATCCTGCTCAAGGACGATCACGGCGACGAAACCGACCTGGTCGGATTGGATGACAAGGCGCTGACGCAGCATTGGCGTGACATGCGGATGATCTTTCAGGATCCCTTTGCGTCGCTCAACCCGCGTATGACCATTTCCCAGATCATTGCCGAACCTCTGCTTTTGTCCGGTATGACCTCGCCCCAGGCGCGCAAGAAACGGGTCGAGGAATTGCTTGACCTGGTGGGCCTGCCACGATCGGCGGGCGAACGGTATCCACATGCCTTTTCCGGGGGGCAGCGCCAGCGGGTGTCCATCGCCCGGGCCATCGCGCCCAATCCCCGCATCATCATCGCGGACGAGGCAACCTCGGCGCTGGATGTCAGCATCAGGTCGCGAATCATGGACCTGTTGCTTGATCTTCAGGAACAGCTCGACCTCAGCTACCTGTTCATCAGCCATGATGTCGGGCTGGTGCGCTATTTCTGTGATCGGGTGCTTGTCATGTACAAAGGCGAAGTGGTGGAGTTTGGCGAAACCGAACAGGTCTGCACCGCCCCCCACCACCGCTATACCCAGTCGCTGCTGTCGGCGGTGCCCATCGCCGACCCCACACGGCGCGATGACAAGACGCGCTTTCGCTATCACGCGCCCGCGTAGCACACCCCCCTGCCCCTGAAAACCTGTCCAGGTTCCGACCGCCCCTCTGGCGGCCGGAACCTGCGTTCCTGTCTCCTATCCGAGGTTTCCAATGACGTCCCTCCGCTATCTGAAATGGCCCCTGATCGTGACATTCGCCGGGCTGGCGCTTGGCGCCTGGCTTGGCTGGGCCACCACCGGCACGGTCGAAGGCATGCTGACCGTTTTCGTGATCTGCATTGTCCTGTCGGTGCTCGAAATCTCTCTGTCCTTCGACAATGCCATCGTCAACGCCAACAAGCTGAAACAGATGACCCCGATCTGGCAAAAGCGCTTTCTGACCTGGGGGATCCTGATTGCCGTTTTTGGCATGCGCATCATCTTTCCGCTGGCCATCGTCGCCATTGCCGCGCGGATCGGGCCCATCGAGGCGGTGAAACTGGCCATCGCCGAGCCCGACCAATACGCCGCGATCATGCATGATGCGCACCTTGGCATCGCGGCCTTTGGCGGCACGTTCCTGATGATGGTGGCACTGTCGTTCTTTTTCGACGAGCACAAGGAAATCCACTGGGTCCGGGTGGTCGAATCCCGCGTTAGCCGCTTTGCATCGATCCGCGGGGTCGAGATCGCCTTTGTCCTCACCCTGGCGCTGTTCTTTGCCGCCTTCCTCGATGGCGATGCAAGGGCGACCTTTATCAGCGCGGCTCTATACGGATTGCTGACCTACCTGCTGGTCGATGTCATGGGCAATCTGTTGGACCGCGCCGAGGAAACCATGAGCGACGCCGCACGCGGCGGGCTGGGCGCGTTTTTGTACCTCGAAGTGCTGGACGCGAGCTTTTCCTTTGACGGCGTGATCGGTGCCTTTGCCCTGACCCAGAACCTCTTCGTGATCGCCATCGGGCTTGGGATCGGCGCAATGTATGTACGGTCAATGACCATCATGTTGGTCGAACGCGGCACCCTGACAGAATACAAGTTCCTCGAACACGGCGCCTTTTACGCAATCCTGATCCTGTCGGTGATCATGTATGCGCAGGCGATTGTCCACGTGCCCGAGCTGCTGACCGGGTTGGGTGGCGCGACGATCATCGGCGTGGCCTTCTGGTCGTCCGTCCGACATGCCCGGGCGGCGGCCCCGGTCGCGGAATAGGCAATGAAAAACGGCGCGGCCATGTTGGCCGCGCCATTAACCTTCTCATGTGCTGCGGATCATTCGCCGCCGGCAATCGCCTTGAGACGCGCCATGACCTCTTCGCCGACAAGATCGGTGCCAAGCTCCTGCCACACCGGCTGCATCGCTTCGATCCAGGCGGCGCGTTGATCATCCGTCAGATCGTGCACCTGCACGCCCTCGCCGGCCATGAACTCCAGATCGCCATTGTTGAGGCTGCTGGCCTGGCCCATGTTCCAATCCGTCGCCACCTGCAGCGCGGCCTCGATTTCGGGCTTCACATCCGCAGGCAGGCTGTCCCACCACATCTTGTTGGCCCCCACCAGATAGAAGGAATACTGGTGATCGGTCTTGGTGATGTGATCGACGAACTGATAGGTCGACGAGCCGCGCCAGGAATTCGGCGTCACTTCGGCGGCGTCAATCACGCCCTGTTGCAGCGCCGTCGGGCTTTCGGACCAGTTGATGCCCACCGGGCTGGCGTGCACGGCCTCCCATGTCTTGACGAAAATCGGCGCGGACTGCACGCGCACCTTCAGCCCCTCGGCATCCGTGGGCCACAGGATCGGCGCCTGCGCCTTGTACCCAAGATCGCGCGGGCCGTTCATCCAGACGGCGACAATCTCGATATTCTGTTCGTTAAACCGGGGCATGATCGCCTCGCGGATCACAGGATCGGCGACCGCCGCCTGTATTTTCTCGGGCGTGTTCAACAAGAACGGCAATTGCAGCGCGCCCACATTGGCGTTGACCGAGCTGTAGACCCCGGCAGTGGGCGATATGATATGCACGCCGCCCAGTTGCAGCCCCTGGATCTGGCTTTGCTGATCGAAAAGCGTGCCACTGTGGTGCATCTTGACCCGGGCCTTGTCGCCCAGACGGCTTTCCAGTTCACTGACCAACAGGTCAAACGTCTGCCCTTTCAGGCCCTTTTCGTTGTTGTCGTTCGACATGATGATTTCGGTCTGCGCGGCGGCGCCGGTGGCGGCGGCCATTGCAAGCGCCAGGCAGCTGGCGCGAAGTGTCTTGATAAACATGAGGTCTCCTCTCCTCGTTTTGGTGTGTGGGGTCGTGGTCAATGCATCAGTCCCGGAAGGAACATCGACAGCGGCGGGAAATAGGTGACGAACAGCAGGGTGATGATCGTGGCCACCATCCAGGGCAGCGTGGCCTGAAAGACCTTGATCACCGGCATGCCCGTGATCGAGCTGGCGACAAAGAGGTTGATGCCGACCGGCGGGGTGATCAGGCCAAGCTCGATATTCACCACCATGATGATCGCGAAATGCACCGGGTCGATGCCAAGCTTTTCGGCGGCGGGCACAAGCAGCGGCGCAAAGATCAGGATGGTTGGCACACCCTCAAGAAAGAACCCGATGATCACCAGAAGGATGTTGACACAAAGCAGGAACACGATGGGCGACAGGTTCAGATCGACAACCAGCTGGGCCATCGCGGCGGGCACGCCGATCTTGGTCAAAAAGAACCCGAACAGCAGCGCATTCGCGGTGATCCAGAACACCATGCCCACCTTGGGTCCGGTCTCGGCGGTGACGGCCACCAGGTCGCGGAACGTCAACTCGCGGTAGATGAAGAAGCCGATCACCATCGCCAGCACGGCAGAGACCGCCGCCGCCTCGGTCGGGGTAAAGATCGCCCCGCCGTCATTGTACCACCCGAACAGCGTGAACTCCGGGAAACCATAGATGCCGACGACGATGAAAACGGGCAGCGACAGGGCCGGAAGGCTGACCTTCAGCGCCTGACCCAATTCGCCGCGTGTGGCCTTGGGCTGGACGGCGATGCCTTCGCGCACGGCCAGGATCCGCGCCGTTACCATCAGCATCGCGCCATAGAACAACCCGGGAAGGATACCCGCCATGAACAGCGCCGGGATCGAGGTCTCAGTAACAAAACCATACAGGATCAACGGGATCGACGGCGGAATGAGGATGCCGATGGCGCCGGATGTGGCCAGTGCCCCCACCGCATAGCGCGAGGAATAGCCCTCTTTCATCAGCGACGGGTAAAGGATGTTGCCCACCGCCGCGACGGTCGCCGGGCTCGACCCGGAAATGGCGGCAAAGAAGATGCAGGTCAGCACGGTTGTCATGCCAAGCCCGGCCCGAAGGTGGCCGACAAAGGCCTGCGCCAGCCCGACAAGCCGCTGCACCAGCCCGCCGCGTTCCATCAGCCCGGCGGCGAGAAAGAAGAACGGGATGGCCATCAGCGTGAAGTGGTTGAGGTTGGCAAAGAGCTTCTGCCCGACGATGCCGTCCGCAATTGGCGAAAACACCATCGAGGCCAGGATCGCCGATCCCCCCAGCGCCACGGCAATCGGTGCGCCGACAAGGATCAGGCCAAAGAAGATCGCCACAAGAAACAGCGCGGTCATTTCACGTCTCCCTCACCCGGCGTGCGGCCGGCCATGATTTCCTGAAAGTCGGTTTCGGGCGCCCTCGCGTCGGGGCGTTTCCACAGGGCCGCGGCCAAGAGCACATAGCGCAGGGCCATCAACGCGGTGATCAGCGGGATGATCAGGAAGGGATAGACCATCTTGATCCCCAATTCCGGGTGCAGTGCATTCAGCTTGTTGATGAACCCGGCGTAAAAGACGCTGTCGGACAGGTAGAAACAGACCAGCGCCAGCGTCGCAAGAAGCGCCACCGCGTTCATCGCCGCTCGCAAGTGCGGCGGCATCAGTTGCGGCAGAAGGTCGACCCGTGGATGCGCGCCCGTGCGCACCCCGCGTACCGCGCCAATCAGCATGGCCCAGACCAGCGCCGTCACCAGCCCGGCCTCAAGCCAGTGAATGCCGGTATTGAACGCATAGCGCAGAACAACCTGGGAAAACGCCATGACCAGAGCGGCCAGCGTCAACACGACAATCAGGGCTTTCTCGAAGGTGGACAGAAGCCTGTCCAGTAACTGTATCATGCGGAGCCTCCCTGGCGCATGACCGCCTTTGGCGGGTCAATCTTGATGGCTGAACATCGGCTTGCCCGAGAAGGGCAGCGTGACTTTCAGGATCGAGGACGTTTCCGCCTCGGTGATGAAAAGATCGCGGTTGTCCGGGCCGCCGAACGCCATGTTCGCGGTCAGAATGCCCTCGGGCGACCGAATGCGGTACATCGGTTCTCCCAGCCGCGACATCACCCAAACGGTGCCAAGACCCATGTGACCGATCACCAATTCGCCCCCCTCCCCGAGCGCCAGACCGTCGGGCCCCGCCATTCCACCGGAAAGCTGAATGAAGGTGCCTGTCTTTGCGACGGTCCGGCCACCCGGGAGGAACCGCACCCGCCACACGGCATTCATCCGTGTGACGGCGAGGTAAAGTTGGTTTTCATGTTCATTCAGAACCAAACCGTTGGGGCTGGGAATATTGCCGATCAGGCAGTCCAGATCGCCGTCCGCGCTGAGCCGGAACAGCCGACCATAAGGCGCATGCAGCCCGCTTTGCCCCTGATCGGTGAAATAGAGGTCCCCGTTGGCGGCAAAATGCAGATCGTTCAACCCGTGGAATCGCTCCAGCCCCGGGCGGGTCAGAAAGGGCTCGACCTTGCCCGACATCGGGTCCATCACCATGATGCCGTGGGCGTGATCGGCGATGAAAATGCGCCCGTCCTTGTGAATTTTAAGGCCGTTCGGCTCACCATCATAGGTGGCCGCGACGGTGAATTCCCCCGCCGGATCGCATTTCAGGATGCGCCCGTGGCAGATATCGACGCAAAAGAGGTTGCCTTCGCGGTCAAACGACGGCCCCTCCAGAAACGCGCGAAACTGCTTGCCCGGATGCTGCACCGCACCCCAATCCGAGCCGCCGTCCGGCATCAATTCCTGCGGCACGCGGGCAAAGACTTCGGCAGTGATTTCTTCCGGCGGAGCAAAGAACATCTTCGGGCCTTTCTGGTTTTTAGAATTTATAAGTGCAAAATTCCGATGCGGCAACAAATATGTTGATCCTTTTTCAAAATGACTACTCAATATCGGTGAGCGATGCCATGCCTTGCCCGAAAAGGGATCAAAACGTCACAAGAACAAAGAGTTACCTGCTACCGCGGCGGCATCCCGCCTCGGCGCGACAGGGGGTCAATCACGCACGCTGGCCGTGTATCGAAAGGAAAAAGGCTGCACATAGCTGGAATCGCCATGAAGAATCACCTTCTCGGCGGTGTCGTACAGGGTGTGCGACCGCACCAGCAGCGGCGCATGTGGCGTAATGCCCATGTGGGCTGCATCTTCATCCGTTGCCGCCTCGGCCCGTAGCGCGGCTTCGATCCGGCCAATACGAATGCCCAACACCTCTTCAATCAGAAGATGCCCGCCCTCTTCCTCAAGCGCCCGGGTCGGGAAGTCGAGTTTGAGGTCGGGGGAAAAGTACCGCAATTCCATACCGATACACTGGCTTTCGATCAGCCGGAGCCGGTGCAGACTGAACACCTCCGCTCCCGTCTCCAGCCCCAGCTTCGCGGCTGCGCGCTCTGGCGCCGCCACCCGCGCAAAGGAAATCAGCCGATAGGTCACGCGCTCGCCCGCCACGGCGACTTCGTTTTCGAAGGATTGGATATTGTGGATGTCCAGGTTGACGCGCACCTGCATGTCATCTTCGCGGCGGCAGGCAAAGGTGCCCCGGCCTGCAAACCGGCGCACATAGCCTTCGGTCACCAGTTGCGCCATCACCGCCTGCACGGTTGAGCGACTGACATCGAATTGCGCCGAAAGCTCTTTTTCCGTGGGCATCCGCGCGCCGGGCTTGACCCGACCGCTGGAAATCTCGGCGGTCAGAAACTCATAGATCTTGCGTTTGGCATGCATGGCAGTCACTTTCCCGAACCGCGCGGCTGTGGTGCGGCGCGCTTCGGTAAATGACTACACATTTGGCGCGGGGTGTCACCCCTTGGCGGTCTTTCGCCCCAGCGTCCGGTTCAGGATCGCCGCCAGAACGCCGCCCTGCTGCAACAGGGCGACCTCCTGCCCTGTTTGCACATCGGCACGGCAGGTGATCGGGGTCCGCGTGCCATCGGCCCTTTCCCAGCCAAGCGTCACGTCCCGGTTCGGCGCCAGGTCTGCAGATGGCAGGTCGATATGAAACCGGTCGGACGCCGTGACACCCGCTTTTGCCGGGATGAAACCGTCGGTGATGACCAGCGGCACCACACCCATGCCAATCAGGTTCTGGCGGTGGATGCGTTCGAAACTGCGCGCGATAACGGCTTTCGCCCCCAGAAGCGCCACCCCCTTGGCCGCCCAATCGCGGCTGGACCCCATGCCATAGCGCTCGCCCGCCAGCACAACGATCGGAGTGCCGTCGCCGCGCAGCTGGTCTGCGGCCTCATGGACCGGCAATTCCCTGCCATCCCCCAGAACCGTCCAGGCAGGCTGCAAACCCTCGGCCAGAAAATTCCGCGCCAACCGGTTGGTGAAAAGCCCGCGCAGCATGACCTCCCAATTGCCGCGATAGGAGGCATAGACATTCAAATCCCCGGGCGTGCCGCCCCGGTCGATCAGCCACTTGCCCGCTTCGCTGTCCGGCGCGATCCACCCGGCGGGCGAGATGTGATCGGTTGTCATATCGTCGCCCAGCACCAGCAAGGGCGCGGCATGATAGGTGCCCAACCGGCTGGTTTCCGACAAGGAGGCGAACTTGGGTCGGCGCAGGTTGCGCGATTTCGGGTCCCAGGCGAATTGCGGCGTCGCGGGACAATCGATGGCCTGCCACTCCGGATTGTCCGACGCCTGGCAAAAGGCGCGGGAAATGTCATTGGACCGGTAGCCAAGCGCCATCGCGGCGCTGACCTCCTCGGCATCGGGCCAAAGCTCGGACAGAAAAACAGCGGCGCCGTCAGGGTCCGTACCGACGGGATCGGTCAGGATGTCACCCTCGATCACACCCCGGATCGCATAGGCCACCACCAGCGGCGGCGAGGCCAGGTATCCAAGGTCAAGCTTTGGATGCACCCGACCCGGAAAGTTGCGGTTGCCCGACAACACGGCGCAAATGGCCTTGCCCTGCGCCAGCGCCGTCTCGACCACCGGCGGCAAAGGACCGGAATTGCCGATGCAGGTGGTGCAGCCGAAGCCCACAATGTCAAAGCCCAGCGCCGACAGATCCTCGGTCAGCCCTGCGCGCATCAGGTAATCCCGGGCCGAGGGTGAGCCCGGCGCGAGCGAGGTCTTGACCCAATGTGGCACCTGCAAGCCGCGTTGCCGCGCCTTTCGCGCCAGAAGCCCGGCAGTGATCAGCAGGCGCGGGTCAGAGGTATTGGTGCAACTGGTGATCGCCGCCACGCCGACGGCGCCATCGGGCACATCCCCCCGTGCATCGGGCGCAAGCGGTCGATCAATGGCGGCTTCGACGCGCGCGCGGGCCGCACCGGGCGGGCACCGGTCCTGCGGGCGGCGCGGGCCGGCCAACAAGGGGCGCAAGGTCGACAGGTCAATGGTCAGACCCGCGTCGAAATGCGGCTGTTCGGCGGGATCGAACCAAAGGCCCATGCGGCGGAACACCGGCTCGATCAAGCGGGTCAAACCTTCGGGCCGTCCGGTGGCCGCCAGGTAATCAACCGTGGATGCATCGACCGGAAAGAACCCGGTTGAGGCACCATATTCCGGCGCCATATTGGCAATCACCGCTCGGTCTCCCGCCGACAGCCCGACAACCCCAGGCCCGAAGAACTCGACAAAGGCCCCGGTCACATCCAGCGCGCGCAGTTGATGCGTCACCTCCAACGCCAGATCGGTGGACAGCGTACCGGGCGGCAGGCTGCCCTCCAGCCGCACCCCGATCACCCGCGGCATGGCCAGCGTGGCGGGCTGGCCAAACATCACGCTTTCGGCCTCCAGCCCGCCAATGCCCCAGCCCAGCACCCCGATCCCGTTGATCATCGGCGTATGACTGTCTGTGCCCAGCAACATGTCGGGATGGGCAAAGCCGTCGTCACGCAGTTCCAGCACGGTCGCCAGTTGCTCAAGGTTGATCGTGTGCATGATGCCGGTGCCCGGCGGGTTCACATGCACACCCTTCAGATTGGCCGACGCCCATTTCAGAAAGGCATAGCGTTCGCGGTTGCGCGCGATCTCACGCGCGCCGTTGCGGAGCGCGGCTTGTGGATTGGCATAGACATCCACCGCCAGGGAATGGTCGACCGAGACCTCGACCGGCAATTGCGGGGTCAGGTCTTCGGGGGTGCCGCCCGCCTCGGCCACCGCATCGCGCAGCCCGGCAATATCGGCAATCGCCGGGGTACAGGTGGTGTCATGCATCAGGATGCGGTTGGGCCGGAATGAGAACTCGAAATGGGTTGTCCGCCCTTCCAGCCAATCATCCAGCGCCGCCAGCAGGGGAGCGGGGGCGCCGGTGTCACGCAGGTGGTTTTCGCTCAGCAACCGCAGCACATGGGGCAGGCGCGGCAACCGCGCGCCCAGCACATTGGCCAGATCGGTGAACTGCACGTCGCGGCCATCGGGCCGGATACGGGTGAGACGGGTCATCTAGGCCTCTTTGACAAAGTTGCGACAAGGGCCGGTGCGGCAAAAAGCGCGAACAGGACCCTCAGGATGTGGTGGCACACGACAAAGGCCACCTCGCGCCCCATCGTTAGGGCGATCAGAGACATCTCGGCCAGACCGCCGGGCGCAAATGCGAGCAACAATGCAAGCCCGTCCCAGGTGCTCTGCGCCGACAACACGGTCGCCGCCGCCAGCGCAAGGCCGATCTGCACCGCAACCACGGCCACCGCCGATAGGGCAAAGCCCGCCAACGCCCGGATCGACACGCCCAGAAAGCGCGCGCCGACGTTGATGCCGATCATCACTTGGATGACGACCGACACCTCGGGCGGCACCTCGAACGCCGAAATCCGGCCCAGGTGCAGCGCCGCGCTAACCGCCATCGGCACGAGGATCAGCGCCGCCGGAATACGGGTCCAGCGGTCGGCGACAAGGCCTGCGACGATACAGGCGGCAAACCAGCCCCAATCGGCGACGGTCATCGCGTGACGTTCCGCCGGAGCGGTGTTTTCGACGGTGATGCCAAAGGCAAGACCGGCCAGCAGCGGGATGATCAGGATCGACAGTGCGATGCGCAGCGCCTGGACGATGGCCACCCGGCGCTGATCAGCGCCCGCTTGGTCGCCCAACAGGATCATCTCGGATATGCCGCCGGGCATGGAACACAACAGCGCGTCGATCGGGGGAAAGCTGAAGATCCGCCGCAAACCGGCATAGTTGATCGCCCCACCAAGGATCAGAAGCCCGAACATCACCAGCAAAGACGGCCACCAGGCGGCGGCCAGCCCGACGATACCGGGCGGGATTGCGGCACCCAGCATGGTGCCCACCGCCGACTTGACGATGGGAAGCGCCGCCGTCGGCTGCACCACCGGCGCGCCCAAGAGCGACGCCCCGGATGTCAAGAGCATCGCGCCCACCAGCCAGCCCAGCGGAACCCCCGTCACCGAAACGCACCAGCCTGCAACGAAAGCCGCCAGCAGCGTCAGGAGGGCAAGGAACAGCACACGGAAATCCGACATTCAGACCTCAGATCCGGCCAAATGTCGCATCCAGCTCCTCCACCTCCTACGGGGTCAGCAACCGGCTGTTCATCCCGCGCAGGGCCACGATCAGGCGCGCGGTTTCCTCCAGCTCTTCAGCGGCGGCAACGGCCGAGAACAGGGTCTTGCCACTCACCACCGGCCCGTGGTTGGCCAGCAGAACGGCGGCATGCCTGCCCTGCAGGTCGCGGATCATCTCGCCCATACGCGGATCGCCCGGCTTGACATAAGGTACCCGCTTCACCGTGCCCACGCGCATCACCACATACGGCGTCAACGGTGGCACGCAATCATCCGGGTCGATGTCTGCCAAGCAGGACAGCGCCGTGGCCCAGGTGGAATGCAGGTGCACCACCGCCCCGGCCTCGGGCCGGGTGTCGTAAAAGGCCTGGTGAAGGAACACTTCCTTGCTGGGCCTGTCGCCCGCCACATGGGTACCATCGGCATCGATCCTGGCAATCCGGTCCGGGTCGAGATCACCCAGCCGCACATTGGTGGGCGTCATCAGGATGCCGTCCGACAGCCGGACCGAGACATTGCCCGCCGTGCCCACGGAAAACCCCCGCTCGAACAGCGAACGGCACAAATGCGCCATCTCGTCCCGGGCCTTGCGCTCCTCGTCCCTCATGCGCCCTGCTCCATAATGGCCAGGGCCTTGTCAAAAAAGTCCGGCGTGCCGAAATTGCCCGATTTCAACGCCAGCAGGACCGGCGCGTCGCCCAGGCTGAGGATCGGTACGCCGGGGTCGATCTCGGGCCCGATCCGCATGGCATCGACCGACAGCGTGTCACAAACCGCCTGCGCCACTGCGCCCGAAGTTTCGCCGCCCGCCACGACGAGCCGCCGATACCCCTGGGCTATCAACGCGCGCGCGGTATCCGCAAAAAGCGCGTCGAGCCGGGCCGAGACCACCTCGCGGCCGAACTCCGACTGCATCGCCCCGACTTGTTCCGGCGTGCCCGAGGAATAGACCAGCGGCGCCTGACCCGCGTGCTCTGTCACGAAGCGCACGACATCATCGGCGGTGAACGTGCCCGCCATGACACCCGGCACGTCGATGGCCAGCGTCGGATGGCACGCCGCGTGATGCTCGACCTGCCCGCGCGTCGCGCCGGAACAGGACCCGGCCAGGATCGCCGCAGCCCCCTTGACCGGCGCAAAGGGTGTCTCGCCGCCCTGTGCCCGGCCCGCGCGAATGAAGTTGCGCGGCAGGCCCAGCGCGATGCCCGATCCACCGGTGACAAGCGCCGCGCCGTCGACCGCCTCCCCGATGGTCAGAAGTGCCTCGTCGGATATGGCGTCGACCACGGCAAAGCTTTCGGACATGTCGCCAAGCGCCTTGCGCAGCGCGCTTGCGCCCGCGGCCACCACCGGATGCGGCACAAGGCCAACCCCGGCAGAGGTCTGGGCCGACAGCACCCGCCGCAGGTCCGGATCGGTCATCGGTGTCAGCGGGTGGGTCTGCATTCCCGATTCATTCAGCAGCCGGTCAAAGACAAACAGATGCCCCTGATAGACCGTCCGCCCCGCCGTCGGAAACGCCGGGCAGACCACGACGCCCCGGCAATCCAGCGCGCGGGCAAGCGCTTCGGCCACCGGGCCGATATTGCCATCATCGGTCGAATCGAAGGTCGAGCAATACTTGAACACGATCTGCTCACAGCCCTGCGCGGTCAGCCAGTCCAGCGCCGCCAGCGATTGGGTCACGGCCTCGTCCACTGGCGCCGAGCGGCTTTTGAGCGAGATCACCCCGGCTTCGATACCGGGCGCGGCGGGGCCGGTCGGCACACCGGCATATTGCGCGGTGCGCAGCCCGCCTTCGGGCGCGTGCCCCTTGGCAAGGGTGTTTGCAATGTCGCTGCCGCCGGTGAAGTCATCTGCGATCACGCCAATTAACATGCGGATTGTCCCTTCGCATTTGCGGGCGCAAGCACCCGCTTGAGTTTGTCTATCGCCGCATCCGGGCTGGTCAGCACCGGGATGTCGGTCTGCGCCCGCGCCATCTCCGCTGCCCGGCTCATCGAGAAATGGGCCAGCATGATGGCATCCACCCCGGCGACATCCGCTGCGGCCTCGGCGATCAGCCGGTCATGGGTGTCCGCGTCGCCCGATTTCAAGGCGTCCAGCGCATCGGCCACGAAGATCGAGTTGAGGGTGGCGCGCGCCTGCTTCCGATGGGCCGCATCGCTGAACTCCTGCTCCATCCCGGCCACCGCAGGCGGGAAGGTATAGAGCATCGCAATCTGCCCGCCGGCGCCGAGCGCCGCGTCGAACATTGCCTCGTTGGGTTTCAGAACCGGAAGGTCCAGCCGCGCCGACGCCGTTTCGATGCCGGTGCCGAAGGCGGAACAGGTATAGAGGATCGCGTCGGGAGCCAGCCCCATGGCGTAATCTGCCAGCGCGTTGATGCGCTGGTCCAGCACCTCCGCGGAAACCCGCCCCGATGCGGCATCGGACGACAGCCCCTCTTCGAGGATCGACAGGGTTTCAACCTCGGGCCATGCCCTGGCAAAGCCCGCCTCGATCGGGGCCATCGCGACGCGCGTGGCGTGGATCAGAACGATACGTGTCATGCGCCTGTCCCGGTAGAAGTGTCAGAAAGGCGGCGGACAGGAGGGAGGCCCTGCCCGCCGGTTGCGCCAAATCAGGCCGGGACCTTGCCCGCGACCGCATCGGCCACAAAGGCCCCGAACTGATCGGTATTGACCGATCCACCCAGGTCGCGCGTGCGCTTGGCCGGATCGTCGATCACCCGGTCCACCGCTTCCGTGATCGCGGCACCGGCATCCATCAGCTTCTGCACGCCCCGCTGTTCGCCCAGCCAGGTCAGCATCATCGCCGCGGAGAGGATCAGCGAGGTCGGGTTGGCCACATTCTGACCCTGGATGTCCGGCGCCGAACCGTGCTGCGCCTGGGCACAGACCAGCCCGGTTTCGGCATTGGCATTGATCGACCCGGCAAGGCCGAGCGAACCCGACAATTCGGAGGCCAGATCAGACAGGATGTCGCCATAGAAGTTGGTCGCCACCACCACGTCGTATATCTCGGGCTGGCGCACCAGAAGCGCGGCAAAGGCATCGACGATCTTGTCATCGGCCTCGACCTCGGGGAATTCCTTGGCCACTTCGCGGAAGCACTCCAGGAACAACCCGTCGGTCATCAGGAAGCTGTTGGCCTTGTGGATCGCGACCACCTTCTTTTTGCGCTGCATCGCCAGCTTGAACGCCTCGCGGCAGATCCGCATCGACCCGGCGCGCGTGATCTTGCGCACCGACAGCGCCATGTCGGGATCGGGCATCATCTCGCCCACGCCCTTGAACATGTTGCGGTCGGGATAGAAGCCTTCGGTCGCCTCGCGCATGATCACCAGGTCCATGCCCGGCGCCTTGTTGGGGATGAAATCACGCGAGCGCGCCGGGCGGACATTGGCATAAAGGTCCAGCCCGATGCGGAACCCGGCCGAAACGTTGCGCCCGCCTTCAACCACCGGCGGGTAGTCCATGTGGCTCTGGGTGCCGAGGATCACGCCGTCGAACTCGGTGCGGGCACGCTCCAGCACCTCGTCGCGCAGGGTGATGCCGTGGTTTTTCAGGCTGGTGAAGCCGCTTTCCGCCTCTTCGAAGGTCAGGCCCAGGTCGAAGCGCTTGTTCGCCGCTTCCACCACCTCGAGCGTGGCCGCCATGATTTCGGGTCCGATGCCGTCGCACGGCAGGGTCATGATACGCATGTCTTAGTCTCCTTTAGTTGGCCACCGGGGCCGGTGTTGATTGTCGGGGATCAGTCTCCGACGAACTCCTCTTCATTGCGGGCGGCTTCCATGCGGCGTTTCACGCGGCGGCCCATCAGCATCGGCAAAACGAAGCCGGTGATCGCGATGGCCCAAAGGATGATCGCCAGCGGCGAACCCACAAGCGTCAGCCAGTCGCCGTCCGAGATCGTCATGGCGCGGCGCAGGTTCACCTCCATCTGGTTGCCCAGCAGGATGCCCAGGATGATCGGCACCAGCGGCACGTCGAGCTTGCGCAACAGCCAGCCTGCGACGCCAAAGCCCACCATCAGCATCACGTCGAAGGTCGAGCCGGTGATCGAGTAGATGCCGACGAAAGAGATCATCGCCACCACGGGCATCAGGATGCGCGTCGGCACCATCAGCACCCGGGTGAAGATACCCACCAACGGGATGTTCATCGCCAGAAGGATGAAGTTGGCAAGAAACAGCGCCGCGATCAGGCCCCAGACCACGTCCGGGTTCTTGGTGAACAGAAGCGGACCGGGCGTGATGTTTAGCTGCAACAGAACCGCCAGCAGAACGGCTGTCGTGCCGGACCCCGGCACGCCAAGTGCCAGCATCGGCACCAGCGCCCCACCTGAAGCCGCGTTATTGCCCGCCTCGGGCGCCGCGACGCCGCGCGGGTCGCCCTTGCCAAAGGTCTTGCCGTCATGGTCCACCGCCTGTTTCTCCAGCGAATAGGCCAGGAATGAGCCCAGCGAGGCCCCGGCCCCCGGCAACACCCCGGCGAAGAAGCCGAGCCCCGTGCCGCGTGCCATCGACGGGATGCAGCGCTTGATCATGCCGAAGTCGGGCAGGATACGGCCGACTTTTGCCGCCCCGCCGCTGGCCGCTGCACCGCCACGGTGATGTTCGAGAAAGATGAACACTTCCGAGAGCGCAAACAGCCCGACAATGGCAATCAGAAAGTCGATGCCGTCATAGAGGTGGATATGGTCGAAGGTGAAACGCTGCGAGCCGGTCTGGCTGTCGCTGCCGATCATCGCGATGCCAAGACCCAGCGCGGCGGCAAAGGCCGATTTCGCCTGGTTGGTGGACGAGATGCCACCAAGCGTCGCAAAGGCCACGGTAAACAGCACGAAATACTCCGCCGGGCCAAACAGCAGCGCGATCTTGACCAGCTGCGGCGCCAAGAGCACCAGCCCGCAGGTCGCCACGAAGGCACCGACGAAGGAGGCGACACCAGAGAGCGAGAGCGCCTCGCCCGCCTTGCCCTGTTGCGCCATCGGGTAGCCGTCGAGACAGGTCATCATCGCCGGTTCATCACCGGGGATATTGAGCAGGATCGACGAGATCCGCCCGCCGTACATCGCCCCGTAATAGACCGAGGTCAGCAGGATCAGCGAAGGTGTCGGACCAAGCCCCAGCGAAAAGGCGATGGGGATCAGGATCGCCACGCCATTGGCAGGGCCAAGCCCGGGCAGCGCGCCCATCAGCGTGCCGAGAAAACAGCCGATGACGGCGAGGAACAGGTTCTGCGGCGTCAGCGCGACCGCGAAACCATCTGCGAGTAGAGACAGGATTTCCATGTGCAGGCCTCAGAAACCGAGCGGGCCCTTGGCCAGGTGCAGGCCGAGGATCAGGTGAAAGGTGACGTAGATGCCGACCGAGGTTGCCAAACCCGTGACCAGCGCCCAGAGCGGCGCGGTGCCCAGCCGCCAGGTCAGATAGGCGGTCGCAAAAACGGTGGCGATGACAAATCCCACCTCGGGCAGCGCCCAGCCGTACAGCAGCATGACGGCGGTGGCGAAGACGATTTCGGCCAGGTCGTTCAGCACCGGCCATTGGGGCTCTTTGTCGGGGCGGATCATGAACCAGATCGAGGTCAGGCCCAGAACAGTGCCGACGATATAGGGAAAGGCACGCGGGCCCACGACATCGACCATGAAGCTGTCCTTGATGGTGGTCGCGGCCCAGATGTAGAAGATGGCAAGCGCCAGCCCGAACGCGCCGAAGATACGGTCGCTCATGGTCTCCTCCAGATTTTTCAGGGTGTGAGATGGGCCGGCCCGCAACCGCAGGCCGGCCGGGAACGCAATGCGCGTTACTGGATGATGCCGATCTCTTTCGACAGCTTCTCGATATCGGCGATGCTGCCCGCGACGAAGTTGTACATGTCGTCACCGAAGTTGTTGAACGGCTCGATCGCCGCATCTTCCAGCTCTTTCTGGAAGCCCTCGTCCTCGGTCAGGGTCATGATGGCGTTTTTCCAGAACTCCTTGGCCACGTCCGAAGCGCCCGCCGGCATGTAGAGCCCGCGCCAGTTGGCCCCGACCACGTCATAGCCCTGTTCCTTGGCGGTGGGGATGTCGGGGAAGTTCTTCAGCCGCTCGGGCGCGAGAATGCCGATGATGCGGATATCACCGGATTCAAGAAAACCCAGCATTTCCGAGAAATCACCCGACAGCGCCTCGACCGAGCCCGACAACAGGCCGGTCATCGCCTCGCCACCGCCCGAGAAGGAGACGTATTTCAGCTTGGTGACATCCTCCATGCCTGCTTCGCGCGCCACCAGCATCGGCTTGATGTGGTCGAAGCTGCCGACCGAGGAGCCACCGGCAATACCCACCGATTTCGGATCGGCAAGGATATCGTCCATCATCTGGGTCAGGGTCTCGTATTTGCTATCGGCGCTGACCGCGATGGCGCCGTATTCCGCACCAAAGGTGGCGAGGAAATGCACATCGTCCTGCTTGGCGCCTTCATAGATGCCCTGCGCGATCCGCGCGCTGGTCGACATGGAGGCGGCGACGATCAGGTTGTTATCCTCGTTGCGCTCCTTTGTGACATGGGCAAAAGCCACGCCACCGCCGCCACCGGACATGTTTGTCACCTGCATGGCGTCGTCGATCAGATCGAGATCGAACAGGTACTTCGCCGTCGTGCGGCAGATGAAGTCCCAACCGCCACCGGGGTTCGAAGGGGCGATGCATTGCGGGTTTTCGGGGGTGAAGTCCTGCGCGGTCGCAGGGATCGGCGCGAACGAGACGGCAACAAGCGCCGCGGCCGCGAAGAAGGTGAACTTGGATTGCATTTTTATTCCTCCCAAATGCATTGTCCGGATGGCGAACCACCCGGGCACAATATTGCACTTACTTATCCATAAATCCAATAGCCAATCTTCGACACACTCGAAATCACCCCTCAGTCGAAAAATTTCTCTAAATACCAATGATTTGCCGCATCACGCTTCGCCCTTGGGTCGCGCCATTCCCTGGCTACCCTACCGAGTCTCACCTTGATTTTCGGATTTTTACGTCGAAAAATGCTCTTGTCCCAACCTCGCCCAGCGAATCACGGACCGGACAACTGACAAGAGTGAGAGCACCGAACATGACCAACAGCGATCTTGCGACGCGCATTTCCACCCGGCTGGCCCGGGATATCCTCACTGGTACGGTCGAGCCCGGCACCCACGTGGCAACCCAGCAAATTGCCGACCGCTACCAGGTGTCGCGCACCCCGGTGCGAGACGCGCTTGTCGCGCTGGCGGACAAGGGGCTTTTGCAGCACCGGGCCAACCGTGGCTACTTTGTCCCCAAAGAAATCCCCGAAGACCTGGCGCAACAGATTGCCGCAAGGGACGCCGAAGAACCTGATGTTTATCAGACCTTTGCGGAGGACTGGCTCAAGAACCGCCTGCCCGAGATCGTGACCGAACAAAGCCTGCGCCAACGCTATGACCTGACGAAATCACGGCTCAACGACATGATGGCCCGCGCCGCCCGCGAAGGCTGGGCCGAGCGCAAGGAGGGGTATGGCTGGCGGCTGTTGCCGGTCGCCAAGACCTCGGACGCCTTTGAGCAGATCTACCGCTTCCGCCTGGCCATCGAACCCGTCGCTCTGCTGGAGCCCGGCTTTCAGATCGACCGCAAGGTGCTGGAAGAACACCGCCGGACCCAGGAGTGGATGCTTGAGGTCGATGTGACACGCACGCCGCCCGAGCAGCTTCTGGCCAATGGCGCCGCCTTTCACGAGGCGCTGATCACCATGTCCAACAATCCGTTTTTTGTCAGCGCCCTGAAGCGCGTCAACCGAATGCGCCGCCTGATGGAATACCGCGCGCGCGTCGACCAGGAACGCCTTCAGGTGCAATGCAGCGATCACCTTGAAATCATTGACCTTGTCGAACGGGGCGAGATCGTCGAAGCCTCCTACTTCATGCGCCGCCATCTCTCGGGTGCGCTCCGCAAAAAAAGTCCCGTTGCACGAAACTGGTCAGACGAAGCCGACGCAGAAGGCGCCGATACCGTGAAAAATTGAGTTTCTGGGCGGATCCATGCAAACCTCCGCCAAACCGGACATTTGAAAAGGCCCTGACATGATCTCCACTGATGAGCTTAAAAGCCAATATGCACCACACGGCACGCTTCGTGTCGCGCTAAATCACGGCAACAGGATCCTTGTGGGCCGCGATGCCAATTCCGCCCCTGTCGGGATTTCCGTCGATCTTGCCCGGACGCTGGCCGACACGCTCGACCTGCCGCTTGAGTTCGTCGAATTTGACCGCGCGGTCGATGTCTCATCCAGCGCGACAGAGGATATCTGGGACGTCTGCTTTCTTGCCGTCGATCCGAAACGCGCCGAGACCATCGATTTCACCGCGCCCTACGTTCGCATCGAAGGCCGTTACCTCGCTGCGCCGAGTTGTGACGCCGCGAACGCAGAGGCACTTGTTCGAAGCGGCGTGCCGGTCGGCACCGTGAAGGGATCGGCCTATACCCTGACGCTGGAACGCAAACCGGGCGCCGCGCACCTGAAGGTCTACGAGGACATCCACGCCATGCTCGCCGCCCTGGACGCGGGCGACGTGGCCGCCGCCGCCGGCATCGGCAGCGTGATGGAAGCCGAAGGCGAAAGCAGGCCGGGATCACGCGTGCTTTCGCCGCCATTCATGGAAATTCGGCAGGCAATGGCCATCGTCAAAGACCGTCCGCTGGCCGCCGCACATTTGAAAGATTATGTTGCGCAACTGGCGCGCGAAGGCAAAGTCGGTGACATCCTGGAACGCCACGGCGTTGCGCGTTCTTGTGCGATGATTCCGTGACGCTCACACCGGATCGAGCAACCGGGCGGGGTTGTCACACATGATCTTTCTGATCTCGGGCTCCCCAAGGCCACAGGCCGGAAACAGCCCGGGAATCGCGTGGGAGTCGGCATTCCGGAAAGGCTCGATCTCTCCAAAGGGCCGCGACCCGCGCGCGCCACCGCCACCGGTATGGGGCCAGTCAGAGCCCCAGATCACATGATCCGGGCGCAGCGCAACACAGCTTTTTATCAGCGACATCGCGCGGACACGGGCCCGCTCGCGATCTGCGGCCAGCTTGTAGTCCGCCGACATCTTGATCCAGACCTGCCCTGACGCGGTGCGGCGCATGAGGTCGGTCAATTGGCCCTCGTCCGCTTCCGCGCCGATACCGGCAAAATGATCCAGAACGACCGGAACCTCCGCCCGCGTGATCGTGTCGAGGTGGGCCAGAACCGTGTCGATCGGCGCATAGATCTGCAGGAACATCCCGCTGCCCGCCAGTGCCGAGGCCATTGCCGACAGGGCCTCACTGCCACCCAGCGCCGCGCCCCCACTGACAAGGTTCACCCGAAACCCGCGCACCCCACGCGCTTGCATCTCGGCGATTTCGCTGTCGCGGCGCAATGCTGCGGCATCGGCAACCGCGACGCCTCGTGCCCGGTCGCCCAGCACGTCAAGCGCCGCCAGCAAACACCTGTTGTCGTTTCCATAGACACTGGGCTGGACCAGAACGGCCCGATCAATGGCGCCTTCCTCCATGGCCAGCAAAAGCTCATCAATTCCCGCCGCGCCCGGTGTGTAACTTCTGTCTTCGGCAAATGGAAAATGCACGGGGTCGAACAGGTGCACATGGGTGTCCCAAGACGAATAAAATGCCATTTAGTATCCTGACGGCATTGCCAAGTTTTTGCTGCGTGAAGCTCCTGCTACAGGAATTGGGATGAAAACGCCATCGTCAATGCCGCGCCTGAAAGGCTTCCGCTTCCGCTGAGAGATCATTACCTATGCGGTCTGGGCGTATCATCGATTTGCGCTCAGCACGGCGGATGTCGAGGATTTACTTGCCGAACGCGGCGTGATCGTCAGCCGGGAGACCGTACGAAGCTGGGAAAGCCGGTTTGGGCGCCACTTCGCCGATTGCATCAAGCGGGACCGACCCGGCGCGGCGGACAAATGGCATCTGGATGAAGTTGTGATCCCGATCAATGGACGAAAGTTCTGGCTCTGGCGGGCCGTCGATGCCAACGGCCCCTCTCGTGACATTGCTGCGCAATGCACTGCCGGGCAGTGGACAAACTGCGCAGCTACATCAAGTTCGCCGAGATATAACGTTCTGGCAACTCAACTGCACCAAATGCGCGACAGAGCCAAAATTGCACGCCTGCTCACACTGATGATGTCAGCGCAAGGAAAATGGCGCAAACTCGACGGCCGGAACCGCCTGCCCGAAATCATCGAAGGGGTTGAGTTCCGCGACGGCCTCCGCCACGTTCAAGTCGCCGCCTGATCAGGCGTCACCAGCTTCCGCGCATATCTCGCGGCTTACGCGACAATCAATAATACGCCGATGATTGTCGCTGGCGTCTCACCCAGATTGATGAAGTGGAACGGCCCGCTCCGACAGCATCGA
>ERZ1699650.99-NODE-99-length-45523-cov-23.005300_pt1 | contig 45523 bp, 55 predicted proteins | sample MGYA00581512_ERZ1699650 | MGnify/ENA primary metagenome ERZ1699650 (study PRJEB42348, sample SAMEA6618698) | metagenome | isolation source: Polyester-degrading enrichment culture growing on monomer terephthalic acid, Te | collected 2019-05-17 ... | reverse complement strand
GGTCGGGTTGTCGAGCAGGGCATCGACCGCTACATCCAACCGCTGTGCGGTGGTGAGCGCATCCTGATAGGTTGCCAGGGCAAGGTCTGCATAATGGTTGACGACCGTTTCGGGGGTTGCGGGTGAGTGTGCTGTCCCTGTGAGAGTGCTGCATCCCGCCAGATACAGGCTGGCAAGTGCCGTGGCGATTGCCAGAGGCTGAGTGGGGCTCATGCTGGGTTCCTTGTGTGGGTTATCGTATCAATGATGCTATTGGTAATGATAATAATTATCAAGAATATAATAAGGGCATGCCACCGTGCAAGTTGGATGAGGGCATTATGCGGAGGGAGGGTGAGTAGGGAAGGTGTCTGTCCTGGGAGTAGAGGCCATTATTTGAATGAACCACTGGTAATCTGGATATCTTTCGGCACGCATGAAGCTCAGGAGCTATCCGAGGCTGTTGTTGTACTGATTCGGAAGGTACGTTTTATTAAAGGTTTTCAAAGATATCGTTAACCAATTCAATCGTCTGGCAACCGCCACCATGAGCCTTAATATAGGCGCGTAAGCCCATAAACTGCACTTGGAGTCGTTGTGCCATTCGGACAGCATCCCTGTCAGAATCAATGGTCCCAAGTTCCTGAGCCAGACGAATCACAGTGGCGAATTCATCTTCCATGCCGTTTAACAATCGTTTGGCTTCAGCCAGAAGCTCTGCATGCTCTTCAGTCAGCTCAGATATAGTCTTTACCAGCATGCACATGCTGTTGGGAGCATCCGACTGGCACAACAATACATGGATGATGAACTGTTTCAGCCCTTCAACGGGATCGTGGCACTCGGCTACTTCTCTATGTAGCATTTCACGACTTCTTTTGGAGTAGTGATTCAGTGAAAGTCGAAATAAAGCCTCTTTACTGCCGAAACTTGCATAGATACTACCCGGGCGCAGGCTAGTGGCTTGCTGGAGGTTTCTCATGGAAGTGGCATGAAATCCTTTCTCCCAGAAGAGATCGGTGGCCTTTGGAACAGCCTCAAGGTGGTGATGTGCGGGTCCCGACACGTGGATTCTCCTCGCTTTTGAACGATCGTTCAAATATAGCTTGAACGATCGTTCAAATCCAGTTATTGTTTCAATTCGATCTAACCCTTTCATCCATACGAGAGTGAGAATCCATGAGTCATTTTAAAATCCACACGATTGAAAGCGCCCCAGAAGAAAGTAAACCGTTGCTCGAGGCGTCACTGAAAGCCAACGGAGTCGTACCTGGGTTGCATGGGGTGTTAGCTGAATCACCAGGATTGCTCAAGGGCTACCAGGAATTGCATAAACTGTTCCAGAACTCATCTTTCGACGCGGAGGAATTGACCGTTGTCTGGCAAACCATCAACGTCGAGCATGAATGCCACTATTGTGTGCCAGCCCATACGGGTATAGCCAACGCCATGAAGGTAGATCCTGCCTTGACCGAGGCGTTGCGAAACCGTGACCCCATGCCTACACCTAAGCTGCAAGCCCTGCAAGACCTTACTCTAACACTGGTCCGCAATCGGGGTTACGCCAGTGATGAAGAATTAGATAAGTTCTTTGAGGCCGGTTACGAGCAACAGCAGGTACTTGAAATCATTCTGGGTTTGTCTCAGAAAGTCATCAGTAATTACGTGAATCATCTGGCGAAAACACCAGTTGACACGCGTTTTGAAAAATACGCCTGGAAGTGATTTTTTGATATGTCTCCCGGACGTAAAATCGCCACATACTAAAGGGCCAAACTGTACCCTGGTGTGTGGTGAACGGAACGGCATTTATAGTTATGATCCAAAAGGGATGTTTGCTGGACTCACTCAGAAAGGGTTTTATACTAAATACTAAGATTAAAGGGAAAATCAGATCTTATGAGAGTAATTGCAATCGACGCCTGAAGATGTCTTCTGTGAGTTTTTAATTTTACGATGCCAAATTATAGTGCTTTGCTAACTAAAGGCCGATTCGATTCTATACCTCGTTCGCGGTATAAATATCGAGGTCTTTGCTCTTAGCCTCATACATTGCAGCATCGCTTGCACTCAAAAGTTGCTCTATCGAACGTCCATGATCAGGGTATATTGCAATGCCAACACTGGCGCCTACATACAAGAGGCGGCTACCTATATCAATAGGTATTGATATCTCTCTGACGAGACGTTCTGCTAGATTGATGTACTCGTCAACGGTGTTTAGCCCTTGGATTATTAGAATAAATTCATCACCTCCAATTCTGGTGACTGTGTCGATAGATCGAACTATGGACTCCATTCGGTGAGCAATGATCTGCAGCACTCTGTCTCCAACTGCGTGTCCGTAAAGGTCATTTACCGGTTTGAATTTGTCCAGATCAAGGAAAAAGCAACCGAATCGCTGATTGTTCCTGCTGGCAGTACTTATCGCAATCTTAAACCGATCAGCTAATAGTAGTCGGTTTGGTAAGCCTGTTAACGCATCATGGCCTGCGTTGTGTCGTAGTAGCTCCTCCTGTGACTTTCGCTCATTGAAATCACTCATGCTCAGAATGAAGTGATTAGTCGTAATGTCACTTTGGTCAACGCGGGTAACAGATGCCCAGGTTGTTTGAATTGCACCTTTCTTATCCCTAAGCCAAAACTCTCCCGTCCATTGCCCGGACTCTTCAAGCTCTGACCAAATTTCAGATCCAAAAATAGTCTCAGATGGGCTGTTTACGGTAATGGTTTCTGCAGATTTTCCGATCCAACTGGTTTTATCACTTTTTGTTAGAAGCTCAAATGACTTGTTCAGATCTATAATGACGCCAAGTTCATTAATGATTACTATTGATTCACTGCTATACTGAAAGACAGTTGACCATAGCTTAAGCAGGTCTTCGCGTTCAATTCGATCGGTGACATCAGAGCAAGAAATAACAGCCGCAGGAGATTCGGGTGTTGGCGGTATTTCACTCAAAACTGGTCGCGAGTTAAACGAAATCCATTGCGTTTTTTGGTTCTGCTCGGATGGGACGCCTAATAGAACCTGAGTATAACTTTTCCCGGTCTTTAGCGTTAATGAGCTCGGAAACTCTGATGGAGGGCATCGGTCACCGCTTGGGTAGATAAATTTGTCTATCAATCCTTCAAGTGATTCTTGACATTTTTTTTCATCTAAAAAGGGTAATATAACGGTTGCTTGTGAGTTTATCGTAACAATTTCACCGGAAGCATTGAGTACAACAATGCCTTCCACCAAGCTCTCCAATGAGGTCCTATATACTGCTTCGTTCCGACTTAGTACATCTTCCAGGTCTTTTTGCTCAGTTACATCTCTTGATGTGGTGTGTAGTTCAACAACCAGACCATCTTCGTTTTTGATCGGCTGCGTTAATGTTTCAAACCAAATGTAATGCCCATCAGCATGGCGGATCCGATAACGGATCAGTATGTTTCCATCGCCTTTTAGTGCTTTAACGTGTGTATCATTACGAATTGAGAATTGATCGTCAGGATGAAATAAAAGGTATGGGTCCGTACCAATCAGCTCTTCAGGTGAGTATCCCAGGGTTCTTGTAGAAGATGGGCTGACCCACTTATAACGACCGTCTGGAGAATGTAACGCAACTAAGTCGCTCATATTTTCGGCAAGTCTGCGGTAAAATTCTTCGCTCGGGTTCATAGAGCATTACCTCTAACCGCATTTTATTTTTGTGTTGTATCCAAGCTTAGTTTAATTGTACTCATTAAGCCACTGCCTAGGACGATTGCGGCTTGTGCGAATATAGTGCTGACTGCTATTGCTACTATTTGACCAGGGTCGCTTTGTTCCCATCCAGATGGTCTTGCGTTATACGTAACATAATAATGTTCTAATATATTACTATTGTAAGATGACTTAGTACCTTCACTTTTTCGGTGAAAAAAAAGCGATTGTATTGGGTATCATTAGTCCAGGCTTGCGGTTTGTCCCAGGTAATCCGCCGGACACCCAACGCAGCCGGGTTAATAGTCGCGAAGTCGGTAGCCTCATTCCTGGCCCGTAACTTATTCCCAGTCTCATTCTACTGGCCCGGTTCTGCTTGCCATTCATCCCAGAACCAGGTGCCCAACCAGTGCGGGCAGTGGAGGCGTGAAGTATCATCGTCGGCTCGGTGGGAGGCTCTAGTTATGTCGACTTTCAGTAAGTTGGGGGTGCACACTAGCACTGGCACGTCGGCTTTGGCACCTTTGTAGAGAGCGATACGGCTGGTCAGACGTTTGCGGGTGCAACGTTACCATCACTCATAGGCGTTGTCGGTCACGCCGCCTTCCCACTGGTGTCGACGATGGTCAGCCGGATGCTCAGTTCCTGGCCTTCCACACTGGTAGGGCCTTTGGAGACTCACATTAGGTGGCTATCAAAAGTTGGTTTTTGATCGTTTTTTAATGATGAGCTGGGGTAGGTGCCCAGAGTAGGCTGTTTAGGGCGGCGAAAGTACTCAAAAAGTGAATTACGGGAAAGGGCGATTTCATAACTAACACGCAGTTCGAATCATTTATTACCACGCACAAAAAAGCCCGGCGTAAGCCAGGCTTCTCTGCTAAATCTGATGGTGCCCAGAGGCGGAATCGAACCACCGACACGGGGATTTTCAGTCACTGTTTATAGCCTTATGAAACAATGACTTACACCACTTTTTTGGAATATGAAGGCCTTTTAAGGGGGTTCAATTCCGGGCCTTTCAGGACTGCACAGAACTGTATATTCCAAGTCGGGTAGCTTGCCGGTGAGCCTTCGAGCAGTCAAGCGATATCGGTAGAGGCAAAGCACAACTACACTGCCGTGGGGACTCCCAGTTCTATGCTCAGTAACCTGCTATCCGACACCAGCATTGCTCGCTGATTATCAGGGTGTTTGACCCCTTCTTGCGGTTCTCCAGCACGCTCTGAATCTTCCGGCCGTAGCTGCTGAACTTCCAGTCTCGGCTGGCCATGGTGCCCAATACTAGGCAATCGGTTTTTTGAGTGACGGTTTTCTGTGGCGTGGCGCCCAGCTCAGCCGCTATGCGTTCCTGTTTTGAGCGGGATCCGCTTGGGAACTGGCCAGTGAAGCACACCAGACAGCCTTTCAGGTCGATTTCGTCTGGATCGTCGCTCAGATATTGAGTGGCCATGCCTGTTGCAAGACCGGTTTCCTGGAAGGTTTGGGCTCCAATTTTAGCGAGCATGTCGTAAAGGTCCCTTGCTTCTTCATCCGTGATGATGTCATCCGCCAGGATATCGGTCAGACGTTTGTTGATCAGGTCGCCGGGCCAGCGCTCTATGAGCTCGGAGTTTTCTTCCAGCAATGCTTTCAGTGCCATGACTTCCTGGCGGTTAACGATGCTGTCGGCAGTGATGCCCTTCAGGAAGCCCAGGAGTTGGTTCGTCAGGCCGTCGATCTCGGAGGCGGTGCCTTCACCGTAGTCCAGCACATCCGTGATCAACGCTTTCAGCTCGGCGAGCTCCTCGACCGTGACCTCTCCGTCTGCAAGTACTTCTGCCACTAGGTCCCGCAGGTCCAGGATGTCGCCGTCATCGATGTACTTCACATCGGTTTTTAACCAGTTATCCAGGAAGGTGACTTCAAGGGGGTTTAGCCGACGGTCGGCATTCATCCCTTCCAACATTCCGCGCAGGGCCAGCAAGGCCTTATCTTTGTTGAATTTTAAGCTGACGCTTTCATAAGCCGGCTGGCCGTGAGCATTGAGTTTCATTGGTGGACTCCCTTGGTGTTTCAGATACACCGTTTGAGGGTAGACCAATGTTACATAATATGACCAAAAGTATTGTCGCACCTGAATGCTGACATTAGACTGAAATACCGTACTGGAGCGAAGGAAACGGCGAATGGCCCAGAAACAGACTCAGAAGCACTGCAAATCCTGTCAAAAACAGGTGCTTGCCACAAAGAAAGGACCTAATCATATACTCCACCTGATACTGACGTTAGTCACAGTTGGTGCCTGGGTAATCGTATGGATCCTGGTCTCCTTGTTCCAGGACCCGTGGCGCTGCAGCCAGTGTGGGCAAAGGCTTCAGCTGTAGGATGGCACTAAAATTTCAGCCTCAGCAAGGGCTTGTCGTTATTTGTGACTTCTCAGGGTTCAAGGCCCCTGAGATGGTGAAGCGTCGACCAGCGATCGTGGTCTCCCCCAGGGTCAGGCATCGAAAGGACCTTTGTATCGTGGTGCCTCTGAGCACATCGCCGCCAGTACCGGTTCAGCCTTACCACTATCGATTCATGTTCAGAGAAGATTTGCCACCGCCGTATGACAATCCGATCCAATGGGCCAAGTGCGATATGATTTACACGGTCGGTCACCACCGGCTTTCACTACCGTTCAATGGGAAGGACGAACATGGGAAAAGGATTCTTATTCAACAGGTTATAGATGCCGATGACTTGGAGGCTATACAGCACGGTATCCGCGCCGCGCTTGGGCTCTGAAAGCTAAGATTGACAACATTGGTTGTATAGCCTATCTTCCACCGCGTTACCGCTCTGCCTAGGCATCGGACTGAAGTCCACTTCGGTGGCCGCCATGAATCGGAGATTGCAATCCATCATGGTGTCTGGGGCCCTCCTTGTGAGGGCCTTTGCTTTTCTGAAGTATCTCCCAACAACACCCTGCATCAATAGTGAAGCCCATGCCGCTGAACCAGCCTGCCAACGACTCTGAAATCATCTGGTGATTGGGTTATAACTGGCATCGCGGGATCCTGCAGGGATGTCCTCGCCTCCAAAATTAACGATGCTTCGGGGAACGAAACCCACTGAATGCGTAATTCGCCATTCATGACCACTCCAAATAGCTGTGATTCTCGCTGTGGCAATACGTCCATCAGATCGATTGAAAGAATGTGCCCCGCCGGAAACATAGGCGCTGTGATATCAGCCCCTACCTGGTGGCGTTTGATGATTGTTCGATTGCTGTTCGGCATGTCAGGCCCTTTTTACTAAGATTCAATGACCATACACGAGTCATTTGTGTCCAAAAGTCGTCTAATTCGATAAATCATCCAATTAGCCGGACCTCGATCGAATTCAGATCGTAAAGGGTTCTGATGGAAAAATGTTCGGATTCATCAAAGTAACAAAAGTGGAGCCATAGAGGGCATTGAAACTGTTAAAACAACAAAAGTGACCTAGACCTCCACAACGCTACTGGTCAGCGTCGGCACCTCATACCGCAGCTCACCCCCTTCAATCATCACCTGGCTACCAGCAGCAACGCTCTCGCCCTTCACCTTAATCTGCACACCGCTGCGGGTCTCGACGGTACTGGTGCCGTCTCCGTTATTGCTGACCACCGACACCACGGCCCGGCCTTCACCTTGCAACAGTTTTTGGAACTTTAACCAGGGATTGCGGGTGCTCATGCTGTGCGCTCCAGGGTAACGGTTTGATAGACGGCAGCGCCGCCGGCGCCGTTGGCGGCCAGGCTATTGCCGAGTACTAGGGCCCAGTAGTCCTGGTCTGGGTTGTCGTGGGTGACTTTGGCGAGCATGCCGGGCACCAGTACCCCAGGGGCGGCCGCTTGTTCGGGAATGATGACTTCCAGGTTCTCGATGACCTTGGGCCCGGTGGCGGCCAGCTCGTTACGTCCGCGGCTGATTGCGGGCTGCGGGTCGGTGATTAGGTCGTCGAAGATGTCGGGCATGGGGTCGGTACCGCCGCTGCCCTGGCGATGAACGTCGACGGCGACACCCTGGGTGATGCCGCTGACATAGCAAGCGTTGTAGTTGTGGCCAGGTTCATATTGTGCATTGCGGCTGCGGATCATGCCGATGTAGATCTCGGCGTCTGGCGTTGCGCTGGCCCACTGCCAGGGCGGGACTTTGTAGCGGGGCTGGATGGTCCAGCCGTCGCTGGCCAGGTTGGGCACCATGACGCCGCCGGCGGCTTTGACGATTTGGGCGATGACCTGGGCGGGGCTTTTGTCCCGGTAGCTCAGGGTACCGGCAGGGATCGGCCAGTCGGGCAAGGTGGCGTCGCCACTGGTCGGCCAGGTTAGGGTGAACCCGGTGTTTTGCAGTTCAGTGGTGGCCGCCTGAGCAGCCGTGGTGGCCAGCGTGTTGGTGTAGCTGCGCGCGGGGGCGAAGGGGCTGGCCATGTATTGGGTGCGGCTGACGCCGGTGATGTTGAACTTTTTTGTCGGGAAGCGTTCGTCACTGGTGTAACGCTCGATCGCGAATACCCAGGTGTGGCCGTTGATGATCACTTGAATGTCTTTCATGCCCTGGCTGTCGGGCTGCACCAGCGCCAGGCTGCCCTGGCCATAGAGCGTGCCGGTGAACTGCCAGCTGATGCTGTCGATGTCGAGGCTGATGCGCACGTTCTGGACATCCAGCGGTGTGCCGGTGGCCACGTCGGTGATTTGCAGTGTGTTCATGATGAGGTAAACCGTCCGTCTCTCTGGTGGCTCTGTGGGTTCCGGGGGTGGTGTGTTGTCTTCGACTGGATATGGGAGGTTCCAGTCCTGCCAGGCGCTTTGCCCGAACCCCCAGCTGATCCGCTTGTTATTGTCCCGGGTCGACGCCTGGCGGGCGGTGACTCGGACGGTCTGGTCATGCGGCACGATTGGCCGTTTCGGTACCTGGTACCCAAAGGTGAACGCTTGGTCGTTCCATTCCCTCGGCGTGTAGGGCTCACCAAAGCCGGCGAGCGACACTGACAGGGCACCGTCGGTCTGCAATAGCGCCCGAATCATTGCCGCATCGTCGTAAACGGTACCGGTCAGGTTAACCGTGTACCAGGCGAGCGCTGGCACAATATCCCGAGCCCTGGGCTTTGGGTTCCAGGAAGCGATCCAGTCCCTGCGATCCTTTACCGTTCCCCAGTTCCATACCACCCGCTTTTCGTTGTCCTCTGGTGTTGCGTCCTGCCAGTGGATGCCGACATCGCTGTCAAATCCCGTCGCATCGCCAAAGGCCGCGACCGTTTCACGGTCAGCGTTGATCGCGTTTTCATGGGCCAGGGCAACCAATGCCGGAGTAAAGAAACCAGCTCCCCAGGATCCCCGGGTCTCCAGATCCGCGCGGCCAGCTTTGGTGATCGGGATCCCTGACAGACCGAACGTCTGCCCGGCTTTCTGAATTGGCGCGGTGATCTCAACGACCAGGGTTGGCAGTGCCCAAGGGAGCCCGATGTCGCCTTGTGTATCTGCAAAATCAAGGCTTATTGCCAGAGGGTCCAGGGGTACCCCGTAGAGGTCGCTGGTTGCGTTTAGCCTTACGTCTGTCGCGATCTCAGGTCCATAAGTCATCTTTCGGTCACTAATGTTAGCCCTTCCGGTACTGCGTCGAGACCGCTGGTGGTATCGCCCCCGCCGTATAATGTGCCGTTGGTGGTGACGACATAGGTATTATCGAAACCGCAATAAACTTTCCAGGCGTCCGGGATGTTTGCTGATAGGCCTGCCGTACTTGCGACACCATCATCGCCCCAGCTGATCAGGTCTCCGTTATCCTTGAGAACTACCCCGAAAGCGGGCGCGCCTTGCCCATCTATTACCCCGGTAATGCCTGCAGGAATTGCCTGTTCATTGGATTCACTGCGCCCCCAAGTTACGGCTGTTCCGTCTGTTTTAATGGCCACGCCTGAAAATACCTTAATCCCGATCCGATCGATCCCAGACAAGCCGAAAACATCGCGCTCGCCTTTGAAGTTTCGACCCCAGGCTGCGACGGTCCCATCCTCTTTAAGAGCGAACGCAGTAAATCTAGCCGCCTGGATCTGCTTAACTCCTGTAAGGCCTGCAGGCACGGTGCTTTGCCCATAATCGTTACGTCCCCAGGCCTCGACCGTCCCGTCGCTTTTCAAAATCATATAATAGGAATCGCCGGCGGCTACCTGGATTACGTCCGTCGGCGCGGTATAAGTTTCCTCTCCTTCAATATTTTTCCCCCAGGTTGTTATCGTTCCATCGGAGTGGAGGGCTATCGCGTTATTAGATCCCAAGTCAAGGTCGATTAGATCGGACATCGCGGGCGGTGCCGATCCTGTATTACTTATAATGTCTCCCCAGAAGGCCAGCTCCTGATTAGCATCAATGGCTATAACAGACTCAGAAGACGCTGAAAGTATCTTAGCGTAAGTAAGGTCTAGCGGGTCTGCCTGCTGCAAAACCTCTCCCTGAATTGGCCCGCTGGCAATAGGTCTATAAAATGGCTTCGGATTCCAGATAACACTGCCATCGTTAACGGATCCGTTAATGCTCCAGGTTGGCTCAGTGGTCCCGGTTGTTCCTCCATTCGTCGCCTCGTAAACATACCCATTAGGTGTGCTCGGGTGTACGAAAGTACCGACCGCGATCGCGTTCTCCGCCTCCCAGTCGGCGCCGTATTTGTCTATGGCTAGTGCTATGACCGCCCCGCCCCAGTCTTCGTATTGAATATCAAAGCTGCCATCGTTTGCGCTGACGCCTTCGCCAAGGACCTTGCGGCCGGCCGGATCGTCGCTTATTACAACAACGTCGCGGGCGTAGCCTTCGCTGTCGATCGAAACCGTCCCGGCTATATGGGCGATAAGCCCCGTTCCTGGATTTCCTCCATCTCCACCAGCGACAGGATTAAAAACCAAAGGCTCGAGCTCACTAGGAACGACCGGGCCTGTCGTTAAGTTGGTTTTGCTTTCGTCGGTATCAAAAGCGAAAAACTCGACAGGCTGGCCGCTCTCATAAGGTAACCGGATGTCGAGATCCGTTTCCCCATTGAAAACATTACTGAGCGTCGAAACCTCTCTATTCGGACCGAGAGATATTATCGATTGATGTCGGGCGCTTTCTAAGTTTGTCGGCAGTGTTAGCCGGCCGTAATGGTTGAATGTATCGAGTAGTTGGCTTAATTCATTCGAGGTTATAACGTCATCCCAGACGCCAAAAAACAAGGCCTCGATATTCGCTCGGCCGATGCTGTTCCTGTTTGCCCCAATATAGCCCCATACGTTGGTACTCTCAGGCTCTGAGCTGTTACCCATCGCTATATAGTCAATTAGCGGAACTGTTCCATGATAGGCAAAAGAGAAAGTCGCGTTTGCGTTAACGATCGTGTACTGGATCTCCCCCGCTTGCACCAAACCGGGCTCGTTGACATCCGTACTGCTAGACCCAGCGGCCAATAACAGATCACCATCATTCCGACATCTAGCATAAAAATCCTGGTTCCCGGTCTCTCCTACGCCGACATCAAATATATAATAATCGGAAACAGTAATTGGCCTATAGATCAACAGCACCGATTTAGCTTTTACACTTGCCGTACTGAGCCTGAGCTTCAAATTTTGATCAAGCCCATTAAGAATGACGCCCTCAGCCGTTCTTTCTGGGTTGTTTATAGGGACGGCGTTACCCGCATCAGTGGCCAATCCGCTATTTAAGAAAGTACCGCTGACCTCGTCCCAATCGGTGAAGTCGACGGCGGCTATATTGTTTGGCAATGCCTGTGCGATCTGTATCGCCCCGTTATATCGACCCATTAGTTATGGTCTCCGCGTAATTCGATTTTGAGCTCGTCGTCGTCGACTGTAGCGAGCCCCGGGAGGATTGTCCGGATTAGCCAAAGAGGCGCAGCCGCTGCATCGGTATCGAAGCGGACCGTATTCCCCACACTCCAGCCCGCGCCCCAGCCGTCTGACTCGATTGTGAAATAGGGCGTCTGTGTCTGCGGATTGATGGGAGAGAAGTCGACGGCGGTCGAGCCAGTGGCCATCAGGCCCCGGAACTCCCCGAACAGCTCGAACGCGCTTGAGCTGGTGAATTTGATTTTCCAGCGCTCCGGTACCGAGCCCCGGTTGTCGATCGCGAGCGGGTACGCAACCAGGTTGTACTGGGAGATTGTGGCCGTTCCTTCGTCGTCGTAGCTACCCGGGTCGGTTGTGTAGCTGGCGAAGTTCTTCACCCGGGCGCGCAGGTCGCCCAGGTAGACGGCGGAAGCGACCCAGGTGTCATTGGCCGGCAGCTCGTGGTAAGTCGGCTGGGCGAGCTGCAGAGCGCCATCGATGCGCGCCTCGGTGCATAGCGCCATTTCATCGACTCGGTGAACGAAATACAGATCTCCGACCAGGGCATTACTTTCCGAATCCTGGGCCGTGAAGGGGTTCGCAAGCGTCGCGGTACCGGCTTCCTTATCGAGGACATACATCGCCGGATCTAGTCGGGTCTGATTGTCGTCCTCGATCCAGGCGTCATAGAGCTTGTCGCGCCCGGCATTGACGACTAGGTCGGCAGCTGGCGAAGCGATCAGATCTGTCGCGGTGTGCGTCATTACCAGGATGTCAGCGTCGCGCATGATCGGGACCCGGCCGTCGCTTGGCAGCCGAACCGGATCCAGCCCCAGGATGTCCGGATCGAGCGGGATGTTTTTATAGCTGACCGCGTTGTAAAACAGCGTCGATGCCAGAACAGGGGCGGGGAATGCCAGGGTCGCGATCCCGTCCTGGAGGGTGACCTCGCCGGTTACGCCGTCGCCGCTGATTATGCCCTGAGCATCGGCGGCGCCGTTGTACTGGACCTCTGTCTCGAAATCATCGGCGCGAACCGTGAAACCATTCGGCCGGAGCGGTGCGGCCGAGGTTCGGAATTCTGACCGTTGTAGGACGCTCCAGTCCTCCCCGATAAGGAGCCCGATCGGAGTAATGGTTGCGGTGTTCGGCCGGCCTGCATAGTCGTCGATCAGAACCTCGGTGCTCTCATAGTCGATCGTGCCCTGTGGCGTTCCGGTACCGGTGACCGGGCTGTAATTCCGTAACAGCCGGCCTTCACCGTCATCGAACCAGAGTGCGCCAGCGACATCGAGGATCACGCTGCCAGGTACGACAGGACCGACGTCTGCCAGGTAGAAACGCCAGGGGCGGGCAGCTGCTCCAATGGTGTCACTAGCTGCGGCCTCGGTAGCCGCTGCCAACTGGTAATTCACTGTCACCGACTGCGCTGAAACCTCCTCGGTGACCTGGGTCGTTGTGTATTTAACCGTTGCCTGCGACTCGTTGGCATCCTGGTTATAGGAGATCTGTGCATCATTGATATAGGTCGGCATGGTCGCCCCTTAAACTGGATTATGAATTTCGAGGAACTGATCGCCGGCGACAATGATCTGGCCAGTCGTATAATTTATCGTCCCGCACGCGATCCCCATTCGTGTATTGATGATGTTTCCTTGCCCGTTATCCCGGAACGAATGATCCTGTGCCTTGTAGCTTCGGCTCAGCTCGACTCGATTGTCGTCATAAACAATCCGGGCGAGCTTTTTCCGGATAACAAAGCTAACCGAGCCGGGCTGAATGTTGGCGGCTGTCTCAAGGGTAATGTCGTTCTGAGTGGTGTTGTTTGGGATGCCCTGGGCGAGAGACTGATTACCGGTGTCCTTGTGGTTATAGGCGACCGTAAAATCACTGTCCGGCGTAGTGAAGGTATTCAAAATAATGCGACCGCCGGAATAGTAAATCTGCCCGGTCGCATCCCCGCCGATCGTTCCATCCCCGCCGATATCGGTGGCGGTTTTCTCGACTCCGCCAGTTTCCCAGGTAATAACCACTGAACCAGGTGTGACACTGCCATTCACCAGGCTGAACGAAAGCGGACTGGTACCGGTGAAGCCGTCGGCAGTCTGCTCGCTGTAAATACCGGCCTCTGTCCAGCGGTAAAAAATCACGCTCGATGCGTCCGGCTGCGCCTGCAGGGTGATGACAACCGAGCCGGTGTCATAGTTGACCTGGCCGGATCCGTCGCCCACCAGATCGCCAGTGCCGGCGTCACGCAATTCATACCACTTGCCCAGGTACCGGTAAGAGACGTGGAGCGTACCTGGTGCCGGCGCCGGGTCGAGGCTTAGAACATAGTTAAAATTTCGGTTCGTGTCCCCGATATCTATCCGGCCGGTGTTGGGCAGCTGCTGGCGCAAAACGCCTGGCTGATGTTCGAGGACTGCAGAGGAGGCTAGGCTAAAGCCGAAATCAATCTCTCCGGTGAAATAATTCACCGCCGAGCCCTCGAAAATCCCAGCGTTCCCGGATCCGTCGACCAAGATCCCGCCTTTGTCGCTGTAATTTTGGCCGCCGTAGGTGAGCTGCACAGTCCCGGGAACGATGCCGGTCGGCAAGGTGGTTGCTGTTGAGCCACTAGAAACGTTAAAGCTGATCGTTCCGGGTCCGATCGGTACCACCTGGGAAAGGAATCCGCCGGGCCGCTGGTCGATAACCGGCGTCTCGTTTGATGCGGTCGGGATGATCGGCGCGAAGGTATCCGACACTTTGATACTGGTCGACCCCGCCTCTGCTGTTTCCGCGAGCGTTGTGGTCCCGTAATACTTGGCACTGTTTGCCGGCTGGGTGCTGTATATCTTGCTGGGATTGCCGGGCTTCGGGTTTGGATCGTTCGCCTGGTAGTCTCTCCGCAATTCTGCGGACAGCTGCATAACGTACTGGTCGGCCGTGAATGTCCGGATCGAACCGCCCGAGACTTCATAGGTGAAGGTTTCCTGGCTCTGCTCAACGCTCAGGACCTTAATAAACTGCTGTGTTTCGAGATCGTCGTTAATCATAAGCATGTAAGTTTCACCGATCTCAGGCGCCGGGACGCCGTTCACAGTGGGCGCGTAAACGATGATCGACTTTTGCCCCTGGAGCTGGTTCCCACGAAGCTGCAGACCGGTGACAGGACCAGGGATAACAAACGACTCGACCCGCTGTCGTGCTGCGCCGCGCTCGTCGTAAAAGTCCTCTGTGGTGAACAGCAAACCAGTAACGCGAGGGTCCGCCGGCTGGGCGCTCAGGATGCTGTGCGCATCGAGGTAAAGGTCAGCCGTCGGAGTGTCGACCTTTAGGAATGACTTCCGCAAAGAGACGTTGCCATAGGTCCGGTCGACCCGGGAGATGTCTTCAAACAAGTTGTTGATGTCGCCGTCGATGACCTGGAGGCCGGTCATCTGCCCGCCGCCATCGTCATTATCGGTCAGTCTTTCCGGCTGCATTAGCTTGATATCTGCGTTTGTAATGGGCATGGGTTAAACCTCGGGTTCGGGTGGCGGTTCGACGGTGAGCAGGCGAAGGGTTACCTGGTATTTCCAGGTGGGCACGTTGGCCGCCATGGCGAGTCGGTGAACGGGGGTGGCCTCGATGGCCGGACCCCGGGTGCGATCGAAAATGACGGCGAATTCACGGCCGTCGGCCAGCACCAGCGTCATGGGTGTGGTGGCCAGACCTTCTTTGGTGACCAGGGCATCCAGCGTTGCGCGGTCCAGCCAGTTTTCAGACAGGGTGATAGGGCGGCCGAACAACTTGGCGCCTTCTTGCACCAGCAGGCCACCGGTCAGGCTGCGCTCAGCTTCCTGCGCCATCTGGTTGAAGTTGAATTCGTCGGTCCAGACCAGGCTGTCTGGCAATGTCAGGTCGTCGAGTGTCATTGGCTGGCTCTCAATCCGGCTTGTTCCAGGTATTCCATGAAGCGGTTCATGTCCGCCGGGTCACCGGAGATGGTTGCGGTCCCGCTGGGCAACTGCAGGTCGACGGTTTGGTTCCGGCTTGGCTGCTGTGTTGGCTGCTGGCTGGTCGTCTGATTGCTCGATGCCGGTTCGGTTCGATTATTGCGATCGGTGTTGGCCTGCTTTTCGGCGTCGGCTTGTTGCTTCTGACGCTCCTGGTTGATTTGCTCGAGTACTTTCAGCGCCTGCTGCAAATCGTTCAGGGCTTGTTGATCACCCAGGGCGCGAGCCTGTTCGATTTGGGCTTCCAGTTCGGCGCGTTGCTGGGCGAGGCGGCGTTGTTCAACGGCATCCATGTTGCCGCGCAGGCGGTCCAGTTCGTTCTGCAAACCGGTCAGGGTGTTGGCGGCGCTGTCGCTGAAGGCGTCCATTTCATTGCGCGCGGAAGCGATCGCACTTTGCAGGGCGCTGAGGGATTGTTGATCGAGCAAGTCGAACTGGTTTTGTGCACGCTCGGCCTGGCGCACCAATTGTTCACCCTGCAGGCTGCCGTCGCTGATGGCGGTCATTAAATCTCGGTAAGCCAGCTCTTGTTGGCTCCAGGCGATGAGCGTCTGATTCTTGGCCTGCTCCACTTCGGCGGCAAACTGCGAGACACCGCTGGCGTCGAAGCTGGTCAGCATGTCGCGCACGTTGTCGGCTAGGCTGGTTTGCGCTTCTTCGACGCCTTGCTTGAGGCGGGCGACGTCATCGAGCACCGGCTGCACCGGCAGGTTCAGGGCCTCTTTAAAACTGTTTTGCGCAGCGACACCGAGGGTTGCCAGTTCATCGTTGGCCGCGTTGATGAAGCCGACGACCTGTTCAGCCAGTGACGTGGCAAGCTCTCCGGACGCACGAAAGGCATTGTTGGTGTCGGCAACGGTGGCCTGGGTGTCTTCCAGTGCGCGGCGCACGCGTTGCTGGCTGGCTTCGACGGTTTGGGCCAGCTCGGTGCTGGCGTCGCCGCTTTCACTGAGCTCCTGCATCCGGCCATTGATGGCATCGAGGCCGGCGGCGAATTCACTGGCGCTTTGTTTACCCGCCTCGTTAGCAGACCGGTATTGCTGTTCCAGCTGGGCGAGGGCGCCTTCGGATTCGACCTTTTCCAGTGAAGCCAGCAGGGCATCCGACACTTGCTGCCCGGTTGCCTGGGCGTTGCTGGATATCTTTCCAAAGGTGTCGAGCGTTTCCTTTTCGATGGTCGATAAGCCGCTGGCGTAGCGTTCCGGATCGAGCCCGATATCGGACAGGGCTTCGTTTAAATCTTCGATGTCGCCCTGGGTTTCCCGGGCTGCTTGGCGTGCTTTGTCGAGCGCGGTTTCGGCCGTGTTGCCAACCTCCTCCATGTTCTCGGTGGCACGTTCGGTGTTGTCGGCTACTTCGGCAACCACGGGAGCTGTACTATCGAAAGCATTAGCAGCTGCCCGTCCAGATTCTATAGCAGCTTTGCCGTAGTCCAGGGTTTGTTGCGCCAGATCTTTAGTGGATTCGCGCGCCGCATGGGCATGTATTGCCAGTTTTTGAAACGCCTCATCGCTGACCAGCCCAATGCGATTCAGACCACCAGCCAAAACCTCCAAATTAGTCATAAACGAAGCGATCGCGCCGGCGACAATGGTTAGGAAGCCAGCGGCAGCTGCCTGTACCGTCTGAAATGCGGCTGAAAACGAATTCCCCAGAAATGAAGCTGCCTGTATCAACCTGTTGAAACTGCCGATGATGCTCTCTGAGTTGGTCACCAGGTTGGTGGCCATGCGAGAGCTCCAGTCGATGACCTTCTGGAAAGTCTCAATTAGCTTGTCGCCGGCACCTGACTGGTCAAACAAGTTCAGAACCCTGTCGGTCGCCTCAGCGACAGCTGGGGCCAGCTCGGCACCTATGCGGCGAGTCAGACCCTGAATGCGCAGTTGAATGTCGTTATAGACATCGTTCGCTTTGTTTAGTTGGTCGATCTCGGCTTCGGTGTAGAGTGCTCCGCGCTGCCGAGCTTCTTCTGCGATCGCTCGCAAGCCAGCGGCGTTGTCCTCCAGCAATGGCATCAAGCGGGCAGCATCGGACCCCAGTTTTTCCAGGAAGGCGATTTGTTCCGATTTACTATCAAGCTGCTCGATGGCACCGGCCAACTTGATCAGTTGCTGGTCGGGTGATAGCTGGCTGAACTCGCGGATGTCGAGGTTAAGTTTGTCAAAGACGTTGGCGGCTTCACCTGTTCCCTGGGCGGACAATTCACCCAATCGCTCGGTGATGCTGCTCAATACATTGACGACACTGTCACCTGTGAGGCCAACCCGCTCACCCGCAATTTTCCAGATCTGCAACGCTTCACGGTTAATGTTCAGGGCATTGCTGGTATTGGTAAGCTCATCGGCGACAGCCGCCTGGCTGCGACTAAATATGCTGAGCGTGGCGATTGAGGCACCAGCTGCGGCAGTGAAACCTACTATGGCTGTACCGATGGTTTTCAGACCATTGCCGAGAGATTTCAGCAGACCCGAGGTTTTTTCGGATTCTTCCCCAAGTTCTTTTGTGCTGTTCGTAGCTTGTTCTGTACCTTCGGAGGCTGCGACCGCACTGTCGCGCATGCCAGTCAGTTCCTGGTTCAGCGTCTCGACTTCAGCGTCGACCTCACTGATCTCACTCTTCACCCGCTGCTGGGCACCGGCCAGGTCTTTGGTGCTGATGCCGGCATCGTTCAGAGTTTTGCGCAGTGACTGCAATCGCACCTGGTTGGATTGCCAGGCGGCGTCGGCTTCTTTGGCGGCCTTGCGGGCGCGCTCGAATTCAGTGTTTTGTTTCCGGGTGGGTTCTTCCGTGAGTGCCAAGGCGCGGCCCAGCTCGGTGGCGCGCTGGCTGGCGGCTTCTTGCTGGTCGGCTAGATCCTGGGTTTCTTTTTTCAGGCTGGCGAATTGGCCGATCAAAGCTTGCTGATCGGTCAGGCTTTCAAGGCGGGCGCGCAATTGCTGCATGGCCCCGCTCGTGTCATCGAGGCCCTCGCGGAGCGTCTTGGTGCTGTCCGGCAGTTGCTCGTTACCGGTTTGCTCCAGCTGCTCCATCTCTGACACCAGCGCTTCGATGTTCTTCAAGCCATCGACGGCGGCGGAGATCAGCAGGTTGACGTTTTCGTTGTTGCCAGCCATTTATTTGGGCTCTCTGGTTTCGGTGTTCTGGCCCGCCGGTCCCTGTTGTTAATGACAGGCCTGGCTGCCGGCTTGTTAGGTGTCTGTTTGGTAATGCCCGACTAACGCGGCCTGGTGGCCGCTTGTCGGGCGTTCAGTAGTGCTGATCAGATCATTGCCATTTCAACAAACTTGCTCAGGCCTGCACCGGTTCGGGTGTCGTCAGACAGCACGGTTCCAGACAGAGTGAGCTCGGCGAAATCGTCACCGCCATGGCGCTGAAAGCCAGACGTCGGCGAGAGCTTCACGCGGAAGTAGGTGGCGTGCAGCGGGTTGCCACCATCCACCGCGTTCAAGCCTTCCCAGCGCAATTCATACAACTGCTGCGCAGCGGCCAATGCCTGGATCAGGTACTGCGGGTTGCGCTCATAGGTGACTTCCAACGGAATGTTGGTGTCTGCCGTCGGGTACTGGATGTTCGCCGGCACGTCTTTGATGCGGATGCCGTGTGGCGTGCGGTCGTAGTCTTGCGCGTCGGTCAGGGCCACTTTGCCAAGGTGCGTCCAGGTGACGGTGCCGTCGGTTACCGTGCCGTAGCTGGTTGGCCAAGTAGGTTCCACCGTACCTGTGGTGCCGGCAGTGGTGGCCATGTAGGCCTCGGTGGCATCGATGTAGACATCACCTTCTTCAACTGCCAGTTCAGACGCCCAGGTCACATTTCCGAGAATGTCGACCGTGATGGATTGATCCGGATCTGGTAGGTACCGAAAACCGACCCGGGTACCGGACCAGGACATCAAAGCTTCATCGGTGACCGTTTGGGCACCGAGCTGCTCGATGTTGGCCAGGAAGCCTGAAGCGATGTTCTCCGGAGTGATGTCGTTACAGGTAGCCTCGAACGTGAACGACGACACCCGCTCGGACACATCCAGTTCGCCGCCGGCGGCGGTGGTGTAATCCTGCCGGGATTGACGGTCGATCTCGATGGACTCGGTAAAGCCCGTGACGTTACCCAGTTCGAACGGCCGACCCCCACCGATAGGGCGGAGAATGAAGCGGCCACGGCCCTGATAGCCGCGTGTTTCTGATGACAGTGGCATGGTTAAGCCCTCATGGTTTTGGAATGGTCAACGGGTAGCTGACCGTTAGGGTGTAAGAAACAGAGGCCATGTTTGAACCTCCTTCGGGGTGGGCGTATTCACCGCCCGAGAATTGAATTTGCAGCACGCCCGGTAGCGCATCGATCTCCGTCAGAGGCAGCAATGCCCGGGTGATGTCTTCATCGAGCTCATCGAGTGCCGGCTCGTAATCAGACGGCAGCGCATTGATTAAGCCGGTGATGTTGATCTCCCGATCTTTGCGCACGGTGCGCGGTTTTGGGTTGGTCGGTGTGCTGGCCAGCGTAGCGATCGCAATGGCCGGCAGGGTAATGTCACCTGTGCTCAGGCCATCGGCACGACCCCGGAAAACGGCTGGGTCAGTTTTGAAACCATTGGCAGTGCTAATGCCGTTCAGGGCATCGATCACTGCATCGACCAGTTCGGTACCGCGAGTCATCGTTTGGTTTCCTTCTGCCGGGCAAAGTTGAATTGCCGTTTGAATTCAGCTTGCAATTCACGCCGGATAGTGGGCTCCAGATCTTTCATGGTGGTTCGGAATACCTGGTTAACAGAGGGGCCGTACAGGTGCTCGACGCTGTTACGACCTTTCCCTGTGCGCGTGAATACACCGAAGCCGTTACCATTGTTCAGCGGCAACAGAAAGGCTTTGCGCATCTTCTTCCGGCTGCCCTGGCGACTGACGTGCACGGATACACCAGCTTGTTTGCGGCCAGGCGCAATGGCGCGCATTTGATCACCGGCAGCCTTGCGGGCACGGGTGCTGAGTTGCTTGCCACCGAACCGCATCAACCGGGTAGGCCGGTACCGGGCAGTGATAACGCTCGACGGGTTTTGCAGTGATGCAGTTTTGGTGATAGTCAGGTGCCGGTCGACATAGTCTTTTTTCAGCCGCACCTGGTCACGGATCAGTTTGCTGGCTTCGGTCCGGAATGTTTTGGTCACGCGATTGACCGTCCGAAACTGTGCAAGGCGAACCGCCTGCCCGGTACCTTTGATGATTTTCCGGGCCTGGGTAATGGCCGCCGCATTGACTCGATAGCTCATCGCAGCAGCACCTTCACCAATACATCGAAATCAGACTGATCCGGCATCTTCTGATCGACCTGGTAGGTTTGTCCGCGGATGATCACGGGCTGGCCTTTTTGAACGGTAGGCACGTCGGCCTTGCGCACAGTTAGGGTAGAGCGCGGCTCGACCAGGTCTTCATAGCCGGGCACGTTGACCAGTTCGTTTTCCGCAATACCTTGCACTTCGGTACCGGCAAAGGTGACTGTTTCAGCAAAGGCGCTGAAGCAGGCATCGGCGGTTACTTGTGCAAAGTTAACGGTCATCGGTCTGGCTTCCATTGGCACGTTGTTCACATTCTTCAATTGCCTGTGCAACTTGGTTCAGGCGCTCGTTGCCCAGCGACAGGGCAGCGGCGTATTCATCAATCAACCGCAGCAGGTCCTGGTTCAACGTCGCGTACTGGCGGTCCGGGTGTGTTACCGGCCGGGCCAGTGCGCCCGCTTCGCTGCAAGTGTCCACCACCGGATCCGGGGGCAAGGGCGGTGTCGTTGAGCAGCCGGATAACAGCATCAGGCAGGCGAGTGTTAGCCCATTCACGGTATTCACGGTTCTCTGCCTCCAGTTGAGCCCGGCGGGCCTCTTCTTCATTCAGTGCGCCCTGCAGGCGGTCGCGGGTTTGCTCCATGGCCAGCAGGGTTTGGCGCAAGCGTTCGTTGCGCTTGCGGGTTTCTTCGGCGTTGGTGCGGGCGGTATCCAGCTTGCCGTTTAGGTCTTCCAGGTTGGCCTGTTGCTCGGCAACCACCGCACTCGTTTTTATGTTCTGGTCGATTGCGTACCAGAGCGCACCGGCCAGCGATACGATTGCGCCGATGTAGATCAGGTGTGGCTTGATCATTGTTCGCCCCGGTGGTTGCCGGTTTTGACGTAGAAGCCAAACCAACCGACGGCGGCACCCCAGATCACACTGGCATACAGCTGCTGTGCACCGCTGGGGTCTTCCAGGCCGACGAACCAGACGTGCGTGCTCCAGCAGACATAGCCGTACAACACCACCATGAGGCGTGGAACAATGCGCCAGGCGTCAACGGTTTCAGGTTTCAGCGCCATGGTGCCTCCTAGTGAATAGCTACACGGTTGAGCAACCAGCCGAAGGTGAACCGTTCGTCTTTACTGCGACGTTCCGACAGTTCGATGTAGTGCGCCCCCTGAACACAATTCAGTGCACGTAGCAGCACGGTTTCGCCGTAGCGGCTGCGTGTGCGCAAAAAGTCCTGGTAGGCGGCTATCGTGTTCGGGCCGATATCGCCGTCGACGACCAGGTCAGGAAAATCTCGCCCGTTGCGATTCAATACATTAAGCACGCGCTGCAAAGAGGTAGCAGCGAAACTGACCCCTGCGTTTACAGCAGTGTCGAACAATTCCAGGGCAACGCCCGGGCTGGTTTTCAGCACGTCATCGAGCATCAGTTCTGCCCAGTAATTGCGGCGATAGATTTCAATGGCGGTAGCTTTGGGCAGGTCGACCATTGGGCCCTGGTAACCGTTATCACGCGCTACCTGTTCGGTGATGCCGTAACGGGTGGCACCGCCGCTGTCGGCGGCATCGTTCACAAAACCGCCCTCGATCTGAACGACGTGGGCGATGATGCTCTGTGCGGTGTTCAGTTTTACTGTGCTCACTGATATCCCCTTTTACCCGCCGCCGACCATGAAGCCGATTGCGCCGACGATGCCTAATACCGATAGCTGACCAGCGATTTTGAAGGCCATGCCTTGCCAGCCGTCAATGCTCTTTTTGTTCTGACCCATCTGTGACTCTACCAGCGTGATGCGGCTGCCATTCTGCTGGGCCAGTGCCAGTGCTCGATTGGCTGTTTCCTGTGACAGAATCAGCCGGTCATTCCATGCGTTCTCGCGCTCTTCCAAACGCACCAGCGACTTCTCGATGTTTCTGATAGAGGCCAAAACTTCCTGCCAATCGTCCCGTCTGATGGTGTAAGAGTTGTGCTCTGTCATAGGTTGCTCGTGCATTTAACCGGGTTTGAACCGAGGCATCCTGATTGGGAATGCCTCAGCTCTCGCGTCAGGCGCTGAGACGAACAGAACCAAACTCTGACGGGTTGGCCGCATCGGCAACGGCATGACCGATCAAGGTGTTGCCCGATGCGGCAGTGGTCGCCTGCTTGGTTGTGTTGTTCCAGTAAATGGCAGCGCCCTCTGTCCATGCCTGGGCCGAGGTTTTCGGCAAGCGCCAAACGCCGGTGACCTGCGCTTCGAACTGCTCGCCCTGAGCGGCGTTGCCCAGTGCGATGCAGAACAGCGCCCCGATCAGGTAGCCGTTGCCTGAGACAACCCCATCCGTGGGGGCGGTCAGTGTCAGCACTTGACCGGGTTGAATGAAATTCTTAGCCATGATGTTTCCCCTATGTAGCCTGGTTTGGTTTCAGGCCTTACTGGCCAGCGTTGGTAACGGCACCGCGATAGTCGACGGCGGTTACACCAAAATCGAGACGCACTTTGTACTGCGTGCCATCGACCCGGAACCCTTCCTGCATATCGAGGAAAGGCGTCTGGTTGCCATCCAGGAATGACACTTCAATAACCGGTGCGTCGGCCGCACTGGCGAATCCGTAGAAGCGCGTACCGGTGAGACGTGGCGTATCGACAATGTCGCTGAACAGGCCGCGAACCATGTTGGGTTTCTGGAGCTTGGTGTTGGTGTCCGGATCGTACTGGGCATCGTTGATCACCCGGGCGTTACCACCCAGACCCATCGGCAACACCAGAGACTGCGGACGGATGTCAAGGAACTCATTGCCACTGATGTCTTTCTGGCTGGCCATCTTGACGCGCAAGTCTTCCAGGGCGGCGACGGAGAGTGCGCCGGCGGTGCCGATGTTGTTGTGATCGGCATGGAAGAGGGTTTTGCCGTCGGCCATGGTCGGACCGAGACCGCTGTTTTCGAGCAGCAGCTTGTACACGGTTGACTCAACGGTGCGCGCGGCAGAGCGGCCCAGCATGTTAGCCAGACCGATGAAAGCGCCGAGGTCATCATTGACGATCATCTTGCGAGTCAGGTTAATGATGTTGCCGACGGTATCTGCCTGAACGCTGGCTTTTTCACCGTCGGGAATGGATTTGTCTTTGAACTCACCATTCTCATTCACTTTGTCCAGATTGCCGAGGCTGCCGAGGCGGTACCGGTTGTGAGCCCGGAAGTCGCTAACACTGCCGGTCTGGCAGAAACGGGACCAGGTATCCGCTGCGGCCGCGTAAGCAGCCTGCAGTGTTTTGTGCATGGCATCTTCCAGCAGAACCGGGAAGTCACTGGTGCTTTGGGTAAACGCCATGGCCACGATTTTCATCTGGTCCATGCCTTCGACTTTAACGCCGGCGGCCTGGGCACAGTCGCGTGCCAGATCCAGCAGCTTGGCACCCCGGTAGGGGTTACTGGCTTCCACTGTGAAACCAGGTACGCCAGCACGAGCCAGCAGCGCATTGACCTTGGCTTCGTTCTTAACGTCGCGTTCGTCGGCTGTCACAACGACACGGCCTTGAATAGGCTCGGTACCCTTGGCCAGTGCCGCCAGAATCTTGTTGCCGGCTTCCGCTGCGGTGATGTTGACGTCGTTCAGGCAAGCGGTTTGCAGTTCGGTCATACCCTCCCGATCGGCAAAGGGTTGGAATTGGGCCATGACAGCGGTGCGGCGTTCAGTTTCTTCACGCAGCACTTGAGCCTTGATCTCTTCCGCCGATTGAGCGGCAGGCGCTGGCGTCGGGGTAGGAGTCGGTGTGTTGGCGGGGTCAGGATTAGCCGCCGGGTTGACTGGCTTAGGCATAGCAGGTTCCTCTGGGTCAGGATTGGCGGCGGCTGCCGCCGGTTTTTGGCTGAAACGCGCATAGCGAGTCAGATCGAACGTTTTTTCAATGTGCGCCGCGATCGGCAGTTCAGCCGTGATTTCGTGAATCAGGTTGGCGTCGGCCGCTTCCTGGGCGGTGAAGTAGTGGTCTTCACCGTCGAGCAGCAGGCCGAGAATGAAGGCTTCCTCGACGTCGGTGGCACTGGTGTAGGAGTTCGCCATGGCGTTGGCGTATTTATCGAGCACGTCAGCGTGATCTCGCAATCCCTTGGCATTGCCGATCGCAAACCCCCAGGGTGCGTGAATCATCATCAGGGCGTTGCCGGCCATTCGGATGGTGTCGCCTGCCATGGCGATCAGGCTGGCAATGGACGCGGCGATGCCATCGATTTCAACGTGGACGGTCGCCTTGTGACGCTTCAGTGCGTTATAGATAGCAAGGCCATCGGTGACACTGCCGCCGTAGGAGTTGATTCGAACCACCAGTTCATCGGCGTCGATTTCGGCAAGGTCTCTGACAAAGGTTCGTGCGGCAATGGTTTCGTCGTCCCAGCCTTCGCCGATATCGCCATAGATGAAAATTTCCGTTGGAGCAGCGGCGGAGACTGAGGCTTTAATCGTGAACGGCGTTGGCATGTCGGCACCCTTTTCAGTTGATGCCAACCAGTATTGCCCGATCGTTGCGACATCCTGTAGGGGCGGGATGTCGCGAATTTAAAGAGGGCTTATTAGTCCTGATCAGTACTATCTTTCTCTTCCTCAGTCAGTTCGCCCACGATAGCCTGCCAGGCAGCATCAGAATCAAACACCAGGCCTTTCTCCTTGGCATCGTTTCTGAATTGCTCGATCTGGGCCAGGGTGTCATCCGGGTTCAGTCCACGCTTGCGCAGTACTTCGATTTCACTGGCGAAGCCAGCCCGCACCAGTCGTAGCCAGGCGACGCTTTCTTTGGCCGGATCGATCCAGGGCATGGTCTGGCCAATGTAGAGGGCATCGTCAGCGGTACCGGGTTGGACGTCGGCAGGTATGGGGATGACGCCCGACAAGTGGGCCGCCCGAACGAAGTTCTCCCAAACTGGCTGAATGAAGTTGCCCACAAACTCATCCGTCAGGGTGGCGTAGTGAACCCACTGTTCAACCATCTCCTGACGCTGTGCGCTGTACGAACCGTTATAGTCCCGGGCAATGCTGCTGTAGGACGCTCCAACACCGGCGGCCAGCGCTTTGAGTTGGCCCTGCCGGAAGGTCACCAGGTTGGGGTTGGGGCGCTTGCTGTCTATGAGCCCGATCTCTTCACCGACCTGCAGCGTGTCTACAATGGTGCCGGCTTCCAGTCCGATCTCACGCGGCTCGATGTTTCCCTCCGCGTCTCTGGGCAGGGTTTCGGGGTCGAGCATTTCCGGGGTGCCGCGCTTCACATAGGCGGTGAGCATGGCTGAAATCTTCGCCGCGACTCGCTCGCTTTCTTCGTAGTCTTTGATGTCTTCCAGGCGCGTGATGACGCTGGCGAATTCAGAGACACCACGAATCTGGCCGATGCGATCGGCGATGGTGATGTGCAGGATCCGGTCGGCAGAAACGCGCTTCACGTCCTGGCTGTTGGCGCGAAGGTGGCCGTCGGTCGGGTGGTACTTGTGCACCCAATAGGCTCTGGGTCGACCCCATTCGTTCAACTCGATGCCCTGGCGAATGCCGCGTGCCAGGTCGTTTAACAGAAAGGGCACCATGTCCGGTTCGAAGATTTCCAGGGAATAGGGGATTCGGGTGCCGTGATCCAGCCGTGGTATGGGGCCCAGCAGCATTTGGCTGAAGGCCTCACCGTCGCGCAACCAGGTTTTGCACACCAGGCGCTGAACCCGACCCCAATGGAATTGCTGAGTCACCTCCGGGTGGCGCTGCCAGTCGCGCCAACCTTCCAGGAGCGCAGTGGCATATTCCTTGTGAATACTGCCGTCGGCGCGGCGGGGTTGAGGTTCGACGCCGATACCCTTTGCCCCAACCACATTGTTGACCAGGGTGCGCAGGATTCCCCGGGCAATGTCGTGGTTTTGCTCCAGGTGACGGGCCTGGGTGCGGATGGCCACCGCGCCCTGTTCGGTTTGCAGGTTGGGGCCTGCCTGGTCTCGACGAAACTTGCGGTTGCGACTGGGCTTCGCTGCTTCGTAGTAAGCCATTACCTTGCGAGCTTGTTGGCGCTTCACCCCGGCCATGGGGCTAAACCAGGCGACTAGCTTGTCGATTGAGTTTAATTTGCTCATCACGACAACCTCGCCCGGGAGAAACCTAGCCCGCCGATCGTTGGCGCCCCAGACTCTCGGCTCCGCTCTGCGATAACGCGGGTCTCCCATTCTTTGCGGCCCTCGCGGATTGAGGGAAGGTCAGACATTCCGACTCGTCGGCCATTAAATTCAATGGTCTGACCCTGGAGCACGGCCGCTTCGGCGGCGAGGTATTGGGCAAGCATTTCAGTGGCGGTTGTCATGTGAAAGTCCCGTATTGGAAAGCCCCACCATAATCATGATTGAGCGACATCTTGTAGGGGCGGGGTGTCGCTGTTGAAGACTATCCGCTCTATTTGGCGGCGGCTCAGGCCGTATTTCATCGCCAGACCATCTATGTTTGAGCCATCAAAGGCATTGCGAATATCCTGGTTTCTGGCTGCTCGGCTGGGCTGTGGAATGTAGATCTCGGTACCGCCGACCTCTTTGCGCAGTTCTGAGGCGATATCGTCGGCCAGTGCTGCAGCGACCATTTCAGTCAAACCGTAATGGCGGGTGAGTGAAGCGGTGAGTAACCGATGGAGCTCGACGGCGCTGTCGGCATCGTTATTCAGGCGGCTGGTCATAGGCGAGAACTCCAGTCAGATTTGGCAATGCGAGGGGCTTTTTTCTTTTTCGCCAACGAGGCTGGGCGCTTCCGTGCCTGGCGCTCCTGTTTGGTTTCCCGGTTAATGTTGCTTTCCAGAGGCCGGGCCCAGGGTTGGTTCGGTTTGTCCCAGTTGATTTTGGAGACCTGCAGATGCAACGCCCCGGCCCAGATCATGGCGCACAGGTCGAGCGATTCGTTGCGCTTGCGTATCTGTTTCCAACGGCCACTGGGTTCCCGAATTTCGGCTTTCATTTCATCCCAGAAGGCAGCCGACAGCCATTGCGGGAAGTGCAAGCGAGCGGCGCCCGAGCCTTGCCGGCGGCTGGCGTTGTACACGGAGTCTTTCAGCAGGTTGGGATTGCACAGCAACTGCTGAACGTCTTTGCGGTTCTCGTTGCCAATGCGAGTCCGGCGCAAAATGGGCGCCGTGACTGTGCTGCCGCCTTTGTAGAGCCGGGCACGATCGCTCAGGTTTTCCCGCTTGAGCCGCCGCCACCAGGCTTTGGCGTTTTCACTCACACCGTCTTCACCGCCTGAGTCCACCACCAGGAAGTGAACCCGCAGTTCGGTATCCGGGAGTTGGGTTCGATAGGTGCTGCCGAGTACTCGCTCGGTGAGCAGATCCCAGTCTTCTGGGTAGCTTGCCGGGTCGATCGGCGCTTTACCGCCGTCAACACCCGGGCGGTTGCTCTCGGTGATTTCATAGCGGTCAACCAGCCACTGTTCCATGTTGGGGCCGAAAGCGTGAACCTGGACGACGAACCGGGCGTTCTGACCACCCTGAACGTCTGCAGAGGCGATCATGAACCTGGCTTGCTCTGGAATAACGAACCGCTCGAAGTCTTCGGACAAGTCGGTCAGGTCAGTGGCGCGGGCTTCTTCGGACATCGCTTGGCTCAGGTAAGGGCGGCCCCAGTCGGTATTCACCACGGCCTTCCAAGTTTGTTCGCTGCCGGTTGACTCAAAGGTTTCTTTAGCACGATCGTACTTCTCGGTCAGGCTTGCCCATGTCTGAAACGCTGCGGCAGGCCCTTCCATCCAGAAGGAAGCAATACGCGACTGTCGGGGTTGGCCGAGCAGCACACCCTGCTTATTGAGCACACCGTTTTCCGGTACCCACCGACCCTGCTCATTCAACTTTCGCTTTTTTGCTGGGTCTATCTCTGTGCCGCAGTGAGGGCAGAACACCTTGCGACTTTTGAAGTTGAACGTCTCCATCACAGGCTGGAACCATGCCTGACACTTCCGCTGCGGACATTGCCAGTACCAGCGGCGGCGGTCGCCCTGGTTGTAGAGATCCAGAATGCCGGTTGTAGGCGGGGCCATATGGGGCTTGTCTTGTGGGCGGCGCCAATTGGGAACCGTGATCTCTCGACCTGGTGAGCTCTCGGCCAGCGTCATGCCTGTGGAACCAAACGTCTGGGTTCGCTTTTGGGCCAGTGTGAATGGATCACCTTCACCCCCGGAGTCCTGCGATAGTCGGTCGTAGTCGGTGATCAAAACGAACTTATAGTCCGAGCTAGCCATAACGTTCTTCGAGGGCCATTTGATGCCCAGGTAATTACCGGCGCGGAATATCTTGTCGTGAACGTTGTTGTCGTGCCCCCTGGGGCTCAGCCGTCGGGCGAGGTTTGGGGAATGGGTCAGCATCCGGTCGATGCGCTTCTTGCTGAACTCGCGGGCCTTCTCTTCGCTGATCTGGATCACCAGTCCATCGGATGGGTCACAGTCGATTTTGTAAGCGATGTACCCGTCTACCAGGGCTTGAGTTTTACCAGTACGGGCGGGCCCGGCAAAAATCACAGCGTCGTATTGCCGCCCACCCATGCAGTCCAGTGGCTCAACCATGTACGGCGATACATCCGGACTCCAGTCCCTAATGGTTCCGTCACCGCTGACCACCTTCATGGACTCGGCCGCTGATTCACTGGGCTTGATCCGGCGGGGCGGGCGAATCAATTCAGCAACATCACACCGGATCATCGATGCGCTTGCATAACTACCCATTGGCAACTGCCTCCTCTTCATCGATCACAATGGCCTGGAACATTTGTTCTCGCAGGCGGTCGGTTAACTCTTCAACGCGGTCGATCGCTTCCGGGCTGAGGCCTGCATCCCGCTCCAACATGTCGGGCAAACTATCCAGTGAACTGGCAATGGCCTTGGCCAACTGACTCATTTCGCGATGCACTTCATCGATCGGGATTAAGTTGCGAACCTTCTCTTCGAACTTGATTCGCTCGTTCTCAGACTGGTAATAGGCCTTGCGATCGGTCGGCAGCATGTCATCCGGATCTTGCCCCGACGAAGACACCACCTCTCCAAACAGCGCGGGCCCAACGTCTTTCAAGGCATAGACGCTGACGCCATTCTTCAAACCGCTGGGCACGATGCCGGCTTCCTTAATCCGGCGCCGGGCAGTGCCACGATCCATTCCGAATGCATCGGCGATGCGGGTTATGTTCCAGCTGTAGGCGTCACTGAGCTTGTTGACCTCCGTCACCACCTTCACCACCCCTTGACGTGGGTGCGGCCTGCCTTGCGGCATCGCGCTGGTGAAGGCCTAGGGGGCCCGAAAACTTGCCGAGAACTGCGTTTCCGCGCCCCCGTACTGGAAAGGCGCTCAGGAGTACCTACTCGGGTTTGAAGGCGGGGCCCCATGCGCAGCCGAACAAGCCAACTGTTCAGGGTCAGGACCTGGGGCACGGCGATCGAACGTAGTATTGGCCGGGGGGGCTGTCTAACTTCGAGTGGCGCATCGCTCATAGATTGCAGGCTCTCTTTTGGTCGGGCGTCATGATGAAATATCGATGCCCCGGATTCTTTCTCGCCGGAACATCGGCCCATGCTCAGGACTGATGTCGAGGCCACAATGGGCTTTGAAGCGCTTTCCACACTGACTGCAAGGCCATACAACTCTATGGGCAGGATCATAAGAGCCAGTCTGTTCCAGGTCTTCCGTCGCAAATTTATGACTGCAAAGCCGCTGCTTTAACTTGATGATTAACTTCTCGACAAAGCCCATCTCGTTTTCGGTCGTCACTTTAGAGTCCCCTCCTGTCTGTAAAATTGGTTCAATGCGATGGCTCTATATCAATGCTTTTCGGCGTGTTGTTCGATTGCCTGTTCTTCCGCATGTCTACCACTCGACAAAGTGTTTTCACTGATTGTGTTCAACCACTGGTGGTATTCCTCCAGCGCCTGGCGCGTCTTCTTGTCGGCATAGGTGTGGATGTATACCCGGTCTAGTTTGGATGGTGTGTGGTTCAGCAGCAGCTCGCCGATCATGTAATCAATACCGATATCGGCCCACACCGTTCGGGCTAGCTTGCGCAGGTCGTGGGCGCTCCATTTCCCCTGGCTGATCTGTCGCACCAGGTTGGTGGCTTGTTGCCGGCTAATGGGTTCAGCGTTGTACCCACTGAATACTGGCTTGCTTCCAGGGTTCTCCGGACGCTGTTGCTTAATTAGTTGGGTGGCCATGGGTGTTAGGGGTAGACGCAGTGCCCGGCGTGTCTTGGTGTTGCGAGCGGGTATGTGCCACCACCCATCGGACAGGTCGAAGTCGCGCCAGGTGGCCAGCCGTGTCTCGTTGATCCGGGTGCCATGTAACAGCATCAGCCAGGCCAGCAGTGCAGCCTTAGGCAAGTGATCGGTCGCCTTGTGGATCTGCTCCAGCACGGTGGCGGCATCCTCGGTGCGTAAGGCTGAGGGCTTGGGGTCCAGACGGGCGTTCATGAAGTCGCCAAAGCGGTACCCGGCCAGCGGGTCATGGCCAATGACGTCGAGCTTGTGCGCTGTCTTGGTGGCCAACTTCAATACCCTGAACACTTTGTTGATGGTTGCCGGCTTCAACACTTGCTGAATGGGCAGCATCAGGTGGTCATCGAGGTCGTGCTTGCGCAAGCTATCGATCGGCAAGGCCATCAGTGGTTCGCGAGACAACAGGTGTTTCTTCAGGATGCCATCAACCGCGGCCCGGCGTTCCTCGGTGATGGTTGTGTTGCCACTCGCCCGGGCCCGGTACCAGGTGAGTACTTCACCCAGGGTCTTGCTGCTGGCTAGTGAGGTGTCGGCACCGACCACCAACAGCTTGTGCGCCTCCTTCCGGATCGCCGCTGCAGGCACTTCTGGCCAACGTCCGATTTTCAACCAGCGGCTGCGGAACTGTCGGCCAACCAGGTACCAGGTGCCCGTGGTTCGATCACTGTGGTACCGGAAGCACAGCGGCCGCAGTTGCTGATCGTGCAGCACTGAGACCGCATCAGCCGCATGCCGCTTGATGGCTGTATCGGTGATAGATACCAGGGCTGTCCTCAAACCAGACGCCCTGCGAAGAATCCAAGGGAAACAGCCAGACCGATCATGGCTTCTGGGCCCAATCGAATGAGCACCCTTGAACGTAAGCCGAACACCTGGTCGTGCTTGCGCATATCGTTCACCGCCAAAGCACCACAGCCGACCACGTAGGCCACGATTACAGTAACAAACCAAGCCGTCATATCAGTCTCCATGGCCACCGCGTCGCGGTGCTCGGTCAGGGTTGGGATAGGCTGCTGCAGCGATGTCTGCCCGCAGCTTCATGTCCTGGTATTCGCTGAGGTCAGCCAGGCGTTGCTCCAGGCGCTTGTTCACGTTCAGAGCGGCCTGAAGGTCAGCACTCAACATCGCAATGCGCTCATCTTTGACCAGGGCTTCACCGGTTGCAGCGTTCAGCCAGCCAAACCCATCACAGGGAACGCACACCCAGGGCTTGCCGAATGTTCCAGAGGTTGAGCCAGCGCCACCGCATGCAGGGCAGGGGGTGGTTTCTGGGGCATTCCAGACGAACGGGCCTTCGTGCTCTTTCGGCGTTGGGGCTTCAATCACTTTCGTGGCACCAGGAAAATGATCAGCCGCGCCATGCACCGCATCGATGTCGATCTTGGCGCTGATCACCGGTACCGGCTCAGTGTCGGATGTGTCGTGTTCCGGGTAGGTCATGGTGTCGATTCTCCCTCTGTGGTGGGCTGGCTCACCAGTCCGTGTTGTGGATATCGCGAAGGGCCTGGCGCACGTTCTCGCGTTTGGCTTTCAGGTCGTGGCCGGTTTTCTCATAGGCCACCAGGTGCTTGGCATTCGGGCCGAAGGGACTCCCGCCGCGCTCCTTGGCCCGGCCCAGCCAATTGGCGATGGATTTGCGTATGCCGGATGTGGTCTTCCGCTTGGCAGGGTTCGCGATTGTCCAGCCCAGCATCAACCGAAATTCATCGGCGACATCGATGCCCCGGTAGGTTTGCTGGAGGTTCAGCACGTCGCGGTCGGTCACGAAATGGACCGGTGGGTTCTGGTCGGAGCGCAAGGGCAGGGCGATGTACGTGCCGGCATCGGGATCTTGCTCGGGTGGGTCGATCAGTCGAGCGAAGGTCCAGCCTGGCACGATCTCGATATCGTCATCGACCAGTTCGCCATTGAGTGCTTGGGTTGGGTCAGGTGAGCTTGCACCCGGTTGTTCAGAATCCATCTCCGGCGAAGGCCTCGCATCGGCGAGGTCTGCGCAATATTCAGGATCCTTGTAAGAAGGATTATTGTAATACTCATCGGTGGGATATTTTTCCGACCCTGGCTGGGAAATATTTCCTACCCTGTCGGGATTATTTTCCGTGGGTGGGTTATTTTTCGCACCCTCGGATTTATTTCCTTGGGTGGGCGTTTTTTCCTTGGGTGGGATATTTTTCCCACCCTCTATCACTTCAGGATGTTTTGTTCGGTTCCATTCCTTACCCTTCTCGGTAACCCTGACGTGGGTCTGATTTCGGAAGGTCGTTGTCTCGATCACACCCGCCTTCACCAGCTGTCTGAGGTATTTCCCGGCAGTGTTCGCTTCACTGGTTAGCAACGGCAATTCGCTGGCCAGCTTACCTTTGCTCAGGTGGTACCAGGTGTTCCCATCGATCTGCACCGAGTCAGCCCAGGTGGGTAATTGGTGAACCACTGCGAACACCATCGCCTGGGGGCAATTCAGGCCCCATGCCAGTGCGGTCGGCTGATCGATTTTTATGGTGTAGAGCATCTCGCTCATTGCAGCGTCTCTCCAAACAGGTCATGCGTGTAGCGACCGTCCCAGGTCTGTTTCATCGGGAGCCCATTCTTCAGATACAGCGCATAGAGATTCCGGGCGCCTTTCTCGGTCAGAATCACGTAAGGGCGCGGCGCCAACAGTTCGCACTCGGCCAGCCTTTGGGCAAACCAGGTGTCACGGTATTTCGAGCAGGCCTGAAAGCCGCCGGGTACCCGTCGCAGGTAGCCCTTCGCGGCCAGGTGAATCTGCGCCTGGCGGATGTTCACGCCGTTCAACTGCCGGCAGAATTCGGGAATCGTCAGCCCAGCGGCAAGTTGCCGGCTGATCGTGCTGCACACATCCTGCAGGCGGCGCACCTCCTGCTGGGCGCTTTGCTGTGCCTCCAGTGCATCCGCCCAGGCTCGGGCAGCGGCGGCCGGATTGCTGAAGTCGGGCAGGTTGGGCTGAGTCTGGCGTTCTTCTAGCTCCTGCCAACGGTCTACCAGGCGCGCTGTGAACTCAGGGCTGAGCTGAGCGACGATCACATAGCTGTCGCGCTTCTCGATCCGGTATTCCAGCGCCTTCCGATTCAGTGAATCGAGGTATTCCCCCATTGGGGGAAGACCGATTACCCCGCGTGTAGCCAGGCGCTCGATCGATTGCTTCACCTTGTCGTGCCGTGACTCCACCAGGTCCGCAATTTCACGACTGCTCATCGTCTGCGCGACGGTGGCCAGATGGTTCATGGTGTTAGTTTGCATCTGCATGCTCACCTCCGTTTGGTTCCAGCGCTGTCCACCGAAAGCGTGACGCGCACCAGCCCACTGGCGATCGGATCATCGCGATGGAGTGTGGGTTTCGTTGTGAAGTACCTGTCATCAATGCCGAGCGCATCGGCCAGGCCATCTCGGCCCGCTTTGAACGACGCAATAACGTTGTCGTCATCCCGGTGGCGTCGGTCGGGTGGGTAAAAGTCGATCTGTAGGCGCAGCAGATCACCCGCTGCCAGTCGGGCTTTGCTCGGCACCGGATTGAGGCCCGTTTTAACCAGGGCTTTTTTGACCAGCAAGGCGCACTGCCACCGGTAGGCTTTCACCAGCTTCGAGCGGGCTGCCCAGTGCTTTCTGGAATTGGGGCTCAGGTCTTTGTGCGGCCAGGGCAGGTCGATCACAGGGAACATTTTGCACCTCGCTGGCCAGCGCGCTGACTGACTTTATATTGAGGGGCACAATGATCATCGGGCCATTGGAATGGCTTAATCGCCAGTTCAACGGAGCTCGGCTCGCACTGCTCAGCTACATCCATTGGGTACTCCTGTGTTTTCGTACAGATACACCCGGACCTATGGCAGGGCCCGGTAAACGACGACACTGGGTTCACAGTCACAGTCACAGTTGGAGCATCACCATGAACCCAAAAACAGAAAAGCTATTGCCGACTACTCGACACCCGCCACAGGCTCGGCAACTGATTCAGCCGGCAATCCGTCGGTTGGGTTCGGGTAGATATCCGGGCGGAGTTCGTGCGGGGTGACCTTCCCTCTGGTGGCGCGAGAGATATCAAGTACTCGTGAAGCTGAAATCTTCCGGCGGCCACTCAGCCACTGGTGGACCATGCCCTGAGTGACACCGACCTGCTTGGCTAGTTCAGACTGAGTGGACCCGCTATCACGCAGGTATTCATGTAAGTGCATGAGCGTTCCTCATAGGTTTGTCCGCAGATAATAGCATTGCTTAACTTAATGGCAATAGCAATGCTAGTTGTTAATTTATTAGATATGCTATTAACTTGACTTTATGGCGAGACGCGAATTGACAGTCGAAGAAAAAAGTGACGCACAGAGGCTAAAGGCTCTCTGGGATACCCGCTTTTCTGGTGAAATGTCCCAGATGGAGGCGGCACATCGGTGTGGTTGGAGTACTCAAGGTGCATTCAATCAGTACCTAAACGGTAAGATCCCTCTGAATCTGAGCGCCTTGATCAAGATCTCTTCGGCTTTGGGTGTTGAGCCGGGTGAAATATCCCCAAGACTCAGCCGAGAACTGGAGATTGGCGGGAGAAAGACCGCTCAAAATGATTTAACTCCACTGCAGCCAATAGAAGCCTGGGATAGCAACAGTCCATTGGATCCGGATGAAGTCGAGGTACCCTTGTTCCGAGAAGTAGAGTTGGCCGCTGGCGACGGCCTGTCGCATCAGATTGAGTACAACGGTGCCAAGCTGAAGTTCGCCAAGTCCTCCCTTCGCCGGGCCGGCGTACCCGAAGAGGCTGCCGCTTGTGCGTTTGTGTCTGGGGCTTCGATGGAGCCAATGTTGCCCAACGGTTCAACTATCGGGGTCGACACAAGCACCAAGAACATTGTCGACGGCAAGCTATACGCGATCGACCACAATGGCGAGTTGCGTGTAAAGCAGGTATTTCGCATCCCCGGAGGGCAGGGTCTACGCTTCCACTCTTTCAACCCTGACAAGAACAACTTCCCGGATGAAGAATACAGTCCTGAGAAAGTTCAGGCGCAGAACATTCGTATCATCGGTAGGGTGTTCTGGTCAGCTGCGTTTTGGTAAGTGGCTAAGTCGTTAAATCGAAGCTCAAAATGAAACTATCAGGAGGATTGAATGAGGAATGAGAAGAAACGGAAGTCCATTCATTACAAGCTGGCCTCGATCACCGATCAAAGCCTCACGCTGCAAGAGCTCCTTACAATCGCATTGTCTGAAGATCAGGAAACACATACCGCCAGTAAGAGGATGGAGCAGATCAATCCTGATGATGAAGCAGCATCACGACTGATTAACAGGTTTAAATTAAAGCATCAGGGCATGCTATTTGGGCAGCTCGTGCGCTTTGAGGCTGGGCGAAGTCAGGTCCTTATGACGCTCGACCTGGACGCTGAGAGTTATTCTGTTGATACGATCACCAGTGATTCTGTTTTAAATGACAATCAGGACGAAAAGGAGCGTGATCGGCGAAGAAGGGAGTTTATCGACTCAATTCTATACTTTGGCGTTCTTGACAATCATTTGGTTGTGATGCAATCCCAGGCTCTAACCACGCGAGAATTAGAGGCGCATCTAGCATGGTTACTGGCAGAACGGTTGGAGTTGCTTGGTCGCGGATCGGTATTTATGTTGATTGATAAAATCACGGAAGAAGTCCGCGAACGAGTGGTAAAAACACCAGTAAAAAGTGTAAATATTGGAACGCCGGTAGAGACCAAGGATGAACAAACCGAAACCAAAGCCACTCCTGAAATACCAAGTGCGAGAGGTGTAAAATATATACCAAGTGGGCAGGGTGCCGACATTTTGGCCGCGGCTTTGGGAAAGGACTGGTTTAACGAGCTTAAACTTGAAGACTCATTGGATGAAGCTAACCTGCAAGTACAACTGAAAGTGACCTATTTGCGTAAGACTTCCGAGACTGGTCAAAAGATGCTGGATGACATAGCATCCACGCTCCGTCATATTGATAGTGATGATGTCAGCGTCGATTTTCACGGCGGCGGCAAGCTGGTAGGCAATGAGATCCGGCTGAATGGCCACATCAATGTAATGACGACGAATGGAATCGTTGATGAAAACGACTTATTTCATCAAATGCACAATTGGCTGGTGGGGAGGATAGAAGATCATGAAATTGACCACGCAGACCCGCCGGAAAGCCAGGGTTAGCCGCTCAGAGCAGGGTTGGAGTGCTATTGGGTTTATGGTCGTATTGGCGGCTGGTGCCTTTGGCTATCTGCTTTTCAAGGGGGCGATGAGTTATTTGAACGGCCCATTCACCCCTCCTTGGTATATGTTTACTCTGCTGTTACTTCCTGTGGGTGTAAGCTTTCAATCATTGTTCAAGCTGCATGAATTAAACTCTCCACCAGAGGGGCTGAACCGTCGTGAGCGGCAACGACTTGGCTCAATGGTCAGCGATAAAGAGCGCCAGCTCTTCATTGGCCTTGCTTTCTACGTATTGACGGCGGTTTTTACCGTTTTCGTTTTCTGGTTTGGCAGCTCTGGGTCTCCGATAGTTTCCTGGGGCTTGCCAATAGTGGGCGCTTTACTCGGGATATGTTTGGCCTCTCTTGGTTTTATGGCAGCTGAAATGCGTGAAGTATCAAAATTTGTTGGTCTCGTTCAACAAAGAGAAAGAGATCGCGCTAATGTCAGGAAGTTAAGAAAGCGGATGATCAATAAAGAAAGCCATTAATATCAGTGACTTAGACCTTCTTTAAGTTTCTGGACTGTTTGATGAACTATTTTAGCTCGCCTAGTGCGGGCTTTTTTACGTCTGGAGTCCGCGTTAGCAACAGCACTCCTCTGCATCTCTCTCCTGAATCCAACTGATAATTGAACGACCAGCCCATCTTTCGCTAAAAATAATAGCAATACTGTTGACTGTTATTAATAGCATAGCTATATTCTAGTCATCGTAAGGGAGGGCAGTCGAATGCCAAACACCATCAATCACAACGACTGGCAAGCCGAAATCGGCGTTCTGGCCGAGCGTGAAGCTCATTACCTGCTGGGTTTTGTGCAAGGGCTCACCGGTAAAGAAGTGGCGCGGGAGTTCGGGGTAAGCCCCAACACCGTGCGCAAGGCCAGTGTCCGGATCATGACCAAGCTCCATGCCTGGAAGATGACGGAAGCGATCGCCAAGGCCATGGCCGCGGGGATTATTCGCCATCTGGCCTTCGCGTTGATGCTCAGCCTGAGCGTAGGCAGCGCCCTGACCGACGACCCCATACACCGCAATCGGGTAAGCCAGCGCGCACGCCGGCACCAGGAGGACAGTCATGTCACAGCCAACGTTTAACCCGGACCACTCGTTTTCAATGACCGGCTACCAGACCGAGAACCACCTGGAAGACGTCGCACCCGGTTGCTCATTGCTCGGCATGGTGAAGTTGCTGGCCTTGCTTGGTTACCAGGACATTCACGACGTACCCATGCGGGACCAGTACCGCTTGGCGCGTGCCTGGTTGATCGAGAACGTCGACCTGGATAACCAGGAAGACGAAAAGACCCATGCGCTCAAAACCATCTGGACACGCTCGGTCTGCGCGCAAGTGCTGGAGTGGGTGCAGTTCAACCGGGCCCTGAACGAGCTGCTGCAGGTTCAATTCAACCGATCGCCCCTGGACCTCGCCCGGGAGCTGTTCATCGACCATCAATGGGACAGCCGTTCGGCCAAGCCCATCGAGTCAGTCGGCAACGTTGTGGCGCTCAAGAGGGCGTCTCTGCACCCAGCCATTCGGCCACAGGGGCCCGCTGCGTGAACGGCAAGCCTTGGCAGGCGTGGGAGCTGAAAGGCTTGCGCCGTCTGTTCCCGCATTACCCGACGGCGTATTGCGCTCGGGTGATTGGCCGGCCTGAATCGTCGATCAATGCCAAGGCCAGTGAGCTGGGGCTGAAGAAGAGCCGCGAGTACATGGAGCGGGAAAAGCCGGGCCAGTTCGACGGTGTCCGCGGGCAAAACTGCCGCTTTGAGAAAGGGCATGAACCCTGGAATAAGGGGAAGAGCTACAGAGCAGGCGGGCGATCGGCTGAAACCCGATTTAAAAAGGGGAGGAAACCGCAGACCTGGGTGCCCGTTGGTAGTGAGCGCATCAGCAAGGACGGTATCCGCCAGCGCAAGATATCCGACACGGGATATGGCGCGGGAGACTGGCAATCGGTTCACAAACTGCTGTGGGAAGAGCACCACGGCCCGGTACCGAAAGGGCACTTGGTGGTGTTTAAAAACCGGAACCGGAAAGACATCCGGATCGAAAACCTGGAGCTGATTACACGTGCCGAGAACGCGCGTCGCAACAGCATTCACCGGTACCCGGAAGAGGTTAAATCCGCCATGAGGGCCGTCGGCAAATTGAAACGGGCCATCAAGAAGCAAGAGGAACAATCAGCATGAAGAACAAGATGGAAGACCTGCGCAACCACCTGTTTGCCACGATAGAAGCCCTCCAGGATGAAGAAAAACCGATGGAGCTGGACCGGGCAAAGATGGTTAGTGAAGTCGCGCAGACACTGATCAACACCGCCAAAGTGGAAGTCGATTTGATTCGGTACACCGGGCAAAACCACAACAGCGGTTTCATCACCAGTCAGCGCCCTGCTTTGCCTGAAGCAGGGCAGACCAAGCCGGGGGCAGACAAGTGAATCAGAAACCACTAAGCCCGTTCTTTAGTGTTCAGCCCGGTGGCCATGTTCTTGGGCACGTCGATGTGAATGGCCGGCTGCAGGCATTGAAGCAATTCGATAAAGACCAGTGCCAGCAAGCCCTGGAGCGCACCGATGGGCTGCAAGCAACTGTCCGGAAGGCACTGGAAGCGCGGATTCGCAAGCTGGACAGGGCAACACGGAGCGAATCGATATGACTCAGATCCTGACACACAGCCAGCACCTGATGAACCTGTCGCCCAGCGACGCTTCCATCGATGCCATTCACATCGACGACATCGCCACTGCGCTCGCCAAGCAGTGCCGGTTCAATGGCCACTGCCAGGGCTTTTACTCGGTCGCCGAGCATAGCGTTCTGGTGTCTTACCTGGTGCCCGACAGTCTGGCACTGAAGGGCCTGCTTCACGATGCCGCCGAAGCCTACATGGGTGACCTGGTATCACCCGTGAAGGCCGTTTGCCCTGAATACGGTGATATGGAAATGGCTGTGCTGCGACGCATCCACAAAGCCCTGGGCGTGGATACCCAGCACATCACCGGTCGCGAGTGGTTGGACATTGAGGAGGCCGACCAGTTAGCCCGGGCCATCGAATTCGAAGCCCTGTTCAAGATGGCGCCCACTGGCCTGTGGTTGAACCGCTCCAGGGTATTCCCTGCCGGTGTACCGGAGCACCTGCAGCCGCAATGCCTCGACTGGCAAGCGGCCCGGCTGCACTTCATTCAGCGCTATGACGAACTGCGCCAAGGGGAATTCTGATGGCACGCGGCACCGTGAACAAAGTCATCCTGCTTGGTCGGCTCGGGCAGGATCCGGAATCCAGAGCAACGGCCAGCGGTACCCAAGTGGTCACCATCAACCTGGCCACTAACGAGCTCGGGCCAAAGGATGCCCAGGGCAACCGGCCCCAGGCCGCTGAATGGCACCGCCTGGTGCTGTTCGGAAAGCTCGCGGCCAATGCGTTGCAGTACTTGCTCAAAGGCAGCCAGCTATACGTGGAAGGCCGTCTGCGCACCCGCAAGTGGCAGGACCAGAACGGCATGGACCGGTACGCCACCGAGATTGTGGTGAATGAAATGCAGTTCATCGGTGGCCGTCCGGAGAACGGGGCACGGCAGGCGCCAGCGACTGCACCTAGCTCGCAGGGACCTGCGTCAACAACAGCACAGCCTGCCGGCAACAACTTTGACGATTTTGATGACGACATTCCGTTCTGAATGACATAGCGGAATTTAACCAGGAGAGGTATGGCAGACATGGCAAGCGACAAAACCCCTTTCAGTGAGCAGATCGCCTACCTGGCGAAAGGCACCCTGAATGAAGAAGCCACAGAGGAACTGGCGGATCTGATCAAAGCAGTTCGACTGACTGGCAAGAAAGGCACTATCACCGTGAAGCTGGACGTCAGCATGCTCGACAAATCCAGTGAAGATGCCATGCGCATTTCCGGTGATGTGAAATGCAAAAAGCCGGTACCGGATACCCCGGTGACAGTGATGTTCTCAACCGGCGATGGTGACCTGCTGCGGGATGACCCGGAGCAGATGGCATTGAACCTTCGCCAGGTTGGTCGCGCCGACCCGCAAGCAACGCGGCGTGTAGAAGCAAGTGTACCCACAGCCAAAGTCCTTAACTCAGGAGAGAAGTAATGGAAGGTCAACTTATCGAGACGCTCGAACGCCTGTATCCGAAAGTGAGGTTTGAAGCGCCCGAAGATGGTGAAGAACCCGTCGCCATTGTTCCAGATGGATTCAATATTCAAAGCCTGGAAAAGTACATGTCGCAGCCTTACCGGGTGGCGCAGCGTGCTGAGCTGCAGTCGCTCGAAAGCTTCTTGAAGTACTGCGACGCTCACAAAGAACCCCACTCGGTCATTTTCTTCGATGAAAAGGCCTTGTGTGCCCAGCTGTTTGTGGACTACCACAAGAGCAACAGCGCGCCGAGCTGGAAGGATCACCGGGCCCTTTATTCCGCAGAGCTGGACGATCGGTGGGTTGAGTGGCGTCGCAATAGCTCAGCGAAGATGAACCAGATCGAGCTCGCCCAGTTCATCGAGCGGCATGTAAAAGACTTCAAAGAGCCAACAGGCGCCGAAATGCTCACCATGGCCACGAACTTCCAGGTGAACCGCAAGGTCACCTACGGCAATGCCGTGAACCTGAACACCGGCGAGGTCCAGTTCGAGTACAGCAACGCCAGCGGTGGCAAAGGCACGATGACGGTACCGGACACATTCAAACTGGCCATCCCGGTATTTAAGAACGGTGACCACTACGAAGTTGAAGCCAAGCTCCGGTACCGATTGCACGATGAGAACCTGGTGCTGATGTATGAGCTGATCAACGACGACGACATTCTGCGCGATGCGGTCTCTGGAGAAGAGGGGATGATCGTCAAGCTGGAAGCCAGTGGTTTGCCGGTATACCTGGGCAAGTTATAAGGCGCGACCCCAGCGGGCGGTGGGCAACACCCGCAGTGGCTGATGGATTTTAACCTTTTGCCAGGCAGACACCGAGTGACGGGCGTAACCCGTTGTTATTCGATCAAGTGGAGCAGGGCTAATGAACTACGAATCATGGCGAATCAGTTTTCAGGACAGCGAGCAGGCGGCGAGAGCTGCTTTTGAGGCCTGGCGCGCAGCAGAAGAGAAGGGGATAACCCTGAACGCCCTCGAATTGATGGAAGCTGCATACTGGGCGAACCCGGATGGTGACCAGGATCAAGAAGAAACCGAAGTGCATATAGGTTGGCTTCCTGAGCGCGTATCAGTCGAAGGAGAAAAGATGGAGTCGGGGTTTTACCTGTACTACATCGACTGTCCCGAAGAAGGTGTGATCGGCCCACTTGGTCAAGACCCAGTTCCGGATGCGGTGAAACTCACTGGGGGTAGTACGTCTGATGAATGCTTTGAGCTTATGGGATCTCTCGCGAGTGCTTTATATGCAGCGGTTCATGCCGGGAAATTGAGTGAGGCTGACAGAATCAAAAGTGATGACGGCACTGTTGAGATTGCGGAATTGCTTGACCGGGCGAATGCCATGCTCGCCACCCAACAACCAACAGAGCAGGAAACCTGTCGGTGCTTTAAAACTAATGACGAAGCTGTTGCGGACGGGTGTAGGTGCTACGACTGCCCAAATGTGTTTAAAGAAGAATCTAACCCCGAAATTCCGGTTAATGAAGAATCGCTAATCCGTGACGCAAAACCGGGCTGTCATGCGGGCCATGACTGCCCATTATGCAAGGGTAAAGGTGGCTCAAACTGTCACATTAATAACGGGTTGGATAGCTCGCAGCACAGTTGGGAATGGGTTGCTTGTGACATGTGCCAGGGCAAAGGCTCGATAGAACCTGCGCGTTATCATAAGTGGATTGAAGGGCGGAAGCTGCAACAGGAGCGAATCAGCCGCGGAGAAACCCTTGGGGAAATGGCGGAACGCACAGGAAAAACCCCGGCTCAGATATCGGCAGAGGAATGGGGCCGCAATGATGGTGCTACTGGGGAGAAATACTAATGGGCTGGGGCAACTGCGGAACAGACTCACAAGGCCGACCAATCGGCTATGTATTCCCGGCAACGTGCGACCACCCAGGGTGTGATGCACAGATTGACCGGGGCCTGTCTTACGCCTGTGGAGGTATGCACGGCGAAGATGAACACAGCTGCGAACAGTATTTTTGCAGCACTCACCTGCCCGTTGTCATCGAAACCGAATACGGACAATGCATTTCCATTTGCCTGGGCTGTGCTGACGTTCTGATCGAGTCTGGTGATTGGATTGAGAACGATGGTGAAATAGTTCGAGTGAACCGGGAGCCAAGCCAATGAACCAGCCAAAAGAACGGCCAATCCTATTCAAAGGCGAAATGGTCAACGCCATTCTGCCTGGCTGGAAGAACCAAACGCGACGTCTAGTAAAACTACCAGATTTATATATGCGCCACCCGGAATGGCTAACAGCTTCATTTGGTGGAAAGGCTTACCGAGGGAAGGTTAGATTCAACACCGGTGCCGCGCCCGGCAATGCTCCAATGGAAGACTTTGGAGTTGAATGCCCCTACGGAAAGCCAGGCGACCGGCTATGGGTGCGGGAATCACACGCTTTTTCAGTGATCGACCCAGAAGGCAATGACTGGCGCGAAGATCCAGACAACTGGGATGTAGTCTATCGGGCTGATAACAATAAAGAGGGTCTGAACTGGAGGAATGCTGACGGCGAGGTCATACCCGCGCCATGGCGCCCATCAATCCATATGCCCCGATGGGCCAGCCGCATCCTACTGGAAATCACCGATGTTCGGGTTGAACGGTTGCAGGATATTAACGAGGCCGATGCCAAGGCTGAGGGGGTAACGCCGAACTGCTCAATGCTTGATCACTCCGCTTGCGGCGATCATGGCAATGAATTCATCCACTATATGAACGGTGCTGATGACTTTCCGGCATTTTCAGCAGTTGAGTCATTCGAGTCGCTTTGGCAATCCATCAATGGCCCCGACTCATGGGAGGCAAACCCTTGGGTATGGGTAGTCGAATTCAAGCGAGTGGAGTAGCGGCAATGACCGTCCAGCATGAGATCTTGACAGACGAAGACCTCCACAAGCTGACGCACTCAGAGGTGCCCGGTGTTCAGGCGAGGGTGCTTCGGGAGAATGGTATCTACTTCATTAAAGGCGTAGGTGGCAAGATCACCACCACCTGGACCCACGTAAACAACCCGCTATTCTTGGTCAAACCGAACAATGATGCCGAACCCGATTGGAGTGGAATGACTCAATGAGCAGGCCCCGGAAGAACCCTGCCGACCGATGGATGCCGGACCGGGTGTACAAAAACCAGTCGAGCTATGTCTTTAAGCCGCGGGGGACCAGACAGACCATCACCCTGTGCAATCTCGATGCACCCAAGCACAAGGTCATCCAGCTCTGGGAGGCCGAACGCAAGAAGCTGGAGCAGCCCACCAATACGCTGAGCAGCCTGGCCGACGAATTCTTTGCCTCCGAACACTTCCTGGGCCTAGCTGCCAGCACGCAGCGGGACTACCGCGACAAAAACGCACCTAAGGTGCTGGCCGTGTTCGGCAAGATGGACCGCAACAAGGTGCGTCCGGAGCACATCCGGGCCTACATGGACAAGCGCGGGCTCAAATCGCGGGTACAGGCGAACCGGGAGAAGTCGTTCCTGTCGATGCTGTACCAGTGGGGCTATGAACGGGGCAGGGTGAAGGGCAACCCGTGCAAGGGTGTCCGGAGCTTTACCGAGAAAGCGCGCACCCGCTACATCACCGATGATGAATACGCGGCCGTATTCAAAGCGGGCGATGCCGTGGTTCGCAAGGCAATGGAGATTGCCTACTGCTGCGGGCTTCGCACAGCCGATGTGCTGGGCATGAAGCGCAGTCAGTTCCAGGAGGAGGGGATCGTCGTTAAGCAGCAGAAGAACGGCACCACGGATATCAGAGAATGGTCGCCCCGTCTCAGGGCAGCCATCGAAACGAAGTTACCAGGGCCGAGCTCGGCCACCTATGTGATCCACAATGCTCAGGGCCAGGCTATCACCTCGTCCGCCTTCCGGACACGCTGGAAGAAGGCGAAGGACAAGGCAGCGCTGCAGGATCCAGACCTGGTGTTTGACTTCACGTTCCATGACATCAAGGCCAAGGCGGTGTCAGATTACGAGGGCAATAAACAGGACTTCAGCGGACACAAGACAGCTGCGATGGTGGCGGTGTACGACAGGAAGATGAAACGGGTCAAGAGTCACTGAAAACTACTGGATATTCCAAGCGGATATTCCAACATATTCCAAAGTTAGTGAGTCTTTACAGGCAGCCAAAGAAAGGATGGTGCCCAGAGGCGGAATCGAACCACCGACACGGGGATTTTCAGTCCCCTG
>ERZ1699650.98-NODE-98-length-46127-cov-22.303829_pt1 | contig 46127 bp, 29 predicted proteins | sample MGYA00581512_ERZ1699650 | MGnify/ENA primary metagenome ERZ1699650 (study PRJEB42348, sample SAMEA6618698) | metagenome | isolation source: Polyester-degrading enrichment culture growing on monomer terephthalic acid, Te | collected 2019-05-17 ... | reverse complement strand
AGAGGAGAGCTTGCACCAGCGTGGTGTTTGTCAGGTCACCACGCCGTCATGAAAATAGCGTGTTCAGGCGTTGCTTGGCGAAACACGCGAGCCTAGAACATTCTGGATACCAGAGCGCAGGGACTTGAAGAAGTCGCCTGCCTGCTTACGCAGGTATTCGTTGCGCAAGCGCATGGCTTCGCGCTCGTAGTAGGCAACGTCCACATTGCCGAAACGGTCGGTTACGATTGCATTATCAGTCGTCTGATTCGTCATTTCATGCTCCTGGGCGCTTAGCCTGAATGAGTGGTAGAGGCAACCGGTGTTGGGTGCCCTCTTCAATTGCGGCGCATGATAAGAACTTGACCATCCGGTCACAAACGATCAAATTTCAGTCGATAAGTTAGAAAAAGTATTCCATTCAAAAAGTAACGGTCAACGCGGAGGCAGTGAGCCGTTGCGAAGGAAAGGAGAGGCTGGCAGAACAGGGGTTAGGGTTCGTGACGCATCAGCCAGGGTAGGGTCAGGCTGGTGATCAGCACAGTGCCGACGGTGACTACCATCATGGCAGTAAAGGCCGCCGGGTCGGCACCGGCTTTCAGGGCTTTCTGCATGATGACCATGGCAATTTCGGCTCTCGGGATCATGCTGACGCCGATCAGCAGAGCGCCATACCCACCCAGGCGACGGTAGGCCGGGAGACTGGTTCCGACCACCTTGCCGGTAATGGCGGCTGCCAGCAGTACCAACCCGGGCCAGAGGGCTGTTGAAAAGGCGGTCAGGTCGATGTGCAGGCCCAAACCGATGAAGAAGAAGGGCGTGAACACCCTATAGAGCCCGTTGAACACCACCCGTTCTTTGGCTGCTGCGGTATCCCGGCTGAACGCCAGGCCGGCCAGAAACGCGCCCACTGCCAGCGACAGCCCACTGACTTCAGCCAGGGCCGCGATGATGAAACCAATCGACAGCATCAGCACCATGGGCTCGTGGCGGGTTTCGTGCCGTTCAACAAACTGCGTCAGGCGTTTTTCCAGGTACACTGAAAATACCCAGCAAGCCGTAGCGAACAACGTCAGTGTGACCAATACCCTGACCAATGTCAGACCCACATCCCCAATGGCGACCCCCTGGCCGCTGGCCAGCAGCGGGGCCAGTGCCACCAGAATGGCCATGAGTACGATGCTGCTGATGTCGTCCAGCTCCGCGACATCCACAAAAAGGTTACCGCGGGCACTGGTGAGTTGTCGGGCGTCCTGCCAGATGGTGACGGTGACTCCGAGGCTGGTGGCCGTGAGCGCGACGGCCACAAAGATGCTGGTTAACAGTGAGAAGTCGACCAGATAGTAGGCGGCGGCAAAGCCGAAGACGCCACTGAACAGAACGTTCCAGAGCCAGATCCACGACGCATTGGGTAATTGCTTTAGTAACCCATTCAAATCGCTTTCCAGGCCGACCTTGAATACCAGCAACACCAGACCGGTCTCGGCCAGCAAAGCCAGGGTGTGCTGGCTGCCGGGGTCGATCAGCGGGACCTGAGTATTCAGCCAGCCCAGTGCGGTCCCCAGACCGATGTAAACAACCAGCAGTGGCACAAAGCGCTGGATCAGTGCACCCCGAATCAGGAGCGTTGCAATCATCAGTACGCCGACCAGCAACAGTGAGTGAGCGGACGGCAGTGCAGGCAGGTCAGTTGGGTTCATGTTGACACACGCATAGCAGAGAGTCACCGGCAGTGTAACAGCTCGAACCGCAACGTGATGCTGATCCGCGTCAGGGAATCGGGTTTATCAACCGGGTTATGAGGCCGGTCGGTGCCGGGGTCTCAATCGCACATAGAGAGTGCGTTTGACGTGGCAGACCAGCTCTCCGTTTCGGTCCCGTATGTTTACGACGAACTCGGGGAAGTGTTTGTCACCACCGGACGTTGCCGACTTGATGGCGTGAAGTTGTTCGTCTTCAATATGAAATTCTGCGGACAACTGTCCTTTACCCGGCGCGATGTAATCAATTTCTGCCTGCTTGTCCCAGATCAGGTAACGATCCCAGCCAAGGCATCCAAACAGCATCAGAGCGTAGATGGGGTCTGTCATGGCGAACAGGCTGCCACCGAACTGGGTGTTGTTGATGTTCCGGGTCCAGGGGCGCCATTTCAGGTCTACCTTGGCATAACGATAGTCGGGGCAGATGGTCACGATTTTCACGCCGGTAAACAGAAACGGTGGCCAGAGGTTCATGACCCAGCGAAACAAAAAGGGATGGCGAAAGAAGAGGTTGCGCATGAATCAGACGGCTCAGTCAATGAGGGATCGCCGAGTATACTGACCTGAACGGGAGGGTATAGGCCCCGGGGGTTGATCTATGAAGCAGGGTGCATAAAAAGGGTTGGTGAACCGGAGTTAGTGCTCATCGAAGGCAAAGGCCGTGTGTCTGAATCCGATGAGTGACGTGAAGAGCTGGGTCGAGCCATGGCTGAGTGGCACGTTGGGTAGCGCTAAAGCACGTGGTGTGTTCCGTCAAAACATAACTCGGTCGTTACTGCCGGGAATGGTCGTTATTCGACGCTAGCCCAAACATCCTGGGGTAGGTGAGGCGGCCATGCTGCAAAAACAGCTCTGGCACCTGCTTTTATTAAACCTATATAAATCAGGTGGTTAGCACACTACCCGGAACACGTGTAGGGTTCAGTGGGTTGTGACTGACGATCGGAGCTTGATCTGTGTCCAGACGGTAGTAGTATGAAAATTTGGTAGTGAGTGGGTTTTAAGCAGTCGGCTGCAAACCCGTAAAGGACCAATTGTAAGGCATCCGGTTCTATGTCGGGGGCCAACGTCAACGCATGGAGCACCTCGATGGACTACTTTCAAGACGCCACGACCCAGCGCTTTACCTTTACTTCATTTGCCTCCGGCGTCTCCGAAACTACCTTTGCAGTGCTGCGCTTCAAGGGTATGGAAGCCATTTCCACGCCCTACGAATTTGAAATCATGCTGGTATCTGGCGACCCCGATCTCGACATGTCTGCCATTCTGCAATCCCAGGCGGTGTTTACCATTCACCGTGATTCCGGAGACGATGTTGCCTACAACGGCATTCTCGCTGAATTCGATCAGTTGCATGCCTACAACGAGCACTATTTCTATCGCGCCAAGTTGGTCCCGAAAATCTGGTGGCTGATGCAGACTCAGCACAATCAGGTATTTTTAGATAAAACGGTGCCTGAGATCATTGAAGGCGCACTGGTCGATGGCGGGATGGATTCACTCGACTACGATCTTTCCGCGCTTGAAGGTACTTACAATTCAGTCGAGTACGTCTGCCAGTATGGTGAAAGCCACTTCAACTTTGTATCGCGCTGGTTGGAACGCGAGGGCGTCTACTATTATTTTTACCATGATGTTGAAGGCGATAAGCTGGTTTTGTCCGACAGCAGTTTCAGCCACGAGCCATTTAAGCACGGGGCCGATCTGGTCTATTCGCCCAAAACCGGTATGGAACAGGGGCACCTGGATGAAATCATCATCAATTTCACCTGCCGACAGAAGCAGCTGCCCAACCGCATTGTATTAAAAGACCACAACCCCGAACGACCCTCACTTGAAATGGCGGTTCACGCCGATGTCGACCCCGATGGCCGTGGAGAGACTTTCCTATACGGTGAGCACTACTCAACGCCGGAAGAAGGCGAACGGCTGATTACGTTTAGGGCTGAAGAACTGCTGTGCACGAAACAGGCCTTTCACGGTGACAGTACTGTCCCGTTCTTGACGCCGGGCTTCAAATTTAACTTGGGCCAGCATTACCGGTCAGCCTTCAACCAGGAGTACATGGTCACCAGCGTGACCCACGAGGGCGACCAGACCAACTTGCTGAAGACCTCGGTAATCGGCAGCCTGACCGAAGACGCCGACATCAATATTTACAGTAACTCGTTCACCGCCATTCCAGCTGACCGCCAATACCGCCACCCTCGCACCGCAGACCGGTCCCGCATATCGGGTACCTTACATGGCAAGATTGATGGTGAGCAGGATAGCCCCTACGCCCAGTTGGATGAACAGGGTCGCTACAAGGTAAAGCTGCCGTTTGATATCAACGACGAGCACATCGATGGTAAAGCCAGTGCCCGGGTGCGGATGATGCAGCCCTATGCGGGAGAGGGCAAAGGCATGCAGTTCCCGCTTACAAAAGGCACGGAGGTGTTGCTCACCTTTATAGATGGTAATCCGGATCGGCCGGTTATTGCGGGTGCGGTGTCGTCCGAGACAGCGCCCAGTCCGGTCAATGCTGAGAATCAGAGTGAGTCGGTTATTCGGTCTGCTGGTAACAACCGCATTCGAATGGAAGACAAAGCTGGTAAAGAAAGAATGGTGTTTCAATCTGCCATGGCCAGTTCCTGGATTCGTATAGGGACACCCAATGACCCCATTTCTTTAAACGGGTCATCGCCTATGGAATTTAACTCGACTGGTGGAGTTGCTTGGGTTGATCCGCAGGCAACGGTAGAAAGCCCTGACCCTGCAGACCCCACCCTGACGATCAGTACGAATGTTGACGCAGATTGGGTTAGGCTGGAATCCGATGTTGACGATGATACGGCCGATGTTGATCTCTCAGCATCTTTGCCTGAAGGAATATACATCGCCCACTATTCGAGTGGCGACGACACCGTCAGGCGGCGAATTTTCTCGTTCGATCTCAGTGACAAGACTCATCCATACCACAATGAATACGCAGACGGGATTCGATTTCAGACAGCAGGCGCGTTGTGGCTGGAATCACAGGATCGCTTTGGGCACTACGTCAATGGTTATCCGAAGAACCCCTCCACACGTAAGACCAGCGACAGCAATCCTTCTTTGCTCGCTGATATGCTGATGAATTTTACCGATCCGTCTGATCCTTCCTATGCGCCGACGGGAATGAAAGCGTATTTGGGTGGAGCAGACATTGACAGTTTCATAACCGTACTTCGGTCGGCTGATGTCCGGATGTCCAGCTTCGATACGGTGACGACCCAGGAAGGCAATATCTACGATTTCGGCGGTTACTGGAATTACAACCTGGGAAACAGTTACGAAGAAGCCCACATCGACCAGAAAGCCATTCTGAACAGAGCTGGCTCACTCAATGAGGCCGCAAAAACAGATGATGCATTGATTTTTGGAGACCTACTTGCAGAAGGTGGTCCGGGCTGGTCCGGCATAAACTGGATAACAGACGAAGGCATTATTACCGAGCTTCCAGGTACCTGGGACGGGGATAACGTCTGGACAACCAAGGAATTTGGCAATTCGTACGACTTTCGCCAGGGCAGTGCGATCAGTGTTACCAATGGGTCCAGTTTGGATGTCAGTTTTACCGGCAATACATCCATTGAATTGAAGATGCGATCGAGTGGAGACCCGGCATCCTGGACTCATTCTTCAGGGGGTAAGACTCAGGAGAAGAAGTGGACGCCTACCGGGATAGTCTCTTATGAAAGTGTTTCGGCAAATATCAAAGGTATTGACGACGCGATCATCGGAAAGAGTTCTGCAACCACCAAACGAGACGTCATTACCGGAGGCATACAAAATTATACCGCTGATGCTACGACGGGGATGGCAACAACTAGCTTTGAGTTCGACTATTCAAGCAGCGCAACAGCCAAATTTGCATTTTCCTCATCGCTTTCATTTAATACCAGCGCTTCTGCGAATATTGCCATGTCGATCTCAGCAACCCTTAACCTGAGTCTTGAGATCAATGCGTTGGAGCTCAGTTTGAAGGCTCCGTTTTCGGGAATTACTGTTTCCAGTGATTACAAAGGCGGCACCAAAATCAGTGTCCCCGGCTGTTCGATCGATATTGAAGGCCCAGGGCCTGACATCAAAGTTAAGACCTCTGCACCGACACTTGAAGTGTCGTCAGCTAAGTTCAAAAAGGTGGTTTCTGAGTTGGAGTGGCAAGACGTCAATCTGGCCGGCGGCATGGTGAAGATCTTTGGTTAGGGCGCTGTTACTGTGAAGGTCATAAAGTCTATGCACGCGGGCGTTATACACCGCACAACCGAGGTGTATGATGAACATGTGTTTACATTGTCTTCTCTATGGGCCTTTGAGCTAACAACGGGAAAGCCGGTGTTGGAGCAGTCGATGTGGCGTACCATCGCCAGAGCTATCTCAGAGGGGGAGTTGTTCGATGCAGGCTTTCCCAAGGTGCAGGCAGAATATCTGGTCTCGGGTTCTTTTGTATCGCCTGAGCCAGTACCCGGTGGCACGGTTCACATTAAGGTAGGGTCGCTCAGCAAAACCTTATCTGTCTTTGGGGACCGTTACTGGAGTGTTTCCGGCTTTACCGGGCCAGAACCTATGACTGCCATGCCCATTCGATACGAGCGGGCATTTGGTGGGAAGCCGTCAAAGGCCAACCCGATCGGAATAGGGTTGAGTGAGGTCAACGTTGAAGGTGTCAAACGTACTCCTCTGCCCAATGTTGAATATCATCATCAGATTATGACTGCGCCATCTGACCGCCCGCCTCCGGCGTCACTCAATCGCGTAGAATCAACCTGGCCCATTCGACAGGCGCTGGCTGGGACCTACGATCAAAAGTATATTGAAGAACGGATGCCTGGGTTCCCTCAAGACATCGATCCACTGTATTTCAACGACGCATCCCGGGATCAATGGTTCGATGGGTTCCTAAGCGGAACCGAGCCCTTTCTACTGACAGGCATGAATCTGGAATTTCCAAGTATAAGTGGCCAACTTCCCGGGGTTCGCGCCCGACTGTTCGTTGAGGTTGAGCAAGAACAAGGGACTACGTTTCAGGAACTGGAAAACGAACTGGACACGGTCTGGTTCTTTCCGAATGAAAATCTGGGCATATTGATTCACCGGGCAAGTTACCCAGCCCAGACCATGAGTGCCCGGGAGGTTGCTAAGGTTCTCATTGGCCATGAATTCCTCGCGGATGAACCCAGAGCAGTAAGCCACTATCAAGAACAGCTAGCCAGGCGTTCTGACCCGGAAGAAGGGTTTAAATATCTGTTGAATACCACAGATTTGATCCCTGCAGGCGTAACCTGCGGATTCGAGACCCTGATGGAAGCGTCGGACATGCCGATCGAGGGTTACGCAGAAGCCAATGTGCAGGCATTTGTTGAAACACAGACGACTGCTGTTAAAGAGCAAATGAGCGACCGGTTAAATGAGCTGCAACATAACCCGCCGTCCGATGTTAACGCGCCCGACATCGATAAGGCGATTCAGCAGAAACCCGGGCCTTCGGCAGAGCAGAAAATCATTGAAGCGCTAATTAATGAAGTGATACCGGGCTACGCCGATTCAGCGGCAGGAATCGATTTCACTCGCATAGATTTAACAGCGCTGGATAAGTTGAACGACTACATTTCCAACCTAACCCGTGAAAGTGAGGAAAGAGCTGTATCAACCGTGCTTGAGCGCATCACCGAAATGCGTGAGCAGGATATGGACCCGGAGATGGCCGACCAACTGGAGCAGTCTCTTGCGCAGCGGCATCTACCACCACCCCTACCCAGAATTACCAGAGAGCTTGATGCGCAGTTGGTGACTATCCGGAACCAGGTCGAAGCGGCGGAAAAAGAATTGATGATTCTGCAGTCAATGGGTGTCGATCCGGCCAGTGTTGAAAAGCAGCGGGTAGATTTGGATGACTTAGCTGAAAAACTGGTCTACAGCAAAGCTGAAGCTGAGAAGGGCTACCGACTCAGTGCACACTACATTGACAAGGCACGCTCGCCCCATCCCGATCCAACGCCAGATCTGCGTGCCGACTTTCAAGGCCGGTTGGGGCAGCCCAAGTCACTGCAGCGTTGGGATGGTGCTTTTGCTGACTTAAAAAACATTACTGTCAGTGGTCACACCTTGAGTGGTGCCTATCTTGAGTATGTCGAGGCTTCTGGCAGTGAATGGGTAGATGTCGATTTTACTGAAGCACTTTGGGTCCATGCGAATTTGCAGGGTGCACGCTTTGTTCGCTGTCGTTTTAAGGATGCGAATCTGGGCGCCAGCCATTTAAGTGAGGCTACCTTTGTCGAATGCCAGTTTGAAGGGGCCGGTTTCGGCAAGGCCAAGTTGGTAAACTGCCGGTTTGAACAGTGCCAGTTCAGTGACCGAATGGACACCTTTCTGGAAGCGACATTGGTGGGTGTGGCGTTTGTCGAGTGTCAATTGCAACGAAATAATTTTTACGAGCTTGAAATGACACAATGCCGCTTCGAGCGCTCGGTCCTCGATGAGTCCAACTTCCTCAATTGCGATATGACCGGAGCGGTGTTTCACGATAGTTCATTAAAAGGCGTGAACATCGTTTGCTGCAATCTGACTGAATCAAGTTTCGATCACTCCAACCTGCACAACATTCGATTTGTTAAAGACTGTATTCTGAAGCAGGCCAGCTTTCAGCACATATCGGCCGAATTGGCAAATTTCCGCGAATGTCAATTGGATCGAGCCAATTTCCAAATGGCCAGGATGGGGCGCTGTGACTTCAGCGATGCGGTTATGACAGGAGCCACTTTGGACGGTGCCTATGCTCGGGGGGCCCTGTTTATTAACACCAACCTGGAGCGGGCAAGCCTGGTTAAATTGGATGCAATGGAAGGGTCGTTTCAGGACGCCCGCCTCACCGCAACCAACTTTCAACAAGCTAACCTTTATGGTGTCAATTTCTATGGTGTAATTGTCGGTGAGTCCGACTTCCGTGGCGCCAATCTAAATAAAACCTTGTTCAAGGACTGGAGGCCGGATCGTGAATAAAGAAGCTCTGGTTGACTGGGTCAAGGGGCGAGGCGATACCCCCATCCTGATTGATGCTAATTGCACTGGTCAGGATTATAGACAGATTGAACTTCAGGGTGGGCAGTTCCATCGTGTAAATTTTTCCGGTTGTGATTTTACTCTAGGGAAAATAGCAGAGTGTCAGTTTATTGAGTGTGTATTTGATCAGGCAGTCTTCGAGCATTGCCAGATAGTGATGTCCAATTTTATCAATTGCGCTTTGCAGAGGCTTCAAGGTGAACAGGTGGTTGTCAGTTACGTTAATTGCCAGGAATGTTCATTTAACGAGAGTAGCCTGATCAAGGCCGAATTCAATAAGACCAACTTCGTCAGTTGTGATATGAGCCAGGTGGTGCTAACCGGTCTGGTCAGCGACAATTGCGCCTGGTTAAACTGTGCGCTCGACAGAGTCGATCTTGACTATAGTCAGCATGAGCGGGCCAATATGATTAACATTAGCCTTGAAGGGATAATGCTTGAAGGCGCTCGTTTTAATACTCCTTATTTCAGGAATATTGATTTTAGCGGTTATGATTTCAGCAGGACTCAATTCTATCAACCGCAGTTTCAGGAAGTGACAATGATACAGGCCGAATTTTCAGAGGTTGACCTGAAACAGGCTGGGTTCTCCGGTGCGGTAATGACGGGTTGTATCTTTAAAGGTGCTTGCCTGGACAATGCCCTCTTCATTGGCACTGAGCTAACCGGTAGCCGGTTTAACGAGGCTAAGCTCAAACAAGCCATGTTCAATGATTCGGTGATTAGTCTTTGCGATTTTACACGGGCACACCTGGAGCAAGCACAGTTTACCCGAAGTCAGTGTCGGGAGTCCGTATTTGAAAAGGCGGACCTGACCTATGCGGATTTCTCTCATGCAGATCTGACCGGCTCTGTGATTCTAGACTCGCAACTGTACAGAGCGAACTTGCATCAAATGGTGGAAGAAAAGACTATGTGGACCGGATCGAACCGGGCGGCAGCGCTCGAAACTGACAAGGAACGTGCGGAAGCAGAGCGCGGACCTGGCTGACGAACGGTTGGACTTTGGTGATCGAATAACGTAATCGGACAATAGGAGGAGGTATTCATGACCAGTTCTGTAATTCCCATGACCGTGCCACGGACGCAGTGCCAGATGGAGGAAGTTCGGGTGCAGGGAGTAGAAGGTAACCGGATATTGCTTCAAACGCCGATGGGTGTAGAAATGGGGCAGAGAGCCGTTTCATGTCTGGTGAACCCGGAGTCAGGGGATCTGGTGCTTGTAAGCCGTAGTTACCGCGAAATATATGTCTTGTCTGTTCTGGAACGAGAAGGCAGTGAACAGTCAGAAATTACGCTGGGTTTTAACGGGCCATTGAAAGTCAGTAGCCCGGAACAGATTACAATTCGTTCACACAGCGCGCATTGGGTCAATTGTGTCACTTCGGTTTCTACTGGAAAGCTCTCTGTTGCTGCTACCAGCATGGACGCACTGTCCGAGGAAGTGACGCTACACAGCAGTGCTATCAAGATGATCAGCCGAAGTCTGGATGTTATCAGTGATCGTATCAGTCGCAATGCTCGTACACTGATTAGTATGGTTCGAGGCAATGAGGTTCGCCAATCTAATCAACTCACCGAACAAGTTATTAATACCCATATGCAGCAGTCGAAACAAACCGTTGTGGACGCACGCAAAGATCTACGCATGAATGCTGAACGCATCCACATGGGTTAGGGAGCTAACGATGGTTTTTGTTAAAACACAGATGGCAGGGATGGACTTTGCGATGCCGGATGTCTGTCTGACACCGATCCCCACTCCGGCAGGCCCGGTTCCTACGCCAATACCCTACCCAAACATTGCGATGCCAATGACGGCCATTCCCTCGCAGGTTAAGGTGTTGGTGATGGCGATGCCAGCACACAATATGATGACCGTTACACCAATGAGCAATGGAGACAATGCCGGGGTCAATATGAACCCACTCTCAGGAATGGTGATGGGGCCTACGCGCAGTATGCTTGGCAGCTTTACCACGCTGATGGGTGGGTTGCCTGTTACTAAAATGCTGTCACCCTCCGGTCAGAACGGTATGAGTCCCGGTGCTTTTGGCGCCTCTTTGGTGCCCAGCCAGGTTAAGGTTATATCGTTATCCTAATCAACATAGTTATGGATCAAGAAATGTTATGGTTAACTCAAATTCAGACAATGATGCAAGTGGTCAGAAAGGCGAGGCAGGAACGGAAACGGCAAGCGAAAATCATCGCGTTGAAGTGACGTTTGCGGAAGGTATGGATTATCGCTATAGGGATGTGTTGAATATATTTGTCGGCCGGGGCGAAGTTGTATTTGAACTGGGTAATATCCACCGGAGTGTACCAAATCAGGCTACGATTTCCGATCGAATCGTAGTTTCTATGGCGAATGCTTACGATTTTCATGCTCGGTTGGGGCAGTCGTTGAAAGACGCTCAGGAGCGATTGCAGCAAGAAATGCGGCTGAGACACTCCTGAACCTGTTAACGTAGCTGGTAGGCAAATTCATTTTCTGGTTTATTCATATCCAAGTGAATGGACTCGATGGAACTCCCTTCGGCCATGCGTGCTAGGCATTGGGTTGCGAGCTCTGGCAGGATGCTGCGGCTGATGACATTCTCAACATTGCGTGCACCTGTATCCGGGTCCTGACAGCGATCGACAATGCTTTGTACGACCGCGTTGTCGTAACTAAAGCTGGCGCCATAATGTTCCTTAACCCGGCGCTCAATTCGCTTCATATTGAGACCAACGATCGTCGCTAGTACGTCGCGCGATAGCGGAAAGTAGGGAATGATTCGCGTGCGGCCAAGAAATGCCGGGCGAAAATGTTCCAGTAATTCCGGGCGAACGGCTTCAAGCAGGGCTTTGTCGTCGGGATTGGGGTAGTTCTCACAATATTGGGCGATCGAGCCGGAGCAGGCGTTGGATGTCATAATGACGACAGTGTTTCGAAAATCTATATCGAGCCCGGCTCCGTCCTTAATGGTGCCTTTATCGAACAGATTGTAAAAGATGTCCTGTATGCCGGGATGGGCCTTTTCCATTTCGTCGAGTAGCACCACACTATAGGGTTTGCGCCGAACGGCTTCAGTCAATACGCCTCCCTCACCAAAGCCGACATAGCCGGCTGGAGCGCCGAGCAACATAGAAACCTTATGCTCTTCTTTAAATTCGCTCATGTTGATGGTGATGACATTTTGCTCGCCGCCATACAACGATTCCGCCAGTGCCAGGGCTGTTTCCGTCTTGCCGGCACCTGAGGTGCCAATCATCAGGAACACGCCAATGGGCTTTCTGGGGTCTATTAGGCCCGCTCTGGAGGTGCGGATAGCCTCGGCCACTTCTTTCAGTGCATGGTCCTGTCCGACGACTCGCTCTTTGAGGTGATCAGCCAGTTGCAACACGGCATTCAATTCGTCGCTGACCATGCGCCCGACCGGAATGCCAGTCCAGTTAGCGACCACGACGGCAATGGCACTCTGGTCGACACTCAGATACACCATGGGCAACTCACCCTGTAATGCCTCAAGAGCCTTACGCTCCTCATTCAGCTTTGCAATCAGTTCTGCATCGTCCGGGCTGCTGGCTCGCTGGTCAAACAACGTCTTGATCTCAGCGACTTTATCCAATTCACTTTTCCATTGAGCTTCGAGGCTGGTGAGTCGGTCGCGCGTGGCGGCTAGATCGGCCTTGTAATATGCAATTTTCTCGTCCAGTCCCCCGTGGCTCAGTTGTTCCCGCTCCAGCAAAACCAGATTGATTTCAGTTTGCTGCACTGACTTTTGCGCATCTTCGATGACAGCAGGTGTTGAGCCCTGGCTAAGGGCAACTCTGGCACAGGCGGTATCAAGCAAACTGACGGCTTTATCGGGCAGGTGGCGTGCAGGAATGTACCGACTGCTGAGCTTAACGGCGGCTTCGATGGCGCTGTCGAGGATGATCACTTTGTGGTGTTTTTCGAGCGATTTCGCGATGCCGCGCATCATATTGATGGCGCGGGTCTCATCCGGCTCGCCAACATTGACGACTTGAAAACGACGGGTGAGGGCGGGGTCTTTTTCAAAATATTTTTTATACTCGGTATAGGTTGTGGCTGCAATGGTGCGGAATTCACCGCGCGCAAGCGCCGGTTTCATCAGGTTCGCGGCGTCCCCCTGGCCTTCTCGGCCGCCAGCGCCGATCATGGTGTGGGCTTCGTCGATGAACATGATGATGGGCTCGGGCGACTCTTTGACTTCCTGAATGACGGCTTTTAACCGGTTTTCAAATTCACCTTTTACACTGGCACCGGCCTCCAGCAAACCCATGTCCAGTGACAGCAGTTGCACGCCTTTCAGGGGCGCCGGGACATCATCGTTCACAATGCGCTGTGCCAACCCCTCGACAACCGCCGTTTTACCTACACCAGGCTCACCGGTGAGGATCGGGTTGTTTTGACGGCGGCGCATGAGAACATCGATCAATTGGCGAATTTCTTCATCTCGGCCCAGGACCGGGTCCATATCGCCACTGTGAGCTTTTGCCGACAGATTGATGGTGAACTTGGATAAGGCAGACCCGGCCATCGGATCAGCCTGTGATGTGGCAGGGCCTGAAGTGGCTGAGCCGCCATGTGAGGACTGCTGAACCAGTGCGGACTCTGATGTAGTGCCTATGACGCTTGGGGCGTAGGTCTTCAGTGCCTCACCCGACAGCGCCGAGAGTAAGGGCAAGGCGCTCTTCACTTGATTGCACAGGCTTTGATCGAGCATAGCCGCCGTCAGCAGGTGGCCAGTGGTGACTTGAGCGTGGCCGTATTCGGCCGAGGCCAGCAGCCAACTCTGGGTGACCAGGTCGACCAGGGTTTGCGAAAGAGCGGGGGGGCGAGTGTTGCCTTTTTTGAACTGATCAATGGCACGTGTGAGCTGTGCGACTAACGCTTCTGTTTCGATATCGTAGGCATCCAGAAGCTTAATGAGGTCTGTATCCGGGTGCTCCAGCAACTTGACCAGCCAGTGTTCGATTTCAACGTTGTACTGGCTATTAGCCATCGCCAGGCCAGCCGCTCCTTCGAGTGATGTTTTTAGGGTGGGGTTAAGTTTGGCGACTAAGCCCTTGATATTAAGGTTGATCATGTTGGTAACATCCTGTCTCTTTGCGAATGTCCATAATTGAGTTTGGCGACGACAGAGCAAGAAAGGTAGGAAACGCCGCAAACGGTGTCATAGAATTATTCCTAGATTTGCATATTAGCATTAGGCTGAAAAGCACTATTTGAGTCAGAAATGACTTATGGAGTATCGGGTTGCTAGGCTGCCAAACGGTTCCTTAACAGGGCTTGAATCTGTTAACGCCACTGTGCGTCGGGTATGAGAAGAGCTAACTCTTTGATTTCAATTGGTTTTTAGTGGCCCAATTCGGAGCTGGCTTTGGCGCTGGTTATCACCTGTTTTTTAGTTCATAGTGTATGGTGCGAGTGACCCCTTAAGGTTAAATTGGCCACATGATCATCATTGCAGATTGTGAGTAGTAGGCTTAATGACTGCATCTCAGAAGCGCATGTACAGGCTAACCTGGGTTTGTCTAAAAAGGAATTGAGGTCGGAAAAGGGATTATTGATGCACAAGCTGTCTACATTCTGGGTCTGGGGAGCCCTGCTCGTTTTTTTAATGTCGGAATCGAACGCAGAGTCAGCCGAGTATTTTGAGAGCGATGCTCCTACTCGCTTTGATGACGTCCAAAACCCCCAATTGCCTCCTCAAAATACGACCACCGAGCCTCAACCCTCCCTGTCTGTTCGTGGTTTTGAACCCATCGATTTCGTAGAGTCGCCCGAACTCGGAGTGCTGCGTTCGGATGTAAACGCGATACTGACTTCCCACCTCGAACGCAACAATGGCCGTTTTACCGTAGCAGCCCTGAATGCAGTAACAATGGAACTGACGACCTACTACCGGGACCGGGGTTTTATTCTGGCGCGAGTCATAATTCCAGAGCAATCGGCGGCCAACGGCATCATTCGACTTCGATTGATACCGGGAGTCCTGCATTCAGTTGAGATTTCAGGGGAGTCCTCATATAACAGCGATACGCTGACGGTCCCTTTTTCGAATCAAATTGGCGAGCCAGTGGTCAGATCATCGCTGGAGAATGCGCTCATTCAGCTTTCAGATTACCCGGGAATCGAACTGACAACAGCCCTGGCACCCGGGCCCGAACCCGGCACCACTCAAGTCAATGTTCGGGTTGTGGAAGAGAAGCCGGCAGCAGCGATGGTGGTGCTGGATAATTACGGAAGTGAGGATACCGGCAGGTATCGTTTTAGCCTGACAGGTGAGTACCGAAATCCGACCAACCATGCTGATCTGCTGAGCGGGAGTGTACGCACGTCATTGTTTGCCGCTGATTCAGTCGCGGCCCAAATTGATTATCGGCTTCCATTGCCAAACTTGCGGCTGTCTGGTCCAGCCATCCTCTGGCAGGACACCGACATTGGGCTCGGGTACAGCTTTTCCCGATTCAGTGTAAAAGGAGACTTCGAAGCGCTGGATCTCAACGGTAACAGTCAGAAGTTTTACCTGAGAACCACTCGAAAACTGCAGTACGATAGACAGCGCAGATTGACAGCCGATGTAACTCTGGCCAAGTCTCTTTCTGAAGTTAACCAAAGTACCTCTGTCTTGAGTGAAGACAATCTTACCTCCCTTTCCGCCGGTGCTCGATGGGAGGGGACAGATGCCTTTCTGGGTGGGGGGCGTACTGTGTTTACGGCCAGCCTGACTCAGGGGTTGGGTCGTTTTCTGGGTGGTCTTTCGGGCTCTGGTGACCCGGATTCCAGTCGTGACGGTGTCAGTGGTGATTCGGCAGGTGGCGTCTATACCGTGTTGAGCGCGAACGGAGAGCGGTTGCAATCCTATGGCGGTCAGTATGTCTTGGTGAAAGGGGCTCTCCAGCTCAGTAGCGATTTGCTCACGTCTTCCGAGCAGATTGGATTTGGCGGTCACGAGACGGTGCGCGGGTACCCGGAATCTTCCTTTTCGGCGGATTCTGCCATTGTGATGAATGTCGAATATTTCGGGCTCTCAGAGTCATCGGGTATATCCTTGCCCGTCAGCAATATTAAACTCGCTGCTTTTTGGGATACAGCCTGGGGATGGCGCAACGATGCATTTGCCAATGAGGATGCCACACCCAGTGCCATGAGTGTTGGTGCTTATACTTCGCTGAATGTATTGACCGATTACGAAGCCCAGTTAGGTGTGGGTATTCCAGTGGGGAGTAATCTTCCCGATGATGGCAGCCGCTACCGCGTTCTCTTCAGTTTTGGCCGGGCGTTTTAACCAGTAAACAGACCGCTTGCGTGCGCAAAGGCGGCAGGAGGCATCAATGGACAGGTTTGCATTGAAGAATCTTTGGGTCGCTATTGGTCTCGTGATGCCAGGGCTGGTGTGTGCGGCACCCACAGGGGGTATTGTTGAGTCGGGAAGTGCCAGCATCTCCCAAGAAGGTAGCGTTACGCGTGTTGATCAAAGTACTCAGGCGGCCTCAATCGGCTGGGATCAGTTCAATGTTGCGGTTGATGAAACGGTTACCTTCGCTGTCCCAAGCGCCAACGCTGTCACTCTGAACACCATTCGCGATCATTTACCGAGTCAGATCCTTGGGCAGGTAACGTCTAATGGACGTGTGATTCTCGCAAACCCCAACGGTTTGTTTTTTGGTAGCAATTCTACCGTTAATGTCGGATCGCTCATTGCAACGACCAGTGACGCCTCACTCATTGGCGACCAACTGACTTTGCACGGCTCTCCTGAAGGGAGCGGAATCGATCACAGAGGCGTTGTCTCTTCAAATGGCGTTGTTGCCTTTTATTCCCCTCATATAGACATCAGCGGCACGGTATCAAGTGATGCTGATATTCGAGTCAGCAATCACACACAGGGCACCATCACGCTTACAGAGTCCGGCATAGGTTTTGACGTAACTGACTCAAGCGAACAGTTGTTGAAACAGCAGGGAATTGACGTCTCCGGGGTATTGCGCAGCGATGGCGGGTATGTCGGGCTTGAAACTGCAGCGGTAGATAGCTTGTACAATGCGGCCTTGAACATGGAAGGCATTGTTTCTGCGGACAGCCTTGTCAGCGATGGTGGGCGTGTCGAATTGAGTGCGACTCAGGGAACGGCCGTTGTGTCCGGAGACGTGAGCGCCAATTCGACCCAACAGGTGGGTGGTGACATTAGAATTGCTGGTCAGGTTGTTGCTCTGGTTGAACAAGGCAGTCTTTCTACTGATGGTGCGAAAGGAGGCGGTCGCATCGATTTTGGCGGCGGGTGGGACGACACCGCCGGGCCGGATATCGCGAAAAAAGCCTACCTGGGTGCTGAGTCTCAGGTGAGTGCAAGCGCTACCGACAACGGTGACGGTGGCGATATATGGATTTGGAGCGACCATCAAACGACAGCGTCCGGGGGATTAGCGGCAACTGGCGTCGGGCAGGATGGCGACGGCGGATTTGTTGAAACATCCAGTAACGGACAATTGTTGGTCACCACGACGCCATCGGTAGGGTCTGAGTCTGGTGACGGTGGCACCTGGTTACTCGACCCTCATAGTATATACATCGTTGAAAACGTTGCAGACCCCACACCTGGTACCGATCCTGGATCGATAGACTTTGGATCCTGTGGTTCCATTAACTGGTTCTGTTCGAACCTTGAGTATGTCGGCGTTGAAGAGGCATTTGTTCCTGATCCTCCGACCACGGATAATCTCATCGGCAGAATCGAAGCGGCCTTCCTTGAGGCATTGCTAAACAACGGCGGCAGCATTACGTTAAAGACCACGCAAGATGATCCTGCCAGTGAAATACGCTTGCAAACCGATTTGAACATTGGGAATACAGCGACAGGCAGTTTGAGCCTGGTTACCAGCGGGGTGATCCGGTTAAACGGTAGTGTCGTCTCTGAGACCAATAACTTCAGTCTCAATCTGGTCGCAGGGGTGAGTGTTGACACCCCGACTTTCGGTACGGTTGATGTCACGGTCGGCGATCTTTACTTCGATACACCGACTTTTAATGACAATGCGAATACTACCATTCAAGCCGATAGTGTTACGTATAATGGAGATTTAAACTGGCGCCTCTTCTCCGATACAACGCTTTCTTCTGGTTCTTTAAACAGTTCTTCTTCAGGTAACCTGATTTTTACGAGCACCAGCTCCTGTTTTTTTGGTTGTCCAACGCTGACATTGACTGACTTGGGGAATGCGGCGAATCCACTGGGCGATGTCGCTTTCAACACGTTGAGCGATAGTCATGTTCTGGACGTCGTGATAGAAGGCAATAACGTATATGCAGATTCAATGAGTCTGAATGCCAGTAATTTGAGTTTTACCTCAACGAATGATCTCGCGATTCTGACCTCGCAGGTAACGACCACTTCTGATGTAACCTGGGTAGCAACCGGAGATTTGTCGATAGGAAACGCGGATCAAAGTTCAGTGATTCAAAACGACTCTCGTTTGAGTTTTGACATGAATGGTAACAACCTGTCGTTCGACAGCGTCAGCGATTCCACGGCTATCAACAGCGTACCTGTTGCGGGAAGCCTGCTGACTCTGGAAGATGTAGGCACATTGTCCATCAATGGGGGTCTGATCAAACAGGAAAGCCTGAGGTTTGATGCTGACAATGTCATGTCAACCAGTGACTTAAGCCTCAACCTGGTGAGTGATAGTAAGCTGTCCGATGGCTTGAGCTGGACGGCGAGTGGCGACCTGGCTTTTGGAGCCAGCAGTGCTCTGAATGGCTTGACGTCGAATGCGGATTTTAGTTTCGATTTAACTGGCAATGATTTAACTTTGGGGACGGTTGGTCAACCATCGGCAAGCAACAGTGTCGGCACTTTTGAGGTTGATAATGTGGCGATGCTGACACTGAACGGGTCTGTAACGGCGAGCGATTCGGGCCTGAATTTCTCGTCAGCGACCGTGGATACCATCCAACTGAACGCTGATAGCGCGTTAACCGCATCAGGCAATGTGCTGTTAAATTCGCTGTCTGCCGGTCCGGCGGCGACAAATCCTGATCTCGAAATATACAGCAATGGTGGCCGTGTCGCCGTTCAGACGCTGACTGATATTGGCAGTTTGGTGATTGACAGTAGAAACTCTGGTAATGGAACGCGTGGTGACGTTGCGAGCGCAGGTGCAATCTCCAGCAGCGGTAGCGTTTCCATTGACGGTAATGACATTGAAGTGCAGGCAATGTCAGCCGTAGATGACATTACTATAACCGGCTCTGAATCGATCACTGCGGCCGGTAATATTCGCAGCACCGGTGGCGGCATTACCATCAGTGCCAACCAATTGACTATCGATAATGGAAATGACAGTACGGTAACCACCGTGTTCACCTCAGACACCGACAGCATTCGATTGTTTGCGCCCGTCGGCAGTGCCAGCCCCGGCATGAACGCCAACCTGACACTTCAGGCAGATAGCTTGCTGAGTCTGCAGGATGTTGGACAGGCTAATGCACTGGGGGCATTGCGACTGGAGTTGGCCGATGGCAGCTCCGTTACCATGAACGGCACTACGATTTCGGTTGGGAGTTTGTTTGTCGATGCGACCAGCATGGTCATGTCGGATGACAACACCATTACTTCAACGGAGAATGCCGACTTTACCACCACCAGTATCAATGGTTCGTCTCCTACTGAAGCACCTGCGTTGAGCATCAGCTCGGGCTCTCAGGTATCCTTGCATTCGGTGACCCTGGGTGGGCTGACCGTCAATGCGGCAAACTTGGTTTTGAGTGATGCGATAAGTGTATCAGATGGTGATATCAACTTTGAAAATGCAGATCAAATCACCTTGTCAGCTGACACAGAGCTGGACGCTGGCACACAGGGAAACCTTTTGCTGTCTGATAACATTGAAGGAACATTCGACCTGACGCTATCCATTGATGAGGGGGATTTGCAACTGGGCAGCCAGACTGGTGCCGTGCAATCACTGGGTAGTTTGGTGGTGCAAGACGAGAGCGCGATCGGGACTAACTCGACCTCAGGGGGCATCGTTGTGGACTCTCTGTTGGATCTGTCTGGCTTGGGAACCTTGTCGGTATCGGATGATGCCGTTTTTGAATCGGCTACTGGAGTCATAACGCTGGCTGGCACGGCGCTGTCGATGTCCGATTATTCGCTTGAGATCACCGCACCGGTAGGGCAAATTACCCTGGATACAATTGAAGCTGACAGTCTCGTTGTCACCGGAAACGAGACTCTGCTAAGGGGTGATATGACAGCGACAAACCGTCTGGACTTGAGCCAGGCAGGTGCTGTCACGTTGGAAAGCGATCTAAGACTCACCGGGCCACTCCAGTTAATAGGCAGTGCAGCGTCAGCCTCCATCAATGGTAATTACAGCCTGACGATTGATGCGACTCAACAAAACCTGACGCTTTCCTCTATGGGCGATATCATCGCACTGGACTCGTTGGAAGTCCTCAATGCGGGTGTGTTGCAACTTGCGGGTGGCCTAAACACCCAGGGAGTCGGTGGTCTGTCCTTCTCGGGGTCGCGATTCAATCTTTCTGCCGATACCGACCTGAATACCAGCGGCAGCAATGGCACCATCGACCTCTCAGGAATTGGAGTCAACGGGGAGTTTGTGCTGACCCTGAATGCTGGGAATGGGGATGTGTTGATTGGCGATGTTGGTCAGGACCAAGCCCTAACCAGCCTGGTGCTTGAAGAAGCCACGGTGCTGTCTCTGTCGGGTGATATTACGACGGCCGACACACTGCTCGATTTTTCAACTGCCGAATCCATAGTCTTGATCGACGATGCCAGAATCGATGTGTCGACGAGTAATGGTGCCTTCAGTGCCGAAGATACCAGTGTGGATGGTACCTATGCTTTGTCTATTGCGACAGGAACCGGTACGGTTAACTTGGGTGACATTGGGCAAAACGTGTCATTGCAATCGTTAAGTGTGAACAGCGCTTCGGATGTTGTACTTGCTCACAATATTAATGTGGTTGGTGGCTTGTCTTTTACGACGAATCTATTAACTCTGGACAGTGAGCTTACGAGTTCAGGTGGGCAAATAGATATTGAAACCGCGTCTGGCATTGCTCAATCTGTTATGGGTACATTGCGAGCCTACGAGGGGATATCGATGACGGCGGATACTGGCGATATCAGCCTGGGTTCGTCTTTCTCCCGTGTTGGCGATATCCGAGTGGAAGCGACAGCAGGCAGTGTATTCAATACGCTGGACGATTTTGTTAGCGTAAGTGACACCTCGATCAATCTGACCGCGAATAACGTGACATTGCTTGCAGGTCAAAAGGTGGGGTTAAACGTGTCAGAACCAATAGTTCTGGACGTTCCCGAGGATGGTACGATTGATATTTCGTTAACGGCACCCACGGCCTATATCGTTAACATCAATCAATCGAACGTGACGTCCAACAACACCGTGTTTGATCTACTGGGCGAAAGCAAAAGAGCATTTCAAACCGCAAACAGTAATTCTGATTTCAGCCCTGGCCCTGGCTATTGGACGACGACTCTATCGGCACCAGAGCCTGGCAGTGAGCTGTTCGCCATCATTCAACCTGGATATATATTGGCGGCAAACGCCTCGGACGAAGGACGTCTGATCAGCTCAGATCTGCCTGCCGTGCCTAATATCCGTTTGCAAGACAATGAATGGTGGTTGTTATACACCCGAGATCCTGGTTGAAATGCAATAGCGTCTTGCCACTGTCCGATGCATGGTTGCCGAAAGGCTCTGTCATCGGGCTGAGCGTTGACGTAGGCATTTCCTGTCACAGCAAAGCCCATTACAAACCCTGGTGAGCCTCGACTCGCCATAGCCAATTATACCTGCTCACTTTCATCCCCGCCGGACTGATGCTGAGAACAGGCGAGATAAGGCGCTTGCTCTACGGGGTTTTTACCAGGAATGTTTGCATATCAACTGTGTCCGGGAGATCGGACTGCGTCAGCAAAGCGGCATCGTTGGTCAGGTCAATCGCCCATATGTCTTCATTGGCGTTGTTCACTGGCGAGGAAGACATCAAGGGTAATAAAGCACCGCCGGCCGTTGACCTCGGCAGAAAAAAGTGCGGAAGGTTGGTGTCCGTATTACCTCCGAAGTCGCAGTTCAGGTGCACGATCGACAACAGCTCTTTAATGGTGGCTGCTCGCCAACTTCCGTCCAGGTAGGTGTTAGCTTGATTCAGTGCGGTACCCCACGTCGGTGAAGCATCTGACGCTGACGTTAGCAAGGGTCGTGCTAGCCAGGTAAGGCCGGTGACGTTGTCGGTCACCTCTGTGTCTCTCACGGTAAAGCGATGGTCTGATACGATGCTGGCATCGGGAGAGTCGGGTGGGGTCTCTTCTGCAATGGCACACGCATAAACGCTCGCCGTTGGCGGAACTTCGACCAGCGAAGTTGCACCCGCATCCGATACCAACAGGAGCATTGCACTTGTACCAATGGTGACCTGACCCTGATTGAACGAGAAGCTACGGTTTACTACAGTCCCATCGTTGTTCATCTGAAACCAATAGAGGTCAGTGTCGTTGGCAACTTGTACGTTGTCGAATTCAGTGGTTGTGTCCAGCAGTCCCGTGTCTGCCGTGAACGTCATAAGGTTTGTCAACTCATGAAAAATCGGTAAGCGCCAGTCAGTATTGCCACAAACACCATTCATTTCGGCGATTTTCGAGGTAATTTCACTATTGTTGCCGTTGTAGGTCGCAAGGTTGGCTGGGTCGGCTTGTACCTCGTACGCCCAGACTTTTCCCGTTTTCTGATCTCTTAAGCATTGCCAAGTTAATGGGGTTGATGCGCTATCCGCGTCCGTTACACGGCTATCCGAAGTAAAGCCTGTATTCGCCAGTTTTCCATCTTGTGACTGCAAAGCGGGTACGGTGGTTGTGCAGTCTGCAAGGATCGCTCCGTTTTCATCAGCGCAATAGGCAATACCCGTACCGCTTAGTGTGGCGGTTAGGTCGTCGTTAACGATGAGCATAGCCCCGGCGTCACCGCTTCCTGCACTTGGCGACTCTACCGGCTGACCGCTGATTCCTGGTGCGAGGAGCTGAACCAGAAAGCTTTCATTAAACTCTGTCGTGGCATCTGCGGTGTCTTGAACAACGGCTGGAAATTCGTACACAGCCCCGCTGGTATGAGTCGCTGGTACGGTGAGGCTTGCCAGCTGAAAATCTACGGGCGGTAACGAAATATCGTCACCCGCTGTGGCCTGGTAAGGTTCCCGGTCGACTTGCTCGAATTCGAGTGTAACGGCTATGTCCGTCTCACCGGTTACCTGTACGGCGGTTGCTGACACCTCACTGCTTTCGTCGGTTTCATAGCGCACTTTGCCAGATTGAACGTCAACTGAGTCGTTGTTGATAAAAGTGGCGGTCAGAACGTCATCATTGGCTATCGTGATGGTTCTGGTCGATGCGCTCAGGCTAAGCAATGCTGGAGGAGACGCATCGCTCAGGCCCAGTGTCAAGGTCTCTGCCCCTTCAACCACGTCATCCTCACCCGTCGATAACACATCGGCTGCCGAATAGCTGTAAGAACCACTGCTGTCAGTCAGCGTGGCTGTACCATCGGAAAACAGGTAATCTGAGGGTGTTCCTGCCGTTCCGGTCGTTGCAGTAAACTTGAACGTTAATGTCGGTGAATCGCCATCCAGCGTGCCGCCGGATGCGGACAGTGTAATCGTGGGTGTATCCCCTTCACTCACGGTGGGAATGGCGTCGAGTGTTAAGGTGATGGTGTCAATATTAACGATGGTCAGTTCCGCCGTTGCCGTCGGGTCTTCATAGCTAACAAAGTCACTCAAGCCATCTTCATCCAGGCCAATGGTCAGTGTTTCCGGGATTTCAATTAATCCATCATCGACCAGCGTCAGCCTGTTGGCTGGATAAGCCAGGCTGCCATTTTGTTCAATCGTCACCGTACCGTCAGTAAATGAATAGTCTGCAGCCTCGGTACCTGCATCCTGTGTGACGGTAAAACGAAATGAAAGGGCGGGTGAATCAACATCTCGAGTCGCTCCTGCAATGTTCACTGGTATGTTAGGAGACGTGCCTTCATTGAAGGATAGGCTGGCCGCGGGCAAACTTACGGTAACCGCATCGGTACTGAGGATATTCAGCTGTGTCGTTGCCGTATCATCGGCATAACTTACCCGTGAACTGAGCCCGACAGAGTTAAGCCCTATGTTCAGAGTTTCGGTGCTTTCTACCAGTCCATCTTCCTGGAGGGTCAGCCATCCTGCCGGGTAAGTCAGGATGTCATTCTGATTGATTGTTACCGTACCGTCAGTAAAAGTATAATCCGCGGCCTCTGTAACCGCATCCTGTGTGACCGTGAACCCAAAGGACACAGGAGGCGAATCGGCGTCGATGATGGCCCCACTTGTCGTAATCGGAATGTCTACGGGTTGACCTTCTTCGACGTCAATCTGTGCCTCATCCAAAGCCACGACCACAGTTTCATCATCGGTAATGGTAATTTCAAATTCAGTGGGCGTGCCAAGTTGCAAGGCTGACCCTGCCGCTGTTTGGAGGAGCTCGATAACAATCGTTTCATTGTTTTCCAGTAGATTGTCAGGGATCAAAAACAGATCTGGGAATGCGATGCTGCTCGCTGTCGTATAGTCGCCAGCGGCAATGGTAATTTGTGTGGGCGCCTGAAAATCGTCGGTAGAACTTGCGGTGCCACTGGTTAATCTGACTAACACGTCAGTATCGTTCTCTAGAACGCCTCTGGATATGATTAAAATCGGGTCTATTATCGGAATGTTAGTGTCACCCGTCCCTTCATTGACTGACAGGGGGGTCGTCGAAAATGCCACTTCGACAAAATCGTCGTCTGCGATGGTCGTCGTTGACTGATAGAGCCGGCCGTCAGTATCAGCGCGATCTCGCGCTGCTTCGGTTTTGTAAAATGATATTGAGAAGCTTTCAGCTCCCTCTACCAACTCGTCGTCGATAAGATCAATGGAAATGGGAGTGCTTGCCGCCGTCATTGTTGTTGAGCTGGCATCGTAAAAGAGTTCGCCTTCGAGCGTCACTGTACCCGCTGTATTTGCATCGGTATCGGTGTCACCTGAGTTGCCAATGTCTGCTGAGCCGCTGTTGATCGAATAGTAAACGGTCGTGTTTCTTGTCACCGGCTCTAAAAAATAAGCATCGAAGGTTAGGTTGCCAACGGTGCCTTCATCCACTGTTTTGCCTTCTTCACCATCGAGCGTTGCAATAAACCCGGGCTGATCGTCGTTAATAATGACGCCTTTTGCTGTTGCTACAGCGGCAGAACTTAAGCTCACCTGTAACGTGAATGCTTCATCGGGCTCATAATCGTCATCGCCAATGATTGGGACAGTAATGATTGCTGAACGGTCTGTTATCTCAAAAGTGAGGTCTTCCTGGGTTGTGCGATAATCGGTTCCGGTTGCGTCTTCAATGTCTTCATCTTCCGAAAAACCATCGAAGGTTTGGTAGCTAAGCCTGGTTGACTGCGCAAGACCCTCAGCTTCCGTGAGCGTCAGCAAAAACTCCATGATTGTCTCGGTCCCATCGGGCCCTTCCAGCGTACCAGTATCATCTATGTCAGACACAATTTGGCTTAAAGAGAATGTAGGGAGGTCATCATTTCGAATGGTTCCTGTCGATCGGGCAAGCTCGAATTCGTCGGCAGTCAGAATGATCAGTTCGAAGGTTTCTGCAGCCTCATACTCGTCATCTCCGACTATAGGAATGCTGATTGTGTGCGTGATGGGTAGGCTGTCTGACGTCAGTATATTGATGAAATTAATGGGAGATGAGGGAATGCTAATGTCATTCGCACTAGCAGGCCTGATTCCATTGGCGAGATCGCCAGTCGTCAGGGTGACGCCGTAATACAAAGGCAAGTCAACGCTATTGGGTCCGCTAAACGACACTGTAAAATCAACCGTGTTGTCGGCGCCAGCAGCTCCCTCGGTACCGGTGCCGGTGCCCAGTGTAATGTTGGGCATATTAAACCCCGGGCCATCGTCATTCAGGATCACGCCATAGGCAGAGGATAAGGCCGGGTCGGTGGCGGGGTCGGCGCCCGTATCAAACACGCTCAGAGAAAACGCTTCATCATTTTCGATGTTGACGTCACCCAAAATCAGAGCATCTATGCTGACTTCAGTTGAGCCGGCTGGAAAGACGATTTCCTGATCGACAATTTGGTAGTCTACACCGGCAACGGCGGGATCAAAGCCAGCGCCGAGTTCGCTGGCAATAACGGCTTCACTCGGGCTTTGCGATACCACCTGTACTGGAAAATCGGTCAGCGTTTTCTGGTCCAGTTTCAAGGAGAAACGCACGACCGATGTGCTACCAGTACCTTCAACAACTGACCGACCTGTTATGGCAACGGCCGGTCGATCATCGTTCAAAATTATGGCTTCATGGAAGGATGTGGAGTCATCGCTGTAAGTGAGGGTTAGTCCAACGCGCTCGTCGGTCTCGATCTGCAGATCACCGTTAACAGGCACGCTAACCGTGCGAGGATTTCCTGGGTCGATTGTCCATTCACCGGACGTGTACTGAAAGTCACTCCCAGAGGCTGCGGTAATGCTTGTTGTGTTATAGCGTATGACTTGGGTGACTGGGCTTGTCACCGTGAACGACAAGGTAGTTTGACCGACATTTCCTTCTTCAACGGGCTCGGAACTGACGGTTGCACCGTCGGTGAGCGATATGGCGTCTTCAGGGGACGAGCAAGCAGCTACCAGTAGAGTAGCAAACGGAATCAAGACCTTTGTTACCGGCCAATATGTGCTCATCTACTACTTCCTTTTAGTTCTGCCTGATGAACTCAACCATTCCCTGGGCAAATCTCAGTAACGCCTATAACCCCAAGTGCCCCCGTGAGCTTCGCCCACTCTCAGGATTAATACACCCTTAAGAACATACTATTGACCGTTAGTCGATCGGCACTTATCAACCCTGAATGTACGCCAAAAACCGGCCATCGACAAGGATCTACTGCTTTTCACTCTATGCTGGTAAGGCCGGAGCAACCAAAAAAAATATGAGCCTGTTTGTCAGGTGCAGTACCGATTGATGGCGTAGGAAGCTTTGACTGGCTGGAATGCTAGGAGACGACAATGGTGGCTGTTAGGCTGGTTTCTTGAAATCTGCGCTAACCATTTGATATTAAACATTATCTTAATAATTACCTGTGAGAGCGAAGCAGTTTTCCAATGAAAGTAGAAGCCCGTTTCGACCGGAGGTGAGGTGTAAGGTTTAATTGCTTTTCCCCGCGAAACGCTGATTCAGTAAAGTTTATTGTCAGTATCCTTCGGTGTGTGTTTGAAGCAGAATTATAGAGGGAATAGGCTGCTAGTAGCCGTTGAGTAGACCTTTTAGCAACGTGTGCTTTCGCAGCTTAGTGGAGTTTTGCCGTTGTTTCGTCGTTTATCCGACTGACAAATATTGTACATAGGCGTTTAATCGATATAGATTAAAGGGGGGCTGCAATGTTGTATCCCCCAGAGATGGTCAGTCATCGGTGAGTGCTTTAGTGCACGCATCCACAGATAGTAGCAACAATAACGCCAGAATAAGTGGATACTCTGCACCGTGTAGAGTTGTTATAGCAGTTGAATACATTGCAAGGCGATTACAATGGAAGTAGCGCAAGACATCATGGAGTTGGCCAGCGCGCCTATCCCGGGAGACTCGCCCTGTGGCATCTCTGTTAAATATGAAGAGACGTTTCAACAGCTCGAAGCAGAGCTGGCTAAACAAGAGAGTCTTACTGCCGCGACGGTTGACTGGCGTCTCGTAGAGCAGTTGGCACGTACCATTCTTGCAACAGAATCCAAAGATCTCCTGGTCGCCAGCTATCTTGCTGCTGCTCTTGTTCAAAATCAGGGCTACGCCGGTATGGTTCAGGGGTTTGCTCTGCAGAAGCAACTTTGCGAGCTGTGGTGGAGTGATATGCACCCACCCTTGAAGCGAATCAGGGGACGTGCGGCGGCCATCACATGGCTGGTTGAAAAAGTCGGGTGGCACTTGGAATCGAAGCCGCCTACCGGTAAAGACTTGGCGCTGGTTATAGAGTTGTACGACGCTGTTTCCGGGCTTGATCAGTGGCTCGCTGACAAGATGGCCGACAAGGCCCCGGACATGACCGGGTTAATAAGGCCTTTGCGGCAACTCAAGAAAGCGGCAGATGCTGAAGCCAAACAAGCCGAGGCCGTGGCCGCAAAGCCAGCAACGCCTCCTGTGGAAAAACCTTCGGTGGCCGCAGGACAGGAGAGCGACACAGACTCAGATCCGGAGCCTGGACCCGCAGCAGCACAGACACCAAACCCTGTACTATCACCTGCTAAGACTACGCCCCCCTCTATCGCCTCCAGCAACTCGCTAAAAACCCCGGATATCAATGTCGATGTTGCTTCCGATGCTGATGCAAACAAGGCGATTCGGCAAATTCAAGATGCACTTCGCAAGTTGTCGGCTTATTACGCTGAAGTAAAACCCGCAGAGCCCCGACGGTTTCGGTTGGCTCGATATGCGCTGTGGCTGAATGTGGATGCCCTGCCTCCCAATAAAGAGGGCAAGACACAGGTGCCACCGCCCGCCAAGGATTTGGGGAATCGATTGCAGCAAACGCTCGATCAAGCGGATTTTATCGGTGTCGTGGATCAGGTAGAAAAGCAGTTGATCAAGCTGCCTTATTGGTTTGAGGGGCACCGATTGCTTGTCAGCGCGATGGATCAGTTAGGCGGGAGTCATCAAGCGGCTGCCAGTGTTGTTCGAGCTGAATTGAGGGGCTTGCTCGAGCGGTTGCCGGCGCTACTGGACTTGAGCTACAGCGATGGAACGCCTTTTGCCGACGATGCAACCCGATTCTGGCTGAGTCAGACAATTCTAACCCCTGATGAAGGCGCTGCTGGCGCCGCTGGCCAGGACGACGCATTGCGCGAGGCGCATCAGGCTGCGGTCAAGCTGGCCGCGTCGGGCAAGGTGTCTGAGGCCATTGATTCGCTCCAGCAGTTTGCGCGCCACTGTGGCAGTCGTCGTGAAGAGTATCATGCACGGTTGGCCTTGGCCGAAGTGCTGATGGACAGTGGCCAGGCTCCTGCCGCACTGCCTATTCTTGATCGACTGGCGCGTCACGTTGAGGAGTATCGGCTGGCTGACTGGGAGCCCGATTATGCAAAACGTTGCTATCAGTTGTTGCACCTTGCTTGTCAGCGTGAGGCGAATAATGAAGCGAATGACGTGGAGTCACTTAAACTCAGGCAGGCGGCGGCGTATACCGAACTCTGCTGGTTTGATCCCGGGTCTGCTGTGACCTGAAAAAAACAATTTGCCAGGAGGAAATTGCAATGGCCGATGGAAGTGTTGCACCGAAAGAGCGCATCAATATTGCCTACAAATCAAACACCGGCGGCGTCTCTGAAGACGTTGAATTACCTCTTAAAATGCTGGTGCTGGACGATTTCACCGGGCGGCCGAATGAAGACGTTCTGGAAGACATTGAGCCGTTGAACGTCAACAAGGAGAATTTCGATGATGTGATCAAAACCCACAACATCGGAATGTCGTTTTCGGTTCCCAACAAGCTTCAGAAAGATTCGACGGATACGGTCAATGTTGATTTGAAAATCAATTCGATCAAAGACTTCAATCCTGAGAACGTTGCTCGTCAAATCCCCGAGCTGAATAGCCTACTTGAGTTACGTCGAGCCTTGTTGGCGCTGAAAGGGCCGCTGGGTAATACCCCGGCCTTTCGCAAGACCATTCAAGCGATTCTGGACAACGACGATACCCGCGCTCAGATCATGCGCGAACTCGGCATAGAAGAATAAGGGGCAACCACAATGGCTGACTTAGAAAAAGACAGTGCAGAGAAGACCACAACAGAAACGGTATCGTTGCTGGACCAGGTCATGCAAGAAACCCGTATGAAACCGGGTGATGACGGGTTCGATACGGCTCGCCAGGGTGTACAGGCATTCATTGCTGATCTGGTGGCACCGAATCATCGAACCGGCAAGGTCGAACAAAAACTGGTTGACGACATGATTTCTGAAGTGGATCAGAAAATCAGTGCCCAATTAGACGAAGTCCTGCATGCCGAGCAGTTCAAGAAACTGGAATCCTCATGGCGAGGGTTGAAGTTTCTTGTAGACCGCACCGATTTTCGTGAAAACATTCGGATCGAACTGATCAGCTTATCAAAAGATGAGTTGCTTGAAGATTTTGAAGATGCGCCGGATACCACCAAGTCAGGTCTCTACAAGCACGTGTACTCGGCAGAATACGGCCAGTTTGGCGGGAAGCCTATCGCTTCGATCATCACCGGATACGATTTTGGCCCTAACTCACAAGACGTTAAACTACTGAGTGATCTCGCATCGGTATCGGCGATGTCCCATGCACCTGTGGTCGCCAATGCTGGTCCTGAATTTTTCGGTCTGGATGAGTTTTCTGGTCTGCCAAACCTGAAAGATTTGGAGTCGATCTTTGAGGGACCGCAATACGCCAAGTGGCATGGATTTCGGGAGTCCGATGACTCCCGAAACATTGGCCTCACAGTCCCTCGCTTCATGCTGCGATCAGCCTACGGTGAAGACAATAAGGTTAAAGCCTTTAACTATCAGGAAAACGTCGGCAAGGACTTCAGCAAATTATGCTGGGGTGCGGCCTCTTATGCGTTCGCTGGCAACCTGACCCGAAGTTTCGCCAAGTATCGCTGGTGCCCGAACATCATTGGCCCGCAAAGTGGCGGCGAAGTGTTGGATCTCCCGGTGTATAAGTACCAGGAGAGTGGTGATACCCGGGCGTACACTCCTACCGAAGTAACCATTACGGATCGTCAGGAGTTCGAACTGGCCGAACAGGGTTTCATGGGTCTTGTCGCACGTAAAGGCACTGATAACGCGACATTTTTCTCGGCCAACTCCTGCCAGAAGCCCAAGTTTTTCGGTAATACACCCGAAGGTAAACAGGCAGAAACCAACTTTAAGTTGGGTACGGAATTGCCTTACCTGTTTATGGTTGACCGGCTGGCTCACTACATCAAAGTCTTGCAGCGTGAGCACATTGGTAGCTGGAAAACAAAGAACGACTTGGATCGTGAGCTCAATGGCTGGATTCGTCAATATGTTGCGGATCAGGACAACCCTCCGCCGGAAGTTCGCAGTCGTAAACCTTTGCGCGAAGCGCAAATTATCGTCACTGACGATGAAGGTAACCCCGGTTTTTATCGGGTAGAAATGAATGTAAGACCTCATTTCAAATACATGGGGTCAAGCTTCACGCTGTCCCTGGCTGGCAAGCTCGATAAAGAGTGAGTCTTATAAGCGATTTACTGACCATTAGGAGATAGACCATGGCTATACCTGCATATATGACTATTGAAGGCTCTAATCAGGGCGATATCAGCTCCGGTGCGTTGAGCATGGACAGTGTAGGAACGGCGAGCCAGGAAGGTCATGAAGACGAAATCATGATCCAGGCGTTCGAACACAGCGTGCCGCGTGCGACAAACGTGCAAAGCGGACAAATCACGGGATTGCCTGAAATGAAGGCAATGAAGATCGTTAAGATGATCGATAAAGCGTCACCGTTGCTGTACAACGCGCTGACCGGCGGTGAGCAATTGAGCATCACGGTGAACTGGTTCCGCGTTTCGGCCAGTGGTGAAGAAGAGTTGTACTACGTTATGCAACTGGAAAATGCGGTATTGGTCGACATTAAAACCGTTATGGAAAATGTCACCGATCCTCAGAAAGCGCATTTCTCCCATATGGAAGAGCTGTACATCACGGCGGGAAACATTACCTGGACGCACGAAGCAGCGGGTACTGAAGGCGCGTACCAATTTGGTGCGGCAAGCGGTTAATGCAGCAACCGTTGTTTGAGGCGATGTCCAATATGATGCGGTTTACGCTCGCGAAGAACTTGCGTGTAGTGACAGTGTGCGCGGTGGTCAGTGTGTATGCGCTGATCACCGGGTGTGCAGGAACGCCCGTCCTTGAAGTAGCAGCTGAAGACTGGAAGTATCAGGATCGGGCGATTACGGTGCAAGTCGAGAGCGCTTCCGATCTGAATGTACTGAGCGGTCGACCCCATTCATTGGTGATTGGACTGTTTCAAATGTCAGACCCGGGAACCTTTCAGGGTCTGACTGCGACACAGGAAGGCGCTATTCAATTGCTTAACGAGGGGCGTATTGACGCGACCATCGCAAGCTTTGATCGCATCATCGTTCAACCGGGCCAAACCAAAACAGAAGTGCTGCCTCGTGCTCAGAATGCACAGTTTGTTGGCGTTGTTGTTGGCTATTTCGGTTTGAGTACGGAACTCGACATACGCATTGTAGAAATTCCGGTCAAGCCTGCACGACGAGGTGCTGTTGACCTGTTGCTAGCAAACATGGGTTTGGTAGCGAACGAAGCAAAAGCGATACCGGATGTTTTGTACTTGTCCCTTTCACTTGGGCGGAACAATACCAATAAAGTTGAGATCATACGGTCAACGACCGTAGAGACCATATAGCGTTGGCTGGAGAATGACCTTGAGAGTAAGTAAACCCATCTTTTGGCACCAGGGCATGTTCATGCAGCCCCAGCACTTTCAGTACAGTGAAATGTACTGGCAGTCGTTATTGGGCCCAATGCAACAAATGATACAACCCCATTTCTGGGGCGTGATAGAGATAAACCTGTCCAGAAGCGCCTTGCCAAATCGCAGTTGTGAATTGGTTTCCGGGCGCTTTATTTTTCCCGATGGCAGTCACGTCAGTGTTCCGGATAACGGACAACTGCCTAATCGGACCTTTGATGAAAATGCTGTAGAGCCGGATCGGCCGTTTACCATATATATCGGTGTCAGGACACTTCAGCCTGGTGAACCCAATGTGACCGTGGTGAACAGTGGTGGTGATGTTCAGTCTGTTAAAACTCGCTACTTGACTCGTGGCGACCCCCGAGCGGCCACCGACCTGTATCAGGACGGCCCGGACGCCTCCATTCAAGAACTCGACTACAAGCTGGAATTTCTGTTTGAACATGAAATTGAACAGCGCAGTGAATTCCAGGTGATTCCAGTGGCTCAGGTGGTGCGGGATGGTGATCAGTTGCGCTACGCGTCAGACTTTATTCCCCCGTTGGTTCAATTGGCGGCCAATCCATTGTTGTTGACCATGATACGTGAGATCCGCGATGAGATAACAGGGCGTGCCATTCAGCTTGATTACAGTGATGCATCAAGCAGTGGCATGAATGAATTTGACCCGAATGTACTGCGTTACCGGATTGGCTTGCAGGCACTCAGCCAGTATGTGCCCAGACTGGTTCATATGTGTGAGCAGGATACGATTCACCCCTGGCAAATTTACGGTGTATTGCGTGAACTGATTGGCGAGCTGAGTACGTTTTCAGGTCTGGTCAACATGGTCGGTGAGAAGTCAGACGGAGAGCGTCTGGTACCCGCATACGACCACGCCAATCTAACCCACTGCTTCAATTCGGTGCGCGGGCTGGTCACTGCTTTGTTGAATGAAATCTCAATTGGACCTCGCTATCTGGTTGATATGGAATTTGAGGAAGACGTTTATCATGCCGACGTTCCTGAGCACTTTTTTGAAGAGCAAGTGGAATACTACCTGGTGCTTAATACCCAGGCTTTGGCGGAAACCTGGCAAGCAGCTTTTGAGACAACGGCCAAGCTTGCGTCTTTTGACACAGTTAAGCAATTGGCACAACGGTCACTCCCGGGTGTGCCAATGACATTATTGGGAAGTGCTCCAATAGGGCTGCCCCGTAAAGCGTTTTCCAATTACATACGACTTGATGCAAACAATGACCAGTGGGATAAGGTACGGCGCCAAAAGAATGCCGCGTTACACTGGTCGGAAGCACCTGAAGATCTTAAGTGTGAGCTGGTTATTCTAAGAAAATAGCGGCCCGCTTCGCTGGTTGCTTGAGCCTGAACAAGAAACATCACAGTCAGGCGTAACGCCTGAAAACGACAGCAGGAACAGTTATGAACCATAAGGCAAGCCAAGTCATGTCTCTCTCTGGAAATGGACGGGGTGCCTTATGAGATTGGTTGACTTTTATGTTCCTGCACTGCTGTTTACACGGCAGACAGTACGTACACTGAATAGCAGTGATACTACAGCTGAGGTATTACGTGGGCGGTTTGACCAACTGTATTCGAGCTTGACAGACCGAGCTGTAGAAGCTGGGTTTGGAATTGAAAGCGTGCGTGAAGGTTGGTTTGCCGTGTGCGCTTACGTTGACGAAACCTTGTTGACCAGCCAGTGGGCTGATCGGATCGCCTGGCAGCAAACGCCGCTCCAGCGGACTCACTTTAATACCACCAATGCCGGGGCTGAATTTTATGAGCGGTTGAATCTACTCAGCAAGCATGGCGATGATCGAGGCGTTCGTGAAATATTCCTCCTATGTTTGGGGCTAGGATTCAAGGGGCAGTATTACGATCCTGCAGATCGCCCTCAGCTAGAAAATGCGCGCGGTTTCAATTTGTCTTTGCTGCTGCCTGAAGAAGCCCAGCATAACCTCGACCAGTCTGTGCTGTTTCGATCGGCATTCAGCGAACATGAGCTGGCGGCCAAAGAGCGCCGACGTCGTGCTAACCTGATTCCCTATGTGGTTGCTGTTCCAACTCTGGTTATTCTGGGAGTGTTCCTGTGGTACGCCAGCCAGATACAAGGGCTGATCGTTGAATTGCTAAGGCTGGTGTCCTGACGATGAAAGCATTTTTTGTATTCTTGTGGCGTCTGTTCCTGATCCTGTTAGTGGTTGGTGTTGTTCTCAGTCTTTTTTACTTGCTCGAGTGGCCCATGGCTCTCGCATATTGGGTGTTGGGCCTAGGGTTTGCACTGTTCTTCATGATTCTGATCGGTCGGCGGATTTATGTTCGTTACCGGGCCAAAGCCCAGGTAAAGCGAGTTATACGGCAGGGTAAACCCAGCGCTGTTTCGGCCGGCCTGGACGTTAGCATGTCGAGCAGTCAGTTAAACCGGGCTTTGGGTAAACGGTGGCGACAAACCATTAAGGCGTTGCGGCGTTCTCAATTGAAAATGCGAGGCGACCCACTCTATGTGTTGCCCTGGTACATGATGATTGGGCGTCCAACCACGGGTAAAAGTACGTCACTGCGTAACGCACAACTGTTAAAGCCCGGTATCGAAAACCTGTCAATCCATGAAGACGGTTCTACGCTGAACCTGGAATGGTGGCTTTATGAAGAGGCCATCGTCATCGACACGGCAGGTCGCTATGCAGTGCCAGAGCAGCAGGAACGGGATCGTAAGGAATGGGACAAGCTACTCGGTTTATTGGCAAGCCACAAGCAACGGGAACCCCTCAATGGCCTTGTGGTGGCCGTTTCAGCAGAGCGGCTACTCACTTGCGATGAAGAGACCATTCTTGAGGAGGGTCGGCAAGTCAGGACCTCCATTAATAACCTGATGGATCGCCTGGAAATTCAGGTTCCGGTTTATCTTCTGGTCACAAAGTGCGACAAGATAGAAGGCTTTTCGGAGTGGGTGTCCTACTTACCCGATGAAAGTCTGCTGCAGCCTATGGGCTATTTGAACAGCGCCGATACGGTGGACTTCAACTCTGTGCTCGACCGGGCGCTGGATACCGTACTCGACCGGATGAAAGAATTGCGACTGTTGATGATGGAGCGAACAGACACCCCGGACGACAGTTTGTTGGTTTTGCCGTCGGAACTTGAACGTCTTCGGGACAACCTGCATGCGTTCATCAATACGGCGCTGGTGGGAAATATTTATCAGGAAGCCCCCAAGTTTCGGGGGTTGTATTTCGGCTCCAGTGTACAAAACCTGAATGGCAAGGAAACCCAGCGAGGCGTTTTTCTGCATGAATTTTTTACCCGGGTTTTGCCTTCGGATCGGGGCTTGTATGAAAGCCTTCCAAGCATTGAACGCTTGCAACGCGCCGTCCGTCGATACGCTTTGGGTATTGGTGGCGCGGTTACCCTGATCACCTTCGCAGCGTTGACGCTGGCGTACGAAGCGAACCGAAGCGTTTTGGAGACCCTCAGGGATACGTTTTCCGAAGTTGAACTGAACGAGCAAAGCTCACCCGGGGAGCGGTTGCTCTCATCCGCTGAATTACTGGATTTCGCAATGGCGATGGAACAGTACCAGCGATCCGAACTGGTCCCATGGTGGCTGCCCTATGGCGGAGCAGGAGATATTGACGGACTTCGCTCGCGCTATGTTGCCTTCTTCAGGAATGCTATATTGCAGCCAATTGATGAGCCTATCATTCAGACAATTGATGATCTGGCAAATGAAGAAACGAGTGTTGTGGCGGGAGGGTTGATTCGACGTATCAACGCGTTGAAAACACGAATGGAAGGCGAGGACCCAAGGCTGGTACCAGCCGTCAGCAGTACCTATTACGGCTTGCTGGAGGAGGGCGTCAGTCTCGAGCAGTCGGGCATATTCAACGAATTGTACTTGTCCTATCTTGAATGGAATACGGTCACCAGTTCCTTGACGGAAGAACGACTGAACCTTCAAAGCGCATTACTGCATCTGGTTAACCGAAACAGCGGTGATTACACCTGGATCATCGATTGGGCGAATGCTCAAGGGTTCCCCAGCGTTCGGTTAGAAGACTTTTGGGGCGGCAGTCAGCGTATACCTGATGCGCCTCAGATCGACCCTGCGTTCACGTTAGCCGGTTACGAGTTCGTCACTCAGTTTATGCAAGAGTTTTCGACTGCCAATGAAGGTGATGATGCTCTGGCGGAAATACAGGCCGATTTTGAACAGTTTTATCAGCGTGAATATCAAATGGCCTGGGAGTCCTTTGCTGAGCGATTTGATGAAGGGGTCCAGCGCTATAGGGATCGTCGTGAGTGGGTAAGATCACTGGAGCGGATGCCCGGTAACGACAACCCCTATTTTGCCTTTATAGATCGCATGTATGATGAATTAACGCCGTTTGAAGAGTTGCAGTATGCATCGGCCGATCACTTTGCCTATTTTAAAGAGCTTCAGGAGTACACTGTTCCGGACGCTTCAGGTGGACAGGGCCCTGGTGCGTCACGCGCCATCAAAAAGGTTTTGGGTAAGTTTGGTAAGGTCGGCAAGTTGGCTCAGCGTGCGATTAAACTGCAGCGACGTTCGGGTGTAGGCTCCTCCGAAGAAGAGGTGAACCCACTGGATTCCTTGCTGGAAAATGGCATTGCAGCGGTTGATGATTATAAGGCCGCGATGTCCCAGGTTGCATTCAATGCGGATCTGCGTACCCAATCACTGTCGAGTTTGAATGACTATTTCTCTGCTCCTGATGCACTTGAGTCCGGCAGCGGGCCAATGGCCAATGCCTGGACCGCAGTGTACGCGTTGCAGGAAGTCTTTGGGCGACCTGATTCAGAGTCAGCTCTTTTCTGGGAACTGTATACTGGCCCGCTCGATGTTGCCTATGACTTCATGATGAAAGAAGGGTCTTGTGAATTGCAGGATAGGTGGGAAAACAACGTTTTAGCTGCGCTTGAGGGCGTTGAACAGAATCGCCTGGGCAGCTTGATTGTTGGAGAGACGGGTGTTTTATGGGAGTTTCTGAACGGTGATGCCCAAGCCTTTGTGTCGCGCCAGTTGAACAGGGGTTACGTTCCAGCGGAAGTAAATGGACGCGCCATGACGCTGTCTGGCGACTTTTACTCCGTACTCAACAGCGCCAGTAATGGCGGAATCATTGTCGGTAATGAATTTGATGTCAGTGTTCGCACTCTGCCATCAGGAACGAACGGTGGGGCGTCAGTTTCCCCGTATGCAACCTTCCTTAATTTGCATTGCAGCGATGGCGTGCAAACGTTGGCCAATTACAATTATCCGTCCGAGCGAACGTTCAACTGGTCGCTAGAACAATGCGGTGATACGTCATTAACCATTGAGATAGGTCAGATGCGGCTGACCAAAGACTACCCGGGCGTTAAAGGGTTCGCTCGCTTTCTGGATGATTTCAGGGACGGCCGATACATTTTTAGCGCCAGTGATTTCCCCGGCTCTGAGGCACAATTACGCCAGGTCAACGTGAACCAGATTGACATTAATTACGAAATTGTTGGCCAGAGACCGGTTATTCAATCATTGAGTACGGTTCCTCTGGGTTTACCGCCTCGTATTGCCAGTTGTTGGCCGAGTCCTGAAGTTGCAGAGCCCCAGATAATGGTAGAAGAGGCGCCGACTTCAACTGCGACGGTGTCTTTCTAATGTTAGTCTTTCATCTCAACACGTTGGCTTGGGGACCGTGCTCATGAACGATGTGGTTTCCGAGAAAATCAACCTGGTGTATCGGGCCCAGGGCGCTAGTCAGGATGAAGAGCTACCGTTTCGGATACTGGTGTTGTCGGGGTTGAACCCCAGCGCGGATCTGGATCCCTACGATGCGTTTGAAAAAGTTCAGTTGTCGGGCAATGACCTAAGCTCTGCGTTTTCATCATTTAATCCGACGCTGACGCTTCAGGTGCCGGACGAAATGCTGGGTAATGGAGAGTTGATTCCAATCACCTTAAGGTTTTACTCGCTCTCGGATTTTGAACCTGATTCGCTTTATCCCAATATTCCTGGGTTTTCGGCGTTAATTGACGCTCGGGATAACCTGTCATTATGCCTGGATAGCGAATCGGTCAGTCTCAACGAGGATACTCGCTCCCTGCTTGAAAAGGCGGCGTTACTGAGTGAAACAGTAGAGTTGGACTCGGCTGACGTTTCCCGGTGGATGGCCGAACTGGATGGCCGGTTGAACCAGCAGATGAACGCATTGTTGCATCACCCTGATTTTCAGCGACTGGAATCGGCCTGGCGTTCGCTTGACTATCTGGTGGGGGGCATCGATTTCAATGAAAATATTCTAATCGATGTGGTTAACCTTGATAAGGAAACGCTTCGGGAGAGTTTCGAAGACGCTCCCGAAACGACCCAATCTCCACTATACCAGCTCGTGTATTCAAGCGAGTTCGGTCAGTTCGGTGGCAAACCTTACAGTCTGATGGTCGGCGATTATCTGTTTGACCCCAGTGCGCAAGACATGCAACTGCTGCAAAGTTTATCCCGGGTTGCCGCCATTGCCCATGCGCCTTTCCTGGGAGCCGTCAGTGCCCGGTTCTTTGGGTTGGACGACTACCGCGAATTCAGTCGCATGAGGGACTTGAGTGCGCATTTTCAGCAACCGGGTTTTGAAAAGTGGCAGGCGTTTCGACAAGATCCGGACTCCCGATACATGGTTTTGTGCATGCCTCGCTTTCTGTTGCGCAATGCTTATGCCGATGACAACAGCATGGGCTTCAGTTTCTACGAGTCTTACCGTAAACAGGAGACTCAGGGCGTGTGGGGAAACAGTGCCTTTGCACTGGCAGAACGCATCGCCACCTCATTTTCCAGATTCCGCTGGTTCGTCAATATGGTCGGCGAAGACTATGGTGTTTTGCCCTCTTTGACCGTGTCGAGTGGACGCGGTGCTCAGCGGGGTCAGATACCAACTGAAGTTTTGGTTTCCGATCGACGTGAAAACGATCTGGTTCACCAGGGTTTTGTGCCCCTAACGCTTCGAAAGGGAAAGTCGCAGGCCGGTTTTTATTCTGCCGCCAGCGTGCGTTTTCATGATGCCGAAGGGACCCCTGAAGAAACGGTGGCTGCACAGTTGGACGGGCAGTTGCCGTACATCCTGATTGCCTGTCGTTTTGCGCAGTACCTTAAAGTCATGCAACGTGAGCACATCGGCAGTTGGAAAACGAGAGCTCAGATCGATCAGGAATTGACTCAATGGTTAAGGCAATACGTCTCTGATATGGATAACCCGGCACCGGGTGTTCGTGCACGCCGTCCATTGCGCAGCGCCAGTCTGTCGATACGGGATGTCGAAGGGAAAGCCGGCTGGTATATAATTTCGATGGAGCTTACCCCGCATTTCAAATTTTTAGGTCAACCGGTCACTTTACGTGAGACCGGACGATTGGATAAGACCTGATAACAGGAGGTGATGATCATGGCACTACCCGGCTACATGGAGATAACGGCGGAGAATCAGGGTGCGATCGAAGGCGATGTTGACCTCGAAGGTCGCGAAGGCAGTATTGAGATTTTGAATTTCCAGCACACTGTCAAGATTCCTTCTGACACCTTTGGTATTCCGACCGGGCGACGTGTTCACATGCCCATGACTGTCGGGAAGGTGGTGGACCGAAGCAGCCCCATGTTGTTTCAGGCGCTGTGCGACAGTGAGTTGTTGACCGAGGTGACTATCGACTGGTATCGGACTGACGGCTCCGGTATGGAAGAGCTTTACTATCGACTGCTGCTTAAAAACGCCCAGATTACCAACATCGAGTTTTATGTGTCTGATACCGAGTCAGCGGAACATCAGGTTGCCGGTCACCGGGAAAAGATATCCCTCGTATACGATCACATCATCTGGAGCCATGAAGTGGATGGTGTTGAATACGAAGACGCCTGGAGCGCTGAGCGCTGATTATGGCTCAGTTGCGTCTGCTTAAACGGTTGCAGCAGTGGCAACACCTTGAGGGTGAGTCACTGGAGCTGGACGATGCCAGTCTTGTTGAGTCAATACTGGTGGATATTGAGAACCTGCTGAATACGATACAGGGGACCGCGCTTATCCACGATAAACTGGGCTTGTCTGACGTTAAAAAGCTCTTCGTGAGCCACGGAAACATTGCTCAGGATGTCGTCACAGATGAAATTCGCTCGAATATTGAGTTGTTTGAACCCCGGCTTCGCGGCTGTGTTCTTGAAAAGGATGAAACGATGAAAGCGGGTGCATTACGGTGGCGATTGCGCGGTGAAGTTGCGGTTCGGGACCGGGCTGTTCCAGTAAGGGCCGATATTTCCCTGACGGCGGATGGACGAATCAGCCTGAGCCAGCGGGGCTAGCGAATGATCAGTGAACTTTATCAACGTGAATTAAACGCGCTGCGTGAAAAAGCCGTAGAATTTTCACGCCAATACCCAGCCTATGCTCCCCATTTGGGAGGAGCCAGCTCCGATCCGGATGTTGAGCGAATCCTCGAAGGTGTCGCCTACCTCGGTGCGGGTATTCAGGAACGGCTCGACTCGGGCTTTCCACAATTGGCACAGTCATTGTTGAATTTGGTGGCACCTCAGTACATCGAAGAAATCCCTGCCACAACCATTATGGCGTTCGAACCCAAAAGTATCTTAAAGGAACCACTGCTGGTCCCCAAAGGGACATACATCGATTCCCGGGAAGTACAGGGCGTTAAATGCCGTTTCAGCACCAGTTATGACTTAAACGTACTGCCACTGACCATTAAGAATGTATCACTGGAAACGTTAGGTGACCGAACCGGCACACTCACTGTGGACATAAGCCCGTTGTCCGGGTACAACCGGCGTTACAGTTTGTCTGATTTGAGTTTCCTGGCGGCAGACGATTACCTGCAAGCCAGCTCCTTGTTTTACCTGCTGAAAACCTGTGTCGCTAGCGTCACCGTGTCACATGGCAGTGTCCGCCGCACTCTGCCGGGTTGTTGGGTGGAATCGTTGGGAACCGATGACCGGTACCCGCTGTTGTCGAGACCCAGCCAGTCACTGCCGACTTATCAGCGACTGACCGAATACTACATCAACAAATATAACTATATGTATTTTCGTCTGGGTTCACCCAGCCCGGAATCACTCATGGTTGAAGGCGGCAGCATCTCCCTGGAATTTCACTTGAAGAATGTTCGCGGCAAAGCGCCCCGAGTTTCCAGGGACAGCCTGAAATTGTTTACTGTCCCCGCAGTGAACTTGTTTCCACACGACAGCGAACCACTTCAGGTGGACCAGCGCGAGGCCGATTTGCTGCTGCAACCTGCGCGTAACATTGATAACCGGTATCAGGTTCATTCCGTGCAGAAGGTGAACGGGCATAACCGGCAAACCGCCACTCGCAGTGAGTATCAGCCGTTGTCTTTGCTCAGTAGAAGCGAGAAAACCGGGGGAATATATGAGCTGGTTCGAGAATTCGATGCCGATGCAGGTACGACCGTGACGAGGCTGAATCTGAGTTACCCGGACAGTGAACGCATACCACAGCGTGAAACCCTGACAGCAACGTTAACCTGTTCGAATGGTAGCCTTGCCAGTGAATTGAAGCAGGGTGATGTGAATAAAGGGACACAGAACACATCGGAGCTTGTTGAGTTTTCGAACATTCTGTCGCCTACCGGGTATGTCCCCCCTCGGTCGGGCGATGATTTATGGAGCTTGTTGTCTCATCTGACTATTAACTACCTGCCCATGGCGTCGCTGGACAATTTGAAAGGCCTGCTCCGGTTGTATTTGCCGCAGCACAGTTCGGGGAAAAGTGATGAGAACGCCAACCTGAAGCGGCTCGACTCCATACAAGCCATGACGGTGTCTCCGGCTACCCGTTTGTTGCGTGGCAGCTTGATTCGGGGTCAGCACATTGGGTTAACTGTCGACGGCACTGGCTTTGCGGGCGTGGGGGATATTTATCTGTTCGGAGAGGTGTTACACCGGTTGTTGACCGATTTTGCAACGATCAACGCCTTTGTGGAGTTGACCATCACTGATTTGAATTCTACAGAGGAACTGGTATGGACCAGTCAGACGGGACATCGATCGCTGATCTGAAACAGGACCTGCTGGAGAATGGTCAGGACTTTGATTTCTTTCAGGCTTATCGGCTGCTGCAGCGGTTAAATGCACTCAGCACAAGCAGTCGATTTGACCGGCGCGATATTCGTGTGCGTCCAAACCTGGAATTGGGGTATGGCGACACCGATATTTTTGAGATTCAGGAGTTGCCCGGTAACAAGGGCTTTGAGGTCGTCACCAACCTGGCTGGCCTATACGGCATATCTTCCCCGCTACCGGATTTCTATACTGAAGAGTTGCTCGACTATGAGTGGGAGGGATATGACGGTCCCCGCGCTTTCCTGGACGTGCTTAATAATCACCTGTTGTCCAAGTTGTTTGACGCTTGGCGGTTAAACCGGCTCAGTCAAAACACCATTGAAGGTCGGCTCCAGGACTACCGCCGGTTGATTGCCAGCATCACTAATAATCCGGGCCTTGAAATAAGCCCGGACGACGAGTTGGCCCAGCAAAAGTTGCGGTTCAGCGGTTTGTTTAGTTTGTACACCAAGTCGGCAACAGGTCTCAGAACACTGCTCCAGGGGTATCTTGAAACCGATGCAGTTGAGGTTATTGAACACCATCGATCAGTATCACCGGTACCGGAACGTGATCGGTTCCGGCTCGGCCAGCAGGCTAACGTGCTTGGCGAAGACGCGCACATTGGAAGCCGGGTGACCGACGTCAACAGCGGCGTTTCCGTGCGTGTAGGCCCGGTAGATGAGTCGGTGTATCGCGACAGATTTGTTGACGATGGTCGTTGGCTGCTATTGACTCGGCTGGTTCGGGAGTATCTGGTAGAGCCACTTGCTGTACAGTTTGAACTGTTGGTACACAGAGCCAATGGTGAGCCAGGTCTGGGACAGGATTGGAATCATCTGGGCCAAACCAGTTACCTCGGTCATACCCACAACAGCGGCGTAGTGTCGGTCTATATCCCGCTGGATTGAGTCGCCCCCGGGCGACCGGTACTCTTGTGGTCCATCTATAGATGAATGTAATTCATCCATGGCATGAAAACCCATCGTTTGTTACCGATCGTAAGCCTCCCTATCATAGGTGTCATTGAAGGCCTAAGCGCCTAACCGCACACGCACATGACATTGTCTGGAGGCAAACATGGCACACTCAAACGAGACCGAATTCAAAGCCGTTACCGATTCCTGGGGCAACCCGGATGTGGCTTATTACGAAGCCGAAGCCATGAGAATGCGCAATGAATATCTGCGCTCGGCTGCCCTGAAAGGCCTGGCATCTGCCAAAGAGACTCTGGTCTCCTGGTTCAGCGCCCCGTCTCGCACGCACAGCGCCTGATCGTCCTTTTTTACTTTATCGTTGTTAGTTTCCAGCACGTGCTCCTTCGGGGCCGTGCTTTTTTTGTATTGCCCGCGCATGACATTTCGCCGCCTTACCCCCTATAATCCCGTCTCTTCAAGCCCTTCCTGTTTATTGCATCACTGATTTTCGAGGTGTTATGTACCCGATCGACCCGAATGATCTGCGCCAGTCCATCGTGACTAATGTGGCGGCTTCACTTGCCGAAGACGTTGCCAGCGGAGACATCAATGCCGCTTTGATTGCCGAGCATAGCGAGGCTCATGCGCGAGTGATTACTCGCGAGACGGCTGTCATCTGCGGTGTCGACTGGGTGAATGAGGTGTTTCATCAGTTGGATCCCGACGTTACGCTGGAATGGCATGTTCGGGATGGCGACCGGGTAGCGGCCAATGACACCCTGGTTGCGATCAACGGCAAGGCCCGGTCACTGCTGACCGGTGAACGAGCGGCGCTGAATTTCTTGCAGTTGTTGTCGGCCACAGCGACGCGCGCGGCGCATTTCGTCGCCATGCTTGAAGGCACCGGTGTCAATCTGCTCGATACCCGCAAGACACTGCCCGGGCTGCGTCTGGCGCAGAAGTATGCGGTAACGTGCGGTGGTGGCCAAAGCCATCGGATGGGCCTCTACGATGCGTTTCTGATCAAGGAAAACCACATCTTGGCCTGTGGCGGTATTGGTGCGGCGGTGGCAGCGGCCCGTGACTTGGCCCCGGGCAAGGCGGTTGAGGTGGAAACCGAAAATCTGTCTGAACTGGCCGAAGCGCTGGAGGCCGGGGCGGATGTCATCATGCTCGATAATTTCAGTATTGAGGATACCCGTACAGCGGTGGCAACCACGGCTGGCCGGGCTCGTCTGGAAGCCTCGGGTAATGTGAACGCCGATACCCTGCGTGGCATTGCTGAAACCGGGGTGGACTATATTTCGATGGGCACACTGACAAAGGATGTCACCGCAATCGATCTGTCGATGCGCCTGTTCATACAAGATTAACAGCCGTATTTCGCTCAGGAAGGCTGGTACCAGAATCGGCTGTCGTCAAGCGGAGTGTCGGGTGGTAGCAGCGGATTGCTCAGTTCGATGACCCGGCGCTCTTGCAGGCGGGCACGTTTGATGGCTTCACCGTGAAAGCGCCAGAAAATGGCATCGAAGCTGCCATCGTCGACCATTCTCAGCAACCCGGTTTCCAGTCGTTCTGCCAGAGCGACGTTGTCTTTCTTGACGAAGAAATAATAAGGCCAGGGGTAGTACAAGAGCAGATTGGGCTCGATGGTCAGGTTGGGCAATACCTCCCGCCGCACTTCCTATTCGTCGATCAGATTTAACCAACGATCCCTTGCTCACGCCAAAGCGCTAATTGCTCTGCATTGCAGCCCAGCAGACCCCTTAGAACCCGGTCGGTATCACCACCCAGTGACGGCGGCGCTTTGTCGTACTGAACCGCTGACTCGCTGAATCGGATGGGGTTGGCGACTGAGGGCACCTTGCCCAGTTCTGCCTGGTCCAGCTCCCGCTGCAGCTCACGGCTTTGAACCTGAGGGTCGGCGAATACCTGCTCCAGAGTGTTGATCGGGCCGCAGGGTACGGAGACTTCTTCCAAGTGGGCCAGCCACCAGTCGCGAGACTGGGTTTTCATCAGCTCGATAACCACCGGTAACAGGATTTCTCGGTTGGCAACCCTGGCCTGGTTGGTGGCAAAGCGTTCGTCGGCCGCCAGATCCGGTCGGCCGGCGACGTCACAGAACCGCTGGAATTGCCCATCGTTGCCGACGGCGAGAATGAGGTAATCGTCTGCTGTCGCAAACGCCTGGTAGGGCACGATGTTGGGGTGAGCGTTGCCGAGGCGCCCCGGGGAATTTCCGGTGGCCAGGTAGTTCATGGCCTGGTTGGCCATGGCCGCGACCTGAACATCCAGCAGGGAGAGGTCGATGTGCTGACCGAGGCCGGTGCTGACGCGAAAGTGTAGGGCAGCCTGAATGGCGTTGGCGGCGTAGAGGCCGGTTAAAATGTCGGACAGTGCTACACCGGCTTTCATCGGAGTGCCATCGGGTTCGCCGGTTACACTCATCAGGCCGCTCATGCCCTGTATCATGAAGTCGTATCCGGCGCGGTGTTTGTAAGGCCCGGTTTGGCCGAAGCCGGTGATCGAGCAGTACACCAGACGCGGGTTGATGGTCTTCAGACTGTCGTAGTCGAGCCCGTATTTTTTCAAGCCGTCGACTTTGTAGTTTTCGACCAGTACGTCGGCGTCGCGAATCAGGTCGCGCAACAGTTGC